>OBLT010000065.1_pt1 | contig 80344 bp, 63 predicted proteins | sample 1518721 | NCBI WGS metagenome assembly OBLT01 (sample SAMEA3539307, study PRJEB22396) | soil metagenome | biome: tundra; feature: field; material: soil | place: USA | collected 2010-05 | depth 0.15 m | reverse complement strand
TGCACATGCCCATGAACACCGCCGGAGAATCTCGCATTTCAATCAGTAGTGTTAGCCATGGATCGAAGCCACCCTAGGCCAGAGTCATGTCGTGGCGGCGGCACCAGTCGAGCAGCACATAGGGGGCCCACACGCGTGACCAGTAGATGCCCGGTGCTCCCGCGCGGAATGCCTGCCAAAGGCGGCCGAGAGCATCGGACTTCAGTCCAACCCGCTCGACCAACGCCCGATCCGAGAAGTGTGCTTCTATGTTCCCAACAAGCTGGTCCTTGGCCCACAACTGGATGGGAAGTTCGAATCCCGCTTTTGATCGATCGAAGAGTGCCGGGTCTATCGCTGGCATGGCCAGCGATCTCAAAAGCTGCTTCTTGCCAAGGGGAAGGAAGCGATCCGCGTCGGGCACGGCATGGGCCGCCTCGACCACGCGATGGTCGAGCAACGGTACGCGCACTTCCACCGACGCCGCCATGCTGGCCGCGTCCGTGTCGCGTAGCAGGCGTTCCCCGATGAACAACGCCAATTCGAGCCGACCTATTCCCGAAAGGGGCGAAGCCGAGCCCACGAGCTCCGCGAGCTCCTTGGCGCGCGCGGGGAGTAGCCCATTCTCGGTCCCGACCCGCAACGCATCGCTGGTCAGCGCTCCGAGGAATTCCCGTGTGTAGAGCCCGTAGGCGACCTGGTAGATCCCCAGTGGGTCGCCGTGCGTGGCGAACAAGTCTGCCAGCTTGCCCCAGCGCGTTTGCGGTGGTACCCCACCCGCCTTTCCTGATCTTATTCGCGTCGCGATCCGCGCAAAGACTCCCATGATGGGCGCTGGGATGAAGCGAGCAGCGCGCGTGACGGTGCGACTGCGTGGAAGATCGCGGAAGCTCGCATAGCCGCCGAAAAGCTCGTCACCACCGGTTCCCGCTAACGCCACGGTGAATCCAGCCTCGCGGACCACCCGGCTGACGAAGTAGGTGTTGATACCGTCGAAGGTCGGTTGGTCCAGGCTGGCCAGGGCTTGATCGAGATCCTTGCGGAAGCGCGCCTGGGTCAGTGTGAACTCCATGTGCTCGGTCGATAGAGTGGTTGCTACTTTCCGCGCATACGTGGCCTCGTTGAACGCCGCCTCCTCGAACCCGATGTGGAAGGTCTTGATCCTCTGATTCCCCGCGCGAACCGCCAAGGCCGTGACGGCGCTCGAGTCCACTCCGCCCGACAAGAAAATGCCGAGAGGCACGTCGCTGACCATGTGTTGGCGCGCAGCTGTGACAAGCTCTCGATCGAGCTCTTCCAGCGCCTGCGCGCGTGGGAGCTGCGGCGGATTGGAGAGGGTCCAATAGCGTTTGGGCTCGGCGTGCGGGGCATCGATCGAAATATCGAGCAATGCTCCTGGGGGTAGGAGCGATACACCTCTGACAGCCGTAGCCGGGCCAACGACAAATCCGTTCCACAGGTAGGATGCCACGCCCGACGGATCGAGGTGCCGCTCAAAGAGTCCAGTGGCAAGCAAGGCGCGTAGCTCGGATGCGAACAGCAGAACCTTGCCCGACGGACGGGTCAGCGTTGCATAGTAAAGGGGCTTGATTCCAAGGCGATCGCGGACTAGCAGGACACGCCGCCGTCTAGCATCGTACATGGCAAAGGCGTACATGCCACGCAGGCGGGTGATGGCAGGCTCGCCCCACCGGCCGCAGGCTCGCAGAAGTACTTCCGTGTCGCTCTTGGAGCGGAATCGCTCGCCTTCGACCTCGAGATCCTTGCGCAGCTCCGCGTAGTTGTAGACTTCTCCATTGAAGACCACGACGTTCTGTCGTTCTGTATCAATCATGGGCTGGTGGCCATCGGCGGACAGGTCAATGATGGACAAACGCCGGAAACCGAACACCACGCCAGGGCCGGCGGGGGTGCGAAAAAAACCCGAATCATCCGGCCCGCGATGCGCCTGCGCGTCCATCATCTTTCGAACGCTTGATTCCAGACTGTCCTCGATGGCACCGATGGCGCCGGCAATTCCGCACATGGTTGCACCTATCTTGATGCAGATATGTAAGAAAGCAATTCCTCAGAGTCCCCGTTGGGTTACATGAACTCTCCTCGACATCGGTGAGAGGATTTCACTCAAGCGGCAGGCACACCAAGCTTGCGTCATGATCCCCTGAAGAGCTGCGCCAAGCGCTGCGCGCTGGCACGCACATCGTGGTACCTGCGAACCATCTCCTGACCTCGCTCTGCCATTCGCTCAAGGGTATCCATCGGACATGAAAGAACGTCCGAAAGCGCTGCCGTGAGCGCCTCGACCGATCCCGCAGGCACCAGCCAACCATTGTGACCAGGTGTCACGAGCTCGGGAATCCCCGCGATGAACGTGCTCAAGACTGGTCGGCCAAGGGCGTATGCCTCCATAATCACCACTGGCAACCCCTCGCCCAAACTGGGTAGCACCAGGGCCTTAGCTGCGTGGAGTTCTTCGACGATACGCTCTTGGCTGACAAAGCCTGTAATGCTCACGTGCCGTTCGATGCCAAGCTCATGCATCCTTCGCTCTAGTTCCACGCGCAGCTCGCCATCGCCGACGAGGACAAGCTCAAAACTCTTCCCTTCCTTGGCCAGTCTAGCTGTGGCGTCAAGCAGAACCAAGTGGCCCTTCTGCTCATTGAGTCGCCCAATGCACACCAGACGAGCAACATTCGGAATCGGGTCTCTTGTGGCATCGAGGAGATCTACATCGAGCCCGCAGCGCACGACGTGTATTTTCGAGAATTGAGTTGCTGGCACCAATCTCAGCAACTGACTTCTGCAGAATTCACTAATCGCAACGACGAATTTTGCCTCCGCGATTTTGCGGCCGAGAGCAAGCAAGGGTGCTTTGTCAAATTCCTCGGGTCCGTGCACGGTGAAGCTGTAGTCCGGCCCGCCCAGCAATCGGCAAAGCAGTGCGACGGCGGCGGGATTGGTCCCGAAATGCGCGTGCAGGTGCTGGACTTTTCTTCGCCGAAGGTCCGCCAGCAGAACACATGCCTCGGCAAGGTATGCCAGGTGTGGCACCAAGCCGCGGTCGGATCGCGCGTTCAGGCGCATGGCCTCGCGTAGGGCACGCAAGAAGCGCAAGGGGCTGCCCAAACCAATGAAAAGGGCAACCACCAGCACGCGCACCTTGCCACGAAGAAGAACGGTGGTCTTGGGGATCTCGGCGCGATCACGGGCATCAGCCAACTCGTCCCGGCAAGGGCGAATCGAAAAGCGATGCACCACGACCCCGGCCTGCTCGAGAGCGGCGATTTCGCGGCGAATGAAGCTATGGCTGACTCGAGGGTATTGGTTGACGAGGTAGGCTATGTTCATCGGAGGCACTTTGTGTCGTGACTATATCGCAGGTGTCGCGTACTTGCGCCGGGTAGTGGACAGCGTGCCGTGTCAGGCCAGATTATTCTCTTAGTGAAGGAAGTGTTGTGACTCTTCTCGCTCGCAACGGTCAACGACACTGCCACAGAATGACGAACGCAAAAGGCAAGATGCTATGTGGTGTGCCGCTCTCCCAGCGTCAGACACTTCTGTGGTTGGACGAGCAACTTCATCCGTCGGGCCTGCGATGTCCAAGCTGCTGACAGTCGCTTCCAGTCTGGCCGCGTTCATGTATCGCTCCACCGGCAACCGCGAGATCTTGCTGGGGATCCCGTTCGCTAACCGCTCTAGCCATTTCACAAGAACGCATGGTCTCATCATGGAGGAGTTCTTCGTAGGCGCGGAGATTGACGATGGCGAAACCTTTAGCTCGCTTCGAGCAAAGCTCCAAGCGAACATGCGGGAGGCTCGGGAACATCGCCAAGCTAGTGTCGGGACTCGATCGCTCGACTATGCCACGCTGAACCTGTACCCGGCGCCGTCTCACATGTTCGCTGGGTTCGAGGCCGGTGCATGTGTGGCCGTCTTACATGCTCGGTCGCTCAGGGCTCGGCGAGGGGGATCTGCGGAACACCTTCGGGCTGAGGCTCTACGATCCGCGCCAGGGGAACCTACGCATCGGTTTCGAGTTTCACCGTGCCACCTTAAGTACGGCGCTTCGGGCTCGCATGCAGGCGCATTTTTGGCGCATGTTCGACGCCTGTCTGGAGGATCCGGAGAAACCCATCGCGGCCGTACCGCTTCTCGACGAATACGAACGCCGCGCCGTATTGCTCGCTGGGCAGGGTCCTGACCCAGGATGTCCCGCGCCCGATCTGCTCACCCAGGTGCACGTGCAGGTGGAGCGACGCCATGGCCACACGGCCGTGGTCGCACCCGAACGATCGGTCGCCCCATCGATGCTACCTCGGTCTACGTGCTCGATGCAGCTATGGAGCCCGTTCCTCCAGGGGTGACGGGCGAGCTTTACATCGGGGGCGAAGGCCTTGCGCGCGGCTACCATGGTCGTCCGGATCTCACGCGAGAGCGCTTCGTGTCGGATCCGTTCGGTTCAGCTGGGGATCGACTTTACCGCACCGGTGACCTCGCACGGCTGCTCGAAGACGGCCGCTTCGAGTGCCTTGGCCGCGTCGATCACCAGGTTAAGATTCGCGGGTTTCGTATCGATCTGGGCGAAATCGAATCTGTCTTGCGCACGGTGCCTGGGACTCGTCGCATACTGGGTAGGTGATTCGGATCGAGACGCGTTGCGCTCCTGTGCCTGCACCAAGCTGCCGGCCTACATGGTGCCATCCGGGTACATACCGCTCGCTGTCTTCCCGCTCAATACCAACGGCAAGATCGACCGCAAGGCTCTCCCGCGACCCGAGCCAGAGGTGCAAGACGTGACTCAAGTGCGGCGCCCTCGCGATGATCGCGAGGCACAAATCGCCGCGATTTGGAGTGAGGTATTGGGTCGGCCGTGCATTGGAATCGACCAGGACTTCTTTGCGCTAGGCGGCACATCCGCGCTGGCCATCGAAGCGCGGGCCCGCACCGAGCGTGCGCTTTGCGCGGAGCTGCCCTTGCGCGCCATGTTCGAGTCCCCCACGGTGGAGGCGGTGGCCAAAAGGTTCGGCCAAGGCGGGCAGAGTGACGATCCGATCGTTGTGTCGCTACAGCGTGGGGACGCGTCGCGTGCGCCGCTCATGTGTTTGCACGGGGTACATCTATATCAAGATCTGGCCCTGGCGCTCGGCGGGCGCACTCCGGTCGTGGGCATGCACGTACCAGTGCGCCAGATGCGAGGCCTAGGCCTTGGTTCGCGTGGGGCATTCGCCGAGGTCGCTAGCCGCTACGTGGAGATCATTCGCAAGCACAGCAAGGGGCCATATCAGCTCGCCGGCTTGTGTCTAGGGGGTATCGTGGCGTACGAGGCGGCCCTGCAGTTGCAAGCGCTGGGAGAACGGGTCAGGCTGGTCGCGATTTTCGACGGCACTCAGCCCCGTGCCGTATCCTATGACCAGGTTGCCCGTGCGCTCCACTATTTGCGCAAGTTTGTTCGTGAGCCGCAAGCTGCCCTCCAGCAGGCTTGGGATATGGCCAGAGGATTCGCGCCGCGCCCGCCATGGGCGAACCGCCTTTCCCCCCTACTAGAGCGTCTGCGCTCCCCGTCCGCTACCGAAGCCAACATACCTGCCGCGGGGTCGGAGTGCTTCGCCGAGATGGCGCGATCTGAGGCAACGGTCGGCTATCTCGATAGTCACATCATCGTCTTTCGTGCCACCGGACGGCCGCAGCCGGCGTGGAAGAAAGTGCCGTCCGACTTGGGTTGGAAGGGCCTTGGCAGGTGCGTGTCGACGTATGACGTAGACTCTGATCATCTGGAGATCATTCGTGAGCCGCATGTTCGCGTCGTCGCCCGTGTTCTCGCTGATGAGCTGGCCGGGGTCGATGCGGAGGATGGCGAGGGCATAGCGGCCCCCCAAATTCCCAGAATTGCCAGCGAGCGGATTCTTTGAATATTGTCGGGCAGTCTCCAACCTTCATCGCATCCGCTCAGCGCACCGAAGGTCGCTGGATGAGCAATAGCACCTTCGTTCCGAGCCCCGAGTGCTGGTGCGCGTGTTTCGGCCTGGGCTTCCTCATGGGAAGGAAGTCGTCCACAGGCCGGCTGGGCCCCGCTGTTGGCCGCCTAGTTTCGCCCGTCATAAAATTGGCCATGAATTGTCCGGAGGGGTACAAGTCGATGCATAATCAATGCGACACCGTGGGTGCGCCAGCGACACAATGGCTTCCCAACGGTGCCGCTCGAAGTGTCGGCTGAGGACCGGGCGCAGCTCGAAGCGATGCTCGGACCTGGGACCGTCACAATGGCACTGAATACCCTCGCCTGCTAACATGAAATCTTCTCAGCGCGGCGAACTTCGCACATACTGCTTTTAGCATAGTTGTTAACGCTACGTATTACCCTGCAATGCCAACAGATATCCGATACGTTCTAATCTCTCCTTATCGCGACGAAGCCAGCTACGTGCGTCGCGCGATGGACAGTGTCGAGCGCCAGTCTGTGCCGCTGGCGCTGTGGGCGGTAGTCGACGACGGCTCGACCGACGAGACGCCAGCGATTCTGGACGAGTACAAAGCCGTTTGCTCCACCTCCGCGTCGCGCGCCACAAGGATCGCGGCGGACGCAATCGCCCCGGAATTCCGGCGATTTCTCGATGTCTATCAGCGCGTGAGCCTGCTGCAGGGGAATCGAACAGCGACCCGGACCATCAACGAACGGCAGCGAGCAACGTGGCATAAAATAGACGGCTCCCCACTACCTTTGCCCGGCGACGGACGCAATCTTCAATGCCAAATCACGCCGATCTCCTAGAGGTATTCGCTGGTACTGTCGCCCGGCGGGCCAGTCACGTCGCGGTCGAAAGTCCCGAGGGTACGCTGACCTACGGCGAGCTCGACAAGCGCTCGAACCAGCTGGCCAACCGCCTGCGCTCGCTGGGGGTCGAGAATGAATCGCGAGTGGGCATCTCACTTCCTCGCGGAGCACTCGAGCTTCTCACCATGCTCGCCACCGTGAAAGCCGGAGGGGCCTACGTGCCGCTCGATCCTTCCCACCCCGAGGATCGCCTGCGCGGCATCCTCAAGGATGCGGAACCGCAGGTCATGGTGGTCCATCCGGGGTCGGCCCTGGCCTCAGCTTCGGAAGGTCACACCCTGATCCTAGACAGCATTGATGGAGCGACCAACGGGCAGGACAGGACGCCATTGGTCACGCAGGTGACGCCCTCTCAGCTCGTCTACATCCTCTTCACTTCCGGGTCCACCGGGCGTCCGAAGGGCGTCGAGATCACCCGCGGGGCGCTCGCGAATTTCCTGGGTTCGATGGCGCGCACCCCGGGAATGGCTGAACACGAGCGCCTACTCGCCATCACCACGACAGCTTTCGACATCGCTGGCCTCGAGCTTTTCTTGCCCTTGTGCGTGGGGGCTACTACCGTCATCGTCGATCGCGAGTCAGCGCGCGATCCGCGCAAGCTCCGCCAGCGCTTGGAAAAGGGCGATATCACCCTCATGCAGGCGACACCTGCAACCTGGCGGCTGCTCCTCGAAGCAGGCTGGTGCGGCGATGGCAAGCTGCGTATGATCTGCGGTGGCGAGGCGTTGTCGCCCACCCTGGCCAACCGCCTGCTCACTGCGGGAGGGGAGCTGTGGAACGGCTACGGCCCGACCGAGACGACGGTGTACTCCTCGCTGGAGCCGATTATCCCGGGCTACGACCGCATCACCATCGGCAAGCCCATCGACGAAACCCAGCTCTACATCTTCGACCAAGCCATGCGGCGGGTGGCCATGGGGCAGGAAGGCGAAATCTGGATTGGCGGCAAAGGATTGGCGCGTGGCTACACGGGACGCCCTGACCTCACGGCCGAACGCTTCGTCCAGAATCCCAACGGACCAGATGGCGACCGTATCTACCGCACAGGCGATTTAGGACGGAGACTGGCAGATGACCGTTTCGAGTGCCTCGGACGACTGGACCATCAGGTCAAGATCCAGGGTTTCCGCATCGAGCTTGGGGAAATCGAAACAGTGCTGCGTGCCGTGCCCGGCGTGAGAGAAGCCCTGGTCATCGCCGACCGTCGACAGGATGGCCATGCACGTCTCCTCGCCTACTGGGTTGGCCCAGCCGAACGTGAAACTCTCATCAAGGCCGCACAGCATAAGCTACCGGCCTACATGGTGCCTGCAGCATTCGTGCCCCTTCATTTCTTTCCACTCAACACGAATGGCAAGATCGATTTCAAGCGATTGCCCAAACCAGAAATCGCATTGCTGGCGAAGTCATCGGCCACCCGCCCACCGACCGAAACCGAGACGCGGATTGTCGACGTCTGGTCGCAAGTCCTGGGCTCTGTGCAGGTGCCTATCGATCAGAGCTTTTTCACTCTGGGGGGAACCTCCGCTTTGGCACTGACGGTGATAGCGCGCGTGGAACAAGAGCTGGGCGTTGAGATTCCCTTGCAGGCGTTCTTCGCGACCCCAACGGTGGAGGGTATAGCAGCCAACATCGGCAAGACCTTCTCGCCCGACGCACCCATCGTGGCCAGGCTTCGTCAAGGGAACCCCGAGACGGCACCCCTTTTCTGCCTGTTCGGGGTAACGATTTACCAGGACCTCGCATTTGAGCTCGCCGATAATCGGCCGGTCTTCGGCCTACATGTCCCCATCCGCTACGTGCCCGGGTGCACCCCCTGCCCGACCCTTCAGCAAATCGGCGAAAACTACGTCGAGCTGATTCGGCGCCACCAATCCCGAGGACCCTACCACCTGCTCGGCTTGTGCTTCGGCGGCATCGTCGCCTATGAGGTTGCCAGCCAGTTGCAAGCCATGGGGGAATCTGTCGCGGCCGTCATCGTGATCGACGCGGTTTTGCCCACGGCGATTCAGGTCGATTGGGGCAAACGCCTAATGGGCCTTGCGCTGGGAGCATGGAAGCGACCAGGTACCTTCAGCCACAAGCTGCGCGAGCGACTCGATCAACTCTGCGCGCGGTCGTCTTTGCGTGGCATTTTCCAAGGTCGCAAGCAACTGGAACAGGCATCCCATGCCGTTGACCTTGACATCAATGGGCCTGAGGCGGATACAGCGGCGAAGTGTCTTGCAGCCCAGGCAGGCAAGCTGCCCACGCGGCTGCTTGTTGTGCGGGCGACGAAAGAGCCCTGGCCGGAATGGGTAACCGTAGCGCCCGACCAGGGGTGGGGAGGCCGGGCCGAAGCGGTACTCGTACGCGATGTAGCCGCGAATCACCTCGGGGTGTTGCGCGAACCCCACGTGCGCACCCTTGCCCAGGCCATTGAGGAAGTCTTCCAGGCCTGAGCCAGATATCGCTTCTGGCTCAGCCTTCAGCGAAGGGATTGCGGTAGGTGCCGAGGCGTTGCTGGACGAGACGGTGGATGACCCCGGGCTGGTGGACGAGGTAGCGGTGCCAGCGCTGGCGGGGCTCGCTCAGCAGTCGGTAGAGCCATTCCAATCCTCCGTTCGTGATCCAGGTCGGAGGGCGCTCCAGCGTCCCAGCCTCGTAGTCAATCGTTCCTCCCAGCGGCAAGAAGGTCTTGACGTGAGGCATGCGCTCTCGATTCTTGACGATGAACTTCTCTTGCCGTCCGGCCCCCAATCCCACAACGAGCGCCGACGCCCGGGACTCGTTGATCTTGGCGACCATCCGGTCCACCTCGCCTGGTCTGCTATCGAAGTCGAGTGGAGGGGAATCGGTACCCACCACCATCTCCCGCCCCACTTTTGCGTTCACGTTCTTGGCCGCCACGTCGGCCACCCCAGGGCCCCCACCACAGATGAAGATGGTCACACCGGCGTCGCTCTGGTGCCGCATGTAGTATCGCGGAAAGAAATCGGATCCCGAGACGCGCTCTTTGAACGGAGTCCCCAGGAGACGAGCTGCGACGACGAGGATTTGGCTGTCGCACGTCACGACGTCGAATCGAGGTACGATCTCGTAGAATTCCCGATCCTTTTGCAGCTTCATGATCATGTCGACGTGAAGGGTCAGCAACATCCCCTCGTTGAACGAATCGACCAATTCGTCCATGGTGATATTGTCAACGTCGACATTCAGAAGCTTGATCCGATCGCGCATTGTCTCTGACTCCGTGCTTTATCGAACAGCGTCGCCCATCGCCGATGCCGGTCCAATTCCCCAAGCACGATCGATCAGCTCTTTGCTTTGTCGAATATTCCCGGGGGAAGACGCTCCGAATACGATGGAGTGAAGCCCTTCGAGCCCGCAAACCCACTCGATAGCCTCCCGGGGCGGAATCGCGCCCGATGCGAAGATCGACATGGCGATGGCCCGGCATCGATTCGAGCGTAGCAACTGCCGGTAGGCCTCGATTCCGCCTGACATCCGGAAACCAATCTTATTGATATTGGCGCATACGATCGGGTTCGCGATTCCGGCTCCCTCGAGAACATCAACCAGCATCGGCATGTTCATCGTAATGAAACCGGCCTCTGCGCCGTACTTCTCGCGAATATGTTCGTGGAACGCCGGGAACATGTCGTAGAGCTTGAGGCCCAGCAACAGATCCGTCACCACGTTCTGCACGAAGACCACCGGCGTCTTCACCCCCAAGAAGCGCTTCATTTCAGCGTCCACCAACATCTTCATCAGACGGTAAATGTCTTGCGTTACCGCTGAGATCGCTCCCTGAATCAACGTTCCTACCAGGCTTCCGGGGGCAAAGCGGCGAACGGTGTCGATGATTCCAACTTCACCCACCGAATTCGCGTACTTGTGTGCGTACGGCATGCATGGATAGAACTCGAAGTCGGCGTAGCGCTTGGGATTCGCTCGAATGATATCGGTGATGTCACCAACGCGATCGTGGGTGGTGCACATGAAGACCTTGATGCCGCAATCGTAAGCGGAATCGAGGACGCGCATAATGGCGGACGTATCTTTGAACTGGGTCGCCTGGGCGCGTGACTTTTCCTCGGACATGTGGTTCACACCGAAGAACTGGTTGTCGCCAAATAGGATTCGTTCCACGCTAGCTTACCGTCTGCGAGGTCTTGATGAGGTCGATAATCCGATCGGTCTCGAAGGCACTGGCGAAGGAGTTTTCATGCTTGGGATCGCCCCGCAAGATTGCCGAGACGAAGGCTTCCAACTGCGCCGAGTATTCTTCGCCGCGGAGGTAGAAAGCGACCGGAGCCTGAAGGTCGGTGATGTAGCGGACCGTCCATCCTGCGGGGTACGTTTCGAACTCCGCGCCGGTGCGAAGGTACACTTTGCACTCCTGCCGATCAGCGATGATCTTGCCGTTCGTCCCATAGACGACGATCGTCGTGCTCATCTTCCGGTAGGTTTCGTCGCTCCAATTCGTCTCCAGAGCACCCGTGGCGCCAGACGGATACCGAAACAGCGCGTAGACGGCGTCCTCGACGTCCTGGGAATAGATGCTCCGCAGCTGCGCGGCCAGCACCTGCTCGGGCGGACCGACCACGAAGTTCATGAGGTCGACGACGTGTGACGCGTAGTCGTGCAGGCAACCGCCTCCTTCTGACTTCTTCGAGCGCCACGTGCTTCCGGCCTTGGGGCGAGTCACAACGGGGCCAAAGGCCGTTCCGGAGACATGGTAGATTTCCCCCAAGGCCCCCGCTTTTACCAGGCGTTCGGTCTCGCGGAACGTCCCTATGAAGCGGTTGTGATAGCCGACCTGATTGGCGCACCCCTTCTCCTGCGCCATGTCCGCCAAGCGCCGACTGTCCTTCGGGTCGAGGCAGAGAGGCTTCTCCACAAATACGTGAAGCCCCTTCTCCATGGCGTAGCTGGCCACGTCGAAATGGGACGATGACGGCGTCGCAACGAACACGCAGTCGAGCTTGGCCGACTCGATCATCTTCTTGTGGTTCTTGAAAGATTCGATCCCGGTATGCTTGCGTAACGCGGAGGTAACATACGTCGAGCTGTCGCAGATGGCCGACATCTGAACATCCGGGTGGGCACCCAGAATCGCGTAGTGGGAAATGCCCATTTTCCCGACACCGATAAGTCCCGCTCGAATCATGCCGAACCGTTCATAGTTGTTTTTGACTCCTCGAGGACGGGGCTCACGATCGACAAGCGCGGGAGCCTACACCATGATCCGGATGAGTCAACCATCTCACTGGTGCAGGTGGGGTGTCGATCGGCGGACGTCCCGGTCGAGCTGGAGGGGGGCATGTCGCGTGGGAAGTGCATACTAGATGTATTGACTGTATCATCCGTAGCCATGTGTGGAAAGGTACCTCCGGCTCGGCTGATAGCCGATGCTCGTCCCCCTGTTATCGGTGTGTCGCCTTGAATCGACGGTACGTCATCATCAGTCCGGCGCGAGACGAAGTCGAGTTCGCACGTCGCACCCTTGACAGCGTGACCAAACAGACGGTGCCGCCGGCCCTGTGGGTCATTGTCGATGACGGATCGACTGACGGCACCTCTGAGCTACTGGCAGAGTACGCCGCTCGTTTTCCCTACATTCGCGTTCGACAACGACAAGATCGAGGAGTGCGGAGCGTTGGTCCGGGCGTCATCGAGGCGTTCTATGACGGCTTCAATACGGTGGAGCAGCTCGAAAGCTATGCCTATGTCTGCAAGCTCGACCTCGACCTCGACCTGCCCCTGCGCTACTTCGAGATGCTCATGGAGCGAATGGAGGCTGAGCCCCGCATGGGCACCTGCTCAGGCAAAGCGTACTTTCCAGGGCCGAGCAATCGCCGCAAGGATTGGGACGGTGAGCTGATCGGCGAGCACTGCGGCGACGAAATGTCGGTCGGGATGACCAAGTTCTATCGGGTCGAGTGTTTCCAGGCCATCGGCGGGTTCGTTCGGCAGGTCATGTGGGACGGAATAGATTGCCATCGCTGTCGGATGCTCGGCTGGATCGCGCGTAGTTGGGATGATCCGGAGCTACGGTTTATTCATTTGCGACCGATGGGATCGAGCCATCAAGGCATCATCACGGGCCGCAAGCGACACGGGTTTGGCCAGTACTTCATGGGAACGCCGCTGTGGTACATGACGGCGAGCGCCGTCTTCCGGGCGGCACGTTCCCCGTACGTGACTGGCGGCGCCGCGATGATGTGGGGCTATCTCGAGAGCATGTTCAAGGGAAGGCCACGGTTCGAAGATCCAGAGTTCCGGGCATTCCTGCGCCGATATCAGCGGGACTGCCTGTTGCTGGGCAAGAACCGCGCGACCGTGAGGTTGGATGCCCGTCAGGAGCAGCGGTGGCGACTTGGGCGGACCGCTCCGTCGACGGGAAAATCGGGTTGAGCGGCCGAGTCAGGAGAACGGCCAGCCGCTTGCGCCGCCCCTGAAACTGGCCGATGATCGGCGGCCATGAGAAATCGCGCACCGCTCGCTCTCTGTCTTGCCTCGCTTGTCTCCTCGCTCCTTGCCTCGTCTTGCGCCACCTCGCCGCCGGTCGAGGTCGACGGCCTGGCGCTGAGGCGCGTGGTCATCTACCGCAACGGTGTGGCCTATTTCGAACGCGAGGGCCGGGTTTCCGGCAACAGGGTCAGCTTCCGCGTGCGCGGCGACGAGGTCGGCGATTTCCTGGCCAGCTTCGCGGTGATGGAAAAGGGCGGCAGCTCGGTGCGGGCCGCGTCCTTCCCGCTGCACCAGGAAGAAGACGTTGAGCCCCCGCTGGCGGACGCCGCGAAAAAGAACGCCTTGCCTAAGGATCCCAAGAAGCGTCTTGAAAAGGTGGTCATGGAGCTCGACGGCAGCGAGCACGATCTGGCCGTGGGCTACATCGCCGAGGCGCCCGTGTGGCGGCCGTCGTACCGCCTGGTGCTGGAAAAGGAGAAGGTCCATTTGCAATTGTGGGGCATCGTGCAGAATCTCTCGGGCGAGGACTGGCGGAACACCAGGCTGACCCTCATCGCCGATGCACCGCTGGCTTTGCAGACGCAATTGGAAACGCCGATCATCCCCGGCCGCCCGATTTTGGTCGAAGGCAACGAAGTGATGGCCGTGGTGCCGCAGTCCGAAACCAGCCTGGCCAAAGCGCCGCCACCGCCCGCGCCAGTCGCTGCCCAGCCCATGGAAATGATGAACATGGAGGAGGTTGCTTCGTCGGAACCAGGCAATAGAAAGGTGGCGAGAAAGCCCATGGCTGCCCACCAGGCCAAGAAGGAAAGCGCAGTTGCGGGCAACAAAATCATCGGATCGCGGGGCAACTCCATGGCTGGCCTGTTCGGGGGAGACATGGCACCGGCGCGCCCGGCCGCCGCCCCCTCGCGCACGCGCAACCTGGCTGCCCTCGCGGCGGTGGCGGTCACCGGCGGCTCCACTCGCTACGAGCTGCCCGAGCCCGTGACCGTGCCGAACGGCAGCGCCACCATGCTCTTGCTTCTCGACAAAGAAGTACCGGGCGAGTCCTCTTTCCTGTTCGCGCCCGACCTCGGTGTACCCGATTCGGCCGCCCACCCCTTTCGCGTGGCTCGTTTCACCAACCAAACTGGTGGGCTGCTCGAACGCGGTCCCTTGGCCTTCTTCGGCGAGGGCGGTTTCCTTGGCCAGGGCGTGATCGACGGCCTGCCCGCGGGTGCCAGCGCCACCGTGCCGTTCGCACTCGAAGAGAGCCTCGCGGTCGAGCGCAACACCGAGTACATCCAAGAAGGTTCGACCCTCCATCAGATCGAGATGAGCCAACTCATCGTCAAGCGGCAGGTCGGTCCGCGCACGCGCTATACCGTCAAGAGCGGCAATGCTCACGCCGCCAAGCTGTGGATCAAACACCCGCGCCAGTCCGGCAGCAAACTCCTCAATCCACCCAAGGATACCGAGGACAATGTGGGCACCGCCAGCGCGCTCGTGCCCGTCCAGATCGCCCCGCAGGCCACCGCCACGATCGTCCTCGACGAACGGCAGGGACAGCAGACGACGGTGGATTGGCTGTCGCCGCTTGCGGAAGAAGCGGTCAAGGGCTACTTAGACGCGCCCGATTCCGACAAATCCAGCGCCACGGCCCTCAAGACCGCGTTCGACCTGCGCAACGAATGGAAGAAACTCAGCGACGAAACCAGCTGCCTGCGTACCGAACAGCAGGATCTGGAACGCTCAACCGAAGAAACCCGCGACAACATCAAAGCTATCGAGAAGAACAAGGCCGCGGAGGATCTGCGCAAGACCTTGACCACCCGTCTGGCCAAGGCGTCGGCTCGACTCGATGTGGTGGTCAAGCGCCTCATCGAGGTCGATCTGCAAGTCAAGGAGTTGGAGTTGCGCTTCCGCGAGGCCATCAAGGAAGTGCACATCGCCACGCGACCGTAGCCACGCGTCGCATGCGGAGCCTAGGCTTCGCTGGCCTTCGGGACCTGCCTGCCCACCCTGCCACCTCCTCGGCTTCGCCCTCGCCCTCGCTGGCAGCGCAGGTGGATCTCAGCGCGGTCGGAGCACCTCGAAACCACACGCGGCTGCGGCGCGCGCTTGGGTCTCATCGGCGGTAAGCAAGCGACGCAGCCCCAGCGTCTCCATGGCCGCCAGGTGCAGGCGGTCGAGAGTTCTGCAATGGACAGACCGTCCGGCTGCTACGATCTGGCCAGCGGCGACGGCGTAGACGTTGCCCGGCATTTCCGTGATTTCGAAGGGAGATTGGACGAGGGTACGGTCGACCATGGCCATCAGCGTGCTGGCCACCCGCCCGGACAGAGTGCCACCAGCCATCCGTGCTTGGATCTGCACGCGCAATTCCAGACGTGCCAACGTGGAGACCACAACGCGATCTTCGGCGGCCACCATTGCAGCAACACGGGCGCTCTCGGGTTCCTGGAAGAACAGCTTGAGCAGGCAACTCGTGTCGAGGTACAGGCCCATGGCTGCCCCGATCTATTCGTCGCGATCCCGGGACAGCAGCATGTCGCTGGCAGGTTGCGCTGGGCGTTTCTTCCAGAAACGTTGAAGCTGCCGTGTGTGTGCCGCGGAGTCGAAGCGAGGTCGTGCGTCTGTGGCGCCCGGTAGGAATGGCAGCAGTCGCGCGACGGGCTTCGAGTCTCGAGTAATCACGATCTCCTCACCTGTCGCCAACGCTTTCTCCGCTTTCGGCCAGTGGAGCCGAACATCGCGCACCGTCATCAAGGTCATGCGACCAATATACCACGAGCGTTAACATGTTTCACACGGCGGCCGCGATGTGACACTGAGCGTGCGATGGGTTCTCAATCGCGTTGGCGGAGCCGGGCTTAGCCCGGCGAAGCCAGAGCGCGGAAGGGTTTGGGAACCCTCGGGACCTGCCCGCCACCCTACCCACCCCTCGGGCTTCGCCCTCGCCCTCTCAGGGTTCCCATCTCAATCGCGTTGGCGGAGCCGGGCTTAGCCCGGCGAAGCCAGAGCGCGGGAGGGTTTGGGAACCCTCTCAGGGTTCCCATCTCAATCGCGTTGGCGGAGCCGGGCTTAGCCCGGCGAAGCCAGAGCGCGGGAGGGTTTGGGAACCCTCTCAGGGTTCCCATCTCAATCGCGTTGGCGGAGCCGGGCTTAGCCCGGCGAAGCCAGAGCGCGGGAGGGTTTGGGAACCCTCTCAGGGTTCCCATCTCAATCGCGTTGGCGGAGCCGGGCTTAGCCCGGCGAAGCCAGAGCGCGGGAGGGTTTGGGAACCCTCTCAGGGTTCCCATCTCAATCGCGTTGGCGGAGCCGGGCTTAGCCCGGCGAAGCCAGAGCGCGGGAGGGTTTGGGAACCCTCTCAGGGTTCCCATCTCAACGAAAGCGCGCCACGCTCGATACGCGATGCCCGCTTTGCCAAAGCGCCTCGACCATGGCCGCCCTCTCTTGATCCAGACGGATGATGGCCACGTGGCGACCACCCTGTTCGAAGGTGGTCACGTTGTGCACGCGCACCTCGTGCTTGGCGGCCAGCGCGCTCACCAGCGTGAATACGTCTTCGTCACCCGCGACGTCAAAGGTGATGCGCACGCCAGGCGTCCCCGCGCCGAGCGCCGCCAGCAAGGCCCGCGAGATGTCCGAGCCGGTCAGGATGCCAGCGAGCCGCAGGTTCGCCACCACCGGTAGGGAGTTGATTCGGCGATCGATGAGCAGGTGAGCCGCCTCTTCCAGGGGCGAATCCGGCCTGGCCGTGACGACCTCGGCGGTCATGATGTCGCGAATCGGGCGCGCCAGCTCGGTGGCCACCGAACCAATCAACGAGAATGGGTTCAAGTCGGGCGGGCACGCGCGCAGAAGATCGCTCTTCGTGACCAGCCCCACTAAGCACTCGCCTTCCACCACCGGCACTTGACGAATGCGCCGCTTGCCCAGGATGTGGGCCGCCGTCGAAACTTTGTCCTCGGGCCCGACGGTAAGGACATCTCGGGTCATCCACTCGGCAACCAGCATGCGGCAATCATGGGCCGAGAGCGCCCACTTCCACAAGTAGTCGCTTGCTAGACCTTGCTAGACCTGGGCAAACACCGCACGATAGCGAACCTGCCCCGCTTCGAGGCGGTGGCGCACCTCATTGACCTTTTCCAGTGAATAGACCTCGATCATCGGCTTGACCTTGCCCGCGGCGACCAGCTCTAGCGCTTCGATCAGATCGCCGCGCTCGTCTTGACTGGATCCGCGCAGCTGGCGCTGCCCCATCATCAAAGTCATTGGATCGATGGCGATGGGGGCGTTCGCCACTCCCATGTTGACCATCCGTCCGCCCTGGTGGAGCCCGCCGAACGCCGACGCGATCTGCGGCGCGTGGTTGGTCGTGGACAGGATGACGTCGAACCCGCCCGCGTCGCGCATGGCCGCGCCGAGATTCTCGCTCGTGACCAGCACCTCGTGCGCGCCCATGGCCTTGAGCTCGCCCGTCTTGTTGGCCTGCCCAGTGACCGCCCAGGTTTCAAGACCAAGGGCGTGCGAGAACTGCAAGGCGAGATGTCCCAAACCGCCCAGACCTAGAGCGGCCACGCGCTCGCCGGGTTTGGGATCCGCGTTGCGCAGGCCACTCATCACGGTGTAGCCGGCGCAGAAGATGGGCGCGGCCAGCTCGTACGAAAGTCCCTCGGGCAGAAGCGCGCAACCCGAAGCCCAAGCGAGCATGAGATCGGCGTTGCCGCCGCCGATGTGCATCCAGCTCTGTGCCTTGGCGCAGGCATATTGGTTGCCTGATTGGCAGGTGCGGCAGTGGCCACAACCTTTCTGGTTCCAGTGCACGCCCACGCGATCGCCGACGCGCAGATCGGTGACGCCCGCGCCCAGCTCGACGATCTCGCCCGCCGGTTCGTGTCCAGCGACAATCGGCGGTGTCATGCCCATGTGGCCGTGGTGCACGTGCAAGTCGGTGCCGCACATGCCACTGGCGTGGATTCGGATAAGAACCTGGCCTGGTTGGGGACGCGGATCGGGAAGCGTCTTCAGCTCCCACGGCTGGTTGAATTGTGTGATGACCGCTGCGCGCATGGAGACTTCCTCCTCGTAGTAGTAGATGAAAGTGGCGAAGGCGATCCCCGCCTTGAGGACAAGAGCCTACTTGGTTTTCCGCCTCGCTCAAGGCGCGGAACTGTAGACGCTCCTCGTCTCGTGGCGCAGCCGCGCTATGATCTGCGTTTCGGCATCTTGCTGGAGTCTCTATGCGCTTCGAAAAGTCAACACGTGCTTACGAACGATGGCTGCGCCGACACATCGTGCTTGTCAACGAAGACCTGGACCTGAAACACACGCACATGGCCGAGGGGATCTTTCCCTTCTTCCGCGCCACCTTCTATCGCTGGGCGGCGACTTGCTCCGACCTGTGCCCCGAGCTCGCTGGGGCGCCCACGGTGCTTGCGGTTGGCGATCTGCACGTGGAGAACTTCGGAACCTGGCGCGATGCAGACGGCCGCCTGATCTGGGGCGTGAACGATTTCGACGAAGCCTATCCCCTGCCCTATACCAACGATCTCCTCCGCCTCGCCACCAGCGCGCACCTTGCGTCCGCCCACCTGGCCATTTCCATGAAGGATGCGTGCGCGGCCATTCTCGCTGGCTACAGGGCGGCTCTCGATAGTGGTGGTGAGGCCTTCGTGCTCGAGGAGAAACACGCTTGGCTGCACGAGGCTGCCACGGGCGACCTGCGCGATCCGGTCGCGTTCTGGGACAGAATTGGCGGACTCCAGCCAATCTCCAATGGCGTTCCCAAGACCGCACGCAAGGCGCTGGCCCGTATGTTGCCCGAGCGCGACCTCGACTTCGGTATCTTTCACCGCAGTGCCGGCATGGGAAGCCTCGGCCGCCAGCGTTTCGTGGCGGTGGCCAACTGGCGCGGCGGCAAGGTGGCTCGCGAAGCCAAGGCTCTCGCCCCATCGGCGTGCATCTTCGCCACCCGCGGCCGCGGCTCTGCCATTCACTACGCCGACATCATCGCGCATGCGATCCGAGTTCCCGATCCCTTCGTGCGCGTGTACGATCGATGGATCGTGCGGCGTTTGGCGCCTCACTGCACGCGCGTCGAGCTCGACGCCTTGCCCAAGGTGCGGGACGAAAAGCGCCTGCTGCACGCCATGGGCTTCGAGACGGCGAATATCCATCTCGGAACGGCGAAGGCGCGCAAGCGCATCGCGGGCGACCTGGCAAGACGGAAACCCGGCTGGCTTCCGAACGCGGTTCACACCATGGCCAAAGCCGTGCAAGCCGACTGGCAGGCCTGGTGCAAACGGTAGCTTTCACAACTCGCCGCGAATGCCGATGGCGGGCAGCACGACGCGAAGACTGCGCTGGGAAAGCTCGCCCGACGGCTGTTGGTCGAGCTCGTAGACCTCGCGGGAAAGGGTGGCGTTCACAAGCTCGACGTAGGCGTTCAAGGTGAAGGTGTCGAAGAGAATGCGGCGTTCGGCGCGCAGGTCGAGTTGGTAGAAAGTGGGCAGGCGCACGAAGGTTTCGGCCTGGCCGCCGTTTACCAGGACAGGCCGGCCGGTGTTGAGGTGTCCGCGCGCCCCAAGCTCGTAACGGCCAAGGTGATAGCCGAGCACGGCGTTCAGGATGTGGCGCTGATCCCAGTCGGACGGCCCGATAACCCCACCTAGGGCGCGCTGGCTCTGCGACAAGGTGTAGGAAATCCAGCCGTGCAAGCGCTCGCTCGCCGGCCGGCGAATCAGGACCTCCATGCCGTACGAGCGGGCATCGCGCCGAACCAGAAAATTGCTGGCCAGTGGGTCGGGATTGATAAGCGCGGGGTCGCGTAGATCGGTCAGCACGTAGCGCTGGATGTAACCCGTGACTTCCACATCGACGCCGGGCACGCGCCGCGTGCCGAAACCGAGCGAGCCTTGCCACGCGGTCTGCAGCCCGTAGAGCGCGAGTCCGAAATTCTCCGCCGCCGGGATCTGCACCGTCAGGCTCGGTGCCTGGGAAAACCGGCCGCCGCTTCCCGTGAGCCAAGTTTTCTCGTCGAGAGCCAAGCGCGCCGACAGCCGCGGTCCCAGATCCGATTTGGTCACGCCGCTGATGGTGTAGCTGTCGAGTCGAAGTCCAGGCGTCAGGCTTAGGCGCTGCGTGGCGCGAATGCTGGCCGAGGCGTAGCCGGCCCAAAGCACCGCCGTGCGCGTGCGCGCCAGATCGGATGCTCCCGCCTCCACCGCGCCCGCCATGGGCCGCAACCATTGTGCCTGGCCGTCGACGCCCACCTCGTAGTCGACGCGCGCGGTTTCGCGCAGGTAGCTTGCGCGGGGAATGATGCTGGTGGCGTCGGCGGTAATGGGAAAGTTCTGCACGATGGGCGCCGTGCTGTGGTCGGCCCCCAGGGCCAAGCTCGCCGAGAGCCGCCCTTCGCCGACGGATCGGCTGGCGCGCAGGCTGGCGCGGTGAAAGCGCAGCAGGTATTCGCGCTCGGGACCGCCCGGGTTCAGCCGGTAGGCCAGATCGTCGCCCGAACCGAAGAGCAGCAAGCTCAAGGCCCACCCGCGCACGCGCCGATCTGCGCGCAACTGATAATCCCAGTAGTTGAGGCGCAGATCGTTGCGCAGCAGCGACAGCAAGGCCCCGGTGTAGGAATAGCGAAACGCTGCGGCCACGCCGCCATTGCCGTCGGGCCACGGCACCGACAACATGCCGCCCGCATCGTAGAGGCGAACCTCGGCCGCCGCGTGCACCCGATCCTCGGCCGGCGCGCGCGTTTGCGACGTCACGATGCCGGCCGCGTAGCGCCCGTAGCGCGCGGGATAGCCGCCCGGATAGAACGCCATGCTGTCGAAAAACCCGGGATGGATCACGGACGGACCCAGGGCCAAGTGAAAAAGCAGTGGCACCTGCACGTCGTCGAGAAAGTAGCCGGTGTTGCCGGGGTTCGAGCCGCGAATGGCGTAGATGGGGGCCGGCCACGCGACGGTGGCCACGCCGGGCAGCGACTCGATGGTGCGGAAGGGATCGCCAAGCGAGCCGGGGGTGCTGACCAGCTCGGATCCGCGCAAGGCGACGCTGGGTTCGTCCCGCGCAGCGACGACCACGGTTTCGTACACCGGCAGATTGGGACGCGGAACCAGGCGCAGGACCAGCGGCGCGGACGTGGCGCAAGCGTCGTGTTCGAGAACCAGCGGGTCGAAGCCCGGCGCGCGCACCGTGACCGCGCTCGGCCCGCAAGGGATCGGAAGATCGAAGCTGCCGTCATCGCCCGCCTCGCCCGCCAGCGCCGATCCATCCGCGCGTATGGCGACGATCTTGGCCGCCGACACCGGACCACGCGAGCCCTTCGCTAGGACGTGCCCGTGCAGTCGGCCCGTCGCTGTTCGCTCGCCGGCACCATCGCTGAGAGCATCCGGCGCGGCGTCGAACGCTGGCGCTTCCGCGTTGACCACATCGACCACACCTCCGTCTGCGGCCGAACCGCCGTCCGCGCCAGCGTCGGGAATGGGCCCGACGACAACGAGAAGGAGGAACATGGTCGTCACGGCAGCAAAGCCACCCACAGTCCGTCCCACGGCGAGGCGAGACGGCTGTTGGTCAGATACGCAACGCGTGTTCCTGGCGCAAGGGCATCGGTGTCGGGCGGAACGTTGGCAGACTGGCCCCGATCTACGGCTACAGCGTAGACATCCTCGGCAAGAACGGTCTGCGCCCCGCTGGCCAGATCGACGAGAGTCAGATCGCCCGACAGACGCGAAGTCTCCCAGTTTAACAGCGCCAGCGCCCGCGTGTGACCAAGCTCCACCAAGTGACCGGCGCTGGTGAGGGCGCGCGAAGTGCCGGCGTCGACGTCGACCAGGTAGATGTCATTGCGATCCACGTCGACTGTCCACGCCTCCACCAGCAGGCGACCGTCGTCGGTTTCCCAAATGATGCCGATCGAGGTGCCGCGAGGATTGAGAGGCAGTACGGGCGCCGTGGGATCGTCCGCCAAGCCCACACAAGCAGTTGCGGTTGGTCGCTGGCCCGCACCCCAGGAAAACCAATAACGGCCGTCGTACGTGAATGTGGACACCTTGATGTCCGGCAGTCGAATATTCTGGTGTAGCGTCGCCTGGCCCGTCGTCAACCCCGCATCCGGCCGCCAGATGCCGAACCCGCTGGGAAGCATGGAAAACCACAGCTCGGCGTGGCTGGGGCGCCATTCGACGTAGGAACCGATGGTCTGGCCGACGTGCGCCGAATCCACGGTCGCGTAGCTGCCGGTGGTCCAGTCGTAGAGGAAGAGCCGGTGATCGTCCGGCTGCGAATCGTCTGCACCAGAAATCGTCGTCAGAAACGCCAGCCAATGTCCGTCGGAGGAAGCGGACACGAACTGGGCCTGGCCCTTTTCGGCCGGCAGCGAGCTGGTCTTTAGCGTGTTGGTGTCGAGGAGCGCGAAAGGCGCGTCGCCACTGTCCGTTGCCAACGACAAGAGCAATTGCGGTGTTTGGTCGCCGAGAATGGGCTGGAAACTCACCGTTCCCGTGAAGGAGAGGAGAACCTCCGGCTGGGCGTGTGGCTTGACGCGGTTGAGGTTCCCGCCCAGGGTGCCACTCGCGCCCGACAGCTGATCGGTGTAGTAGAAATCCTCGCCGACGAAGGCCGAGCTGTTCGAGACATACGAGAAGTCGCTCGGGACGTAGTTCAAGGCTTGGCACGCGTCAAGATCGCACAGAACTCCTTCTTCAAGAGCGCCGGAGTAAACGCGCGAGCGCGCTGGGGAAAGGACGAAGAACTGTTGGTTCAATAGGATGTAGGCAGGGCCCAGCGCATCGATCGATCCCGTCGCCAGGTCGACCCGTCTGTTCTGGAGCGAGTCCGTTGTCGAGACGTACTGCACGAACACGAGGCGGCCCAGACTGTCTGTCGGAATCGCTCCACTGGTAAAGGCACGGTAGTCAACGAGGAAGTCGCTGACCGCGGGCTGCAATCCCACAAGGCCATTCGTCGGCATTGATGTGCCGACATAGGAGACCGCGTACAGATCGGATAGTGCGGCGCCATCCGGAGCATTGGCATCGGAGCTTGCGTAGACGCTGCCCGGAGGAAACGAGCGCAGCGGCCCGGTGACCAGCAGATTCGATGGCACACCATCCTGCTCAGACGGCGACAGGTAGACGCCGGTCAGGGTTCGGCCGGCGATGACGTGCTGTCCGGCGGGCGGATCACCCACAGGTAGGCACCCGAACAGAAAACACCCGGCCGCGACGGAGAAGATCCGTAGGGTCCAGGCTCTTCCGCGACTGCCGTGATGCACAGCCGGAGGATCGCGCAGAAGCCGCATAGAATCCATCCCCGCGTGTGTGCCTGTGACGGACACGGCTGGACGGGCGTCATTCCATGCCATACGCGAGCTTTTCTCAGTCAAACAGGCATGTTGGTTATATGCTTGGGGCAGATCCAATGAAGCGTAATGTCTGGAAATTCGCGCGCGTCGTGTTGGTCGCAGTGGGCTTTGTCGGCGAACTGGTAAGCTGCAATTCTCACGTCCTGCTCGAGTCGGGCCAGCCCACGGTCGTGGTCATCGATCCGCCTCCGGTCAAAGGTCCGCCCCCGCCGCCCGACGCGGGTCTCACGAACACCAACCCTTTCGGCAACCCTGTGGACCTTACGTCCCCCGACGCCGCGCCATCGAACGACCCACCGCCCATTCAGCCGCCTCAACCAGATGCGACCGTTGCACCTCCCGATACGGCCAAGATCCCGGACGCAGCACCCGACGCCCCGCCGCCGACGGAGAACCTCAAGTGCCCCGCCGGACAGGTGCGCGTCCACGTGCGCGACGTGTGGTCGACCGCCGTCGATCCGCCGAGCCTGAAGACCCTGACCGCCCCGCCCTCGGGTGTGCAACTCATGGACCCGGACCACAACTACACCACCTACGGCGCGCGCATCGACGGCGCCAACTGCACCTACTACTCGGTCTGCCTGCCCAACACGGTTGCCAAGATCCAGATCAAGCCCGTCGGCGGCGACGGGTGCGCGACGGGCAGCCAGTCGGGCAATTTCGACATTTCGGCCTACACCAAGAACTCGGACATTTGGATCGAGTATTCGGGCAAAGACGACAGCACCATCCAGGCCGACTACACCGCCTATCCGACCGCCGTGGTCGGCGCCGGCAAGTTCCACATCACCTCGGACAGCACCACCCTGACCTATCCGGCCTGCAAGGTCGGAACACCACCCGACGAGAGCACACCGAGTGGCTACACCAAGGTCCATTTCCGCTGGCCGTGGAACGACCCCACGAATCCGGCGACGCCGTATCCCGGCTCGGCCTGTCCGCTCAACCAGGCCACCACGCTCGGCTTCACGGTTCCGCCCTATCCGTCGAGCCTCAAGGTTACCGGCCTGACCTGCGACATGCAGGCGGTGCTCGAGTTCCAGGACGGCTCTTGCCCATGGTACTACGTGCTTATCCCCAACAGCGCTTGGCCGACCAGCGGCACCATTCCGAAGATCGTCTTCCGCTACCCGGACGATTCCAAGAACCTCTACACCAACAGCATCCAGCTTCCTGCGCGCACCGCCAACGAGTATTGGATTGCCTACGCCGGCGCCCCTGACAACACCATCGCCTCCACCACCAAGTGCATGGACTGGTCGCTGCAGACCAATTCCTATTTCATCTACACGTCGAACCCGGGGCCCGGCTACACCAACTGCGGTGGCAGCGTGACCCCACCCGACCCGTGCAGCCCGCTGCAACCCAGCGGCTACCACACCGTGCATTTCCGCTACATATGGGCCGGCCAGAAGACCTTCACTATGTTCCCAAAGCCGTCGCTCATGCCCAAGTGGATCGAGCTGGAGGTGAACGGCCCGGGCAATGCCCTCAAGGTGATCTGCCAGCGCGAGCAGGATCGCCCGTGGTTTGAATGTCCGGTTCCCGACTCCGCGTTCAGCGCGACCACCACCTGGCGCGCCGTCGACAAGCTGCACAGCCCGGAGTGGAACACGGTCCAGCCGTGGCCGCTGCCTGCGACGCCCAAGGAATACTGGATCCGCTGGTACTACGGCAAGCCCGACATCCCGCGCTCGGTGGATCCGCCCAACTTCAAGGTATTCGATTACTACCCCGACGGCAGCAACGGCGACTGGTCGGCCACCGGCGTGTGGAACGACAGCATGTGCGCGCCCAAGCCGCCGGCCACGCCGGTGACGGTCGGCTTTGGCAACGGGGCGTGGTTCCCGTACAGCAAGACGAGCTACACGTACCCGTACGGCGGCTCGCTGGCCTACATCTATCCCAACTCGGCGACCGTACAGGATCTGTTCAACGCCTTCGTGTGGGAGCGCTACCAGTTGTGGAAGCAGAACTGGGTCAAATACGATGCTGACGCTTGTGGCACGGGCACCGCCATGGTCTGGAGCGACAACCCCAAAGGCACAGTCAGCGAGGGGCAAGGCTATGGCATGGCCATCACGGCAGCCATCGGGGACAAGGATCTGTTCGGTAAGCTGTGGAACTTCGTGCGCCACTACAGGTCGGAGGCGAGGTACTGCGGGCTCATGGGCTGGATGTGGCAAAGCACCGGCGATTGCCAGCAGCTCGACTCGTTCGCCGCCAGCGGCGGCAACCACGACAGCGCCTTCGACGGCGACGTCGACATCGCGATCGGCCTGGTCTTCGCCGCCCTGCAATGGCCTAGTGACTACACCAGTGCCGCCACCGACTGGCTCACCCGGATGGAGTGCGAGGTCAACGCCAAGTATGGCGACGGCTTCAACTACCCGAGCGCGGGTGATAGCCAAAACAAGAACTGCGAGGACGCCAACCATTGCGACTACGATCCCAAGACAGTGAATAACGTCTACGTGGACTACTATCCGCCGGGCTATTTCCGCGCGTTCGGCGCCTTCTTGACCGCGAACCCGCCGTCGGGCGGCGCCAACGCCGCCAATGGGCAGAGCCACCACGACTTCTGGTACAAGACTGCCGAGACCGTCTGGGAGTTGGTCGAACGCTGCTATGACGATAGCGGCGTGCACCCGGGCCTCATGGGTGACGAGGGCGACATCAAGACTCCGTGCAGCGCCAACCCTGGCGGTGGTCCCTACGAGTGGGGCCGCGCGCTCTGGCGCCTGGGAATCGACGCGGCCTGGTTCGGCAACAACACCAGCTTGCCCGAGAACAAGACCAACTCGTCGCCGCACTACGGAGGGAAGTCGCGCATTCAGGCCAAGATGGATAACATCCAGGACTTCTACTCGAACTTCTACAAGAAGAACCCGCCGGAGCCCAATGCCAACCGGTTCTCGACCATCTGCGACCAGTTGGGGACGGACGGGACGACCCCTGCTGGCGGCTGCGACCCGGCCCTCGGCCACAACTCCTACACCGTGAACCTGGCCATGTGCCCGTACGTCAGCCTGTTCGACGACGGCGGCGCAACCACTAGCGACATCCGGAAGGAAGCCATCGAGGAATCGATCTCGACGACGATACAGAACGACCACTACTTCCAAGAGTCCCTCGGCGTCTACTCGATCCTCTTCCTGACCGGCAACTTCCCGAATCCGATGACGGTGCCGACGAACTAGTTGGGTCTTTAGGACAGGCCGGGCTTTGTCCGCTACAATGCCGTCCGACCATGACGAAGACTTCCACCACCAAGCCAGGTATCGCGTCTAGCAAGGACGTCCACTTCGGGCTCGATGTCGAGTCCATCAAGCGCGACTTCCTCGAGAACTTGTTCACCCACCAGGCCAAGTTCCCCGAGGTGGCCACGCCCAACGACAACTACCTGGCCCTGTCGTACACGGTGCGGGATCGCATGCTGCACCGCTGGATCCACACTTCGCACACCTATTTTTCGCAGGCCAGCCGCACCGTGGCCTACCTCTCGGCCGAGTTCCTCATCGGGCCGCAACTTGGCAACAACCTGATCAGCCTCGGCATCTGGGAGCCGACCCAGCAAGCCATGGATGCGCTTGGCCTGTCTCTCGACGAGCTTTTGGAACAGGAAGAGGAGCCCGGCCTCGGCAACGGCGGCCTCGGCCGCCTCGCCGCCTGCTACCTCGATTCGCTGGCGACCCTGGAGATCCCGGCCACCGGCTACGGCATTCGCTACGAGTTCGGCATCTTCGACCAGGTCATCAAGGACGGCTGGCAAGTCGAGGTGCTGGACCACTGGCTGCACCTCGGCTACCCGTGGGAAATCGCCCATCCCGAGATCGCCTTCAACGTCATGTTCGGCGGCCGCACCGAACACTACGCCGACAGCAGGGGCCACTACCGTGTTCGCTGGGTGCCAGACCAGATTCTGAAGGGCTTCCCCAACGACACGCCCATTCTCGGCCATCGCACCAACACCGCCAACATGCTGCGCCTGTGGCAGGCGCAGGCCTATATCTCTCTCGACTTGCAGGCCTTCAACGTGGGTGACTACCGTCGCGCCGTCGAGGAGAAGGCGCTTTCGGAAAACATCACCAAGGTGCTCTATCCCAACGACGATTCCGAGGCGGGCAAGCTCCTGCGCCTGCAACAGCAGTACTTTTTCATCTCGTGTTCGCTGCAGGACATGATCCGCATCTACGAGCAACACGAGAAGACCATGGATCGCTTCCACGAGAAGTACGCGATCCAGCTCAACGACACGCACCCGTCGCTGGCCGTGGCCGAGCTGATGCGCATCCTGGTCGACGACAGGGAGATGCCCTGGGAGACGGCGTGGGAGATTACGACCAAGACTCTCAGCTACACCAACCACACCCTCATGCCCGAAGCGCTGGAGACCTGGCCCTTGCGCCTGATGCAGAAGCTGCTGCCCCGGCACGTGGAGATCATTTTCGAGATCAACCGGCGCTTTCTCAACGAGATCCGTCTGCGCTACCCGAGCGACGACGCGCGCCTCGCGCGCATGTCCCTTATCGACGAACGCGGCGAGCGGCGCGTGCGCATGGCCCACCTGGCCACCGTGGGCAGCCATGCCGTCAACGGCGTAGCCAAATTGCACTCGGATCTCTTGCGCGAAACCGTGCTGCGCGACTTCGCCGAGGTTTCGCCCGAAAAATTCAGCAACAAGACCAACGGCATCACGCCGCGCCGGTTCCTCATGCTGGCCAACCCGGGCCTGACCTCGCTCATCAGCGAGGCCATCGGGGACAAGTGGATCGTCGACCTGACCCACCTGCGCGATCTGGAGAAACTCGTCGACGATGCCGCCTTCGCCGAACGGTGGCGCAAGGTCAAGCTCGACAACAAGCGCGCCTTGGCCGAATCTGCGTGGAGCAAATACCAACTGCAATTCGACCACGAGTCCATGTTCGATGTGCAGGTCAAGCGCATCCACGAGTACAAGCGCCAGCACCTGAATGTCCTGCACGCCATTACGCTCTACCGCAGGCTCAAGCTCGATCCCAAGCGCGACGAGAGCCCGCGCACCATCATCTTCGGAGGCAAGGCCGCCCCCGGCTACATCACCGCCAAGCTCATCATCAAGCTCATCCACAGCGTGGGCGAGGTCATCAACAATGACCGCGACATGCGCGACCGCCTGCGCATCGTCTTTCTGCCCGACCTTAACGTGAAGAACGCCCAGCGCATCTACCCCGCCGCCGATCTCTCGGAACAGATTTCCACCGCGGGCATGGAAGCCTCAGGCACGGGCAACATGAAATTTGCGCTCAACGGCGCGCTGACCATCGGCACCCTCGACGGCGCCAACATCGAAATTCGCGATGAGGCGGGCACGGAGAACTTCTTCCTGTTCGGTCTCACCACCGAGGAGGTGCGCAAGATGCGAGCCGCAGGATACAGACCGCGCGACATCTACACCAAGAACGGCGAGCTGCACGAAGCCATCGAGCTTCTGCGTTCGGGTTTCTTCTCGCGCGGGGATCGCACACTGTTCGAGGGCCTGGTCAAGAGCCTGCTCGAACGCGACGACTTCATGCTGCTGGCTGATTTCGAATCCTACGTCGACTGCCAGAGCCGCGTATCCACCGCGTACAAGGACACCAAGCAGTGGACGCGCATGTCGATCCTCAACACCGCGCGCATGGGCAAGTTCTCGTCGGACCGGGCCATTCGCGAATACTGCGAGGACATCTGGAAGATAGGGCCCGTGCGCGTGGAGATGAACGGAGCCGCCAAGAAGTAACGCGCTCGCCGCCACCCTGTAACCAGCCGCACGAGAGTCGCACGGCCCTGCCCGTGCCAAGCCGACCAAGCCGTGAGGTCAGAATCGGCCTTGCGACATCAGCCCGGGCAGAAGCTCGGCAGTTCCCGTCCTCGATTCCACCGGCACGACACCGGGCAACGGAAGGAAGGACAAGGGCGGCAGCTCGGGACGGACCTCGCGAGGACGATCGTAGTTCATGGTGAGGAGCCAGCCGGCGATAAGCCCCAGGCCGGCGCCCATGAGGGAAAAACGAGCCGTGCGGCTGTTGAGCGTGGTGTTCGAGTCGGCGCAGTGAACGTTGTCGGTTCGGGAGCAGACCTCGATGGTGGTGGCGAAGACGGCACCAGCCAATCCCGCCATGTCGACCATGATCACGCGCTGCCAGGTCGGCCCATACACGCTCTGGTCGGGCAGATAGGCCATGGCGAGCCCCGCAGCTAAACCCACGTTGAGACCAGCAAGCATGCCCCAAGAAGTGCGTTGCTTGATCTGGTTGCGGTAGTGGTTGTACGCGTTGGTGTAGGCACTGTCCTGAGAATCATCAGTCAACATTCCCTCCCAGGTCGGATAGCGAATGGATGTTTGGCTGAATGCGGGATAGAGCCCGAGGGCCGAAACGGCGACGGCGCCGGCAACCGCTCCGAGGAGCGCCGAGCTCTGAATGAGCGAAACACGCCCGTAGTTGGGCGACAAATCATCCAGCCACCAACCCGCAACGGCTCCGCCGATGAGCCCGCCGGCCCCGCCTAGGACGGTAGCAGTCCAGCTGTGACTTAGCCCCATGGCGAGCGTGGCGCCTTCCAAATCCCCGACCCACATCGAGCCGATACGAAACAGGGCCAGGTTGTCCCGGATGTAGTTCGGTACGAGAGGCGTGGTGTCCGCGAGCACGCCAAGACTGAGGCCCCCCGCCAGCATGCCGGCGCCAAACAGCGATACCGAAAGCGACGCCTTGAGATTCCTCGGGTCGCCTTGGGTCAGCACCATCAGCCCACCGCCCACGGCGCCGATGCCGGACCAGAAACCGATCAATTCGGGCCGCCCCGAGCGCTGTACGTACGTCAGTGGGAACTCGACCACACGATCCTCCCCGGGGCTGAGCGTGATGATTTCACGCTTGGGCTGGTAGTAGGACGCTTCGGCGTAGATCTCGTAGCTTCCGGGCGGAACATCTTGCACGTATGGATTCTGCGTTCGGTTTCCTCGGACGAATAGCGCGGCGTTGGGCGGATTCGTGTGCACGGTTAGGTGGGCGGGAATGGGTTCGAGCTTGAAGAACAGCGGTTTGGTCTCCGCGACCTCGATGGGCAGCTCGCGGGTTTCGCTGGAAAAATTCGTCTTGCTGACGGTCACGTGGTAGTGGCCGCGCGGCACGCGAAACTCGTTGGGCGCCTGCCCGATGACGGTGCTGCCCTGACCCTCGATACGAACATCCACGTCGTCGGGCACGGTGTTGATGGCGAACACGCCCGGTCTGCGATTGATGGCCTCGATGCGCAGACGCGAGAGATCGGCCAGCTCACCCTGCTTTTCCTCGGCCAGGTAGGCTTCATAGTGGGTGCGCGCGTTCACGAGTTGGCCCAGGTGGTACTCGCACTGGGCGATCATGAAGACGTTCTCTTTCTTGGGCGCGATCTCGTTGGCAACCTGGAATTCCACCAGGGCCTGCTCTTTGTTGCCCGACTCGAAAAGGCTGACACCCGATTCGTAGTGTCGATGGGCGCGTTCGAGCGCGCTCGGCTCCTGCGCGCGCGGCGCGGAACCTTGCAATAGCGACAACAAGACGAGCGAGCTGACCAGAACGCGCACTAGGGTGCCTTGGGCGCAGTATAGGGCGAAGGCGCGATCTTGTCGTCGGCCTTGCTCTTCTTGGCCGGAGGTGGCGCCGCCTCCGCGACCGGTTGCGGACGGATCGGGTGGCTCTTGCCCAAGCGACGAACCTTTTCGATAAGTGAGGTTGGGTGCGATTCGACCACGGGCCTGGCCGGCTCCGGGTTGGTCGGGGCGGGAGCGCTGGGCCTGGGCTTCGCGGGTGCTGGCGCGGGCATGGCAGCAGGAAGTTCCTTGGCCCCGCGGGCAAGCATGGCCGCGCTGCCAATGCCGAAAGCGAAAACCGCGGCCACGGCCAGGTGCCACGGCCAGCGGCTGCGTGCGCGCGGCGAGGAGCCCGTCTCGGCGCCCGCGCCACCGTCGAGGGCGATGTCCACGTCCCCGGCCAGCAACCGCTCGACGTCCTGCTCGAAAGCGATCATGTGCTGGTAGCGCCGCGTGCGATCCTTCTCCAGCCCGTGCATGACCATGCGGTCGACCGCCTCGGGAATGCCGAGCTCCGGGCGCAAGGCCGAGGGCGGCTGCACCTCTTTGTTCTGGATCTGCGCGATAACGCCCAGGTAGTTGTTGCCGCGGAAGGGAAGCTCGCCGGTCAGGCATTCGTAGAGGATGAGCGCGGTGGCCCAGATGTCGGCGCGATGGTCGATGTCCTCGCTGCCGCCCGCCTGTTCGGGCGACATGAACAGCGGCGTGCCCAGCACGGCGCCCGTGCGCGTAAGCCGCTGCCATTCGCTGCCCGTCTCCTCTTGCGTGCGCACGGCCTTGGACACGCCGAAATCAACAACCTTCACGAAGTCCAGGTCGCCGCGGCGGACGAGATAGACGTTCTCGGGCTTCACATCGCGGTGAACGATGCCCTTGTCGTGCGCGGCTCCAAGCGCGCTGGCTACCTGTTTGACAATGGCCAAGCTGCGTTCGACGGCCAGGGGCGCGTCGCGCATGATGAGCTCGGAAAGCGGCTCGCCTTCGAGAAACTCCATGACCACGAAGGCGCGCCCGTCGCGCGTGGTACCGAAGTCGGTGACGTCGACGATGTTCTGGTGACCGATGGAGCTGGCCAGCCTGGCCTCTTGCAGAAGGCGCGCGATGAGCTCTTCGTTCTCGAGGAATTTCTCCAGCAGCACCTTGATGGCCACACGCTTGCCGATGATGCTGTGTTTGGCTTCGTAGACCGCGCCCATGCCGCCCTCGCCGATGCGGCGAACGATCTCGTAGCGCTCGGCCAACGTGGCTCCTACCAGCGGATCGAACTTAGCCGCAGCTTGCGCGGGTGGCAGCGCGGGGGTGCTGCCCGGCTCGGCGTGCGGCGGGGCGTTCGTCAGCGAGGAATCGTTCTCGGTCACGGTTTTGGCGCATTGTAGCGCCGAAACATCACGGCGGCACGCGCGCAGATGTTGCCAAATCCGCAGGACCAAGAAGCGACACAGGTGTCGCGATTAGGCGGCGCGATGGTGTTTCCGACGGGACGGAGTTGAGGCAAACTCGGGTTTTCGATGAGATTTTTCCGGCCACTTCGGGCACGCCTATTGCTATACCCGTGCGGCATGGGGTTTTCCAACAGCACCACGACCCAGGCCCTCGGCCTTGCCAAAGACGAGGGGGCTTGACCTTGTGGAGGTCGTGACACCCGCTGGGGTCTCCTCAGTCGAGCCCAGGGTTGCCAAACTGGGCTTCTTCGCGCGCGTTGCCGCGAACCCGGCACGCGACTGGGTTCTTCTCTTTCTCGCAATCCAGTGCTTGGTCGACTTGGATGGACACATCAACACCCATTCTCGCTGGGCGACCATGGTGGCCATGGCCGAGGACCACAGCTTTCGCATCGACAAGTACAAGGAGCAGACGATCGATTGGTCCCAAACGCCTGATGGTTACTACTACTCGAACAAGGCACCCGGACCCGCGCTGCTCGGATATCCGCTGTTTTACCTTATGGACAAGATTTCAACCCACGGGGCAAAGAGCCGCGAGGAGCGCGATCAGAAGCGCCTCGAAGACAGGCGCACTGTCCTGCATGCACTATCGGTCGCAACCCAGGCGATTCCCTACGGGCTGATCGTGTTTCTGTTGATCGCGGCTCTGCAGCGGATGGGGCTCCCGACGCGCGCCTTGCACGTAGCCGCCTTGGCACTGCTCTTTGGGAACACAGGAAGCTTGTTCATGAACACCTACTTCGGGCACGGGATGGCGACGATGTTTGTCGCGGCTCTGCTCTTGGCGTGGCACAAGAATAGGCCCTTGCTAGTCGGACTGTTCTTCGGGTTGGCCACGCTGTGCGACTATAGCTCGGCGCTTCTCCTCTTGCCTTTGCTGTGGTTCCTATGGCGCCGCCCCGGGACGCGCCTGCGCTGCTTCGGACGATTTCTCCTCGGCGGAGTCGCGCCAGCCGCGGCCTTCGCGGCCTACCATAAGCACTGCTTCGGAAGCCCGTTCAGCTTGGCCAACAAGTTCCAGAATCCGGCCTTTGTCGACGTCGCCAAGGACGTTCCCAATCTTTGGGGAGTTCTGCGCCTGATCCCTAGACCCGGAGTCGTGGCCGACCTCCTGTGGAGCACACAGCGGGGCCTGCTTTACACCCAACCCTGGGTTCTCCTCTGCCTGCTCATCGTGCCCTTCTTGTTTTGGCGCAAGTCGGGTTGGCTGCCCGAACAGCGCGCCTTCGTGAAATGGACATCCGTCGTCGCCACGCTTGGGTTGATTCTCCTGCTGGGGATGAACGCCAGCTTCGGTGGTTGGCATGGCGGAGCGACGCCAGGGCCGCGCTATTTATCCATCGCCTTTCCTGCGCTGGCGCTGGCCATGACGGGCATCTACATCCGGGTCGGCGAGTTCTGGCGACAGGCGCTGCTTGTGACCCTGGTTGTCTCTGTCGTGCTGTTCGTCTTGGTCTACAGTACGGACGAGCTGCTCGCGCAGCCCGACGATCCGCTGTTGCCCTTCTACTTCAACCTGCTCCTAGGGGGTCGTGGAAAGAATCTGTCCCGTTGTCTCTTCGTCGTGCTGGGCTTCGCGTGGGCAGGCTGGCGGGCTTTCCACCATGTCCGTCGGGAAGAAGGCGGTTGCTGATTCGATGCGCGGTCAGATTCGGGCGCGCTTGATTGCATGGGCCGCCGTGGTAGGAAACCCGCATGCCTCAGTACCGCTCACGCACATCCACATTTGGTCGCAACATGGCTGGCGCACGTGCCCTCTGGCGCGCCACCGGCATGAAGGACGGAGACTTCGGCAAGCCCATCATCGCCGTAGTCAACAGCTTCACCCAGTTCGTACCAGGCCACGTGCACCTCAAGGACTTGGGGCAAATGGTCGCACGCGAAATCGAGGCCGCGGGCGGCGTGGCCAAGGAATTCGACACCATCGCCATTGACGACGGCATCGCCATGGGTCACGACGGTATGCTCTACTCGCTGCCCTCGCGCGAGCTCATCGCGGACAGCGTCGAGTACATGGTCAACGCCCACTGCGCCGATGCCATGGTGTGCATTTCCAACTGCGACAAGATCACGCCCGGCATGCTGATGGCGGCCCTGCGCCTGAACATCCCGGCGGTGTTCGTGTCGGGTGGCCCCATGGAAGCAGGCAAGGTCAAGCTGCCGAGCCAAGCGGGTAAAGATGGCGGCAAAGAGATCCACGTGGATCTCATCGACGCCATGGTCAAGGCGGGCGACTCGGCCGTATCCGACGCCGATGTAGCGGAATACGAACGCTCGGCTTGCCCCACCTGCGGCTCGTGCTCGGGCATGTTCACGGCCAATTCCATGAACTGTCTCACCGAGGCCCTGGGCCTGTCGTTGCCTGGCAACGGCACCTTGGTCGCCACGCACGCCGATCGCAAGGCCCTGTTCCTGCGCGCGGGCCGGGTCGCCGTCGAGCTTGCCAAGCGCTACTACGAGAAGGACGATGCCACGGCTTTGCCCCGCTCCATCGCCACCTTCGAGGCCTTCCAGAACGCCATGTCGCTCGACGTAGCCATGGGCGGGTCGACCAACACGGTCCTGCACCTGCTTGCCTGCGCGCAAGAGGCCGAGGTGAAATTCACCATGGCCGACATCGACAAGATCTCGCGCCAGGTGCCCTGCCTGTGCAAGGTCGCGCCGGCGACTACCAAGTACCACGTCGAGGACGTACACCGCGCCGGCGGCGTGTTCGGCATCCTGGCCGAGCTCAATCGCGCCGGGCTCATGCACGGTCAGGTGCCCACCGTGCACAGCCGTACCCTGGGCGAGGCCATCACCGAATGGGATGCGGCGACCAGCAAGGATCTCTCGGTGCGCACGTTCTATTCCGCCTCGCCGGGCGGCATCCCGACCCAAGAGGCGTTCAGCCAGGATCGCCGCTTCGACACCCTCGATCTAGATCGAAATGACGGCTGCATTCGCGACAAGCAGCACGCCTATTCGCAAGACGGCGGATTGGCCGTGCTTTACGGCAACGTGGCCGAAAAGGGCTGCATCGTGAAGACCGCCGGCGTCGACGAGTCGGTGTGGAAATTCTCGGGCAAGGCGCGCGTATTCGAAAGCCAGGACGAATCCGTGGAAGCCATTCTGGGCGGCAAAATCGTGGCCGGCGACGTGGTCGTGATCCGCTACGAGGGGCCCAAGGGCGGGCCGGGCATGCAGGAGATGCTCTATCCCACGAGCTATCTCAAGTCGCGCGGACTCGGCATGGCGTGCGCCTTACTCACCGACGGACGCTTCTCGGGCGGCACGTCGGGCCTTTCCATCGGCCATGTCTCGCCCGAAGCCGCCTGCGGCGGCGCCATCGCGCTCATCCAAGAGGGCGACACCATCGACATCGACATCCCCAATCGGAGCATTCACCTGGCCATCAGCGAGCAAGACCTGCAAAGGCGCCGCGCCGCCATGGAGGATCGCAAGGTCTTGGCCTGGAAGCCGAAGGCCCGCAAGCGCCAAGTTTCAGCCGCCCTGCGCGCCTACGCCGCCATGACCACGAGCGCCGACACCGGCGCGGTCAGGGACATCTCGCAGCTGAAGAGCTGAGGAAGAACACAGAGGACACAGAGAACACAGAGCCGGAGAAGAAAGGGTTTCCGGATCTGGATCCGAGCCCTTCTGTCTCTGTATCCTTTGTGTTGAATCCTAGAACGCGCGGCCTAGCACGGCGCCGGTCATGTCGGCACGCAGCGACGGGCCGATGAACCACGCGGATTGGCTGCGTGCTTTCTCGCCATCCACCAGTCGGCGCATGCCCTGCCCGGTGGATAGGCCGATGGGAATGGCCATCAAAGCGCCGGCCACCGCGTCCGAGGCCCAGTGCATGCCGCCCGCCTCGAAGGACGACACGCCGAGCATCATGCCCGCCGAGCCAAGTACGAGCGCGAGCTTGAGCAAGATGCTGTCGGGGTAATACGCCGCCAGTGAGGAGAGCATGGCCGTGGTCACCGCCACGTGGCCCGACGGCCAGCCCGCGACCACGCCGCCGCGGTAGATGCCGGGGCGGAAGGTTCGGCTCAACTTCTCTTCGTCGGGCGCGAGTGTTGGAATGTAGTCGTCGCGTGGGGCGGGCCGGCCCACGACCAGCTTCAACAAGGTGACGTAGCCCAAGGTCAGCGCACCCGACTGCAAGACCGCGAAGGCCGCGCCCAGGGTTTGCGGGTTGCCGCTCACCCGCCCCGCGACGTGCAACCCGCCGAACAGCACCACGGGTCCGGCGACGCCTAGAATGGCGATGGGATAGGCCGCGTGCCCCCAGCGAGGATGATCGTGAAAATAGTTGTGCACGCGCAGGTCGACGTCCTGCGAGGTCATCGTGGCAGTGGCCGCGACAGCTGCCAAGTGGAAGCCGAAATTGATACCCACGAAGCTGTTGGCGAAGTTGCGCGCCAGGCCGTCGAAGGCCCCGGGCATCACCTGGCCGGGCCCCAAAATAGGCGTCTCATCGGCGGCCGAAGCCAGCCTGGGAAACGCGAGGCCCACCAGCACGGCAAGCATGTATCGGAGCGCCATCAATCTGATGCTGAACCAAGACCCCCGCGCCGTCTAGTTCCAGCCCATCGGCGGCCGTGCGCCGATGGGTCATTGTCCGGTCGCAGTGGCCGCGGGGCGGTCGTCTACAACGACGTTAGCCACGGCCACAGGTCTCCGGGGACCCAGGAGGATCCGCCGGGGCCGTATAGGGACGAGCTCCCATCTACTGGAGCGGGGGTGTGACCCGAGCCGTGCACGCACCAACGGAGGGGATGGCCGGCCGAGCATCCGGAATAATTCGTACAGGTATGCGTCAGGCTTCCGTTAGCCGGCTGGGGCGGGTTCTGGGTGGTGCAGGCGTTGTTCTTGACGAACTTATCGCGCAACGGTGTTGCCATAGCCTCGGTGCACGTGGTGTCCGCGGTCCCAACCATCTGCCAGTATGCGATGGGGTCGTTGCCGCCGTCGCATCCACTGAGCTGAGCTCCTTCGAAGATCGCGACCGCGCGGAAGACCTTCGCGCGGGCACACGCGATTTCGTAGCTCATGCCGCCGCCGTAGCTGAAACCCGTCGAGATGATGTGCGTCGTGTCGACACAGTAATTGTCCTCGACCAGTTTGACCATGTCGTCGGTGAAGGTCAGGTCGCGTCCGCCGGAATTCGCCCAGCCGGCGCCGAGACCATCGGGCGCGACGAAGATCGCGCCGTTCTTCGAGGCCTTCTGAAGCCCGTAATAGGACCAGTCGTACCCAGAGGTTCCGCCGTTGTCGACTTGGGCGGAATTACCGCCATTCCAGTGAAAACCGAAGATCAGCCAATACGGTTTGTTCTTGTCGTAGTTGTCGGGAAGCCTCAACGCAAAGCCCCTGCTCTGGCCGCCGCTCTGAATCGTAAGATAGCCGCCGGTACCGAAGCCCACACCGTTCCCCGACCCTGCAGCGGCAGACGCGCTCTCGTTCGGGACCGACGCAAACGTCAGCGTCGAAGTCTTACCGCAACCGGTACTCCCCGCGCTGGTACCACCAGGCGTGGTTCCGCTCGTGCCGCCAGTGCCAGTGGTCCCGCCACTGCCGGAGCCTCCATTTGCGGAGCCGCCGCTTCCCGTGCTGCCACCCGAACCGATTGCGCCGCCAAGTCCCGTGCTGCCACCCGCGGCCGTTGCGCCGCCGAAGCCGGTCGCGCCACCCATGCTCGTTGCCCCACCCGAAGCAGTCGCGCCGCCGCGTCCGGTGTTGCCGCCGGAGCCGGTTGCGCCACCCATGCTCGTTGCCCCACCCGAAGCGGTCGTGCCGCCGCGTCCGGTGCTGCCGCCAGAACCCATTGCGCCGCCGGAACCGGTGCTCCCGGCTACGCTGCTGCTCCCGCCAGAAGCCGTGTTCCCGCCTACGCTGCTGCTCCCGCTCGTACCACCGCTGCCCGAACCGCCTCCATCGCTCGGACCACATCCGATCGCTGTCAAGGCGAGGTACACAGGAAATTGCGCCAGCGCTGCGTAACGCCACGCGCGGGTAAGAACTCGATCATGGTTCGTCATGTTTGCACTCCTCCGTAAGCAGGAGATAGACGAAAGCAGCCCCGCGTTTCGGGTCAACAATCGACCGCCGAATGTTCGAGACCGAGCTTGAGAACCACGGCCACGCGCCGTCAGGAGTTCAAACCCGACTGGCTTACGCACCAGCGGAGTGGATGGTCGGCCGAGCATCCACTCCACCCAACCGCGCGAAGACCCGAAAAGACTGGCGCCTTCTTCGGACGGAATTGTGGCGGCTCACAGGTACTAATACGAAACGTCAAAAAGCCGTAATGTTGGGAGTGTACTTGTTTACGGTTGGATCCTTCAACCACGTCCAGATGTCATCCGGCGTGTAGGTGCAGGGACACCCGGGCGAGCAGTTGCCGTGCGGGTATTGGGAGGTGACGTTCGCACATTCGTCATAGAGGCTCGAGCTCCCATCCGTGGTGGCATTGCCGTGTCCCGCCTGGTCGGCGCACCAGCGGACTGCGCCCTTCGAACAGGTGTAATTCGTGCAGACGTGGCCTCCCGGGTTTATGTATTTGCCGGGCGTAGGCGGTTGGGTAGGCTCCTGCGAGACCGTTCCGGTCGCCGATGCGGCCACATTTCCGCTTTCTGATGTCCATCCCGTGCATCCATCGCGGGCAGTGAACCAATTGCGGACAGTCTTCGAATCGTCAAATCCACATGTGCCGTCTGTTAGGCCGGCCTTTTGCCAGATGTCGATAGGGTCGTTGTTTGGGCAACTTCCCTCGACGAGAAAGCTGCATGCTTCGAACATCACGGCCGCTCGGAATTTATAGCCGACCGAATTCGTGGTGGTATTCGCGCGGCTACACGCCAGGGCATGGCTCATCCCACCACCGTAGCTGAAGCCGCTGGTGATGATGTTAGACATGTCGACGCAGTAATTGGTGGAAATCGACTTGACCATGTCATCGGTGAACGCCAGATCCCCCGTGCCCCACCCGCCACCGCTCCATTCCGGAGCGACGAAGATCGCACCGTTCTTCGACTCTCTCTGCAGTCCCCAATAGGCCGTGAGGTACCCATTCGCGCCGCCGGTGTCCATGCCGTCTGCGCTCTCGCCGTTCCCATGGAAGGCGAAGATCAACCAATAGGGATGGGTGTTGTCGTAGTTGTCCGGAAGCCTCAGGGCGAAGTTCCGGTTCTGGCCGCCGCTCGAAATGGTCACCCAGCCGCCCTTGCCGGTGCCGAGGGTCCCCCCGCCCGGGGTGCCATTGGCACTCTCGTTCGGGACCGTCCCGAAGGTCAGCGTCGAGGTCTTGCTGCAGCCTGCGCTGGGCGTCCCAGCTGCAGTGGTACCGCCCCCTGCGCCGGTGGACCCTCCCGCGCTTGCACCGCCCGGAGCGCCGGTGGTGGAACCAGCCGTCCCGCCGGTGCCAGTCGTTGGGCTGGTGCTCGTGCCCCCGGAGCCGCCACCCGAGCCGCCGGATTTACCGCCGCTGCCCGAGCCGCCGCTGCTGGATGCGCCACCGCTGCCTGAGCCGCCGCTGCTGGATTTGCCACCGCTGCCCGAGCTGGAGGTGCCGCCGCTGGCCGAGCCGCCGGAGCCGGCAGCGGTGCCGCCACTGCCTGGCGCCCCCCCTGCGCTGGTCGTGCCTCCGCTAGCACTCGTGCCACCGCTGCTTGGGGCTCCACCCGCTCCAACGACGCCGCCGGCGCCACTGCTGCTGCCGCCAGTTGGCTGGCCGCCGCTGCTCTTGGTTCCACCCGTCTGCGTCGAGCCCCCCGAGCCACTGCTGCATCCCGCGAGCAGCAGAACACTAACAGAACTTGCTAACAATACTCGGCTTCTCATGGAATGACCTCCTGGCAGTCAAAGAGTCAGAGGGCCGTTCTCGCGCATGCCAGCCCATCCCGGCGTCTCGACGGAAGCACGACTCCTGACTGGTGAAAATGTGAAAATCGTAGATGACTTGTAAGTATTGACCGGTCGCCGATATCTTGCCACGTCGTTGTTCAAGTTGACCACGGACCGGCCCAACGCGGTGTCCGACAGGGCAGCGCCGATTCAGAACGCCGGTCTTGTGGATGTCGCGGCGGACGCTGGCGTAGAGGCCGAACACGTCGTCGCCCGTGGTGGTTTCCGGGTTTCCGTACACCACGGGGTCGACTCTCGTGAGCTACCGAGTCTTCTTTTCCTCGAGGCAAGGGATGCCAGCCTCAGCGCACTGACTTCAAAGTGCCATTCCCGTGGGCATTATGAGGTTCTTGCGGCGCTCAGGGAGTGCCAAAGTTCTTCGTCATCCACGACCACACGTCATCCGGTACCCAGGAACAAGGGCACGAGGTCGAGCACGTCTTGGGTGGTGTCCCGCACGAATTGTATAGGTCGTTGGTCCCATCTACGATGGCGTTGCCGTGACCTGACTGGTGCACGCACCAACGCAGGGGATACCCGGCCGAGCATCCGGCATAGTCGGTGCAAACATGCCCCCCGGGGTTCAAGTATGGGGGACCCTTAGGCGGCTGGGGCGGCTCTTGGGCGGGTTTGGTGCAGGCGTTGTTCTTGACGAACTTGTCGCGTATCGGTGTCGCGCTGCCCATCCCACACACGTTGTCCTCGAGGCCGACCATCTGCCACAATGCGATGGGGTCGTTGCCGCCGTCGCACCCGCTGAGCTGCGCTCCTTCGTAGATCGCAGCCCCACGGAAGACCTTCGCGCGGGCACACGCGAGTGCGTAACTCATCCCGCCGCCGTAGCTGAAACCATTGGTGAAAAGGTGCGTCGTGTCGATACAGTAGTTGTCCTCGATCAGCTTGACCATGGCGTCGACGAAGGGCAGGTTGTCTCCGCCCCAGCCGCCGCCGAGCCCATCGGCCGCGACGAAGAACGCGCCGTTTTTCGACAGTTTCTGGAGTCCGAAATGGGCACTGAGGTACCCATTCGATCCGCCGGTGTCGACTTGCAAGGAGCTGCCGCCATTCCAGTGGAACCCGAAAATCAACCAGTAGGGTTTGCTCTTGTCGTAGTTGTCGGGAAGCCTCATGGCGAAGCCCCGGGACTGGCCGCCGACTTGAATCGTAACGTAGCCGCCTTGACCTGTGCCTACGTTCGTTCCCGACTCGCCCGGGACCGTCGTGAACGTGATCGTCGAGGTCTTACTGCAACCGGTACTCGGCACAGCGGTGCCAGAAGGCGTGGTTCCGCTCGTGCCCCCAGTGCCCGACGTGCCACCACTACTGGAGCCTCCGTTTGCGGAGCCGCCGGTGCCCGTTCTGCCACCCGAACCGGTTATGCCGCCGGAGCCGGTCTGGCCACCGATGTACGATTCCCCACCCGAACCGGTTGTGCCGCCGCGTCCCGTGCTGCCGCCGAAAGCCGATGTGCCGCCGGAGCCGATCGACCCGCCCCTCTCAGTGGTGCCGCCATTGCCTGGCGCGCCCCCTGCGCTGGTCGTGCCACCGCTTGCGCTCGTGCCACCGCTACTTGGGGCTCCACCTGATGCAACGCCGCCGTTTCCACTACCGCTGCCGCCAGTTAGCTGGGCGCCGCCGGTCGTGGTTCCGCCCGTCTGGGTCGTTCCTCCCGAGCTGCATCCCGCGAGCAGCAGAACACCAGCGAAACTTGTTAATACGACTCGGCTTCTCATTGGAATGACCTCCTGGCAGTTAAGGAGCGAGCGGGCGTTTTCGCGCACGCCAGCTCACCCCTCGGCGTCTCGAAGCTAGCACAGCACCTGACTGGTGAGACTGTGAAAATCGTGGATTACCTTTGAATATTGTCCGGCCGGCCATATCTTGTCACGGCATTCTTTAAATTGCCGGCAAAACCGAACTAACGCAGTGTCCTATAGCGCAGCGACCTAGCTACAGCCCCAGCTCTTCGATGCTGGCCGAAAGCATCGCCGCCGAGCGCGCGAGCTTCTCGACCTCGGCCACGTCCAGGCCGAGCTGCAGCACCCTGGCCACGCCGCGACGGTTGATGACCGTGGGCAGGCTGAGGCAGACGTCAGAGAGGCCGTATTGACCGGTGAGCAGGCTGGTGGTGGACAGGACCGTGCTCTGATCGCGCACGATGGCCTCGACGATGCGCAACAGGCCCGAGGCGACGGCGTAGTAGGTCGCGCCCTTGCGCTCGATGATGTGGTAGGCGGCGTCGCGGGTCTTGCGAAAAATTTCCTCCATGGCCTGCGCCTCGTACTTGGGCCAGCCCTCGCCCGAGAGATCGGCCAGGCGAACGCCGGCGATGTTGGCGAGCGACCACACCGGAACCTCGCTGTCGCCGTGCTCGCCGATGATGTGCGCGTGCAGGCTGCGCGGGTCGACGTCGAAATGGTTGGCCAGCAGGGTGCGAAAGCGGGCGGTGTCCAGGATCGTTCCCGACCCGAAAACGCGGCGGCGGCTGAGCCCGGAGATCTTGTAGGCCGCATAGGTCAGCACATCCACAGGATTGGTGGCCACCAGGATGATGCCCTCGGGATTGACCGCGGCGATCTCGCCGATCACATTGCGAAAGACGGCGATGTTGCGTTTGAGCAGATCCGTGCGCGGCTCGCCCGGTTTCTGGTTGGCGCCCGCGGACACCATGGTGACCAGCGCCCCCTTGCAATCCTCGAAGCCGCCGGCCCACACCCGCACTGGCTGATTGAAGGGAACCGCATGATCCAGATCCATGGCCTGGCCCTCGGCGCGCGCCTGATCCGCGTCGATGAGAACGATCTCGCTGGCCAGGCCGCTTAGAACGAGAGAATAGGCGAAGGTCGAGCCGACGTTGCCGGCGCCCACCACTGCAATGCGAACGGGTTCATTCATGGAGAGCGAAGCTTACGTGCTAACTTTCTGTCGCACAGGGGATCTGCACACCAAGCGTGTGGAATTTCGTCGGTGGGTACGGCAAGAAAGAAGCATGGTGACCATCGCTGACGATGCAGGGATCGCGTCGCGGACAAGTGTTCCGTGATCGAAGTGGCGCGCCTGCTGGCCGGTGGCGCGATCTTGCTCCTTTGCCTCGTGGGCGGCGAATGGGCGGCCAAGTGGCTTGGTCTTCCGCTCCCCGGGCCCGTCGTGGGAATGGCCGCCTTGACCGTGGCGCTTGCAGTCGTGGGGCGCACGCTGGGCGGGCTCGACAGGGCCGCGACGCTGCTCCTCAAGGCCATGCCGCTCTTCTTCATCCCCGCAGGCGTGGGCGTCGCGCTTCTCTCCGAAACCTTTCGCGCGGCCTGGCTGCCCATCGGCGCGGCTCTGCTCGGCAGCACCCTCATTGCCTTGGCGACGACGGCAATCGTCATGAAGGCCGTCGCCAAGGCGCTGGTGAAGCGTTCGCCATGAAGCAACTTTGGACCACCCCTCTTCCCGGTATCGCGCTGACGGTCTTGGTCTATTGTATTGGCCTGCGACTTCAGCGACGGGCACACGGGCATGCGCTGACGAATCCGGTGGCCGTGTCGATCATCGTCCTGGTCATCCTGCTCGCAGCGACGAACTTGCCCTACCCAACCTATTTTGCCAGTGCCCGCTTTCTGCACTACCTTCTCGGCCCGGCCACCGTGGCCCTCGCCGTTCCATTGGCCAGGGAGTTGCCGCGCCTTAGGCGTCTGCTGTGGCCCATTGTCGCGGGATTGTTGGCTGGCAACCTGAGCGCGGCGTGCAGCGCGATCCTCCTCGCCAAGGTTTTCGGCGCCGGCCGCTCCGTCACGCTCTCGCTCGCCCCGAAGTCGGTGACCACCCCCATCGCCATGGGTATCTCGGAGAAAATCGGCGGCCTGCCCTCCCTGACCGCGGTCCTGGTCATCGCAACGGGCGTGATTGGAGCGGTGCTGGGGCCATGGTTTCTCGACCGTCTTGGCATCCGCGATCCCGCCGTGCGCGGCACGGCTATGGGTGTGGGCGCTCACGGACTCGGCACCGCCAGCATCTACCAAGAATCGAGCGAGGCAGGAGCCTTCGCCGGTCTGGCCATGGGTCTGTCCGGGCTCATCACCGCGCTGATGCTGCCCGTGCTGGTCAAGTTGCTCGGACTCTAAGGCTTGCGCGCGACAGCCTTGAAGAAGGTGTAGCAAAAAGTGCCGTCGTCTTCGGCGCTGCGCTTGAGGTCGGCGATGCCTTCTTCCCATGAGGTCTTGTCGATGAGTCCCAATCGCAATGCGGGCTCGGCTGCGCCCTCGACCATGGCGATGAAGGTCTTGCGCGTGAAACCGTCGACCCAGCGCGGACGGCTGCCATCGGCGTACACAAAGCGCGGCGACACCCGCACGTCGTCGAGCCCCGCCACGCGCAAGAGCGGATAGAGGCGACGTCCGATGAGCGCGTCGCCGCCCGCCGCCGTCTGCGCCTGATTGAGGCATTCGATGGTGCGCTGGGCGCGTGCGCTCTGCGGGTGAAAGAAGGCCGAGCCGTGATCGCCCTCGATGACGGTCAGTGAGCCACCCGGCCGCAGCACACGCAAGAGAGCGCGCAGGGCATCTTCGGGCCTGCGCAGGTGCTCGAGCACGAAACACACGAAGACGTGATCGAAGCTCCTGTCCGCGAAGGGCAGTGCGAAGAGATCCGCTTGCTGGAGCTCCACATTGGTCAGGCCCTCGTGCTCGATGGCGGCGTGGGCCTGTACCAGGGACTCCGGGGACACGTCCACGCTGACGAAGCGGGCCGCGGGGCTTCGGCGCGCCAGGATGCGTGTCTGCGCGCCCACACCACAACCTGCCTCCAGCACGCGGCTGTCCGCCGGATACTGGGTATCGTGGTGAAGCAACTCGGCCAGCGTGCCTGCTTGATCGCCGAGGCGCGTGGCCTCTGCTTCCGTGTAGCCGTGGACATAGTCCTGCGTCGTCATGGCCGCGAATGTATCCCCAGGATGGCATTGATGGCATCAGCGAAACGGGCTATCCGTGGCAAACTGCCGGCGATGTCCCCCGAGCGACAACCCTTTCACAACCTCATCGGCCGCTACGCCACGCTGGAGATCCGGCGCTTCGGCACCCCGGGAGCCTTTCTTGCCGAGCGCGGCGCCGCCGAGGATGCCGCGGCGCTTCTGCTGCTTGGCCCCGAGATTCCGCCGGACGCGCGCGAAGGCGACGAGCTGGACGTGTTCGTGACCCAGGATTCCGAGGGGCGGCCGCTGGCCACGAACAAGGTTCCCAAGGTGACCTTGGGCGAGGTTGCCTTTCTCACGGTGACGGCGTGCACCGAGTTCGGCGCCTTCGTGGACTGGGGCTTGCCCAAGGAATTGCTGGTGCCCTTCGCGCAGCAGACAAAAGAACTGCGCGTGGGCGACGCTCACCCCATTGGCCTGTACGTGGACAACACCGGCCGACTGGCGGGAACCATGCGCATCAGCGAGCTGCTTGGCAGGGGCAGCCGCCCATTCGCGCGCGGCGAGTGGGTCGAGGGCGAGGCCTGGCGGCAAGACCCCGAGATTGGTCTGTTCGTGATCGTCGAGCGCGGTTTCGTGGGTCTGGTTCCGAGGCACGAGCCACAGACGCTTGCGCGAGGTGAGGCCGCGCGCTTTCGCGTGACCCACGTGCACCCGGATGGCAAGATCGAGCTGTCGCTGCGCGCGCACGCCCATGAGGAGCTGGAAAGCGACGGGGAAAAAATCCTGGAATTCCTCAAGCGCCCGGGCGCGCCCAAGCTGGGCGACAAATCCGATCCCGCGCAAATCCGTGACCTCTTTGGCCTGAGCAAGAAAGCCTTCAAGCGCGCGGTCGGAAGACTCTTGCGCGAGCGATTGGTCGACGTCGACGAGCAGGGTTTCGTGCGCGTGCTGCCTGGCTGACCGGGCAGCGAGGCCTGGTTCACGATTTGGACACGTCGATCCCAACCAGACGCATGAGATCGAGGGCGTTCCTGCGCGTGACCACGCCGGGCTGCAACCGGTAGTCGAAGAGCAGGCGGTCGCCTTCCAATGTGTCCTGAAAGTGCACGTTCATGCCGGCCCGCGTGTTGGCCAGCTCGCTCAGGGCCAGGTCGTGTGTGGTCACCAAGCCGATGGCGCCGCGCTCGAGCAGCTGGCGAATGATGGCCTCGGCGCCTTCGCGGCGATCTTGCGAATTGGTTCCGTTGAGAATCTCGTCGAGCAGAAAGAGCACAGGTGGCTCACTCGTGGCCATGGACAGAATCCTGTGCAGGCGTTTGATCTCGGCGAAAAAGCGCGACACGCCTGCTTCCAGGGAATCCTGGGCCCGCAGCGAAGCGCCGATGTGCAGCGGGGTCAGGGTCATACTGGCTGCGCACACCGGGGCGCCTGCCTGGGCCAGCACCGCGTTCACGCCCACCGTGCGCAAGAGCGTGCTCTTGCCCGACATGTTCGAACCCGTGACCACCAGCAGTCGACAACCGGCATCCAGACGCACGTCATTGGAGACGCGGGCATCGGTCGAGATCAGAGGATGGCCCAAGGCGCTTGCCACCAGGGACGGCTCGGCCTGGGTCGCGTGGGGAGCCGCCGAGCTCTGCTCGGCGCGTACCGTCGCGGGAAGGTGTGGAAACCCTCCCAGGGTTTCCACACCAATAATCTGTGGAAATGGAAATTGCGGATGCTCGAACGCGAAGGTGGCAAGCGACGCAAGCGCCTCCATTTCCGCGATGGTGGAAAGCCAGCGCAAAGCCGCGGCGCCGTGCCGAGCGCGCCACGACTCAATGGCGAAGCTCAATTGCTCGGGCAAGAGCAGAACCGCGGCGGGAATTGCGAAGAGCTGATTGCGCCGCGATTCCAGCCAATTCACCAGGCGCACCAGGCGAACAATGTGGCGGCTGGCCGGCTTACCCTCGTCGGACAGTCCGGCGTTCAGAGCCGCAAGGTGCAGGTCGGAGAAACGTTCGTCGCACAGACGTTCGATCAGTCGCGCGATCACGCCCAACTCGTACGCGCGCTGGAAGACCTGCGCCTCCACCGCCTTGGTCAGCGCTCGGTAGCGTTGCACCCACAGCCGCTGCACCAGCACGATGCCTACTGCGACCGGGATGGCCTCGGGATTGGCGAAGGCGTACAGCACAGCGACGCCGAGCGCAGCGAGCAGCCCGGTGACTACGCGCTGCCAGCGCGGAACCTGCGTCGTGGCGCCCGACAGCCAGTCCTCCAAGGCCTCCTCGCGCACGCGCTCGTTCACGGTACCTCCGGCCAGCCAAAGATCCTGGCGCAAAGGCAAGCGCGCGCTCAGCTCGGAGACCGCGCGCTGTCGATCGGCAATCTCGCCAATCGGTGCCGCCTGGGTCAACCAGCGCGCCAGCATCGCCTGTCCGCTCCCCGTCCTGGCCATGCAGACATGAGAAAAGATCGAAGCCGGCCCGAAGATGTCCAAGTCCGCCGCGTACGGATGCGCGGGATCGACGAAGCGTTGTCCGTCCGGAGCACCCTTGATGGGGCGACCCTGCACGCGTGCCAGTCCATCTTCGCAATAGCGCACCCGCGCCTCGTGCCGCTTGCTCCGATGTTCCACCAGCGCAATGGCGATGGTCAGGCCGACGAACACGAGAGCGCTGGCCGCGGCCGCCAAGCCGAAGTGCCCACGCCGCGAACACGCCTCGCCAGCGAGCACGATGCCCAGCACCAGGTTGGCGATGCGAACCCGCACCAGCCAGGTCAACCAGCGCCGCAAGCCCGCAAGATGCCCCTGCTCATCGGCCAAACAGCGGGCGTACGTGGCGCCGGGATCGTCCTCGGTCTTCATGTTAGCGACAGACTACCAGACGAGCTCGCCCACTCGAACCCGGTCGACCGCAAGCGCCGAGTGAATTGGCAGCGCCAGAAGCACGGCTACGCACGCCAGCGCCTGCATTCCCCTCGTCAATGGCGCGCGCATGACCCCACGCCTACTTCACCGATCAGGTGAGGCGCATGTCGCCAGCAAACCGGATCTCCGGCGAAGTAATCGCCAGTCGCGTGCCAGGCTGCCCCTCGACAGCCGTAGCAACGATCCAAAAGCTCGCAACTCCGACATGGCTCGCCGATGTGGCTGCGAACGCCTCGGATGGCGGTGAATGCTGACGTCCGCAGGATGTCAGCCAATGGCTTGCCGTGGTCGCGGCGCGCGCCGATGCGCATGATGCCAAGCTCGCAATCCACGCCGGCGCAGGGCTGCACGCCGCCCCGATCGTTCACATAGCAGTTCGTGTACCAGAGTCGGCAGGCGCCCGCGGGAAACGGCGGATGGACCGACCATTCGTAGCCGAACTCGGTGCGGTCGATGCGCAGGAGCTCGGTGAAGAGCTCACCGTAGCGGACCGGGGCCTCTTCGTCGGAGAAGTAGAGCCAGGCTCGATTGGCTTGTGCACGGCCGTGGATGGTGGGTATTTCGACCTCCGGTAGGATGTGGCGGGCCCGCATCCAGCGCCACAAATCGGGCATTTCGTCGTAGTTGGCCCGGCAAGCGATGGTCTCCAGCGAAAGTCGGGGCTGCAGCGGGTCGGCAAACCCACTGTCGAGCAGACAGTCGATGCCCCTTCGGATACGGGCCGAACTACCCGGCACGGACGTCAGCGAGTCCTGAACCGATGCGCGCAAGCTGTTCAACTTGCCCACCACGGACACGTCGCGCCGCCCAAGCCAATCTGCAGCGGCCCGATCCACGAGCGTGCAATTCGTGTAGAGCAGGCAGTAGCAGCCGAGCGCATTCGCGTGATCGATGCACGACTCGCCATCCTTCAGCAGCGATACTCGCAGCAGTGGCTCGCCACCTCCTACGATCGAGACCAATCGGGCACCGCAGGAGAAGGCTTCGCTTACCAGGGCTCGCACGTCGCCGTCGTCCAGCCCGGTGGCGACCGTGGGCGCGGCCTCGGAATAGCAGTAGGCGCAGGCGAGATTACAGCGCCGCGAGAGCTCAATGGAAATGCGTTGCAGCGGCGCCTGCGGGTCGATGCTGGCCGTGCGTGGCGACCGTGAATGAAGCTCGGGAGGTGGCGAAAGCTCACGTCGAGACTGCATCACGAGATCCCCGCACTCTGATGTCCCAGCGACGCGAAAGCGACCTCACGGAACACCTCGCCGCGCGTCTCGTAGCTGTCGAACTGGTCCCAACTCGTGCACCCAGGCGACAGTAGCAGGGAACCCCTATGTTGCCCGCAATCACAGCTCGCTCACCCATGATCCTCCCCACTAGGCTCGTGGTGGTTGTCTTGCCATCGGTGCCGGTGATCCCGATGATTCTGGCCTGCGGCACCAGAGACACAGCCAGATCCACGTCGCCAACTACCGAAATGCCCCGCTGGCGTGCCGCCCTGATCAACTCGATCGAGCGAGGCACTCCCGGCGATAGCACCACGAGGTCGATTCCATCCAGTTGGTTCGGGTGTTGCGGGCCGGTGAGCACATCTTCGGGCGATACACACAGGCCCGACAGCAAAGGCTCCAGAGCGGCGCGTTCCTTGAGATCCGAGATTTTATACCGGATGCCGGCTGCATCGAACGCCAAGGCAACGGAGCGGCCAGTCAGGTTCGTGAACCCCACGATGAGGATTCTCCGGTTCCGGAGGGGTGCGAGGAGCGCGGTGGGGACAGCGTACACGGCGGTCGAATTATCTCGCAGATTCGGCTACAAATAGCACCGATGCATTGGGCGTTGCGCAAGTCGGTCTTTCGCCGGGCCTATGCGCTCTGGGGTTCGCTCCACCCCGCAGGGACTGCGATGTCACGGCTGTCAGTGGCCCCTGAGCCAGAGTGGCTTCGCCTCCACCGCGAAGGATCGGAACCACCCGGGTACTTCTTCAGTGACAACGTCGTATCCAACGAGAGCTCGCTCCTTCAGGCGGCCGACGAGCTTTTGCGGATCCCCAAGGGTTTGGCGTATCTGGGGGTGGGCCCTGAGCAGAACCTGACCTACCTCGCCCTGGTCGAACCACGCCTGGCGTTTATCGTCGATGCGCGGAGGGACAACGCCCGGTTGCACTTCCTGTACCGTGCCATCTTCGAGGAAGCCGCCGACCGTTCCGAGTTTCTGCTCCTGCTGCTCGGCCGACAGCGGACAATGGATGTGCAGGCCGGCGCACCGATCGGTGCGCTGCTCGACTGGGTCGAGAGATGCCCTCGGCCCGAGGCAGCGTTCGCGAACGCTCACGCACGCGCGATCGGCCGACTCGAACGACTCGGCCTGCCCTTAGGATTCTGGGATCGGGTGCGCCTACGCGCCCTTCACCGTCGCTTCTTCGAACGGCAGATGGCGGTTTCCTTCGAGCTGGTACCCCCGAACGGCAAGACCTATCCGCCGCTTCGTCAGTTGCTCCAGTCGGAGACTGCGGACGGCCGGCAACTGGGCTTTCTCGCCAGCGAGACCGCCTACCGAAAAGTGCGCGCTCTGGAGATGGAGGGCCGTGTGGTCCCGATGGTCGGTGACCTTGCGGGGCCGCACACCCTACGGCGTATCGCCACAGAGCTCAGACGCAAATCGCTGGTCCTCGGGACAGCCTACCTATCGAACGTGGAGCAGTACCTGTTCGAGGAAGGCATCTGGCCCTCATGGTTCGAGAATCTGAAACGCCTCCCCCGTCACCCCGAGGCGATTGTCTTGCGTACGCACCTTGATCAAGGCCGCGCGCATCCCCGCCAGTGGCCCGGCCACCGCTTCACAACCATCGCCCAGCGCTTGGAGCACGAGATTTCTCGCGGCTCTCTCCCACGCAGCTACTGGGAACTGGTCACGGAGACGGAGAGGTCGGCAGAAAACACCGGCGAGAATGGCCCGAAGGGTGCAGTGCGATGTGGTTGATAGACCAGGCCGGCATTCCGTGCTCGGTTCCGGGGCCGCACAGGGCTCAACTGACTGGACGTCGACCAGGCGGATGTCGTGGACTGCCCCGTGTGGTGGAGAGCCCCTCGTCAGGGTCCAGAAACCTCTGCAGAACCCGTCCCGCCGGTCGCGCGGACCCGATCACGGCCTCGCCTACACGCGGATAGTGAGCCTCCTCCGCCCTGTGGCCAGAGCTAAAGCGGAGCGCGTTGGTCCCGTTTTCCGAGATCCCTAACCGAGGCACGCACACTTCGTGGTCGACGCGGACTTCACCTATCGCACGATGTTCAACAACGACTTGGTCCCCACAGCAAACGGCGACCATCTCGCTATGCAGCCCACGCCGACTGCGAATTCCGTGGCTCGACCGGAGACTACCTCTTCACGAGGACCAGCGCGTTGGGTGACGCTCCCACCGTGACCGCGGCCGGGGTCATGGGCGCGAGCGCCCCATTGGCACCGATGCTGAACTGCGAAACGACGCTGCCGGAACCGGACGTGCCGCTCGTCATGTAGAGGTGCGTCCCCGAGGCATCCGCCTGGACGTTGGTGCCCGCGCTCGCCCCCGCCACGGAGGCTGGGGTCATGGCGGCGAGCGTGCCGTCCGCACCGATGGTGTACTGAGAGATGGCCTCGGACGTCGAGCCGCAATTCGTGGCATAGGCGTACTTGCCGGAGGGGTCGACCGCGATCCAGGCCACGCACTGAGACACGGTGCCGACCACCGTGGTCTGGGCCAGGGGCGAGAGGGCGCCGCTGGTTGCGTCGATGGTGTACTCGGCGATGCCACCGTAGTAGTCGGTGACATAGGCCCACTTGCCCGAGGGGTGGACCGTGATCGCGAAGGCGGTGTGGCCTGCCGTGCTGAAGGGAAAGGGGACCGTGGCCGGTGTCATCGCCGAGAGGGCCCCGGTGGTCGGGTCGATGGTGTACTGGTCTACGACGCCGCTGCCATCTGACACATAGAGGAAGTTGCCCGAGGGATGGATCGCGATGAATTGGGGATTACTGCCGGCGATCGCCACCGCGCCTGGCGACATGGGCGTGAGCGTTCCATCCCCGCCGATGGTGTACTGGGCCACCGAGCGGAGCTGCGTCCCACCCGACGGATAGTAATAGGTGATCGCATAGGCGTACTTGCCCGAGGGATGCACCGCGATGTCGCTGGGCCCGTAGTCCTTTGCGATGGTGGCCGGGGTCATGGGCGCGAGCGCTCCATCCGCGCCGATGGTGTACTGGGAGATGCTGCCATAGGAGGCGGACGTGGCACCTCTCTCGTTGACCACCTAGAGGTACTTTCCCGATGGGTCGACCGCCAAGCTGTTGGGGCGGAGCTCACAGGGAACCGAGGGTGGTGTCAGGGCTGCGAGTGCGCCATTCGAGCCGATGGTCAACTGCGAGACCGTGGCACCGCTCTGATTCACCACGTAGACAAAGCCCTGGGGCACGTCGGACGCGTCCGTCGAGGCACCGCCGCCGTCCTGACCTAGAGTGCCGCCGCTGCTGGTCCCGCCGCTGTCGAGCCCCGTCCCTGCAGCGTCCGACTGGCCGCCAGCCTGCCCGCCAGCTCCCCCTGTTGTTGCTGAGCCGCCTGCGCCACCTCCTGAACCGGAGCTACAAGCGGCGTGGAACAGAAAGAAGCAACACAATAGCAAGGTGGATCGGTTTAGGTGCATAGGTCTCCTGTCGAAAACATGATTGACCGTCGAACTCTGCCACGACGGCCAGCCCTGGGCCAGAGCCAAAGCGGAGCGCGTTGGTCCCGTTTTCACGCCAGCAAGCGGAGGATGCACTGATTGAGCCCCGCTCGGCCGCGCGCTTCGCGGAATCAGAGCTTGAAGTCGTTTTGCGGGAAATTGCTGTTTTCCAGCGAGGTGCCCTTGTGGGTGACGCCGCCGGTGTCTTCGCGCACGAGCGCTCCTCGCTGGCGATGGCTTAGCGCTCGAAATCGGTGGCCCGATCGTCGAAGGTCCAGGCGCCGATCGCGGCGCAGGTTGTCTCCTGCCGTCTTTCCATTCGCACCGTGGTGGAACTGGTCAGCTAAATCAAAATCGTCTGTAGCAATATCGCTTCCTCGACCCCGCCTTGTACCACGCCCCAGAACTGCTCGTAGCAGTAGACCGATCCATCCACGGTAACGTCCTTGAAGTCACGGTTGACCTTTCCCGTGGAAGTCGGATGGAAGAAATAGACGCCGGTCGAAAGGCCGCTGGCCGACGTGGACGTGCCCACGGAAAAGACCTCTCGATCCGTGTTCCAGTCGTTGTCGTGAACGAGTGCCAAGTTGGGATCGTCCGGGCCTGGTCGCGCTGCCCCAGGCGCAAACCATCGCCCCTGCGCCGTTCCGCGCACGTCTTGCATGATGGCGCCGCACCACGGCTGCGTGACGCGCGCGACCCCGTAGATATCGCCGATGAGGTTTTGCAACTCTGTCCTCAGGTCGGCGCGGAAATAGTCCACGGGGCAGACGCTGTGCAAAGCATCGATCCCATCTGGAGAGGCTGCATTGTCGCTGCTGTCCGCATAGTCGAGCGGAGGCACGCGGGCGTCCTTGGCGCCGAAGTCGGGCCCGGCCGTACCTATGGCCTCCCCCGCTGAAACCGTGAAGTTCGTCGGCTGGTCGCAGTAGCGCATGGGTTGTCCGCCACTTTTGTAGGAAAGGCAGAAGGTTGGATCGATGCTTCCGAGTTTCGTCAAGAACGAGGGGTCGAGCGTCTTGACGTGACCGAAATAGATCTCGACCTCCTGGCAGGGACGGAAGGTGGCGGCATAGTCGGAAAACGGTGGCGTCGCACCGAGGTAATCCGTCACCGCCACCCGCGTGACGGTGAGCTCCCCCGGACTGACGAGGGGAACCACCGCGCCCGCGACGAACGAGAAATACATGTGGTCCGTGGGGAAGGTGTGAGGCGATGGCGCGAGGTGCCCAAGCGGACCAAGGCTGCGAAGATCGCTTAGCGCGTGCGGAAGCTGGGTGAGGACGGGCTCGTCGGCAGCGCAGCTTGGCAGATGGATGCCTGCGCCGGGACCAGAAGTGCCCGAGTCGCCACTGTCCTGGCTATCGACCTTGGATTTGGCTTGGCAGGCGGCAAGCAATCCAAGCGCGAGTAAAGTCACCTTTCGAAACCGTGCTCTAGCGACCATGGATCACCAGCCGACACATCGGATGGTCAGCTTTGTCGGTTGAATCGACCACCCAAGCGAGTGCCTAGCCAACGGCCGCTGCGGGGCACCAGTCCCGCTTGAAAGAACCGCCAAGCCCGACCGTGCATCCAATCAGCAAGCGATATTCGCAAGACATCATCCATGCCGACCTTGACCGCAAGAGTTGCGATATGTGCCCTCCTGCTCGGAGGCGCTTCCGGCTGCCCCGAGGGGGGCCAGAGCGCCGCGGACGCGAGCAATGCCACCGCAGCGGGCGCGCCCAGCCAGGACGTAACGAGCCAAGACTTGCCGCCTAGCCCGGATCCGCTACCTTGCGTCGCCATACCGGCGGCGTGTCCCATTCAGCAACCGAGCTACGCCAGGGACATCGCGCCCATCTTCGCGGCCAAGTGCAACACCTGCCATTCGGAGGAAGTGGATGCCGGGCCATGGCCCCTCACCGAGTATTCCTACATCTCGGATTGGCAATCCAATGTTCTGGCCGACATTCAATATTGCACGATGCCCCCTTTGGGTGCGGCGCCACTCACCTCGGCCGAACAGGACGCCATTTTGGCGTGGATCGTTTGCAATGCCCCAAACAATTAGGCTTCCAGTTCCGATATTGGCAGTCGTGACCGCGGTTCTTGGCGTGGGCTGCGGGAGTTCCAGTCCAAGCACGCCCACGGGCACCGCGAGCGGCATGGTGGCGGGAGCGATGGACGTGCACTGCACGACCAGCGCGGGAATGACCGTCCAGTCGACCCATACAGCAAGCTGCAATCCCTCGGGCGCGCCGACGGGAAGCGCCGGGCCGGTTGTTTATGGCGAAACGATGTACGGCAACGATGGTGACGACGATGACTGCAAATACCACGTCCACTGGACCTCGACGCCCATCTACGAGAACACCCATGTGACCTTCACGGTCTCCGCCACCAAGTTGGCCGACAACGATGCCCCACTGAGTGGTGCCAATACCTCCATCGAGGCATTCTTGACCGCCATCCACCCCGCCCCGCCGCTCAAGCAGGCTGTCGCCGAATCGCCGCTTGGCACCTACGCGGTTTCTCCCGTGCAGTTCGATGCGCCGGGGCGCTGGACCGTTCGCTTCCACTTTTTCGAGAACTGCGACGACAGCCTTCCGGACTCGCCCCACGGACACGCGGCATTCTATGTCGATGTTCCGTAAGCGACCATGGCCACTGCCGCGAACCTGTCTGCTCTTGTGGGCGTGTACCATCCCAGCCTGCACGACCCCGGCGACCTCATGCCCGGCGGACTTGCCGGCCACGTGCCCGGCGGACGTTCCGAGCTTCAAGACCACTATCGCGCCCATCGTCGCCAGTCGCTGCACCCTTTGCCATTCCGTCGACGGTTCGCAAAGTGGCCACTCGTTCGCGACCTACGACTTGGTTTATGCAAGCAGAAGCGCCGTGCTCAATCAGATCTATGCCTGCAACATGCCGCCCACCGGTGCGGCCCAGCTTACCCTCGACGAGAGAGTTGGGGTTCTGACGTGGCTGGTGTGCGGTAGTCCGAACAATTGATCAAGACATGCCGCCTATTCGCACGTACCCGGATCGGCGATGGTGGTTTCCACCGAGAAATCGGAATTGATCACGTGCCGTTCGACGAAGAACAGATGAAGCTGGTACGTGTTGCCCGGTGTGATGCCGAATTCCGCGCCGTGATCGTCCAGATACACTTCGCCCATCTTGGATTGGAGGCACCACGCACGGCTGCCAGAATCCACCGCTGCAAAGCTGACTACTTTGGCCGCAGACGTTGCCACAGGCGCGCTCGTGGCCCAGCTGCGCGCACGGCTCTCTTGCTGGCAGCAGAGGCGTGCGTCCCCCGCCGCACCCGACCACAAAGAACGCCATTAGCGACAAGGCCACTCCACCAACGAGCGAGCGTTGCCAATGGGTGCTCCAGCGTCGCTCGGGCAAGGGAATCACGCGGCACAGGATACTGCAATTCGTCGGCGACCGAACAACTTGCGGCGAGCTCGGTCGGGAGTCGACGCGTGGCTTGCGGCGATGACTGGCGCTGGGTGGAGCAGTGGTTGCCCCATTCGGTTTGGTTCATGGTGGCCACCGCCGCGCTCGGGCAGTGACCCCGATTGGCGCCCCGCGGTCCCGCCCGTTGGGCCATTGCGCCCGCGCCAAGTGGTTCCATGCTTGACTTCATCATTCTGCTAGGAAGAGAGGACCATGACGACTCGCTCCGTTCGCATCGAAAAGGATTCCTTCGGTCCCATCGAAGTCCCCGCGCATCGGCTGTGGGGCGCACAAACCCAGCGCTCGCTCCAGAACTTCAAGATCTCGGGCGAGCGCATGCCAGCCGCGCTGGTCTACGCGCTGGCCCTGGTGAAGAAGGCGGCGGCACTGGTCAACCTCGATCTGGGAACGCTCGACGCCGTCAAGGCGCGCGCCATCACGACGGCCGTGGACGAAGTGCTGGCGGGAAAGCACGATGAAGAATTTCCGCTCGTCGTATGGCAAACCGGCAGCGGCACGCAGACCAACATGAATATGAACGAGGTGCTCGCCAACCGGGCCAGCGAGTTACTCGGCGGCGAGCGCGGCGAAAGGCGCCTGGTTCACGCCAACGACGACGTGAATCGCGGCCAGTCCTCGAACGACGTCTTCCCGACCGCCATGAGCGTGGCTGCGGTGCAATCCCTGCGCGACAAACTGCTGCCGAGCGTGCGTCGCTTGCGCGAGGCGCTTGGCCAGCGGGCGGAAGCCTTTCGCGACATCGTCAAGATCGGGCGCACCCACCTGCAGGATGCGGTTCCGCTGACGCTGGGCCAGGAATTTTCCGGTTATGTCGTTCAGCTAGACCATGGCATTGCGCACCTCGAGGCAGCCCTGCCGCATTTGTGCGAGCTCGCGCTCGGTGGGACAGCCGTGGGTACGGGCCTAAACGCGCATCCCGAATACGCCACGCGAGTCGCGCACAAGCTCGCAGAGCTGACCGGCCACCCCTTCGTCACCGCGCCCAACAAATTCGAAGCGCTCGCCGCCAACGATGCTTTGGTCAGTGCGCACGGCGCGCTCAAAACCATTGCCGCATCCCTCAATAAGATCGCCAATGATGTACGCTGGCTCGCCTCCGGTCCGCGCTGTGGTATCGGCGAGCTGGCCATTCCCGAGAACGAGCCCGGCAGCTCCATTATGCCCGGCAAAGTCAACCCCACGCAAAGCGAAGCCATGACCATGCTGGCCGCCCAGGTGATGGGCAACGACGTGGCCATCAATATCGGCGGCATGTCAGGCAACTTCGAGCTCAACGTCTTCAAGCCCCTCATCGCGCACAACTTCTTCCACAGCGTCCGCCTCATCAGCGACGGCTGCGACAGCTTCCGCGAGAATTGCGTCGTCGGCGTCGAGCCCTGCCGCGAGCGGCTGGCCCACAACCTCGAGAATTCGCTCATGCTGGTCACAGCCCTCAATCCCCACATCGGTTACGATAAGGCCGCGACGATCGCCAAACACGCACACAAACACGGCCTCACCCTGCGCGCCGCCGCGCTCGCGCTCGGCCTGGTGACGGGCGAGCAATTCGACCTGTGGGTTCGGCCCGAGACGATGATCGGGCCGCGCTGATAGCGACCAGCACGCTAAACGCCCAGGCAGCGAATCAATATCCCAAGCGACGCAGGACCATCATCTCGCCATGCAGCCGATGAGGGCTCTGTTTCTCCGCTGCTCCCTGATTTTCCCTTAAGTGACCGGCATTGGTGCTAGCAGGGCGAGGGCATGGAGCCGCTGCTCACGGCCCGAAGCGACCAAATAGATCGTCGGGGTGGGCGTTGCCGGCGCCGATGGCGCCGATGTCGGTATTGCGCGCGCCGCCGGTGTCGTCCGCGGGGGCGCCGGCGTCGATGAGCGGGCTGGCCGCCGCGGGCGTGTACATGCCGCGATAGAGTGACAAGATCTGCGACACGGTCACGTGCCGCAACCAGATGTCGCCGTCGCCGATGGGGAACGGCACCACGCGCACCTGCGCGAACTTAGGATCGGTGTTGGCGCCGCCGCCGAGATCGTGGACGCCGAACCCGCTGTCGGCATAACGGGTGAGCAGGGTGGTGTCGGGGTTGTAGAACGCGTTGTAGTCGGCGGCCGCCACCGAGGCAGCATCAAACAGTGCCATCGCGTGCTGGTGGGCGAAGCCGACGAAGACGTTGTTGCGCGCGCTGGTCAGCTTCTGCCCGGTCGCCGGTCGTACGAAGCTTCCGTCGAGCCAGCCGAGCTTGGGCCCGCCCACGTCGATGGTGTTGTTGTAGAACGAGCCCGCCGACAGCGTCACCCCGCCGCTCGGATAGTAGGGGCGCCGGAAGCCGACGTTGACGAACACGTTGTGGTGCATAGGCGTGCCGGCTTGGTTGCCGCGGATGAACGCCTCGTTGTTGTCGATGAGCAGGTTGTAGCGGAATTCTCCGCCGAGGCCCTGGATCATCCACGAGCTGCCGCGGAACACGTTGTGCTCGATCAGCGCGGTACTGTTGTCCCCTTCAAAATCGATGTTGTGGCCCTGGGACCAGCCGAACGGGTAGCGGTGGAACGAGAAGTTCCCGCGCATCACGATGTCGCTGGAGTTGTCGAGCTCGACCCCGGCGCGCACGCCGAGGAAGACGTTGCCCTCGGCGTCGTGGTCGCCGCCGATGAGCCAGTGGCTCGAGCGGTCGAAGCGAACGAAGGAGACGCCCACGTTGTTGCCCTGGAAGAGCTTGGCGGCCGTTGAGCTGCCGGCGATGGTCAGGCTCGGGTGGGAGCCGGCGTAGTCGGCCTCGTCGTTCACGGGCGTCAGGATATTCGGCCGCAAGGTATTGGCCACGAAGGTCACCGGCGCCTGATCGTTGGCGGTAAGCGACGGGAGCCCGCAGCGGTCGAAGACCGAGCCGCTGATCTCGAGCGGGCTGGTGCCGCCGACCGTGACCTCGATGCCCGGCACGTCCATGGACCCGAGCCCCATGACGTCGGCGTTGCGGATGATGAGGTGGTCGCGCCAGCCGGCTGCGCTGCGGATGCGCGACCCGTTGCCGCTGCTGAGCAAGGCGCGCGCGTCGGTCGTACCGAGCAGCTCGAAATTGGCGCTGCCGCTGAGCATGAGGTCGCTCGTCAGAGCCATGGTCTGGCCACCGAGCGGTGGCACGTCGATGACCGTGATGGGGACGTGCATACTGTCAACCGGGCCGCTCGCTAGACGGCTCGACACGAACACCTCGTACGAGCCAGTCGCCACCCCGGTCACGTCGAGCTGGTAGTAGTCGATGGGACCGTTCGGCGTGACGCTGGCGCTGCCGACCTTCGTGGTCCCGAGGTAGAAGTCCACGCTCGGCGCGTAGCCGTTGACGCTGTCGTTGCCATAGTCGGGCGCGTGCGCCCAGATTCGGATGGTCGCGGGCGCGAAGTAGGTGGCGAAGGGCATGGGGGTCATGACCTGCACGTAGGGATGGGACGCGTCGAAGAAGGGCTCGACCACCGCGGCGCTGCCCCCGACCGTGACCAGCGCCGAGCCGCTGCTGCGCGGATCTGCGACGCTGGTGGCGCGGACGATGTAGCCCTGAGGCACCGCGGGCTACCTGATGACGCCGCAGACAGTTCGAACGCGTGTTCGGATTCTCTCCGCCCGAGTGGAGCAACGGCAACATCGACGAGGGCCAGAACCGCATGTTCCGCTGGGGCACCGCTTACCTCGGCCTGGTGCAAAATGCGATCAGCGCTGCTGCTGGCGGTACAGTGACCGACCCTTCGGGCGTCAGCTTCCTGCACGAAAGCGCCCATGCCGATACTGCTTGGGCGGATCCAGTCGCAGGAACGATCAGCCAGAAGCAGAACGGCCAGCATGCCTTCATCGTGCTCAACTGGCGGCCTTACGGCTATGGCGACGCCAGCGCCTACGTCAAGCCGGGCGCGACCGGCACCTTGAGTAATATCGCCCGCCTGCACATCATCACACCGTCCGCGGATCGAATCGTCACCGCCTATCTGCCAACCACCACCGCCACGGGCACGACCACCGGCTTCACGAGCGGTGGGTATGGAGGCCTGTATGTGTTCCGTTTTGGTCAGTACGTCGCTGCGCTCAACCTCAGCTCCAGCGCCGGCTCCATCACACTGCCACCCATGGCCGGCACCAACGCGGCACGAGATTGGGTGACGGGAAACAACTACGACCTGGCGAAAACGCGAACGCTAGCAGTAACCGCCAACGCTGGCATGCTGCTCACCCTGGGCAACAGCCAAGCGGACGCGACCACGGCATCGGCGCTGGCGTATTAGTGCGGCCCCGCACCCGACTGATCTTCGGTGCATAGACCTTTCGGGTGACAAGCCGCGATCGGCGTGGGCGAAGCGGGTCTTGAGCAGGATGCCGACCTCGAGGATGCTGGGCTTGACGTCGGGGTGGCCGATGGCACCCAGGAACATGGAATCGAACTTCTTGAACTCCTCGATCCCGCCGTCGGGCAAAATCCCGCCGGTCCGCTTGTAGCGCTCGCGCGTGGCGGATCCGAAGTACCCTGGACTGAAAAGGTTGGAATGAGAGGTCCGGCCTGACAGCGGCACCCGTGGTCTTCGCGCCCGCTACCGGGCGCACTGGCACTTGTAACATTGGTTCGCGTTCAGGCAACAGCTACCATCGCCGCAACAGTCGGACTTGCCGTGGCACAGGTTCTCGACCGGCTCACAGACATGACTCGGATACGAGCACGCGTTCCCGGTCGGGCAGTGACCGGCGCAGGTACTGCCGCAGCCGTCAGGCGCGCCGCACGCCTTGTTTGCGCAATTGGGGTTGCAGCAGGTCTGACCTTGGCAAACCGCATGACCGCCACACGGTCCGTTGCAAGTACCGCCGCAACCATCGGGAGCTCCACCGCACTTGCCCGTGCAGCTCGGCTGACAGCAGGACTGCTGCGAGCAAACGAACCCCGCGCCGCACGCTCCGTTGCAAGTACCACCACATCCGTCCGGGGCGCCGCCGCACCTACCGTTACAATTGGGCTGACACTTGCAGGACTTGCTGCCGGCGTTGCAGAACTGTCCCGTCGCGCAGCACGTGCCAAAACAACACTCGCCTTTGCAATTGGCGCACGGGCTGCACTTGTTCTGGTTCGGGTCGGTGCAGCTTTCGTTGGATGCGCAGCAGGCCATGCCGCACGCGTGCGCCTTCCCGCAACAGGTGCTGGAGCTGGAGTTGACACAGACTTCGTCCATTCCGTCGCAACAGCTATTGCCGCAAACTGCACCCTGCTTGCAGCAGGCCTGCGTGTTGGGATTGCAAATCTGGTCGGTCCCCGGACAACAAACGCCGTTGCACACATTGTGGCCGGAGGCGCAGCAATTTCCATCACCCATGCAGGTCTCGGTGGCGCCGCAACAGTTTGAATCGCCGCAGGGCTTGAGGCCCGGCGAGCAGCACAGACCGACGGGCCCGACGCAGTTCTCGCCCACGTCGCAGCACGTGGAGCCGACACAGGCGGTTGGACAGCAAGGACCGCCACCACTGTTGCTGTAGGGTGGGGCGTGGCAGCCGGTACCGAGCGTGATCAGATAGGCGGTCAGACACGTGGCAAGCCCAACCCCGAGGCAGATCGCGTAGAAGTACACACAGGTTTCGGCGGCGATGGCCGTTGCCGCAAAGCAAGCGACCTCGCCCACCCCAGCGGCGCTCATGCACGCGATGCAGGCGCCGGAGGCCACCGGATCGGAGAAGTGGCCCGGCGGATCGCCACCGCCAGTGCCCGGAGGCGACTTGGGCTTGCCCGCGGGTGCGGCCGGCACGCATAGGGCCTTGATGGAGCCCATGAGAACGGGAATGGCTTGCTTGAGGTCGGCGTCGACAGTTCCGTTCGGGATGGGACGACCGTCCGCGAGCTTGAGGGTTTCGGGTTTGCCATGGATAGGCAGCGGCGCGGTCGCCCGACCGTCGATGGATCCGCGCAGGGTTTCGCGATCCGAACTGGAGAAGAGTATCTCGCGCGGCCCGTGAAAACCCTCGCCGGTGAGCACGCGAATCTGCAGACCGGCCGGGCTGACCTGCGTGTCTACTTGAAGCGCCAGCGCCTCATTGCGCCGGATCACCATGTGGCCAAGCGAGGCCGCGATTCCTCCTTGGTCCAACTTGCCTATCGTCGAGTCGAGCGTGAGCGTGAACGCGCCTTCGCCGACGACGGTTCGTGAGGAGACACTCTGCACGAGGTCGGAGCCTCGATCTTGGAGCGCACACGATTGCGCTGGCTTGGGTGGCACCTGCCGGGGTGTCGTGGGACAGCCGGCGTGAACGAGCACGAGCGCGAGCGTGACCCGTGCGAGTGCGCGATGAAGACGTCTAGACATCTCAACCTCCCCAAAGTGGACTGCATGTCAAGAGCCGGTCGCGGTCCAAATCCGTCACCACTGACCACCTTGGGATGATCGATGGCGCGGCCTCCGTCAAGGCGAACCTTCACCACAGGACGGCATCAATGCGGCGCCGTGACTTGCCGGGTGGCATGGTGAAACTGGAAATCGTGCTTCAACCCGACGAGGCGGATCTGGTTCTGCGCGCGCTCGAGCGGGCGCGCGAGGTCGAGCACACGAACGAGCAGGCGCCCGCTTCTGCGGAAACGGGGAAACGTGATGAGGTGCACACAGTGGAGTCCTCGCCCACGTGGCCTTCGCGGGCCGATGGCATGGTCGCAATGGCTGAGAGCTACTGGCGGGCAACATTGCCACCGGAAACGGCGGAGAGCGCTTCCAGGTCATGCTTCACGTGGACCAGGATCCCTTGTCGCCCGACGGCATGCTTGCAGGAGCCCTGGAAGATGGAACGCCTACACTCCCATACTGTCATTCGTGCATAGTTCAGCTACTTGCCTGTGTCAAGCAAGAACCCTCGGGGATGATCTGGATCTGCGGGGATCTGGTGTTCTGGTTTTCGGTAGTACGTTCGAAAGAAATAGTCCCAAAACGGAGTTGTGAAGCCCCAGTTGTAGTTCGCGTGTCCGTGATGGACCAGGTGGTGCCGCTTCATCCTCTTGAGCCACCCGCGCTTGGTGTTCCAGTGGTGGCTGCCGTGGTGGCATATGCAATACAAGATGTAGCCCAGCCAATTGAAGCCCATCACCACCCCCAGCATGGATGCGCGGAAGGGCAGCGCCAACAGGGCAAAGGCGCCCACCACGATGATGGTCGTCAAGTACCAGGGTATGCCGATGAGGGCCTGCGGATCTTCATGGTGCAAAGCATGTCCCACGCTCAGGAACGAGTGCCACTCATGGTAGACGTAGCGATGAAGCAGGTACTCGGTCAGAGTCCACGAGAGCAGGCCGGCCAACGCCAAGAGGGCAAATAGAGTGGTGCCCATGCCAAGCCGCCCGTCGTGCCACGCGTGCGAAACCAACCATGTGACCAGACTCAGATTGGCCACATAGCCAAACCAATAGTTGAAGACTGACGATCCCAAATGGCGAATGCTTTCCACGCGCCTCGGGTCGGGGTGAATATCTGGTTGCATTCTTTCAGTCTCCGAACCATCAGGATGGCTATGCCTTTTTGATCGTTTGTCCCCGCAAAGGTTTCAAACGATGCAAAATCTGCCTGTCAGGTCACGCCTGCTGTGACCGCATACACGGCACTATCAAGTGTGGCCGACACGACGGCGCAGCTTCCTGACAGGGACCTCATCCTATTGCACAGCGGGGCACTGCGCAGACTCGTGGCGCTCTTGCGTGGCATGCGAAACGGGCTGAAGGCCATGTTGCGGCTGTTCGGGCGGCGTAAAGAGCAACGTCAACGCTTGACCATCCTCGTCACCGGAGCGAGTGCCGGCATAGGCCTTGAGCTTGCGAGGCTGCTTATCCGGGGTCCACATCGTTTGGTGCTGACTGCCCGAGGATCTTCCCTTTCGCGGTTCGTGGGAGCGGGCATCGTGCCCAACGCGTCATGCTTTTGCCCCTGGATATCACCAGCGAGGAAGAGCGGAGAGCAGTGGTTCGTGCCGTTGAGGAGCGTTGGGGCGGCGCCGACGTGTTGGTGAACAACTGTGGCGTCAGTGCATAGCCCTTTCGAAGGGGTATTTCCGATCCGAGAACGCCGTCCTGACCACTGGGCCACACTCGGTGGGCACCGAGAGGTGCGCGAACCCCCGCGCAGGAATTCCGCAATCGAGGTAGCTGTGCAGCTCTTCCGTGACGAACTTCGGCAACGTCCGGCCGCTGGCCAGGTCGGTCCACTGTTGCTCGAAGGTCAGCAGGTGCCGCTGCGACACCTTGTAGCGGGCAGTCTTCTCCGGTTTGCCGGCGCGAGTAGACCGGACCCGCAGACGCAGGCCGCCGTGCGCGTGCCGCTGCCTCCACCGGATGTCGGCCAGGCGCTCACGAAAGTTGCCCCTCACCGGCCGCGCTTCGCGCGTCCGCCTCTCAACCAAAGGTACTTCGGGTCCACCCCGCCCTGCCCCGCCCCCGCGGCTTCGCCGCGCCCTCGCCCTGCGAGGCGAGGTAATTCGGCCGCTGCCGCGGCCGTGCCCAACTGTGGCGAAAGCCTAGCTCACCAGCTTCGCGATCAAGTCCCCGACCTCTCGCGTGCCCATGCCCATCTTGCCGGCGCTGAGGCTCTTGATCTTGCCCGAGGCCAGGGCGTCGTGGACGGCCTTGTCCACGGCCTTGGCGATGGCGGGCTCGCCCAGGGTGTCCATCATCATGCCGCCGGCGCAGATGGTGGCGAGGGGATTGATGATGTTCATGCCGGTGTATTTGGGGGCGCTGCCGCCCATGGGCTCGAACATGGACACGCCCTCGGGGTTGATGTTGCCGCCAGCGGCGATACCGAGGCCGCCCTGGATGATGGCGGCTAGGTCGGTGATGATGTCGCCGAACAGGTTCTCGGTGACGATCACGTCGTAGTACTCGGGCTGCTTGACGAACCACATGGTGCAGGCGTCGACGTGGTTGTAGTCCTGCTTGATCTCTGGATAGAGCTTGTCGCCCATCTCTTTGTGCACGCGCACCCACAGGTCGCCGGCGTAGGTGAGCACGTTGCACTTGTGCACGAGGGTGAGCATCTTCTTCTTGCTGTTGCGCTTGCGCGTGAGCTCGTAGGCGTACTTCACACAGCGCTCGACGATGGGCCGCGAGTAGGTCATGACCTGGACGGTGGACTCCAGCGGGGTGCCCTTGTGGGTGACGCCGCCGATGCCGGTGTAGATGCCGCCGGTGTTTTCGCGCACCACCACGAAGTCGATGTGCTCGGGGCCCTTGTCTTTGAGCGGGGTCTCGACGTTGGGGTAGAGCTTGACCGGGCGCAGGTTGATGTACTGGTCGAGGGCGAAGCGGGTCTTGAGCAGGATGCCGACCTCGAGGATACCGGGCTTGACGTCGGGGTGGCCGATGGCGCCCAGGAACATGGAATCGAACTTCTTGAATTCCTCGATCGCGCTGTCGGGCAAAATCTCGCCGGTTCGCTTGTAGCGCTCGCCGCCGAAATCGAAGCTCTGGTAGTTCAGCTTCACGCCGTGCTTGGCGCAGGCCGCGTCGAGAACCTTCACGCCCTCGGCAAGAACCTCGGGACCGGTGCCATCTCCAGGAATCAGCGCGATGTTGTACGATTTCATGGTCGCCCTTTCAGAGTCCTTTGCTGGAATCGAGCCCTCGCTGATAGCACGGGGGCGGGATCGGGAACAAGGGGCGTGGATAGCCGTCGATGATAGCGCTCCCAGCCATGGGGATGGAGTAGACTGCGTCCGGGTACCGCACCTGGAAGGAGATCGCATGCCGTATCAGCCGCGCACCGGAGATCCGAGCCTCCCACAACCAAACGTGCCGCCGCCGTTTCCGCTGCCCCCACCGATCAGCTTTCGCACGCCGTCGCGGATGCCTTGGGTGGTGGCCGTCGCGATGACGGCCGCCGCCGGGTACGGCGCATACTGGGGCTTTGGTGAGCGTGCGCGCTGGAAAGGGCAAGCCGAGGCTCTCGAGGGCAAAGCCCGCGACGCCCTGGCGGCCAGTGAAACCTTGAAACACCAGCTAGCGACGCTGCAAGAGGAGAAGGACGTCCTCGTGAGCGACAAGGAGGCGCTGGCCACGGCGCGCGACAATCTCGCCAAGAGCGTCGAGGAAAAGTCGAGCGAGCTGGCCTCCCTGAAGGGCACGAGCGACGAGCTGAAAGAGAAGATGAAGGACGAGATCGCCAAGGGCGACATCCAGCTGACCGAAAGCGGGGGCAAGCTGCGGGTTGGCCTGGTGGACAAGATCCTGTTCGACTCCGGCGAGGCCTCGGTTTCCAAGCGCGGGGAAGGCGTGCTGGCGCGCCTGGGCGCGGTGTTGGCTAGCATCGAGGACCGTCACATTCAGGTTTCCGGCCACACCGACAACACGCCCATTTCCGACAAGCTCAAGCAACAATACCCCACCAACTGGGAGCTCTCCGTGGCGCGCGCAGCCAACGTCGTGCGCTTCCTGCAGGAGAAGGCTTCCGTGCCAGCTGATCACCTAGTCGCCAGCGGCTACGGTGAATACCAGCCCATCGCCAACAACCGGACTGCCGCCGGGCGTGCGAAGAACCGTCGCATCGAGCTCCTGCTCACGCCGTCTCTGGCGCCCAAGAAGATCCCGAAGGCGGCGCTCAAGCATCGGCACGCGTCGACCAAAGAAGGCTCCGCCGCTGGCAAAGGTGGCAAACGGCACCACCGTTAGCCGCGCGTGAGGTGCTAAGGCGCCATCCCTTGCTCTACGCGCAGATCGCTCAGCCAGAGGCGGGTGGGCGAGGATGGATCCGGTGTGGACAATAGCTCGGATCGCACCATCAGGCGCAGCGGCCCGCCAGTGTGGTGAAGGGGCGCGCGCCAAGCCCATGGTTGACCTTCGCGAGACGCGCTTGCCACGTCGGCGAGCAGGACCACGGGCGCGATAGGTTGGTCGTTGCCTGAGAACCAAATCGAACCGCTTGCGTCTTCTTTGGTTGGATCGAAGGGCACCATGTCGAGTGCCGCACTTAGGGTGTAGTCGCCTGGTGGGAGCGTGAATTCGGTTTCAACCGTGATGGAGGGGATCTTGCCGGGCACCGGCCGGGGCAGTGCAAGCCCGACCCCGTTCCACACGCCTTTGACGACGGGCCGTCCATCCAGATCTCCCGCACTGTCTAGCGTTCGCCATGGGCAGAACTGCGGCTTGCCCGCCACCACGCACTCACTGACCGCCCAACGATGATGTTGGCGCAACTTGCCGCCGGCCCAAGCCAGCGCCGGCGCCGCAGCGAAAACCAGGACAGCAAGACCGGTGACCCATGCGGCTTCACGCTTCCACGCCGGGGGTGGCGTTCGGCGAAAGAGATCGCGCCCGGTTTGCCAGAGCCAACCCAGCGCGAGGGTGGACAAGGGAAGCAACAGCATGAAGATGGGCAGACGATATCTCGGTTCGGAAAAGATCGCGGTGTACAGCAACACCAGGGCGACCGCCTGAGGCACAAGCGAAAGCGCAAGCCACTGCCTGCGGCTGTAGGCCACCGCGCAGCCCATGAGCGCCAGGGCCAGCACACAGAGCCAGAAGGCATCGGCCGCCGCCTCGATGGTGCTGCGGTGGCGATCGAAAAAGGCCTGGTAGGGTGGCGGTAAGACGCCGGCGCGAAAGAGCGGCCAGTAGAGCAGCGCGCGTTCGTGGACAAGCAGGCGCTCGGCCTTGCTGGCCAGCAGTCCTACGGTGAAAAGCGGATCGTATCCGATCCAGGTCTTCGCGGCGGCCAGCGCCACGCGATCAGCGTCGCGATGGGGCTCGGCCAGAAGCGTGAAGCCCGTCACGTCGCGGAACATGCGGTTGAGCGAGCGCGAGTAGCAGCCGTCGGTGTTGGGGTTGGCGCCGACCAGCGCGGTCAACCCGCCGTGGCTGTCGGTGAAGAAGGTTTCGCCGTAGCGCAGGCGGTTGCGCACGGCCCAGGGAACCAGCATCAAGAAGGCGACCAGGCACGCGATGGCCGTGGACTTGACCGACGCTCGCCAGGTTGCGCCGCGCGCGCGAAAGACCAACACCGACAAAGCGGCCAAGGGCACGACGACGGCGCGCATAGTGGCGGCGAAGCCCGTGAACACGCCGAACAGGATCGCGGCCAGCGTCGGTCGGCTGTCCGCGAAACGCACGAGAAAATACGCGGCGACGATCAACAAGACCGCGGCCGGCATGTCGGTCCCAGTGACGCTGGCCAGGGCGATGCCGGCGGGCCAGCAGGCGTAGAGCAGACCCGCCGCCAAGGCAACCCGCGTGGAGCCGCCCGCTATTGCGCGCGCGATGCCGTAGACCGCACCAGCGCCCAGTCCGCCCAGCACCGCGCCCACGAGCTTGGTGGCCAGCCAGCCGCCGCCCAGGGCCTGCACCGGCGCGATGAGGAAGATGTAGCCGGGCATGTACACGTATTCGGAATCGAAGGCGCCGTGCTCGACGAGATGCGCGGCCGACTCGACGTACATGGCGAAGTCGCCCACAGGCTTGGTGGGCACGGCTAGCACCCACAGGACCCGCAAGGCGACGGCCAAAGCGACGACGACGAACGACATCAAGGGAGGGAATTTAACCACAGAGAACACAGAGGACACAGAGGCCGGAGAAGAAAGGGTTTCCGGATCCGAACCCGAAACCCTTCCTCCTCCGGTCCGTCTCTGTGTTCTCTGTGTCCTCTGTGGTGAATCCTTTGTCACGCGTGCCCCGTACGGCGGCGCAGGGTCCACTCGGCCACCAAGAGGCCAATGGCAAGCAGAAGCAGCAGCGGGTTCGACCAGACCTCGACGGTGCGCAGGCTGCCCACGCGCACTTTGCGGGGCGGGCGCACGCTGGGATCGCCGAGAGCGCCATCGTGGAACTCACCCCCGCTCGCCTTGGCGATCTCGCGCAGCACGCCCTCGCGCGCGACCACGTCGTCGAGCTCGTGGCCTTCTGGACGAATGACGAAGGTGGTCTGCTCTTCGGCGGGGCGACCGTCTAGAACCCCGCGACCGACCAGGCGGTAGGCGCCCGGCTCGAGGGCATCGAGCTCGACCTGAGCCTCGCCCTCGCTACCCGTTGTCACCTTCAGGTCGCGCAGCGGAGGGACATTTTCAGCCGCCGCGGCGGGCCGCAATTCGAGCGCGACGTCGACGGAAGCGGCGGGGCTGTAGTCGGCGCGCAAGGTGCGCACGCGCAGGGACACCGTTTGGCCACGGCGGTATTCGACCTTGTCGAGGTCGATGCGCAAGTGCGTGAGCGCCGGATCGCGAACCAGCCAGCGAATCGCGCCTTCCCAGAAGCGCTGGAACGCCCGCCCATCGTCGCCGGCGCCGGCCGCCTGAAAACCCCAGTTCCACGCGCTGTCGGTCAGCAGTGCCAGGGTGCGCCCCTTGCCAACGTCCGCGATGGCCAGCACCGGGGCGGGCTTGCCATCGCCACTCTTTTGCGTCGGGTGGACGAGCAGCGCGCGCGCCCCAGGCCGCAGCCCGGCCACGCGGTTGATGCCCGCGAGCTGGGGCAAGGCCGCCCACCGCGAGTCGTTGATCTTCTCGTCGAGGCTGAGCGAGGTCACCGGGTGCGTACGGCCCTCCGCGGTCAGGCGAGGCCGGAAGGTGTCGGTGCTGAAGGAGGCGGCGCCGTCGCGCGGAATGCCGCTGAGCTCGACGGGCAAAACGTCATGCAGGGCGCTTTCGCCATAGGCCCCGCTGGCGAACGAGAGATCGCCGCCCACCATGGCCAGGGCGCCGCCGGCCTCGATGTAGGCGCGCACGCCGGGCAGGTAGGGCTCGACCCAGTAGGGTTTGAAATTGAAGTTGTCGAAGATGAGCAAGTCGAACGACTTGAGCTGGTCGTCGAAGATTTCCTTATAGGGAAAGGGAATGAGCGACATCTCGTCTGGACCCATGGTCATGTCGTCGGTGTCGGTGCGCAGGATGAAGAACGAAACCAAGTCGACATTGGGATCGAGGCGCAGCATGGAGCGCAGGAAGCGTTCGTTCCACGACGGGCGGCCGCACACGTGCAGCACGCGCACGCGATCGCGAATGACCTTGAGGGTGAAGGCCTGGCTGTTGTTGCTGTCGAGCGCTTCTCCGGCCAGCACGGGCGTCTTGATTTCGAATACGTGGTTGCCCGGCTGGTCGGGCGTGAAGTCGAAGACCACGCGCACTTGCGGCGCGTCCTTGCGCAACACCACGGCCTTGGCATCGATGAGGCGCCCCTCGCGCAGCAAGGACACCTCGATCATGCGCCCGTCGAGCCCGCTGTGGTGAAGGATGGCCTCCAGTTTCACGGGGGTGCGCACGAAGGCGAAGTCGTCGGCCAGCACCGCGGCCACGGACAGGTCGCGCAGCTCTTCCTCCCCAACGAAGACCGTGTGCACGGGCGCGGCCAATGCCTCCAGGGTCTTTTGCGTGTCGGCGTCGAGTGGTCCATGGCCGATGCGACCGGTGTCGATGCCGTCGGAAATGAGCACCACGGCGCCGAGGTCACGGCCAGCGAAACGCGTGCGCAGCTCGGACAGGGCCTCGCCGATGCGCGTAGCCTCGGCTTTGGGCGCGGGCAGCGAGGCGCGCGAGGCGAGCACCAGTCCCTCGCCGAAGCCGTACACTTCGATCCTATGGCCGCTCTGTTCCCATGCGGCGAAAGTGGGCGCCGCGCTGGCCACGAGAGCGGCCGCGCGCTCCGCACGCGTGGGACCGCGATCCGGCGGCGCGACGCTCATCGAGCGCGAGGCATCCACCAACACCGCCACGTAGTTCGGCACCACGCTTACCTGGCCGAATTCGAGCCGCGGCTGCAAGCAGACCAAAAGACACGCGGCCACGGCCAGCAGGCGCAGGGTCAAAATGGCCAGGGTCCGACCGCGCCGCCGCTCGCGCCAAAGCGAGATGGCGGAGATTGCCACCGTCAGCGCCGCAGCCACTGCCAACAGGACCAGCGTACCGCGACCAAGCTGCGTGCCGAAGGTCAGCCGCCAGTCAGCGATGAGCCCGATGCGATTCACGGAAGCGCTCTCCGCGTGCGCATGATGAAATCGATGTGCGCCTGTTCAGTCTTGTAGTCCAGGCAAAGCGCGTACATGACGGCGTTCACGGCGAAACGGAAGGTGCGCTCCCGCTGCTCGTCGCCGCCCGGAACCACGTCGTGCTCCCAGCGGCCGAACCCGTCGCGCGCCATGGCTCCGCCGAGGTCGTTCTGGGTGTAGATGACGGCCAGGCGGCGGTCGCGCTCGATGCCCTCAAGCGTGGGCGAGGCCAGCACGCGCCCGGGAACGCCGTGCAGGATGTAGAAGGATTTCCACAGCACGTGGTCGTCGGCGACGGGCTTCGGCATGTCCCCCGGCAAGGCGCGCGCCAGCAGTTTGCGCACGGATTCATCGAAGCCACCGCCAGCGCGGCCCTCGGCCGAATCGACGAGCATGCAGCCGCCGAAGGTCAAATAGCGGCGCAGGCGAATGGTGTCGGCCTCGGACGGCATGGCAAACGCGTGGTCGCCGGACAGCACGCAAAGCGGGTAGCGAAACAGCTCGGGGCTCGATAGGGGCAGCTCGATGGGGTCGGGAATCGTCACCAGGCTGGTTCGTCGTTCCAGCTCCCAAGCCAGGCGGCGCAGGGCGCTCGGCCGTGGATCGGGCAAATCCGGCAAGCGCAAGCGCAGGAAGCGGAACTTGGAAAGATCCCCGAGGGCGCGGGCACTACGCGAGGAAAACAGCAGGCTGGCTGCTGCCAGACCGGCCAGAAACCGACGCCGGGGCAGACCCGTCATGCCGCACCTGGCTGACGGCGAATGCCCGTCAATCGATCGCGGCTCTGGCAAACCACGCCCACTCATTCGATACTAGCGCCTGCCATGAGGAACCTGTCGGTCATCGCCCTGAGTATGATGGTAGTCGTTCCCGCTGTCGCGCCCAACTCGGCGCGCGCCCAGGATAGCCAAAGCGGCGCCAGCGCGCCGGTCGCTGGGCCGGAGGCCGCTGGGCCAGCGACCGAGGAGGCGCCCGCCACCGGGGCAGACGAGAAGGCGCCCAGGCCCAAGCGCAAGGCAAAGCCTGTCCAGGCTTCCACCGGGGAGATCGAGCCGCCCAGGTTCTTCGGCGGGCCCGCCGAGGCCAACCACAAATACCAGACTGGCCTGTCCATCATGCCGGGCTCTGGGTATCGGCTGATCGTACCCTACAAGGACGGCCAGAATTGCGGCGACTCATCGGGCATCCAAATGAAGCGTGTGTGCGCCCACAGCGTTCCCTTCTTCCTGGATTTCCAGCTCTCTTTCGGCGTGGCCGCGCGCGCGGATCTCGTCGCGGATATTCGCTTCGGCCTGCAGAGCGACCCCACCATCAAGGACGGCCATCAATTTGCCTTGGCGCCCGGGCTGCGCTTCTGGCTGGACCAGGACGTCGCGCTCAAGTTCTACACGACCCTGCAGTTCGTGTTCGACTACATGGACTATAAGAACACGGGCCCGAGGAACAGCGACTATGGCGTGCGCAATGCCAACGGACTGATGTACGACCCCATCCGTAACGCGGGCTTCTACGTCCAGTTCGGCGAGACCATCGGATTTGCGCGCTGGTTCCGCATCGATCTCGACATCGGCCTGGGCGCCCAGATTCGATTCCCGTAGCTGCCTACTCGGCGATGGCTGGGCGGGCGCGGCGTTTGCGGTACATCTTGACCCCGACGAACAGCAGGACTAGGGCCACCAGGATCAGAATGCCGTACTCCGAGCGCCGGGCCCACTTGATGACGTGGTCGATGTGGTCCCCGAAATAGTAGGCCATGTAGACCAGAAATGGCACCGAGAGCAGGGCGGCCAGGAAATCGTAGACGATGAAGACATAGGGCCGGACGTGCAACATGCCCGCGGACAGGAAGATCGAGAAACGCAGCCCGGGCAGGAACCGAGCGATGAAGACGACCTTGCTGCCATAAGTGCGGAAGTAGGCGCGTACGCGGCGCTGCCTTTTGGGCGTGAAGTAGCGATGGCCAAAGCGGCTGGCCAAGAGCCTGGTGCCAAAGGTGCGGCCCATGGCGAAGGCCAGGGAGTCGCCTCCGAGCACCGCGGCAAAACAAACCAGGAATACGGCGTGGAGGTCGACGGTTCCCAGGTGTGCCAGGTAACCCGCGGAGATGAGCGAAATGTCCTCGGGAATAGGCACCCCAAGGCCACAGAGCAGCAGAATCCCCGCCAGCTTGGCGTAGACATGAGAGGTAAGTTGACTGAGTAGCCACTCCATCGGAACGACTTGTGGCGAACCCATAGCACGGATTCAAGCCGCGCGAGGAGATGACGTGATATTCTCCGACCCGCGACTCGACATTGACAGCGAGTCAAGTACGCCCTAGAAGCCCATCAGAAAGCCATGCACATGAAAAACTACCAATGGAAGCTAGGATTTCTTGCGGCCACCCTTCTCGTGGCCTCCACGGCATGCAAGCCTGAGTACCCGGCTTGCGACACCGACAAGGACTGCAAGACCAAGGAATTTTGCGTTGCTCGCAAGTGCCAGCAGTGCCGCGACAGCAACGACTGCGGCGAAGGACGCGAGTGCAGCAACGGCAAGTGCAACGTCATCGCGGGATTCTGCAAAGACAACTCGCAGTGCCCCGCTGGCCAGATCTGCTCGGCCAACCGCTGCGGCCCTTGCCAGTCGGACATGCAGTGTCCCGCCGGCTCGATCTGCAACGGCGGAATGTGCAGCAAATCCCAGTGTATGAAGGATGACGACTGCCCGCAGGACATGGACTGCAAGCGCGGCCGCTGCGTGGGCGGGCAGAAGAAAGCCGTTATCGAAGGGCCGCCGTGCCCGCTCGATACCGTGTACTTCGGCTTCAACATCTCTTCGCTCGGCCAAGATGCGCGGACCTCGCTGTCCAAGAACGCGTCTTGCCTCAAGAAGACCGGACGAAGCATCGACCTCATCGGCCACGCCGATCCGCGCGGAACGACTGAATACAATATGGCCCTGTCGGATCGTCGCGCTCAGGCGGTGCGGGACTACCTGCGCCAGGCCGGCATCGAAAGCGCGCGCCTCAAGCCCGTTCCGCGCGGCAATCTGGATGCGACCGGCTCTGACGAATCGAGCTGGGCTAAAGATCGTCGCGTCGACTCCGAGTGGAAGTAGGCTCGGCACCGCGCCGATTCGAAAGGAAAGTCACCGTGCGCTTTCGCGCAGCATGCGCACTTCTCGCTCTCGCCCTGGCTGGCTGTGTGACGACCGGCCAGGGTGACAAGATGGCCGCCGACATCAGCCAGCTGCGCCAACGGCTGGACGTCCTGGATGTGCGTGATCGCGACATCAACCAGAAGGTGTCCCAACTTCGCAGCGTGCTCGACGAGGCCACGGCCCTGCTCGGCCGCAATTCCGCAGATCTCGGAGCTCGGGTGGCCAAGAACGAAACCGACATCGCGGCCACGAACGGGAAGATCGAGGAGGCCAAGTACCTGGTCGGCGAGCTGCAGAAGCAGGTGAACCTGACCACGACCAAAGTGGGCGGCCTCGAACAGAATCAACAGCGCATCGTGGATCGCGTGGCGCCCACTATGCCCGAGGACAAAGAGGCGCTGTGGAAGGAAGCCCAGCGGCGCCTCACAGATGGTCAACGCGACGACGCCCGCCGCTTCCTGCGTTCGTTCATTCAACGCTTCCCCGACGACCCGCGCGCACCGCAGGGCCAGCTGCAGGTCGGCGCTTCGTTCGTTCAGGAGCTCAAGCACAGCAACGCCGTGGCCGAGTTCTCCAACTTGATCCAGCGTTTCTCGCGCTCGCCCGAGGTGCCCGAGGCCATGTGGCAGTTGGCCGAGTCGTTCGTGGTGCTCAAGTTCTGCAGCGATGCCAAGGCCATGTACCAGGATCTGGCCAAGCGCTATCCCAAGTCGCCGCGCGCATCGCAAGCCAAAGGGCGCCTGCACGAGGTGCAGAAGATCGCCAAAGACAAGAATCTCTGCACTAGTTGAGCTCGTCTCAGGCCTGATTGAAACACTGAGGACACGGAGGACGCAAGAAGAAGGAGTTCGGATCCCGGATCCGGAAATTCTTTTCCTTCCGGCCTCTGTGTTCTCTGTGTCCTCTGTGGTGAACTTTCAGATCGTCGGTTGGCGGAATGGGTTCGAGGTCGTAGGCCTTGGCGACGAGTTGATGAAGGTCGAGCACGGAAGCCTCGTTCGGATCTAGAGCAATGGCTCCTCACATTCGGCGCGGACAAGATCGGCGACGGTTTCCCGGCGCGCGATAAGCGTCGCGTGTCCTTGGTCCCACAGGATCTGCGGAACCCGCCCTTGGGAAACATAGTTCGAGCTCATGGCCGCGCCGTAGGCGCCGGCGTCGTGAAGCACGAGCAAGTCGCCCGGCTCGGGACGGGGCAAGAGCCGTGGGTCGAGTAGCTCGTGCTCGTCGCGCGTGAACACGTCGCCGCTCTCGCACAAAGGGCCCGCCACCACCAGTGGCTCGGGGGCGCGACCGGCACCCTTGCCGAGGATGGAGATGTGGTGGTAGGCGCCGTACATGGCGGGCCGGACCAGATCGCAGAAACCGCCGTCGACCATGACGAAGCGATTGCCCTTTCCCTTGTCGTTGTCTTGCGTGGCCTTCACGTCGTGCACGCGACACACCAAGATGCCCATGCCCGCCACCGGATAGCGGCCTGGTTCGATCTCCACGCGGATCGGGCGCCCGCAGACTGCCGCAAAGCGAGCGACCGCTTCGGTGAGCACGGGCCCAAGCCAGTCGAGATCGTAGGCCTTTTGGCCGGGCCGATAGGGATGCGGAATGCCGCCGCCGAAGTTGACAGCTTCGACGTCGGGGAAACCGGGCAAGATGCCAGCGAAGAAATCCACCAGCTTGCGCGCGTTGCGATCGAATTCCCGCGGATCGGGGCCGGTGCCGATGTGCGTGTGCAGGGCCACGATCCTGAGCCCGGCGGTCGTCGCTTGCTTACGCGCGTCGGCCAGGATGGGATCTTCGTGCCAGATGCCGTGCTTGGACGATGGACCGCCCGTGTCGCACGATTGAACATGGCCGTGACCGAAACCAGGGTTGGCGCGCATGGCGATAGGGCCCCGGTATCCGGCCGCCACCAGTTGTCCGATCTGGCCCGGCGAACCCACGTTGGGCAATACACCCTGGCGCAGAATCACGTCGAGCGAATTGTCGCGATAGACGTCCGAGGTCAGCATGATGACCGGTGGATTGGCGCCGAGGGGGAAACCCGCGCGGGCGGCGCGCAGGACCTCGTTGCCGCTGACGGCGTCGATCCACAAACCCGCCTCGCGCACGATTTGCAGCACGGCGCGCGCGGAGTTCGCCTTCATCGCGTAACGCACGACCAAGTTCGGACCGCTGGCCATGGCGGTCAGGCGCCCCAGGGCCGCGCGCAGCATGGCGGCGTCGTAGAGGTAGAACGGCGTGCCCACACGGGCCGCGATCGCTTCCAAGGGATAGGCGTCAAGTCTCATCGCAGGCTCCCATCATAATCGATGATATGGGATCTTGCTTGCCTGGGCGTCAGCGTTGAAACTCATCAACCACCTCAAGCACGGGAGCGACCATGCCCACCACCACCGAAAACCTCAAGACCGCATTCGCCGGCGAAAGCCAGGCCAACCGCAAATACCTCGCCTACGCGAGCAGGGCCGACAAGGAAGGCTACCCCCAGATCGCCAAGCTGTTTCGCGCCGCCGCCGAGGCCGAAACCGTCCACGCTCTCGCCCATTTGCAAAACCTTGGCGGCGTGAGTTCGACGCTGGACAACTTGAAAGACGCCATTGCGGGCGAGACCTACGAATTCACAACCATGTACCCACCCATGGCCGCGCAGGCCGAACAAGAAGGCCATCGCGGCAAGGCCATGCTCAAGTGGGCCAACGCTGTCGAGAAGGTGCACGCCAAGCTGTACCAGCAGGCCGTGCAAGCTTTGCAAGCCGGCAAGGATCTCTCGACCATGGAAATCTACGTCTGCCCGGTGTGCGGCAACTTGGAGATCGGGGCCGCGCCCGACAAGTGCCCCGTGTGCGGCCTGGCCGGCGGCAAGTTTCAGAGAGCCGCGTAGCCATCGAGCAGTCCCGCCCTCAATGGGCTTTCGGGTAGGCGTCGGAAGCTGCTAAGCTGCGCGGCCAAGATGACTGCAACAAAACACGACCGTACCGCATGGTTCAAAGGTGGAATCGCCAACTGCCAGGTGACGCTGGCACCCGGTGCGCGCGCTTACCGCTTGGTATTGCTGGGCGCACCGGGCGTCGGCAAAGGAACCCAGGCCGAGCTCATCAGCGAGCGGCTTGGGCCTTGCCACCTGTCGACGGGCGACGTCTTCCGCGCCGCCAAGACTTTGGACCCGAGCGAGCGCACGCCCGCCCTGACCGCGGCCCTCGACTTCATGAAGCGCGGCGAGCTGGTCCCCGACGAGACGGTCATCGGCATCGTGCGTGAACGGCCGAACTGCCTGCGCTGCCCCGGCGGATTCCTGCTCGACGGCTTTCCGCGCACCGTGCACCAGGCCGAGGCCTTGGCTTCCATCCTGGGCATCCTGGACATGAAGCTGGATGCCGTACTTAGCTACGACCTACCCATCGACCAGATCGTGTCGCGACTTTCCGGACGCCGCACCTGCGGCGGTTGCAAGGCCGTGTACCACGTCGCCACCAAGCCGCCCAAGGTGGCGGAGGTGTGCGATCTGTGCGGCGGCAAGCTCATCCTGCGCGAGGATGATCGACCCGAGGCCATCCGCGTGCGCATGGAAGCCTACGAAAAGAGCACCGCGCCGCTGGCCGACTACTACCGGCAGCGCGGCTTGCTGGTGTCCATTCCGGCCGAAGGCTCGCCGGAAGATATCTACAAGCGCACCGCGGTGGCCCTGGCCGCACGGCCGTAGCTCGCCTTCTCCGGGCGAGAAGGTCGGGTGGCGATCGCGGGTTGCCGTATTCAGGGCTTGTGGTATCAATAATCAAGACTAACTAACTCCTTAATTCCTTTATTGTCCGTCGCATCCAGGCAGCACTGTTTCTCAAGATGATCGGATCTTTCCGCCATGACGATCTCGCCCAAGTCGCCCTCCCCTGCACTCGCCCGATTGGCCACCTACGCGAAGAATCCCCTGACCGTGCTGGGCTTCGGCCTGACCACGGTGTCCGGCATCGCGCTGGTCGTCCTGCTCATTCTCGAAGCCCTCGGCGTCATCGAGAATCCCTACGTCGGCCTCATCGGGTTTGCCATGCTGCCGGGAGCGTTCGTGGCTGGGCTGGTGGTGATGCCGGTGGGGATTCTGCTGCGCCGTCGCAAGCTCTTGAAAAGCGGCAAGCTGGCGGAGGAAGTTCCGGCCTTTCCGCGCCTCGATTTCAACGACGCCCACGTTAGGCGCGCCACCTTCGTCGTCGTCCTACTGACGGTGATCAATGCCATCCTGCTCGCCTCCAGCTCGGCGGCTGCGCTCAGCTTCATGGACACGCCGAAGTTTTGCGGCACGGTTTGCCACAAGGTCATGCAGCCCGAATACACCGCCTATCAGAACTCGCCGCACTCTCGGGTCAAGTGCGTGCAGTGCCACATCGGCCCTGGTGCATCGTTCATGGTTCGCTCCAAATTCGATGGCTTGCGCCAGGTCTGGAAGGTCCTGACCGGTACCTACGCGCACCCCATCGCTTCGCCCGTGCACACCCTGCGCCCGGCGCGCGACACCTGCGAAGGCTGCCACTGGCCGGCCAAGCACTACGGCGACAAACTGCGCCTGATTGGAAGGTTCTCGGAGGATGAGAAGAACACCGCCAGCTTCACCGCGCTCTTGCTCAAGACCGGTGGCGGCGCCACCAATGCAGGCCAACAGCACGGCGGGATCCACTGGTGGCACATTTACGCCGACAACAAGATTCGCTACCTTGCCACTGACAAGCGGCGGCAGGAGATCGCCTGGGTCGAGCTGACCACGCCGGATGGCAAGCGTACCGAGTTCGTGCGCGACGAGAAGGAAGCACCGACCCCGGATCGTATCGCAGCGGGTGCCCGTTTGATGGACTGTATCGACTGCCACAACCGTCCGACCCACCTCTTCGAAACACCGGCCAAGGAAACGGATTCGGTTCTGCAGCGGCAGGCTGACTTACGCGCCCTGCCCTTCTACAAACGCGAAGTGGTGAAGGCCGCGTCGGCGGTCTATCCGACCCACGAGCTCGGCGTGGCGGGGGTCCGCAGCGCCATTGCCCAGTTCTACGCGAGCACCTATCCCGAGATTGCGGCCAAACAAGGCCCCCTGGTCGCGCGCGCCTCCGAGGAGGCCGCACGGGTCTACGACCGCACGGTGTTCCCGGAGATGAACACCAACTCCAAGACCCATCCGACCAATATCGGCCATGACGATTCCCCCGGCTGTTTCCGCTGCCACGACGGCAACATGAAAAACGCCAAGAGCGGCGAGGTCATCCCCAACGACTGCGACACCTGCCACGGCATCCTCATCGACGGCAGCCCGAACGAGCCCGACTTGACCAAGCTGACCCTGCTCGCGCCCCCCACCGAGGCGCCCAAAGAAGCGCAGTAGCTACGACTTGATCTGGGCCACTCTGAAGGTCTACAACCTCACGGCCATCAAGAACCGAGGCATTGAGGCGTGGGCCGCCGAGGTCGGCGACATCCGCAAGCGCTACTTCCGCGGGACCTTCAAAATCGGCGCAGGCCCGCAGCTCCCGGAGACGAAGTGATCAGGAACAAGTTCTTCGGCAAGCTCGATCACAGCGTTGACTTCACGGTGCCCGCGGCGCCCGAACGGGTCTTTCCCCCTTGCTGCCCCGAAATCCATCGCCGAGGCTCATGCAGCTTCCCGATGGTAATAGTTATTGCGGTAGGGACGACCCTCACGGGTCGCCCCCCGCACAGATCCGAGCGTGCG
>OBLT010000064.1_pt1 | contig 80452 bp, 72 predicted proteins | sample 1518721 | NCBI WGS metagenome assembly OBLT01 (sample SAMEA3539307, study PRJEB22396) | soil metagenome | biome: tundra; feature: field; material: soil | place: USA | collected 2010-05 | depth 0.15 m | reverse complement strand
TTCGCAGCAGTGATAGGCCCGCTGGTCGAGGTGCCTGTCATGATCGCACTGGTCAAAGTGTCTCTGCAACTTCGCACCGGCTATTTTCAGCCGCGCTGCGGGTCGAGCGATAGAAGTTGAGCCACTTATTCAGATGGACCTGATTCAAATCTACGAATGCTTCTGCGATCAGACCCGGTTGCGCATTTTACATTTGCTAGCGCAAACTCCGCTCTGCGTTTGCCATTTTCAGGAGATTCTCTGCGAGCCGCAGGTGAAGATTTCCAAGCACCTCGCCTATTTGAGAGAGCGAGAAATGGTCGTGGCCGAGAGGCAGCAAAATTGGATGATTTATTCGCTGCCGAGGAAACGCGCTTCGGAACTCGAGGCGAACTTGAAATGCCTGCAAGATTGCGTGCAGAGCGATCCGATCTTCAAACGCGATCTCAAAGCTCTGTCGAAGCTCCGTTCGACGTGCTGCGAACCGGATGGAATTTTGGCGACGCTGGAGCGACAACGACGACGCGCTCCGCTTCGTCTTGGAGCCACCGGGAACAACCTGCAAGGCGCGAGATCGCGTCAGGAGCGGAAACAGTGAATCTTGCTGTGCGTAATAATCAGGAAATTAACTTATGAAAAGAAAAGCTTTGTTTATCTGTGTTCATAACAGCGCGCGCAGCCAGATGGCCGCGACGTTGCTTAACAAAATGTGCGGAGATTTTTTTGAAGCTCATAGCGCGGGTCTTGAGCCCGGCGTGCTCAATCCGCTGGCCGTCGAGACGCTCCAGGAAATCGGGATCGACATCTCACAGAACCAGACGCAAGCCGTGTTCGACGTTTTCGTTTCGGGCCAGCTATTTCCATTCGTGATCACGGTTTGCAGCGAAACAGAGGCGAAAGGTTGCCCGATCTTTCCCGGGGTGACGACGCGTTTGCATTGGCCGTTTCCAGATCCTTCCAAACTGCCCGGCACGCGGGAAGAGAAGTTGGAGGGAACGCGGAAAATCTTGAAAGAGATCGAAAAGAAGCTGCAGCAGTTTTGCGACGAGCAGTGCGTCGCATCGCTACAGTCGTGATTTCAACCGAAAGTTCTTGGAATTTGTTCCGAAGAAGGTTGAGTCGCTAGGATGAGTTTGTCGAAGAATGGGTCTGCCCGCGAGATCGAACGCAAGTTCTTAATCAAACGGCTGCCCGCGGAGCTGAAACGTTTTCAAAGTTCTCCGATCGCGCAGGGATATCTGGCGAACGAAACCGGGGGCCGGCACGTCCGCTTGCGAAAACGAGGGAAGAGCGCGTCGCTAACTTTCAAGGTTGGCCGCGCAACCAATCGCGAGGAACGCGAGATCAAGCTTAGTCCCAGACAATTTGCCGCGCTTTGGCCGGCCACAGCCGGGAGAAGATTGCGCAAGCTCCGCTACTACATTCCGTGGAAAAATTTAATCATCGAGATCGACATCTATCGCGGCAGCAACAAGAACTTGATCGTGGCCGAGGTGGAATTTCCGACTCAGGCCGCTTGTCGAAAATTTAAGCCGCCGGGATGGTTTGGGCCGGAGATCACGGGAAACAAGCGCTACAGCAACGTAAGACTGGCCACCGAGTAAAACGGATCTCCGCGCAAATGTTCGGGGACACCCTACTGGAAAATCCTGTCATTTTCCTCTAGCGCCGGATAACGTTGCGAAACAAATTAATCTTATGAAAAATTATACGAAGATCCTGTTTTCGATTCTGGCGGCAGTGGTTTGCACAGCAGCTCTTGCGGCGGACAAGCCGAGTTGCAAAAAGAGCGGCAAAAATTGTCCCATGAACGACAACAAGGAGTGCAATTGCGGGAAGAGTTGCGAATGCGCTAAGTAAGAAACGGCGCGATCGTCAACGATACCTTCTTTTCCAAGCCGCCGCTTTCATGCGCCGCAGTCGCAGCCTCCCGAAATGGCTGCGCGTGCCTCTTTGATCAGGAATGGGATAAGGGCCAATGCCGCCACGCCGATCACATCGGCGATGGCTTGGCGGATTTGTCGTTGAGAGTATCGCCGCACTGACAATTCTGTTGTATCTCGCCGCGCTTTGGTTCGGCGGCCGGTGGAACCAGAAATTTGGCAGTGAAGGTGTTTATTATTCGGCGCTGACCGGAATCTGCGTGGGCGTGGAAACCATAGCCTTCTTTCTTCTTTTTCAGCGGTGAGGTCCACTTTCCGTTGTGCCAGCGATTTTAGCTGGCGGTGCGGCGATCATGGCAATCGCTGGCATTTTATTTTTTCACGAAGCCTTATCATGGCAGCGACTTGCTGGCATAGCCTTTGCAATTACCGGATTGTTTCTCCTGCGCAAATAGCTCTTAGATGCGCATAAGCATCAGCGCTTTGCTGATAATTCGAATCCTAATTCGACAGGATGTAGACGCCGAGGCCGATGAGAACGAATGGCCCAATCCAGTGGCCGCACCGTCTCAAAACATTCGCGACCGTCTGATGCCGAGGGATTACATAGCCAAGAACGCACCACATACCCAGGAGCAGATAGAACACCATCAGTAATTCGATCAACTGTGCGCTGTCGCTCACGGCAAACAGTGGCGCGTAAATGCCAATGTTATCCGCGCCGCTGGTGAACGTAACAAGAGCAACTTCAAATACGCCGACGCGATTCCACCCGACATGATCATCGCGCGTTACAAATAATTTCTTAATTCCGACTGCGACCGGAACCAATCCCAGCAAGCGAACCCAATGGTGCGGCAAAATGAGACCACCGAAAAATCCTGCGAGGCTGAGCGCGATCAGAACAGAAAAGCCGAGATATTGGCCGGCAATGATCGGCCACCTCTGCCGGGTCCGCGAAAAGAAAAGCGTCAGGATGACAATGTCGTCAACGTTGGTCGCAACGAACGCAATCGCGCCGGTAATAAGCGTTGCGGCGAACGAATGCATCAGATCAGAACCCACTCTTGCCAGAGTTCTTTGCCTACGAACAATGGTAATGAGTCTGAGATGGGCAACGTTTTAGTCAGTGAAAAGCTGCCTTCGAACAATTCGCGCGTCTTATCGGCGTTTAACGGATACGGCGGCGGGTCGTTTTCCTCGCTATAGAGAAAAATGCCCACGAGTTTTCCGTTTGAGCAAAGAAGTTGCGTCATCCGATTGACGTAAGCAGGCCACACACCTGGCGGTAGTGCACACAGAAAAGTCCGTTCATAAATCACATCGAAGCGCCTGCCAGCGAAATCGTGACTGAAGAAATCGCCTTCCACGACAGAACGAGCAAGTGCTCCCAGGCGCGCGCGCGCGTTTTTCACCGCCACCGGCGAGAAATCGATCGCGGTTACCGTCCACCCGGCTTCGTGAAATGCGCGCACTTCGTAGGCCGCGCCACATCCGGGAATGAGGACACTTCCAGGTTGTGATTCTTTCAGGAATGCCTTTAACGCCGCAGGCACGCCGTGAAAGTCCCATGGCGTTTCACCGCTTGCGTAACGCGCATCCCAAAATTCAGGGCGATCGCTGTCGTTCGATTTACCTTCCTCGTCCGTGCATCAATGATTTTCGATCGAGCGCTGGCGCCACATCAAGAAGATCACTGGATAAACTAGCAATTCGAGAAGTGTGCTAGTCACAACCCCGCCAACCATCGGCGTCGCGATGCGTTTCATGAGATCAGCGCCGGTTTGTGTGATCGGCGACCACATGATCGGCAGTAGCCCGAACAAAATTGCGCAGGCTGTCATAATTTTTGGACGCAGACGCTGCACGGCGCCTTCGTGAATTGCGGCATGAAGATCGACCATTGATTTCATTCGGCCTTCGGCGCGAAATTTTTCCCAGGCGTGATCGAGGTAAAGCAACATGACCACACCGGTTTCCGCATCGAGGCCGGCGAGGGCGAGCAAACCGACCCAAACTGCGACGCTCATGTGATAACCGAGCAGATAAAGCAACCAGAATGCGCCGATGAGTGAGAACGGTACGGCCAGCAGAACGATGCAGGTTTTCACAACTGAGCGGGTGTTGAAATAAAGCAGCACGAAAATGATCAGCAGTGTGAGCGGCACTACGATTTTCAGACGCTCCTCGGCTTGCTTGATGTATTGGAACTGACCGGCCCATTCGATGTAATAGCCGGCTGGAAATTTGATGCGCTCAGAGATGCGTTTCGACGCGTGGCGCACGTAACCGTCGATGTCGCTCGTTACCGGATCGACCAAGACAAAGCCAACAAGCTGACCGTTCTCATTGCGAATGCTCGGGGGACCGGTGCGGTAGCGAATGTCGGCGACGAGCGAAATTGGAATCTGCGCTCCGGTCGGTGTTGGAACCAATACGCGTTTGAGTGAATCGAGGTCCTGTCGAAAATCAGGCGCATAGCGCGCGCGAACCGGATAACGTTCGCGGGCTTCCACCGTCGTCGTGATGGTCTTACCGCCAATCGCTGTTTCAACAACGTCATTCACGTCGCCGACGGTCAAACCGTAGCGCGCAGCGGCTTCGCGGTTCACATCGAAGTCGAGGAAATATCCACCGACGGTACGTTCGGCAAAGACACTGCGCGTGTCGGGAAGATCGGCCATCGCTTTCTCGATTTGCACGGCCAGGTTCTCGATGCCTTGCAAATCCGGTCCGAAAACTTTTATCCCTAGTGCGCTGCGGAAGCCGGTGGTCAACATTTCCGTGCGCGTCTGGATTGGCATCCAGAAGATGTTCGCCATACCCGGAATGCGCAGGTTCATGTTCAGTTCGGCAAGGAATTTTTCCCACGTCATGCCGCGCGGCCATTGATCGAACGGTTTGAGCGACACGATCGTTTCAAACATGGAAAGCGGCGCGGGATCGGTTGAGGTGTCGGCTTGTCCAGCTTTACCGAAAACGGTCGTGACCTCGGGAAATGTTTTCAGTTGTCGATCCTGAATCTGAAGAATCTTGGTTGCTTCGGTGATGGACATTCCCGGCACCGCGGTGGGCATGTAGAGCAACGTCCCTTCATTCAGCGGCGGCATGAATTCCTTGCCGAGTTTCGCGAACGGAAAAATCGTAAGGACGAGAAGCAACAGCGCGCCAAGCAAAACAAACCAGCGAAAGCGCAAAACGAAATTTAAGACCGGCTCGTAAACGGAAATCAGAAATCGATTCAGTGGATTCTTCGCTTCCGGAGCGATTTTTCCTCGGATCAACAAAGTCATCAGAACTGGCGCGACCGTGATCGCCAGCATTGCGGCGAAAAACATCGAGAACGTTTTTGTAAACGCGAGCGGCTTGAATAGGCGCCCTTCCTGCGCGGTGAGCGAAAAGACCGGCAGGAAACTGACGGTGATGACAAGTAGTGAGAAGAACAATGGACGCCCAACTGTTTTCGCGGCGGCGACGATCGCTTCGATCCGTTCGCTATTGTTTGGTTCGCGGCCGTTTTGCTCTCGAAAATGCTCCAGCGCTTTGTGTGCGTTCTCGACCATGATGATGGCCGCATCGATCATCGCGCCGATCGCGATCGCGATTCCACCAAGCGACATAATGTTGCTGGTCAGATGCGAGTAAAACATCGGGATGAACGAAGCGAGGATCGCGATGGGTAGCGTGATGATCGCGACCAAAGCCGAGCGGACGTGCCAAAGAAAGATGAGACAGACGAGCGCGACGATGATGCATTCCTCGATCAGTTTCTCTCGCAGCGTTGCGATGGCGCGGTAAATCAATTCGCTGCGATCGTACGTCGGCACGATGCGCACGCCCGCCGGCAACGACGATTTGATACTCTCGATCTTACGTTTAACGCCGTCGATAACGTTCAGCGCGTTTTCGCCGTAGCGCATTACGACGATTCCACCAACGACTTCGCCTTTGCCGTCCAATTCGGCCACGCCACGTCTGAGCGCTCCGCCGAGATGAACTTTGCCAATGTTCTTCACATACACTGGCGTTCCGTTCTCGACTTTGAGTACGACGTTCTCAATGTCCGCGATGTTTTTGAAATAACCGCGGCCGCGGACGAAATATTCCGTGGTCGCAACCTCGAAAGTTTTTCCGCCGACATCGCCGTTGCTGGACTTCACTTGCTTGACGACGTCACTCAACGGAATGCTGTGCGCGAGTAACGCATTGGGATCGATATCGATCTGATATTCCTTCACAAAGCCGCCGACGGGCGCGACCTCGGCGACGCCTTTCACCGATTCGAGCGCATAACGTAGATTCCAATCTTGAATTGAACGTAGCTGCGCAAGATCAAGCTTCCCCGAATCATCCACCAGCGCGTACTCGAAAACCCAACCCACGCCGGTCGCGTCCGGGCCGATCGTCGGATTCACCCCTTCGGGAAGTGTGCCCCGAATCGAGTTGAGATATTCGATGACGCGCGAACGCGCCCAATAAATGTCCGTTCCGTCTTCAAAAATGACGTAAACGAACGATTTGCCAAACATCGATTCGCCGCGGACAAATTTCACTTTTGGTGCGGCGATGAAAGTCGTCGAAATTGGATAAGTGATCTGATCTTCGACCAGATCGGGCGACCGTCCTTCCCAATCGGTGTAGACGATCACCTGCGCGTCGCTCAGATCGGGAATCGCATCGAGAGGCGTTTGTCTAAGCGCATACACTCCGGCACCGATCGCAAAAAGCGTGAAGACAAACACGAGGAAGCGATTCCTCACGCTTGCTGCGATGATGCGTTCGATCATTTCTATTTCCTAGCGACGCGGTGTCGCCGGTTCGAAATCGTTCAACGCGCCTTGCACTTTCGACTCGGCGTCGATGAGGAAATTTGCGCTCGCAACAACACGTTCGCCTTCCGCCAAGCCGCTTTTCACTTCGTAATGATCGCCGATTTGCTCGCCCAACTCGACAACGCGTGGCTCGAGCTTTCCTCCGCCCTTATCGACAAATGCGATCTCGCGCGAGCCGGTAGGCATCACGGCGCTGGCCGGCACAGTGAGGCCTTCGCCCATGTCCATCCCCAGCTCGACATTCGCGTACATCCCGGGCCGCAGTTTGAAATCAGGATTCGGAATATCGATGCGCACTTTCGCGGTGCGCTTTGCTTGCTCGAGAAACGGATTGATGACCGCAATTTCTCCTTCGAAGTGTTCGTTGGGATATGAACTGGTCGTGACGGTCACCGATTGGCCGGTTTTCAACATCGATAATTCGCTTTCGTAAAATTCGGCCGAGACCCAAACGACCGAGAGATCAGCAATGTCGATCAAGTGATCGCCCACCTTCACGTTGATCCCTTGATGCGCGGGTACTTCCTGGACGACGCCGCGAAAGGGCGAGCGAAGTGTCAGCGACTCGCCCGGCTCACGCTTCCGTTCGATCTCAGCGATTTGTTCGTCGATGACATTCCACTGACGCAGGCGCGATTCTGCCGCCGCGATCAATCGCTCGGGTGTTACGCGCGCGTCTTTCGATTTTGCTTCGTCGCGCATGCGCAGAAGCATGACCAGCTCGCGCTCCGTCGTGAGCAGGTCCGGACTGTAGATCGACATAAGCGGTGCGTCTTTTTCGACGAGTTGACCGGCGGACGGAACGAACAATTCTTTCACGTACCCATCCACGCGGGCAACAAACGCCCAGTGACGTTGCATATCTGTCTCGACGACGCCGACGGCGCGAATCGTGTGATGCAGCGGTGCCCGTGTCACGGTTGCATAGGTGACGCCGATTTGCTGCTGCCGCTCGACCGGGACGACGAATTCGTGCGACAACGCGCCGCTCGTTTGCTTGCCACTTTGCATCCCCGGCATTCCGGCCATGCCTTGCATACCGCCGCCGCTCGACGGCTCGGATAGCGAAGCGTTTTTTTTCATCACCGGCACGAGATCCATTCCGCAGATTGGACATTTGCCCGGTGCTTCCGCGTGCACCGAAGGGTGCATCGTGCACGTGTAATAATCCACGTCCGGTGGCTTTGTTGATTTATTGGATTTCGAGCAAGCGGAACTGATGAGCAGCAACGCGAGGACGAACAATTTGAGTGGTATCGATTTCATTTTGGTACCTTTGTTTTGGTTGAAGGGAAAATATTGAGATCAGCGCCGATGACAGCTTCCAGTTCGGCCAAGGCGGCGTCGTAATCGGCGATGTGCTGTTGCCCCATCGCTTCGAGATCACGCAAATTCCGTTGTGCGGTGATCCATTCGAGGAAACTGGCCTTTCCCGTTTCGTAGGAGAGCTGATTGGCCTCGAATGCTTGACGCGCTTGCGGCACTAGTTTGTCGCGGAAAAGATCGACGTGATGTCGGGCGGTGTGGACCTTTTCCAACGCATCCCGCAATAAACCGAGCGATTCCGCGTTTGTGAGTTCAAGCCCGTGGTTAGCGGCGGCGAGGTTTTCTTTCGCTTCACGAACAGCCGCCGAGTATTTGCCGGGATTTACCCACGGCACAGTAAAGGAGATTCCAGCGTCGACTTCGCTCGTGGCTTGCGCGGAATCGTTGTAACGCTGCGTTTGAACTGTGACCGCAGGATCGGGAATCCAGTTTCGCCGCGCTAATTCCAGTCGCGCCTTTTCCATCTTGATCTTCGTTAGCGCGATTTTTATCTCCGGACGATTGGCGAGAGCCAGAGCACGCGCCTGTTCCATTGATATGCTCAGCGAGCTGATTTGTATTTCCTCCGGTCGACCAAGCGGCGCGAAGGCGTCGCGATTCATCAGAACGTTGAGCTGCGACTGTTCCGTCGAAATGCTTCGCAAAATATCCTGCTCAGACTCGAGCAGCTTGCTCGCTTCCACCTCGGCCGCCAGCGGCTCGGCCGCATTGGACTTTCCGACTTCGTAACGGGACCGGCTGACTTCGGCGATCTGACGCAACGAAATGAGATTCTTTCGATTCAATTCGAGTTGGGCATGGGCGTTTACCAGCCGGAAGTAGGAAGCCCGCGTTTTCGAGAGTACGTCCAACTGCGTGCGACGCGCTTCTTCGTAAACTGAAAGGGCATCCGCTGCAGCGACGCGCGCACGCAACAAATTTTTCCCGGTGATCGGGATAAGTTGCTCGACCGAAACAATCTGATCGGTGAACGCGTTGGGGGCAACATCGACAAAGCGCGCGGCGCGCGAGCTACCGCTAATTCTGAGATCGTCCCAAGCGGCTTCTTGTGTGACGCGTTCTTTCGCCGCGCTCCATTTTCTCAGCGCCTGTTGAATCCCTGGATTATTCGCCAGCACCACGCTGGTCACCTCGCGCAACGAAATGCGAGTGCCTGGCGCTTCGAGTCCGGCGTCGCCGGATTCCTCAGCGCGAATAATTGAAGTTAAAGCTAAATAAAAAAGTAATCGGTAAAGTGTTTTCATCTGTCGGAAGAGTGTTTGAACGCGTGACGTGCCGGTGAATGGGCACACCTCGGGTGTCAGGCTCTTCGGATCAGATGAGGCGAATGCAGATGAGCGCGAACGGCGCCGGTAAATGTGCGGCGTTCTTTGCGTTAGAAAATACACCCGACTGTTTCGTCGCGGCTCGCGGCAGCGTTGCTACCACAATCGTCGACGGCAAGAACACAATGTTCTGCTGATCGGACCCGGGCTTGGTCAGTGGTGGTACCGGCGGCGGGGTCTTTTTCTGTGACGTCGCGCAGCAAGCTTTATTTGCGCAGCATCCTGATTCGCACGCTTTTTCACTTGCGACACTTGACATTGTGCACGCGGCCGCTGGGAGCTTCATCGGCGCGATAATGAGCGCAATTGCGACCATCACCGCCAAGCTAATCTTGCTGCGCATCACGCTGCTTCTTAGCACAATCAGCGCCACGCGTCGAACCCTAACCCGTTTATTCTTCGCGCGGCCTGCCGAAAATTAAGCCGCCGAGATGCGGCTGTCACCGGATCGTCACCCGATCTTCACTATTCGTAACATGACTTCGGCTTTCCACCGGCGTATCGAAGCGGCGAAGAGTTGCCAGCTAAACGAACAACCGCATCAGCCCTTTTTACCCGCATGAAAACAATATCACCACGAACCCGTTCTTCCTTTCTCGAACTAAGCCGAAAATTCCTGCACTCGGAAAGCCAATGGTATTTTGTCACTGAGCTTCTCCTTTTTGGTGTGCTCACTGCAGTCTGCGCTTGGCCTTTGCTCTCATTGGCCAATGCAGTCGCGACCTCGATCAAATAAACGGCTTACTTCTTGGTAAGCTTTGGGGTAATCAACCAAAGAAGCCGGCCATTTTTCCAGGAGCGATCGAGCTCGATTAGGGCGACTCCGGCTTTCGAAAGCTTGAGCGCTCCGCCGGTCAATGAAGTGATCGTTTCGGTGAAGTCCGGTTCGTGACCGACCAGCATCAAACTTTCTTCCGGATATTTATTTAGCAATCGCTCCAGTCCGGCGCGGCGGAAGCCGGGCGCGAGCAATTTGTCTGTGCAGTATTTCACTTTGAGGTGCTCCGCTGCAATCTCCGCGGTTTGCGCGGCGCGCGGCAACGGGCTGGTCACGATAAGAGCGGGACGTGCTTTGGCGCGTTTGAGAAACGCCGCGACCTCGCGCATTTCCTTTTTCCCGCGCTTAGTTAACGGGCGCTCATCATCGGATTTTTTCCAGTTCGGCCAATCGGCCTCGCCGTGCCGGAGAAAATAAAGTTCCATCTCGATCTATAAGATACGCCATTTCTGGCGGCGTGTTCGAGGATCCAATTGCCAAAGGCGGGTTCCGCCCAGAAATGCATTCCGGTTTTGCCCGCGTTCCACTCCCTCCGGGAGCCGGTTGAAGCGTTTCACATTTCCACCGCCCAGCACCACATAATCGGCAATGAGAGATTTTTTCAATTGCGCGACCGCGTGCTCGACTTCGCGCTTCCACTCTTTTTCGCCGAGCAAAACCAAGCCCGGCTTGCCCAAGTAATTTTCAATGATCCTGTGGTCGCAATAGGGGAGATCTCCCAATTCGAGGGGGAGCACGGTGTTCGCCCAGACAAAAGTGGAGCCGAGTCCGGTGCCAAGTCCAAGAAAAAGCATTCGGTCTCCGCGATAACTCCCAAGCGCTTGCATGGCCGCGTCGTTGATCACGCGCACCGGTTTACCGAGCGCTTTCTCGAAATTGAATCCGACCCATCCTTTGCCGAGATGCTTGGGCTCGTCGACGATGCGTCCATCGCGGACGGGTGACGGGAATCCAATCGCGACCGCGTCGAAGTTCCAATCCTGCAAAAGCGGTTTCATTTGCGAGACCATTTCTCGCGGCGTCATTTTCGGACCCGATTTGAACTTTCGCTTCTGTGCGCGAGAGATCATCAGCTTGACGTGCGAACCGCCGATGTCGACGACCAGAATCTTTTTCTTCATGGCTGCGTTAGCTTCGCTACGGTAATCGGAATTAGTTTTGCAGCCCGCTCCTTCTTGGATCGAGAAAGTTTTTTCGTCTGGCGGCGGGAACGTTGGCGGAACTGAAGCTGAGCTTGCTCGCGCGGCTCGGTTCCTTCCGGCTTCAATCGCCGATAACTTCCGTCCGGTTGCAATTCACGCGCTTTCACGCGGTCGTGTAAAAACTTCGGCAACACACCGTTAACAATCTCATCGCGCAAGACCGGATTCTCGATTGGAAAAGCGACTTCCACGCGCCGCAAAAAATTGCGCGGCATCCAGTCCGCGCTCGAAAGGAACAAGTCGGGCTGGCCATCATTCGCAAAATAATAGATTCGGCTGTGCTCGAGAAAGCGGCCGACAATGCTGAAGACGCGAATGTTCTCGCTTAAGTTCGGAATCTTCGGACGCAAACAGCAGATACCTCGCACGATGAGATCGATTGTGACATCCGCGCACGAAGCTTCGTAAAGTTTCTCGATGATCTCTTGATCGACCAGTGAGTTCAGTTTCGCGATAATGCGACCCGGTTTTCCGGCAAGCGCGTGATCGCGCTCGCGCTCGATCAAACCGATCAAGCGTGTTTTGAGATCGAAGGGCGCGACCATCAATTTTTTCAACCCGGGATAACCGGCCAGGCCGGTCAGCGTATTAAAAACGCTTGCGACTTCATCGGTCAATTGTGGCTCGGACGTGAAAAGACTAAAATCGGTGTAAGTGCGGGCGGTGCGCGGATGATAGTTGCCCGTGCCGAGGTGCACATAGTGACGAAGCCGATCGGTATCGCGCCGGACGATTAGCAGCGCCTTGCAATGTGTTTTCAATCCAACGACGCCATAGATGACGTGCGCTCCGGCTTCCTCGAGGCGCCGCGCCCACTGAATGTTTACGGCTTCATCAAAGCGCGCTCGCAGCTCGACGATCGCCGTCACCTGTTTTCCCGCATTCGCCGCTTCGATAAGAGCTTCGACAATCGGTGAATCGCCGCTGGTTCGATAAAGCGTGATCTTGATGGCGAGCACCTGCGGATCTTGAGCCGCTTCCTCAATCATTTCGACGATTGGATCGAAACTGTCGTAGGGATGGTGAAGCAACACGTCCTGGCGGCGCAGCACCTCAAAAATATTCACGTGCGGAGGCAGGGCCGGATCGCGGGCAGGTTGAAATGGCCGGTCTTTCAATTTCGCAAACGCGTCGTTGGCCAGAAGCGGCGCGAGGTGCGTCATGGATAACGGGCCATCGAGTTTGTAGACGTCCGCGTCGGTTAGGTCGAAAAACTCCAGGAGCAGCTCGCGAAAATCTCTCGGGCAATCGATTTCGACTTCCAGACGCACGGCGTCGCCGCGACTGGTGCGCCGCAGTTCCTGTTCGATCGTGCGCAATAAATTTTCCGCCTCTTCATCATCAATGTAGAGGTCGCTATTCCGCGTCACCCGGAAAGCGTGCACGCCATCGAGAATCAAACCGGGAAACAGTTCGCCAATGTGATGCTTGACGAGCGACGCGAGGTAAATGTAATCCCACGGCTCATCTTCGCCTTTGCCGCGCGGCATGGCGATGAGCCGCGGAACAACGCGCGGCACTTGCACGATGGCGTGAAGGGGTTCGCCGCCACGCTGCGCCTTCGCGCGCACGAGCAAGTTGTGGCTTTTGTTGGAGAGCTGCGGGAATGGATGACTTGCGTCGACCGCGAGCGGCGTCAGCATCGGAAACACTTCCTCCTGGAAATAGCGGCGGGCCCAGGCTGCGCGTTTCGCACTGAGCTGCGCAACATCGCGAATCCGGATTCCATTCTTGGCCAGCTCCGGGAGCAGCTCATTTTTCCAGAGCGCGTACTCCGCGGTCACCAGTTCACGGACGACGCGTTGAATGCTGTTGAAGGTTTCAGTTGGACTCAATCCGTCTGGCCCAACGTCGCTCGTCTCGCTCTCGATCTGTTGTTTGATGCCGGCTACGCGAATCTCGAAAAATTCATCCAGGTTCGAGCTGAAGATGGTGAGAAACTTTACGCGTTCGAGCAACGGCTGCGTCGGATCCTGCGCTTCTTCCAAAACGCGGCGATTGAACTCAAGCCAGCTCAGCTCGCGGTTGATGAAGTTTTCGTGGGCGGACGATTGCGGCGTTGGAACCGAATCAATCGGGCTTGGCAAAACTTGGCCCGAGGATTCTTCGCTTGTCACTTGGGCGGTCGTTGGCTCCATCTGGGTCGCAGTTAAGGCTCCGGGCCGCAAGAACGATAACGCGCGAGATTCAATCCGCCGCGACCGCCATTGCTTACGCTGGGGCTACAAAAGGTTGATGCCGGATGTCTTCGGCCGCGGCGGCGTAGACAGCGTCCTCGGCGATGTTGGTGGCGTGATCGCCGACGCGTTCGAGACAGCGCGAAATAAAAATCAGATTGAGATAACCGCGCAGTTGATCCGGATCATGCGCCATGCGTTCGATCAATTTGCGACCGGCTTGACGATTCAATTCATCCAGTTTGTCATCGCGTGGCACGACGGCACGCGCCAACTGCACATCTTCCCGAACATAGGCATCCACACTGTCTTTGAACATCGACATGGCGTGCTCGTACATCGGGGCGATTAGTTTAACCTCAGGCAAGGGCGGATGTTGATTTAGCTTGCGCGCGCGTCGTGCGATGGTTGTTGCCTGGTCGGCCATGCGTTCGAGATTGGAAGAGAGTTTCATCGCCGAAACGACCCGGCGCAGATCGGACGCCACCGGTTGAAAACGAAGCAGAATATCCACACCGTCCTTGTCGATCTGCTTTTCCAGTTGGTCGATTTCCTCGTCGTCGGCAATCGCGTTTGCGCAAAGATCGTCATCGCGCTCCATCAATCCCTTGTTCGCGCGATCGAGACTGCGCTCGGTCAAGCTCGCCATCATGAGCACATTGTCGCGCAGTGAGGCAAGTGCTTCGTCGAAAGTCCCGAGAATATGTTTTGGTGCAATCATTAGCCCTCCCCGATCAACCGAAGCGTCTGGTAATATAATCCTCCGTTCGCCTTTCGCTTGGATTTGAGAAAATCTTTTTGGTCGACCCCAAACTTTACTAAACGGCCCAGGTAAAAGAAGGCCGTATGATCGGAGGCACGCCCGGGCTGCGGCATGTTGTGCGTAACGATGACCGGCAATCGCGGGGCGACAGTTTCCATAATACCAACGATGCGAAGCCGTCTCGAACCCGGCAAACCAATAAATGTTACGTTTGTGTGACAGCGGCCGGCACGGACGAAACGATCAACGGCAGCACGACGCGAATGGTGGTTCCGCAGCCAGGTTCGCTCTCCGCTTCGACACGGCCGCCATGCAATTGCACGATATGTTTGACGATCGACAGCCCCAGGCCGGTGCCGCCGAGCTCGCGGCTGCGCGCTTTATCCACGCGATAGAATCGTTCGAAAATCCGCGGCAAATCGTTCTTGGAAATACCAATGCCGGTGTCGCTCACGCTTAGCGTGATCTCGCCGTTGCGTTGCTGGGCTGCGAGACGAAGGTCGCCGCCTTCGCGCGAATATTTCACCGCGTTATCGAGCAGGTTGTAGAGAATTTCCTGCAAGCGCGTTTCGTCGGCGCAAACTTGCGGCAAATCCTCCGGAAGATCGACGCTCACTTTCAGGTGCTTCTCGGCGAATTTCTTATCCCAATCGCGAACGACGTTGCCGAACAGTTCATCGAGGGCCACATTGCTCAGTTGTAGATTCGGATCGCCGGACTCCAACTGCGCGAGAGTGAGCAAATCGTCCACTAGAAGGCCGAGCCGCTTCGAGTGTCGCTCCATCACTTCGAGGATCCGCGTCAGTTCTTCCGTCGAAGTCTTGGGATGATCGAGCAGTGTCTCGATATAGCCGCGCAGGATCGACAACGGCGTGCGCAACTCGTGCGATACGTTTGCGACAAAGTCCTTTCGCACTTCATCGAGTTGCTTGAGTTGCGTGATGTCGTGAAAAAGAACGACCACGCCGGTTGTAGCATTGCCTTCGTCCTTCAGCGGTACGGCGCTGACTTCCAATGCCCGATCAAGAATGATAATTTCACACCGCGCCGGCTCTCCGGTGTTCAAGGTTTCGGTGATGATTTGATCAAGGGTCGTGTCGCGAACGGTGTCGAGCAACGGTGCACCCAGTGAAGTTTCTCGAAGTTCAAAGAATTCTTCAAAAGTTTCGTTGGCCAGGGTGATGTGGCGGGCCGCGTCAACCACGAGCAATCCGTCCTGCATGGCGGCGAGAATCGTCTCTGTACCCGAAGCGCCCTCCGTGACTTGTTGGGTGAGCTTCTGTTGGCGAGTGAAAATTTCTTCGAGGATCAATCCGACGCGGCGCGGCAGAGCTCCGCCGCCGACCAGAAACGTCCTCGGTTTTTTCGTTTCGGCGATTCCCCCAACGAGATCAGCAATTTTTCGCCAGGGCGCGATCCATTTGCGCCACGCGAAATAGCCGGCAACGATTGTCGATCCAACAAAAAGGCAAAGCAAAAACCAAGACATCCGTGGTCAATCTTCCCGCAGGCGATAACCAAAACCGCGCACAGTCTCGATAACGTCCCCCGCCTTTCCCAGTTTTTCGCGCAAACGCCGCACATGCGTGTCCACCGTGCGGGTGTCGATGATGCTTTCGTAACCCCACACCTCGTTCAGCAAACGGTCGCGCTCCTGCACGCGCCCGCGGCGTTGAACGAGCGTTCGCAGAAGTTTAAATTCGATGCTCGTGAGACTGATTCGTTTGCCGCCCACCGAAACCTGGTGGCGCGCGGGATCGATCGTAATCGCTCCGGCGCTGAGGTGTTCGCCTTCCTTGGCCTCGCCACGCCGCAAAATCGCTTGAATGCGCAAGATGACTTCGCGTGGACTGAACGGTTTGGTGACGTAATCGTCCGCCCCAAATTCCAGGCCAACGATGCGATCGATTTCCTCCGCCTTCGCCGTCAGCATCATGATCGGAATGTGCCGGGTTGTGGGATCGGTTTTCAAAACTTTGCAAACTTCGAGACCCGTCATTTTCGGCAGCATCAAATCGAGAATGATAAGGGCCGGTTTTTCCGTGCGTGCCTTATTCAAGCCTGAAACGCCATCGCTCGCGGTCGAAATGATGAACCCGCCCGCTTTTCGCAAGTTCAGCGTGAGAAGATCTATAACGTCCCGCTCGTCTTCGACGATCAGAACCGGCTTGCTGGACGGTGTGTCCATCCGCAGCAACCTTCGCGGCGCTACTTCGCGCCGGCCTTCTCGTTCAGCGCCTGCGTGAATTCTTGCAAGCTCGAGACGATCTGCGGCGCTTTGGTCAAGACGGTGCTGGCCAGCTTTTCCGAGTAATCGGGACGACGTTGCGACATTTCGGAAAGCGCCATCATTACCGCTAACGCGTTATTGATTGAGTGCTTGATCTCGCTGAATTTCTTCTGCAAATGGGCCAATTCTTCAGGCGTAACGTTGCGGGCAGACTCACTCATGGTCGGGCGATTTCGCTGGAGAAAAAAGGCGGTTGTGCTTGACTTAAAGGTTCGACATTCATCGTCAGAATGCCTGCGGAAGTTATCAAGATAAGTGGTGCGCGCCAGCACAATCTAAAAAATCTCCACGTGGAAATTCCACGTGAGAAATTAGTCGTCATCACGGGCCTAAGCGGCTCGGGAAAATCCTCCCTCGCCTTCGATACGCTCTATGCCGAAGGGCAGCGGCGCTACGTGGAAAGCCTCTCCGCCTACGCGCGGCAATTCCTCGATCAAATGGAGAAACCGGACGTCGATTTTATCGAAGGACTTTCCCCGGCGATCGCGATCGAGCAGCGTAGCGCCGGCGCTAATCCACGATCGACCATCGCCACCACAACCGAAATCTACGATTACCTGCGCGTCCTTTTCTCGGCGATTGGCCAACCCCACGATCCGCTCACCGCAAAGCCAATTTTCCGCCAAACGCCGCAGCAAATTGTCGATCAAATCCTCGCTTACGATTCGGGAACAAAAATAATCTTGCTCGCGCCGTTCGTGCAAAATCAGGTCGGCGAATTTCGCGATGTAATCGAAAAGGCGAAACGCGAAGGTTTTGTCCGTGTCCGGATTGACGGCGACATCGTCGAGCTAAGCCAGCCGGAACCGATTCGGCCAAAAAAGAATCAACGCCACACAATTGAGGCGGTCGTCGATCGATTGGTCCTGCGTGACGGGATTCGCGTCCGATTAGCGGATTCGGTCGAAACAGCGCTGCGATGGGGCGGCAACCGTATCGTTGTGCTGCGCGAGCGGAGTAATGGAGTAGCGGGCGCGCAATGGGACGAGCTCCGCTATTCGACTGACTACGGAAACGCGGAGTCAGGTTTCACATTGGACGAACTGACGCCGAAACATTTTTCGTTCAACAGTTATCTCGGCGCTTGCCCGGCTTGTCACGGATTGGGAACACAATCGCTCTGTGATCCAGATTTAATGATCTCTGATCCGGCGAAGACGCTGGCTGAAGGCGCAATCACACCATGGCGTCGCGGGACGAAGCGGATGCAGGCGTATTACCGGCATTTGCAGAACGCGCTCATCAAACATTTTCATGTCGATCAAGACATGCCGTTCGTAGAGTTACCCGAGCCGTTTAAAGAGGCGCTCTACTTCGGCACTGGCGATGAGGCGATCGAAATGAGCTTCGGAAGCAATGGCAAAAGTAAGGTCGCAAAGCCATTCGAAGGACTGGTGCCGCAAATGCAACGGCTTTACGAGGAAACACAAAGCCAGTTTACGCGCAACCGCATCCGCGCGTTCATGACGAGTGTGCCCTGCAAAGTTTGTAACGGCGCGCGCCTTAAGCCGGAAATCCTTGCCGTCACGATCAAAAATCGACAAGGGCGCGAGCTAAACATTCATCAATTCAGCGAACAAACGATCGAAGCGGCGGCTCATTATACCAAAAATCTTGATCTTACTGCGCAACAGCGAACAATCGCGTCGGAAGTCGTCCGCGAAATTCAATCGCGTCTGCAATTTCTGGTCGAGGTCGGACTGGGATATCTGACGCTGAATCGCGAGAGCGGGACGCTCTCCGGCGGCGAAGCGCAACGAATTCGACTGGCCACACAAATCGGTTCTGGTCTCGCCGGCGTCCTTTATGTTCTCGACGAACCTAGTATTGGGCTCCACCAGCGCGACAACGCGCGCTTGCTCGAGACGTTGCGACGTCTCCGCGATCTGGGCAATTCCGTCATCGTGGTTGAGCACGACGAAGAAACAATCCGATCGGCCGATCACATTATCGATCTTGGTCCGGGCGCGGGTCCCCGCGGCGGGGAAATTGTTGCGCAAGGGATGCTGGGAGAAATTCTTCGCGCGAAGAATTCTTTGACGGCGGATTACTTATCCGGTCGCGCGCGCATCCCGATTCCAAAACAGCGCGTGAAACCACGATCCATCAGCGATTCCGATGGTTGGCTGACGGTCGTTGACGCGGCAGAGAATAATTTGAAGAAGATCACCGTTCCCTTTCCACTCGGCGCGCTGACTTGCGTGACTGGCGTTTCCGGCAGCGGCAAGTCCACTTTGGTGGATGATATTCTGCGGCGCGCGCTCTTCCGTTATTTTTATAATTCGAAAGAAAAACCGGGTGCGCATCGCGCCATTCGAGGAATCGATCAGATCGACAAAGCGATCGTAATCGATCAAAGCGCCATCGGGCGCACGCCGCGTTCGAATCCGGTCACTTACACCGGGGCGTTCACACCGATCCGTGAATTGTTCGCGCAACTGCCGGCTGCGCGGGTGCGCGGTTACGATGCGGGCCGTTTCAGTTTCAATGTCAAAGGCGGGCGCTGCGAAAATTGCGAAGGCGGCGGCCTAATTAAGATCGAGATGCATTTTCTGCCGGACGTTTATGTCGGGTGCGAGGTTTGCCATGGTCAACGTTACAATCGCGAAACGCTGGAGATTACATACAAAGGAAAAAACATTGCCGACGTTCTCGAGATGACGGTGGACGAAGCAGCCCGGTTTTTTCGCAGCGTGCCGACCATTTCGGATAAACTGAATACATTACTCGACGTCGGGCTTGGCTATTTGCGGCTCGGGCAGGCTGGGACGACGCTTTCTGGAGGCGAAGCGCAACGCGTGAAACTCGCGACTGAACTGGCGAAAAAGGCAACCGGTCGCACAATGTACATTCTCGATGAACCGACAACCGGACTACACTTCGCGGACATCGAAAAATTGCTGCAAGTGCTCATGAAATTGCGCGATGCCGGGAACACGCTTGTCGTGATCGAGCACAACCTCGAGATGATCAAATGCGCGGACTGGATTGTCGATCTTGGTCCGGAAGGCGGTGAGCGCGGCGGCGAGATTGTGGCCGCCGGATCGCCGGAAGAAATTGTCGATGTTGTGGGAAGTTATACCGGGGATTATCTGCGACCAGTGTTGGAGAGAAAATGAAAACGCGCAACGCCCAGTGGGAAAAAATGATCGTCCTGGCGCTGTCGATCTTCATTTGGCACACAGGCCGCGCTGAATTTTCGGCGGACCTTTCGGACGCGACGGAGCCGTTAATAGACGGCGTGCCGGAAGTTGCGGTGGTGCGGTTGCGCGGATTGCTCAATCGAAATCTTTCTGAGGCGGAGTGGCGCGCCACCGGGGAGAAATTGGCAGAGGCGTTACTCGCGACAAAGCAACCGGCGGAGGCGCTGCAATTGTTGGACGACGCCCGGTTGCGCGAAATTTCATCATCGAAGTTTTGGCGGGCGCAAGCGTTGGTCAGTTTGCACCGGCCGTCAGAAGCGCTGCCGATCTATGAGCAGATCGCGACCGATGAAAAGTCGCCATTTCGCACAAACGCAACGTTCGGCGCTGCGGAAATGTTGCGCGCGCTAAATCGGCCAGACGAAGCGTTACAGAAGTTTGCAATTCTTTTCCGCGATCCGGTTTGGAGCGTTCAGGCGCGGCTTCGTTCGGCAGAATTGTTTCTCGACAAAGCGGACGCTCCGAACGCGCGCCGCATTCTTGATGCGGCCCAACCGAAATCGGCGGCCGACAAAAAAGAGCGAGAGTTCCTGCGGGGCCGCGTGGAAATGGTTTCCCAGCGGCCGGAACGAGCGGCTCATGTCTTTCAATCGCTTTTGCAAAGGTCGCGTGGTGCAAGCCACACTGTCCTGCTGGCCTCTTTATTCGGATTTGGCGACGCGCATTTGCAAATGAAGACGCCGGAAGTCGGGGACGATGTGCTGGAGGATTTTATCGAACATCATCCACAAGATTTCGATCTTGCCCGGGTTTTTGCAAAGCTGGATGAGCTTTATCGTGCCGAACGCAGACCGGCGCGTAACGAGCTCGAAAGATGGATTCGGGAGGGCGATCAACCGAGGCGGGCGTTTGCACAATGGTATCTCGCTCGCATGGAACTCCGCGCTGGGCATCGCGACAGAGCGTTGCAGTTATTCTCGGCCTTACGGGAAAGCAAGACGAAAGCGGTGGGCCTGGCCGGCGCGTTTCTTGAATTCGCGGAGATCGAGATGCAAGATCGACATTTCGACGAGGCCATCTCGATCCTGGTTGAGGCGCGCTTGCTTCGGCCGGAAAGAACATTGCTCGATCGAATCGATTTACTAGCCGCGCAAGCGGAGTATCGGGCAAAGCGATTCGAGGCCGCGGCGTCCAAGTTCGAGCAGATTGCGCATTCCTCATCGCCGTGGGCGAAATTGTCGATGTTCAACGCGTCACTGGCGTGGTTACAGGTGGGCAACCACGCGCGTTTTCTGGCTGATAATGATGATCTGGAAAAATCGAACGGCGATGAAACGCGCGCGGAGTTGCGCTTGGAAGAGGGGCTGGTGCAGGCTGCCAAAGGAGACAAGAACGCCGCCGATTCGTTACGAACTTTTCTGCGCGATTTCCCGAACGACAAACGGGCATCGGAGGCCTGGGTGGCACTGGCTGAATTGGCCTTTCAAGCGGCGCCGCCGCGTGTGGATGAAGCGCGAAAGGATCTCGCTCGCGCGGCAGAATTGAAGCCGACCTCCGCGGCGACTGAGCGCGCAGACTCTCTCATGATTTGGATTGAAGATGCAGCAAACGGGAATAACGCAAGAGTGCTTGAATTGGCGAAAGAGTTTCTCGAGCGACATCCTGCCTCTCCAGTAGTGGCCGACGTTAGATTGAAATTGGCTGAGGCTTATTACCGGCGTCAGGATTTCGCGAACGCGCAAACACAATTTGAGATTTTGGCGGAGCAGAATCCGTCAGGGCCACTCGCGGAGAAAGCGCTTTTCTTCGCCGGCGAATCGGCAATGTCGAGCATGGTGCCGCAGGCGCTCGATCGCGCGATGGATCTTTTCGAGCGAGTCATGCGCTCAAATGGCGAGTTGAAATGGACGGCGCGCAACGAACAGGCCGCGATCGAGCGAAAGCTTGGCAAACTCCAGGACGCGCTCACATTATATGAAGAGGTCCTGAAGAACGATGCGCGACCGGCCGAGAAAATGGAGGCGCTGTGTGGCAAGGGTGATGTTCTTTTCGAAATGGCGGGGAACGATCCGAAGAATTACGGGCGCGCGATAGAAGTTTACGACAAGCTGACGGCAGACGCAGCGGAGCAGATTCAGTGGCGGAATCAAGCGCTGTTCAAGAAGGGATTATGTCTGGAGAAAGAGGGCAACGAAGGAGAGGCACTGACGGCATTCTACGAAGTCCTCGATAGCGAAAAACGACCGAATCGGCCGAACGAGCTGTTTTGGTTCTACAAAGCGGGGTTCAACGCCGCTCGTCTCTTGGAAGGTGATTCCAAATGGCAATCGGCGGCCGCCATTTACGAAAGATTAGTTGCAGCTGGCGGATTACGAAGCGAAGAAGCTAAGGCGCGCCTTAACCGGCTGCGATTGGAACGTTTCCTTTGGGAAGATTGATCTAGGCGCTCCTTTTCCAGCGCATCCGGTCGCGAAGTTTGCGTCCCGTTTTCTCGATGAGATGTCCCTCGCTCTCCTTTAGCAGCTTCTTGTAACGGCGCCGGCCGCTTTTTATTTCGCGAATAAATTCGCGTGCGAACTTGCCTGAGCGAATCTGGCGCAAGATCATCTCCATCCGTTGTTGCACAGACCGATCGATAACTTGCCGCCCAACCGTCAGAGCTCCCCAGCTTGCCGCATCGGAGATCAACGCATGCATTCCGGAAATTCCGGCTTCATGAATGAGATCGACGATGAACTTCAGTTCGTGGAGGCACTCAAAGTACGCCAGCTCCGCTGGATAGCCTGCGCGCACGAGCGTTTCGAATCCAGCCCGAATGAGTTGGCTCGTTCCACCGCAGAGCACGGCTTGTTCGCCAAAGAGATCCGTTTCCGTCTCCTCTTTGAAAGTTGTCTCGATCACGCCCGCGCGCGTGCAACCAATGCCTTTCGCCCAAGCCAGTGCCGTCTTTTTCGCGAAACCGGTGAAGTCTTGATGAACCGCGATCAAGCCGGGAGCGCCACGGCCAGCAACAAATTCCCGGCGCACCATTGGTCCCAACCCTTTCGGCGCGACCATGACAACATCGACATCCTTTCGTGGAATGATCGTTCGATATTGAATGGCAAAACCGTGGGCAAAGAGAAGCGTTTTCCCTGGCCGAAGATGCGGAGCGATCTCTTTTTTGTAGATCGCCGGCATCTCGGTATCGGGCAGCGCAAGGAAAATGACATCTGCGCGGCACACTGCTTCCGCTGTATCGAAAACTTTGAGTCCGCGGCCGCGCGCAGCCACGCGTGACTTACTGGGAGGGCGCAACCCGACCATGACGGTAAATCCACTGTCCTTCAAATTGAGCGAGTGGGCCTGGCCCTGCGCGCCAAAACCGATTACGGCGCACGTTTTCCCCTTCAGCCAGCGAAGATCAGCATCTTTATCTGTGTAAATACGAACGGCCATAAGCCCAGAAGCGAGCCGCCGATGCTTAAACAGCTACTGTCCGAAGTCAAACAGTGGTCAGTTTATGGCGGCTAACTGCGCCAAATCCCGCAAGCTGGTAGCTTTTGCTAATTCGACCCGCGCTTCTTCGTCACGTCCCATCTTAGCGAGAATATTAGAAAGAAGTAGGTATTGCGTTGGCTCGTCCGGCTGGCGAGATACGGCCCGGCGCTGGGTCGTGAAAGCGTCATGAAGGCGGTTCTGATTCAATCGAATCATAGCGATGTGATTTAAGGCCTGGGTATCGTGAATGTCGAGTCGGCTAGCACGGAGAAGCAGGGGATAGGCGAGAGCGGCATCGCCTTTCTCAGTGTACAAGCGGCCTAAAGCCATTGCGGCGCCAAAATGCCACCAATTATTTTCGGTGAAAGGGCGAACGAGCGCGATGGCACGGTCGAGCTTGTTAGCTTCGCGCAGCAATTCACTCTCATAGCTAATTAGTTCCCAAGTTTCCGGATAATTGCGGTGCGCCGTCTCCAGCACGTTGATTGCGTCGGCATTGTTATTTTGACTGTGATAAAGGCGGGCCAGATTAAGCGCCGCCATCCAGGTGCGCGGATACTCCTTGCGCGTTTCAGGCGTTGCCTCAGTCGCGGCGATAAAAATTCTTTTCGCCTCATCCTCCTTCCCTTGATGCATGAGGACGTCGGCCAAATTGCTGCGCGCTATCGGATAATCAGGACAAAGCTGCAAGGCCTTTCGATAAATACGCTCTGCGGCGGCATAGTCGCCGCGCTGTACATAAGTTTGACCAAGTAAAAGTGCGACGCGAATGCTCACACCTCCCGCGGCCATAGTATGTTGAGCGAATATTTCGTTCGATAACCAATCTCCGCTTCGAACCGTGCTGCGAACTCCGAGAGCAATCACCGCGCACGAGGCAAACGCGACACTGACCCTGCGCCAGGACGGCGGGAAAGCCATTACAATTCCAGCAAGAAAAATCAACAGGCCGATGCTGGGTACGTAGAGCCAGTGTTCGGCGACAGTGGCGTTAAGTTCAATCAAGTTTGAAATCGGGAGATATGCCAGGAGAAACCACGCCGCGCCAAAGATACGAAGGCGTTGCCAACAGTCTGAGCGAAGAGCACCAAAAACAAACATTGCGATCATGAGCGCGCCTCCGATGGAAAGATAATCGAGCACGATCAAGTCCCTCCGCATCTTTTCGCTTTGGGCTGTGCGAGGGTCATAGACAGTGCGTTCCATGTGAAGATTGGCTGGGAAAAACATAAGCCGGCCGTAATCGCCCAGGGCCCGGCACATTAGAACTGCGCGTTCCGGGGCGCTCCGGTCAGATGAGTGCGGGGTTTGAATCTGCCCGCCAGGTAAATGACGCAACCCGGCGTAGAGTCCGAACATCGACAAACAGACAACGAGCACTATGCCTTTGCGTCGAAGCGCCGTGGATTTTTCAAAAACAAAAAGATATAGAAGAAAGAGAATCAACAGGACGCACGCACTTTCGCGCGAGCAAAGGCTAAGCATCCCAGAAAACCAACCCAGCGTGTAAACGGCACCGCGAACGAACGGTCGAGAAATTGTCCTGGCCTTAAGAAACAACAGCCAGCCAGCGAAGGCGAAGAACAATGCGAGACTGTCCGCACGGCCGGAAACATAATCGACCGCTGCGCTATGAACCGGGTGGACAACCCAAAGAAGCGCTACCAATAATGCGATCAAGGAAAGTGCGAAGGAATCGCGATTCGCGGAAATGTGGGCTTGTTGACCATGCCAGGTCAATAAAGTCGGGAGCAGTTTGCGAAGCAGAAAGTACAAGAGAACTGCGCTGCCGACATGGAACAACACACTCGAGAGATGGAAGCCATAAAAGTTGTTGTTCCATAAAAAGTAGTCGGCCATGTAAATGAGGTTTTGAACCGGCCGGTAGTGAGAGGAGTACGATTCTGGGAAGAGCCAGTGGCGAAATGTTTCAAGAACGAGCAGTGGACTTTTGACAAACGGATTTGTGCGAATGAGGACATCGTCGTCCCAGATTTGTTCGCCTTGGAGAGCCGGGAAATGGACGATGAATCCTCCGACAATCAGCACAACTACGTGCAGCCAGGTCTTACGAAGATATGCAATGTAATTGGGCAGCGCCAATCGCGACTGGATGCATTCGTTTAACCGCTGAAAGCTGCGGATTTCTTTCATGTCGATCTTGGTATTGCAATGTAAATCCAAGAGATAGCGGTTCTAAGGACCAAAAGAGACATAGAGAGGATTTACTCTGGGATCGAGAATCCAGACGGCCTGAGATTTTCACGATTCATTTCCTGCCACTCCCGTACGTCGGGAATGACAGGTGAATGAATCGTGCAGTCCTATTTGTGGCTGTACGGCGACCAGAAGCCGGTGTCCGCGACGTCCGACAGCGATGACCAGGCAACGGCAGAGGCCGATGGCAGTGTATCGACGGCCTGGTTACCATAGGTCTGACCAAAGAGATCCGCTCCGGTATTGTACAGGATGCTGTTCTTCTTCAGGTAGTTGGTCCAATCGGCTACGTTGACTACCGCAGCGGTTGCCCTGTTCGTCTCGATCGCATATTGATCGACGGCGGCGTCGATCAAGCGCAGATCGTTCAGGATTTTGCTCGCTTGCGCGCGTTTGCGGGCACGGAGGAATCCGGGCACGGCAATTGCCGCCAGCAAGGCGATAATCGCGACTACGATCATGATTTCCACGAGGGTGAAGCCCCCGCGGCGTTTGTTGAGTTTGTTTAACATGTTATTGCTTTCTGTACTCTCTTGGTTTGTTTGATTGCGACCCGCGATACTGATCACGGATTTTAAAGGCTTAAAACAGCAGTGTTAATGCCAAGCGGGCGGCTATTATGGTTTTTAGAGCATATCCGGCAATTAACCAGGGGAACGACCTATCTAACCCCGCACGGTCTTTGCTTCTACCAGCCCCAATCAGGGCCTTTTTTTAGCGTGAAACCTCGATCGAGTTTCAAAAGCTCCCGCGCGATTGGCTGCTGCGTCTTTGCCGGCGTTCTTCTCATTCACCTTCTCGCCATGGCCCGCCTTTCGTCATCGCCCTTTCTCCTGCCTTCGCGCGGAGACATGCACTTTTACAATGACTGGGCACTACGAATTCTCCGAGGGCAACTGACCGACCATTTGGCATTTTACGGCTTGCCGCTCTACCCGTATTTGCTCGCGCTGCTCTATCGAGTTTTTACTTATAACCCCTTTGTCCCTGCTTTCTTACAGGCCTGTCTTGATGCCGGCACCGCAGTCATCATTTACCTGCTGGCGCGGGATATTTTTCAGCGCAATGATCAGCTTCCGGGTATCATCGCCGCATGCGCGTGGGCTTTCTTCGTTCCAGCGCAGGTTTACACGGTCATCCTTATGCCCACGGCATGGTTTGTCTTTGCCTTTTGGCTTGTGGTTTGGCGAATCGCAAAAAACAAGACCGCACCGGCAGCGCAAGAATGCTTATTTCTCGGTTTGCTCATCGGCATAACGGCCATGGGGATAGCGACGATTCTCGTTCTCCTTCCCCTTATCCTGGCGGCTTTGCTGATCAAACCGAAGATCGGCAGGCGCAAGCGGTGGCAAGTCTTCGGGCTAGGTGCGGCGCTTTGCTTTACCGGAGTCGCCGCAGGCACATCGCCTTGCTGGATCCATAACTATTTTATTGCGCGTGATCCGGTCATTCTTTCCGCACATAGCGGCATCAATTTTTGGATCGGTAACAATCCGATCGCGAATGGCTATCCAAGGTTCCCGCCTGGTCTGCGCGCGGGACAAGCCGCTATGCTTGAGGACTCTATCGCTGTGGCTGAGACTGCGGCCGGCCACCCACTAAAGCGTTCAGAAGTCTCAAACTATTGGTCGGCCAAGGCGAGATCGTACATCGGCAATAACTTCGGCGCCTGGCTGAAGCTCATCACGCTCAAACTGCGCAATTTTTGGAACGCTTTTCAATACGACGACCTCAGCATCATCACCAATATGCGTGAGCAAGGCGTTGTTCTCCCGGGGATTTATTTTGGAATCGTTGCGGCGTTGGGTCTTCCGGGAATGTTGTTGGCGTGGCGATTCGCGCCGCAGTCGCGCTGGATCACGGCCGCAATTTTATTGCACCTGTGTTCCTTGCTCGCCGTTTTCGTCACCGAACGTTACCGGCTCGCGGTCGTTCCGGGCCTCCTGCTCTTCGCTGTATTTGGATTATCGATCTTATGGAAAAGTTGCGTGGCGGGCGATTATCGTCGTCTCGCCATTTATGTAACATTGCTGATTGGATCGACCATTTTTGTTTCTTGGCCGCAGCGTGATCCCTCACTTTGGGCGCTTGACGCCTACAATTCCGGCTGGCAGGCGCTTGAGTCGAACAACCTCGTGCTCGCGGAAAAGAAGCTCGCGCTCGCTTACGCCTACGTCCCAGAAAATTCCGAGACAAATTTCGCACTGGGAAATCTACGTTTGGCTCAAGGCAAACCTGGGGATGCTGAGTTATTTTATCGAGCTACGCTACAAATAGATACTGAACACAAAGGTGCTCTCAATAATCTTGGCGTCATCGCGCTGGGCGAATCGCGGCTGGATGCCGCGGAAATGTGGTTCCGGCGTGCCATCGATGTCGAATCGCGAAACGCAAAGACGCATTTCTTGCTGGCCAAGACATTCCTAGCGGAAGGGAAGTACGCTGCGGCCGGAATTGAGATTGATCGCGCGCTCAAGCTTGGACCAATCCAACCTGAATTTATCGCGCTGCGGGACGAGATACAGAGTTCACCCCAACCATAACGAGATCATATTTTCGACATGTTCGTAGGGGCACTAAAGCTGCTAAACCGGAGGCGGTGAATTCAGTTCCGAGCGTCGACTATTTAATCGCGAAGTCCCGCATGCGCCGAACTCGCTTGATCGTCGGATTTGGCCTAATCGCCCTGCTACTAAAGCTCATGATCGCGCGTAACACGTTCGGTTCAACGGACACCGTCGTCTTCTACACCTTTGCAAAATCGCTGAGTAGTGACGGACTGGAATGGACATACTGCCATAGCAATTTATTTAATCACCCGCCGCTCACGGCTTATTATTTGCAATTCATCTTCTATTTGGATCACCAAGCATTTTTTCAGACACACGGTTGGACGTTTCCGGTATTGCTTAGGCTGCCCGGCATAATGGCCGATTTTGTCGTATTGCTGGTGATATTGGAAATTCGTAAAAAGCATCCGGAGGTAACAATTCCAGATTGGGCCCTAGTGTTGTTCGCGTTCAGTCCCGTTTCTTTGATGGTCTCCGGTTTTCACGGGAATACCGATCCAGTAATGGTGATGTTCCTTGTCCTGGCCGCTTATATGTCTCTGAGAGACATGCCGGTTCTGGCTGGATTATTACTTGCTCTAAGCGCTCAGATTAAAATCATATCGTTGCTTTTCTTTCCGATTTTCTTTTTCTTTTGGTATCACCGAAATGTCGGTGTGCGATTTACGCTAGTGTTTGTTTGCAGCCTGCTTCTTTTGTGGGCCGAGCCGCTTCTCAAGTATCCAGAGCCTTTCATAAAGGACGTTCTGAACTACAGCGGTTTTTGGGGCCTTTGGGGAATCACCTACTGGCTGCGTTTAACCGGCCTGCCGGAATTCGGCGTCGTTAATTTCTTTCATCTTCTTTTTCTGGAATACCTCGTTATTACGACGTTGAAGCTGGCTATTATTGCCGCGGTTCTGCTCCTCGGCTGGCGGCGTCGCGCATTGGACGGCAAGGGGCTACTTAACACGCTGGCTTATGCGTGGATCATTTTTTTTGTATTCACACCGGCCGCGAGCGCGCAATACTTGACCTGGCTCGCACCCTTTGTGCTGTTTCTAACTCCAGCATTTTATGGCTGGCTTACGGCGAGTAGTGCGCTGTTTCTATTCTTCTTTTACAATATAACCGCGCGCGAATTTCCATGGTATTTCGCCATGTCCACCGATAAACTCAATCTGGCTTGGACGCCTTGGACGATCTGGCCATGGGCGACATTAATTTGCGGAATGGTTTTACTTTGGAAACAATCAACGGCGGCTGAGCCCTCGCTTCGCCTTTTCAGCTTTCAAACGTTGCGTGCCGAAGCGCGCGAATGATAACCGAAACTCATCTGCGTTCGGGCAGAATTGAAATCGTCATTCTGACGCTGCTCCTAGCGCTTGGAATATTTCTTCGCTTACCTCAATCCGTCTTTCTTGGCGGCGACAAGCCGCTTCATTCGCTCGAATTTCTCCATCCCGAGCCCAAGATGAATGGGATGGGGTTCGATGAAGGTCTGTATCGCGGTTATCTCAACGGAATTATTGACCAGGGCCTTGGCGTATATCCGGAGATGGTTCAGGAATACGTTGAAGTGCAAGGCAAGATGGACCAGGCAATCCTGCCGCCAGTTCGCTTCCTTTACATCTTTGCCGGCTATGTTTGGCATTTGTGCTTTGGATCGGATGCGCTCGCATCTCTCCGACAGGTGGCATCGTTCTTTAGCATTCTTACATTGATTTTGTCGGGGATTTTCGCATGGCGACTCCGCGGTCGTGCAACCGCGCTGGCTATCACCGCCTTAATGAGTTGCGCGCCGACTCAAATTCACATGTCGCAACACGCGCTCATCGATGGGTTCTTCGCCTTTTGGGCGCTGCTCTGTTTGTGGATGCTATGGGAAAACCTGCAGTCTGGGACAAATTGGCGATGGATTTTTGCTTATACAGTCGCGCTAGCGTTACTCGTAATTACCAAAGAGAATTCGTTCTTTGTCTGGTGCGGCCTGGTCGCCGTAATTGTCGCTAACCGTTGGCTGCAATTGGGAACCGTCCGACGCGAACTTCTCCTGGCGACAATCGCAGGTCCGCTTCTTGGCGTTGTCATCCTGGTTTTTCTTGCCGGCGGGTTGGACAATTTGATTGCTACCTATCGAGTGTTAGTCACCAAGGCTTCCGTTACCTCCTACGCTATCATGACGGGCGACGGACCCTGGCATCGGTACCTTGTCGATCTTTTGCTCGTCAGCCCACTGGTACTGCTCCTAGCGCTCGGCGCTGTTTTTCGCCTCGATCGTACGAAAAAGCCGGAGTTGTACATGTCGATCTTTATCGCCGCCACTTATCTCATCATGTGTAACGTCAAATACGGAATGAATCTGCGCTACGCCAATATGTGGGACATGCCGCTGCGTTTCCTCGCCTTTGCCCAGATCGGCGCCCTAGCCGCACTTGTGCCGCGTTATCGTACGTTGCTGACTGCGATCCTGGTCGTCTTCGTTGCCGGGCTTGAACTGCGCCAGTACTACATTCTGGCGGTGCAATATCCGCTCTACGAATTGGTCACGCACGACCTGCTTCGCGCGCTGCACATATTGAAGTAGGCCGCCGGATCAAGCCGCGTGGCCGAGAATCTCGGCTTTCAACGCATCGCTGCCGGCGACGGTTTCGTGCAACAGATTGTTTACGGTCGGCATCGCTTCGGCGCGCACGAAAATTTGGTAGGAGAAAAGTCCTTTGCTCAATCGAATCAACACCGAGTTGAGTCGAACCAACGCCCGGGCGATGAAATTTTTTCCGAGGGCCACCGGAAACGGCGCGGGAATTCCACGTACTTCGAGGATCTTATAGCCCGATTGTTTTAGCAGTTCTCGGATCGATCGAAAGGTGAAAAGTCGCGTATGCGTCACATCGAGAATGCCTTTCTTGCCGTAATTGAACTGGCCGAGCAACAGCATCAGTCGCGTCGCGAAAAAACCGATGTTTGCGGTGGTAAGGACAATTTCCGGTCGCGAGCAAGCCGCGGCAAAACGCAATTCGTCCATGAAATGAGCTGGATCTTTCAGGTGTTCGATGATGTCGAGAAGGAAAATTTGGTCGAACTGGGACACGTTTACTGGGAATTCGCTGCGGTCGAGGTCCCAACGGATAAAACTGACGTCGCCCGGCGCATTATTTGGAGAAGGAATATGGCGATCCATGCCCGTGACCTGGCAGCCTTTCTTGGTCAACTCGGCGGCTACCCGTCCCTGACCGCAACCGACGTCGAGAATTCGCCGACCGGGTTTCGCTGCTGCGATCGCCGCGGTATGCGACGATGAAAAGTCGAGTTTGAGATCGTAGGTTTCTTCGACCTGCTGGACGTCGAATTTGCTGTCGTAGAAGAGGTGCAGGCGGCAAAGACGCGCTTTGATTGTCGATCTAAATACATTCCACGCATACTTCATCCCGTTTACGTGGCAAATTTCCTCGCCGTAATAAGTGGGAATCGGAAGCTCCGCGATACGTAATCTTTTCAACACGAACTGAATGATGATCTCGGTGTCGAAATGGAAATCATTCGTGTTTTTCTCGAATGGAACTTGGACGAGCGCATTCGTGGAATAAAGCCGGTAGCCCGAGTGGAATTCGGATAGTCGGGTGCCGAGCATCCAGTTTTGAAACGTGGTTAGAATCTGGTTGCCGATCCATTTGTACAAAGGCATTCCGCCTCTGCGGGCCGCACGCTTGTCGATCATGCGCGAGCCCATGACCATGTCTGTTTCGTTACGTAGTAGGGGCTCAAGCAAGCCGGGCAGTCTTTCCGGGGCGTATTGCCCGTCGCCGTGAACTAGTGCGACGAAATCGAAGCCATTGTCGATCGCGTAACGATAACCAAGTTTCTGGTTGCCGCCGTAACCTTGGTTTTCCGGCGTGCGCAGCACAGTGGTCTTGAAATCGGAGTTGCGTTGTTGATAGCGCAGACCCTCGGCGAACGTCCCGTCCTTTGATGAGTCATCGATGATCAGGACTTCAACGCCGTCGCAGTGCAGCGACGCCGGAATGCGGCTGAGCACTTTTTCAATCGTCGTCTCCGCGTTGTACGCGACGATGAAAATGAGGAGCCGTTTACCGCCAAGATCGACATGGCGCGCTGTGGGGCGCATGCCTCTTTTTCCAGCTAGAACTGGGCCAGCCGGCCCAGTTGCGACGGCGAATTAAGGGCTTTGTGAGCCTGGCTTTCCCAAAACCGAGTTCGCGGTCGCCAATATCGCCGTGTCTTCGTTATCGGTTAACCCGGCGAGGAAGCGGCGAATTTTCCGGAATGATCGGCGCAGAAAAAGGTCGGCCACGTCGCTTTTCGGCGATGTGGAATCGCCGTTCCGCCCCGCGCTTTGAAGCTCTGAATCCCAACGACTGAGCACGCACGTCGATGCGAACAATTCCATGGCGGCTCCGGCGATTCGTTCCTGAATGAGCTGCATGTCGAGGATTGGTTCGCGGTAAGCGATGAGCGCGCGGTTAACTGCGAAATTGAATTTCCAGATTAACCGGCCGAGCTGACGGGCATGCTCGCGCGCCCGATCGCTTTGCACCGGCACGTCCGGCACGCGAATCGTCGCGCCCAGCCGGCTCATGCCCGCCGTCCACGCTTTACCCAAGCCGCGAGATGGTTTCATCATCGTGTCGTAAATTTCCTTGAACTCCATCCCTGGCCCACGCATGCCAACGAGCGCGACAAACGACGTGAGCACTTCGTTACTGCCTTCACCGATCTGGTTGATGCGCGCGTCGCGCAACATCCGCTCCAGCGGAAGATCGACAAAGTAAGCCGAACCTCCATGAATCTGGAACGCGTCATTGATTCCTTTCCAAAGTCGTTCGGTGGTGAAGATTTTCAGCATGGCTGTTTCCATCATGTAATCCTCGAGGCCGCGATCGATCAGCGACGCCGTGATTGTGGTCATCGCTTCCATGGCATAAGCGTCCGCCGCCATACGCGCGATTTTCTTTTTCACGAGATCGAAATCGCCCAGCGTCTTATTGAATTGCTTGCGCGTATTCGCGTGGTCGATCGCGAGCTGTAACGCAGTTTTTGCTGCCCCGGTGCAGCAAGCGCCGAAAGTCGTCCGGCCAAAATCGAGAACAGTCAACGCAACGCGCAATCCTTTGCCGAGCGGCCCAAGAATATTTTCTTTCGGAACGCGCACATCACGCAAAGCGAAACGCCCGGTCGCCGTTCCGCGAATGCCGAGCTTGGGCATACGCGCTTCGAGGATTTCGAATCCGGGCATGTCGGGCGTTACCAAAAACGCCGTAATCGCTGTCTTGTCCGACCCGGGCACGGGAGTTCGCGCCATCACCGTAAGCACGTGCGCGATCGCTGCGTTTGTGATGTAGCGTTTCTCGCCGTTCAGAATGTAATGCGAGCCATCCTCACTCGGTTGCGCTTGCATTTGAACGTTCGCCGCGTCCGAACCAGCTTCGGGTTCGGTCAGGGCAAAGGCGCCCAGTTGTTCACCAGTCACCAGCTTCGGGAGCCATTTCTGTTTTTGCTCGTGTGTTCCGAAAAGGAGCAGAGCGCGAATGCCGATGGAATGGTGCGCGTTTACAAAAACCGATGTCGATGCGCAACGTCGTCCGATTTCTTCCAGGATCTGGCAGTTCGCCATCTGCGAAAAACCATGCCCGCCGAATTCCATCGGCGCGGTCATGCCCAGAACGCCGACGCGTCCCAGCCCGTCGATCACGCTTTGCGGAATGTCGGCTTGCCGATCTATTTCGACGGCATCGAGTCCGGTATCGAGAAATTGCCGAAGTTCCGCCAACGATTTGTCGAGCTCGGTTTGTTGCGCCGCGGCCATGCGCGGATACGGCATCACCCAGTCGGCGACGAAGTTCCCAAGAAAAAGACCCTTCGCGAAACCAATCGCCTGGGGCCCTGCAAAAAGCAGCTCCTCGGCTTGCTGGATCTCCTTTTGCCGCTGCGCTTCGACGTCGTTCATCGCTGCACTAAAGTCGAAATCGAGCGGAATGCTAGCTGCATCCCTGGCTCGTTCCGCATTCAGTGCATACGCCGCAGGCGCCGGCCCGGATCACCTTGTCGCTACCGCAATGCGAGCAGACGATGTCCATGAACATGTTGCCGAGCGCTTCTTGCACGCGATCGGCGTGACTGCTGCCGTTCGTCGCCATCTGCGGCTGGCCTTCGTTGGGCGAATTGTTCGTGATCACGTCGATCAGTTCCTTTTCGCCGGTTCGCGCCAGATCCTGAACCGGACGATTGAGCGCCTTTTTTTCCATTTCCGGAATTTCTTTCATCGGCAATTCCGTCTGCCCGCGTGTCGGCGATGTCGCTTCCTTGTAGCCTTTGATGAATTGGCAGGCGAGCCAGCGAAAAACGTAATCGGTAATGCTGGTCGCGTTGCGAATGTCCGGATTCTTGGTAAACCCGCTCGGCTCGAATCGTTGATAAGCGAACTTTTTCGCGAGGCTTTCGAGCGGCACGCCGTATTGGAGCGCGATCGAAGTGAGCGTGCCGACGGTGTCCATTAAACCGCCGATGGTGCTTCCTTCTTTCGACATGGTGATGAACAACTCGCCCGGTTGGCCGTCCTCGTAGAGGCCCACGGTGATGTAGCCTTCGTGTCCAGCGATCTCGAATCTGTGCGTGAGCGACATTCGGGTGTCCGGCATGCGATGACGAACCGGCCGATCAAGGCGGCTGCGCACCATGGTCAGTTCCTCTTCTAATTCGAGGATCCGTCTCTGGAAATCTTCGCGCTCAAGTGTGACATCGAGTGCCAGATCGGCCTTCTCCATTGTTCCCATGTCTTTGGTCTTGCGCGTATTCAGCGGTGCGGAACGCTTCGAGCCTTCGCGATAAATGGCGATTGATTTCAAACCGAGCCGCCATCCTTCCACGTAGGTGCTCATGATCTCCTCCACGGTCGCCGAATCCGGCATGTTCACCGTTTTTGAAATCGCGCCGCTCAGGAACGGTTGGGCTGCGGCCATCATTCGAAGATGCGCCATGTAATTCAGGCTGCGCTCGCCCTTGAACGGTTTGAACGCGCAATCAAAGATGGATATGTGCTCCGGTTTCAATCCGGAAGTGATGGCCGATCCGTCGGCATCGGGAACGTCTTCAATCGTATCAAACGCGTCGATGTGCGCGACGATCCGATCGATCTCTTCGGAATTGTAGCCGAGTTTTTCCAGCGCCGGCTTCACCGTTTGGTTGACGATTTTCAACATGCCGCCGCCGGCCAGCAGTTTGTATTTCACCAGCGCGATGTCCGGCTCGATGCCGGTAGTGTCGCAATCCATCAAAAAGCTGATCGTGCCAGTTGGCGCCAACACCGTGACCTGCGCGTTCCGATAACCATGACGTTTACCGAGTGCGGCCGCGCTTTCCCAAACTTTCGCAGCTTCTTCTTTTAAATATGCAAACTCCTTGGCATCGGCGATCTCGCTGACCGCACCACGATGGAGCTCGATCACGTCGAGCATGGATGAGACATTGTCCTTCGCTACCGGTTTCGCCACGCCGCTCGCCCGCGAGTCGCGGTATCCAGGGAACGGTCCGATGGCTTTAGCCATACGCGCACTTTGCTCGTAGGCTTCGCCAGTCATGATCGAGGTGATGGCGCCGCACAGCGCCCGGCCTTCCACGCTGTCATAGCCATGACCGTAGCTCATGATGAGCGAGCCCAGATTCGCGTAACCGAGCCCGAGCGTGCGGAAGATGTGCGAATTCTCCGCGATCTCCTTGATCGGATAACTGGCGTTATCGACGATGATTTCCTGAGCGGTAATCAAGATACGCACGGCGGCCTTAAGTCGTTCCACATCGAACGCGCCGTCCGCCGTCTTGAACTTCATTAAGTTGAGCGACGAAAGATTGCAGGCCGTGTTGTCGAGAAAGAGATATTCGCTGCACGGATTCGTGGAATTCTGGCGATCCGTGCCCTTACACGTGTGCCACTTGTGGATCGTCGTATCGAACTGCATTCCCGGATCGCCGCAGACATGCGTGCCTTCTGCGATCTTGCGCAAAAGGGTGTGCGCATCTTTGCATTCGCACGGTTCGCCATCACGGACTCGGCGCGTCCACCACTCGCGGCCTTCGACCGCCGCGTCCATGAACTCGTCGCTCACGCGCACGCTCAAGTTTTCGTTCTGATACATGACTGAGCCGTAAGCATCGCCGTTGTAACTGCCGTCGAATCCCTGCTCGATCAACGCCCACGCTTTCTTCTCTTCCTTCTGCTTGGCGTCGATGAACTCTTCGATGTCAGGGTGCCAATCCTTGAGCGTGTTCATCTTCGCCGCGCGCCGCGTCTTGCCGCCGCTCTTCACCACGTTCGCGACCTGATCGTACACGCGCAGGAAGGAAAGGGGACCGCTCGGCTTGCCGCCGCCGCTCAGCTTTTCCCTGGTCGATCTTAACGAGGAGAGATCAGTGCCCGTCCCGCTGCCGTACTTAAAGAGCATCGCTTCGCTCGTGGCCAGGCGCATGATGTCTTCCATCGTGTCGTCGACCGACTGGATGAAGCAGGCGCTGCCTTGAGGATATTCGTACTGCGACGCGGCGCGCTCGGCCAGGCCGGTGGTGCGATCGTAAAAATAATTGCCGGCCCCGGCATTTTTGCCGATTCCGTACTCATGATAGAGGCCGACGTTGAACCAAACCGGCGAATTAAACGCGGCATGCTGGTTCACGCAGAGCCAGGTGAGCTCGTCATAAAAGATTTCCGCTGCTTCCGCGTCCGCGAAATATCCATCGGCCAATCCCCAATCGGCCATCGTGCGCGTCACGCGATGCACGAGTTGCCGCACCGAGCTCTCGCGTCCCCCTTTGCACGGATCGGTGCCATTCGCGATATCACCATAAAAGTATTTCGACACCGCAATCTTCGTCGCCAGCGCACTCCAATTCTTTGGGACCTCAATGTTCTCCTGGCGGAAAATTACTTTGCCACCGTCATCGGTGATTTCCGCCGTCCGGCGTTCCCATTCGATTTGATCGAAGGGGGCAACCGCCGCGTCGCTGAACACGCGCTCGAACCGCAAGCCGGGATTTTTCTTTTTTGGAGATCGATTTTTGTGTCGATCCGAGGGCTTTTGTGGTTTGCGAAGCGAGGAGGGTGGAATCCCGGGTTTAAGTTGAATCATGGCGGCGAGGGCGGTTAAGACTGGTGGATAACTTCAAATTACGGCGCAGCGGAGCAGCCAATAACCTGTGAAAAGCTGCTAATTGCAGCTAATAACAAGATAATGGGGACACCGCCTTGCGGACACACAACATGCGGTGCAAACGCAAACCAAATCAAGACAAAATTTGTAACATTTTTTTTGAGTGTCTACCCGCTCGAAACAAAGCGTCTTAAGCCGGAATTAGATGGTTTTTTCATCCGGAAATCGGTTCAAAAATGGGAGCGCTAAGTTTGCAAACCTGATGCCACGTCTCATAATAGCGACGCTGCTGACCGATCGACTATCGGTCTCACAGATGGAAGGGTGGCTGAGTCCGGTTTAAGGCACTCGACTCGAAATCGAGCGTTGGCTAAAAACCAACCGTGGGTTCGAATCCCACCCCTTCCGCCACGTGAATAAAATTCCAAATCAATCGGCAGCCGAACCTGGAAAGATGTTCGTTGCCTCTGTCGCGATTATTTTTTTCGTGATTTGCACGTGGGCCTCATACGCCCGCTGGGCGAACTTTGAGTGCCGCACGTTCGACCTCGCTTATTACGCGCAAGGTATTTGGCAACTCCTCCACGGCCGCTTTGCCGTGTCGGTTATCGGTGTTCCGCTGCTCGGCAATCATGTCGAACCAATTGTCTTTCTCTTCGCCCCGCTTTTCGCGGTGTTTCGTCATCCGATGCTTTTTGTTGTCGTCCAAAATGCTGCGCTCGCGACGATGGGGCCCGTCGGCTACAGCATTGCCAGGCGGCTTGGTCTCGACGGAAAGAGCTCGGCATTAGCGGCTAGTGCGCTTCTTCTTGCGCCGGCCGCGGGCTACGTTGCTTTACACGAATTTCATCCGGAAGCGCTGAGCGCGCCTTTTCTCTTGCTGATGCTGCATGCCCGGCTCGCGAAGAAACTTGGGAAGCATTGGTTTTGGTTTATTGCGGTGCTGGCCTGCAAAGAAAACATGGCGCTGCTTCTCGCCGCCTATTGTGCCGTTCACTGCGTAGCGGAGCGCAAACGCGGCCTGGCTGAGTTGCGGGCCTGGTGTCTTTGGCCCATGACGGTGGCGATTCTTTGGTTCGTCATTTGCGCAAAGGTAATTACGCCGGCGCTGAACTCTGGAAATGTAGATTACATCGCCTTGTACGATCGCCTCGGCGCCTCGCCCGCCAACATTTTGCGGAATGCAATTGCGCATCCGCAGTTAATAGCGAACGCGCTCGTCCAATCTCTCACTCACGGAAATCTGGTTTGGGCGCTGCTGCTTCCGTTTCTGTGTTTGCCGCTTTTGCGGCCTCGCTGGCTGATCATCGCCGCGCCAATTCTTTTGCAACACTTGCTATCGTGGCGGGCATCGGAGTGGACGATTTATTTTCATTATGCCGCGCCATTGTTGCCATTGTTTTGGATCGCTTTCACTGAAGCGGTCGCGAGTTCCAATCTGGGGAAGCGGGTTTCTGAATTGATTCCGCGCGCCCTGCCCGCAGCAGTTATTGTCGCCTGCGTCGTCGCCCAGATTTTTTGGGGACCTGCTGCCGCAATTGGTTCGACCACTGCGGATTGGTTTGCCAAAGCATCGGATCGCGCGCGCAAGAACGCTTTCATCGCGAACATTTCGCCGCAAGCGAGTGTCGTCGCGCCATTCCCGTATCTCTCCCACCTCGCGATGCGTGAGAAGCTCTATTCGCTCCATCATATTTTGAAGGGACTGAAAACTCTGAGTCATCAAGTTTACGAGCAACCGCCGCCAACGGACTTTGTCTTGATTGACTATCTTGATTCGGCAACTTTCGACGCCGCTTCTGGATATTATCACCCGACCATGAAGACGGCGGACGGCCGTATCGTCCAATCGAGCGATCGGCTTCTGCACGATTTCCTCAGGCGTACTTCTTGGGTCGTAAATTCCTCGGACGAACTAGTTCTCTTCCGAAAGGGTGAGCGAACTGAGGCGTCTCAAGCAGCCAGTCCCCCACCTGTCTTTGAAATAGCAACTGACACGCAACTGATCAGCATTACCAAGAGCGCCGGCGTTCTTTCGAATCACGATTCGATTGAGATTCGTTTGGATTGGAGGTTCCAAGGCGAACGCGAGGTTTTTCCATGGATGTTGTTACGCTTGACGCGCCGCGGCAGCGAAAGTGCCGCTTTTATGACAAAAGGATTATGTGCGCCCGAAGCGGGAGATGGACCTCGTGAAGAGACTTGGCTGATCACGTCGGTCGACGGACTGGCCGCGGGCGATTATTCTGCGGAAGCCATTTTTGTGGATAACAGCAAGCGCGCATGGTCTGAGGCCACTGGTCAGAACAATTCTACGTCGACGCTCCTTTCAAAGCCGATCCCGCTCGGCGATCTCAAAATTGTGCGCGACCAAAATTGATGGTCGCTCTTATGGAGAGTAACGAATACGCATTTCTCACGTACTGGCGCGTGCCCGGGGACGCTCGAACAGGCCCGCGGCGAAGAAGGATTGCGCGCGGAAATTGCGTGTCGAAGATAATGAACGCGCTTGCTTTTGGCATCTCCTTTGCTCATAAACAGAACTCGGGATGATCCGGGCGAATTGTCGGGCGCGGTTTACCGCGGCGGACTTTGATTTTGTCGTGCGCACTCTGGCAAGATCGGCCACGGATCACGTTTCGCTTGTCGATCTTCTCTCCGATTCGGAAACACGCGACTCGGTTCTCGATAATCCACGGCTGGTCAACGCGATTCTCTCGAACGCGGGACATTTGCAGATCTCATCACAGTTTTATTTTTACGTGCTTGCCCGGCACGTTCTGCGGCAGGCTGGGATGGTCGATCGAAAGCTTTGCGATTACATCGCTTCCGTTCTCGAAACCTTTTCGAGCGCCAATCTTCTCCGGGCGCCGCATGCGCCTGGCGATTCGGTAAACCAATATCTTTCCGATATGCTCATTGCGCTCACTCGTTGCACGCCCGAACAAGCGTTCCTATTGCGCGCGCACGTCGGCAATTATTCGCTCTTCATTAGCGGCATTTTTCATGAAAACGCGCAGCGGCGCAGTTTACGTGGCGGTCCCGATCTGAAATTCTACGAGCAAGTCGGACGCACCAATTATCATCTTCTCGCCGAACACGTCACCGCGCGACGTTGCGAACTCGACGATATCTTTGAGGAATTGGCCGATCGTTTCCGCGATGTCCGCGTCGCCCTCAACCAGCTTTCCGAGCAATTGATTAATCTCGACGACGACGGCGCCGGTTCTCTTCTCTTGTGAACGAAACGCTTTTTAGTCAAATCCAGAAGTTATTTGAGCGGACCTATGCGCAGGTTGGGATCAATCTGGAAGATTGTCTGATCGACCGGCGACGCTGTGCGCAATTGTCGATCTTAGCCGGGAGATCGGCCCGTGAATTGAGCGAGCTCGCGCGAACATTTTTACGTCGCGCCGACGATCGCCTTTACGTCGGCATTTATTATTCGCGTTGGTTAATCGACCAACTCGAACGTCATGATCCGCGCGCCGGCTTGAGCGATCAAAATATCCGGTCGCTCATTATGTTTGTCGAAGAAATCAATCACGCGCTCCACGCTGCGTTGCAGTTTAAGAACGGGAGGCGCGAAATAACTTCGGAAGATTTCGCGCGCAACCTCGAGCTTCAGGCCCAGGTCGATACTTATCTCGTACTCATTTTGTTCGTCGCTTTCTTTCGGAAAACGCAACGCGTTTCCCGCACCGATCGGCGCTGGCTGCGCTTCCATCTTTTCTCACGGCAATGTCCGCAGGCATTTTGCGATTCCAATTTGCGCGGCCGTTATCTGGAAACGACTGAGCTGGCCTCGAGTTACACGCAATATCTCGACACGCTCAATGGTTTGCGACGCCTGGACGAGATCCGCCGATTTCGCTCGCTCGATTACGACGCGAAGAAGCAACGCGTTCTCGCTTTGGCTGATCGCGCGATTTAATCGCGCTTTTGCGAATTCTATTTGCGCAAAATGGAACCTGGCCGCTAAATACGGAGCGTGTTCAGTCTCACCATGCTCGGCAGTGGCAGCGCCGGGAATAGCGCTCTCGTCGCAACCGATCACTGCAAAATCCTTGTCGATGGTGGGCTAAGTGCGCGTCAACTCGTCTTGCGGCTCGAGCAATGCGGGGTCACGCCGGAGCAGCTCGATGGCGTCCTGCTTACACACGAACATGGCGATCATGTTTGTGGGCTCGAAGTTCTTGGTCGCAGGTTCGCCGTGCCGATTTATTGCAACGCGCTCACGGCCGAGGCGATTCGCGGCGGCGGTTCGTTAGATCGACATCGGAACTGGCGGGTCTTTCGCACTGGTTCGGATTTCTCGATCTGCGATATCGTCGTGCAAAGCTTTCCGGTGCCGCATGACGCGGTCGATCCGGTGGGGTTTGCGTTTCACGCCGGCGCGCGGGGGCTCGGATTCATCACCGATCTCGGTTACGCGACCAAGATGCTGGTGGAGCGACTGCGCGAAGTGCACACGCTCGTGATCGAGACCAATCACGATGAAAAACTTTTGCAGGACGATACGCACCGCCCTTGGCCGGTGAAGCAACGGATCCAATCGCGGCACGGTCATCTCTCCAATGCCGCGGCCGCGAACGTGATCGAACAATTGTTGCCTGGAGAAATCGAGCGCGTCGTGCTCGGACATCTCAGCCGCGATTGCAACACACCCGCGCTTGCCACCGGCACAATCCGCGCGCTTCTCGAGAAATGCGGCAAGACCGAGATGGAGATTTATTGCGCAACGCAATCGGAGCTCAGTCCACGTTTTCAAATCGGCGAGACGAAGAGTGGAGCGTTTCAACCGACGTTTGAAAACGCATTTTTCCAAACGACATGAGCGCTCTTGTTGCAGAAGAAATGAAAATTCGCGACGCGGTCGAAGCGGATCTATCGGCGATTATCGACATCTATAACGTCGCCATCGCCACACGCATGTCCACCGCGCAACTCGAGCCCGTCACAGTGGAAAGCCGTCGCCGTTGGCTGAGCGAACACTCACCAGACCGACGTCCGTTTTGGGTGACGGAAATTGATGGGCAAATCGCCGGCTGGCTCACGATCAAGAGTTTTCTACCGCGTTGCGCTTACAGCGGGACGGTCGAACTGAGTGTTTATGTGAACGAAAAATTCCGGCGCCGCGGTGTCGGCCGCGCATTATTAGAAGAAACAATCGCACGCGCAGCCCAACTCGAGATTATCGCGATGGTCGGCCTTATCTTTGCGCACAACGAACCGAGCTTGAAATTGTTCAAGCGTCTCGGTTTCGAACGTTGGGGCTTACTCCCGCGCGTAGCTCAACTTGATGGCATCGAGCGCGACCTCACCATCGTCGGACGACACGTATAATGTGGGAGCGCGACAGTAGGGGCACCAAGGCCCTCCCACATTAAATCACGCTTCTTCGTGGCCGATGACAAGATGAATTACGCCGTTCGGTGCAGAGACAAAGAAGCCGTCGAAATCTTCGCGTAGTTGCTCGACTTCATCGCGCCGCGTTATGCCATTCACTTTTAGAAAAGACGCGGCCGCTTCAGTGTCGTTAGTTTCGAGCTCGAGCCAAATATCGGGTTGACTCAAGTTTGGCACCTTGTCGATCCAAAGACGGTTCGGGCCGAACTGAAAAATGCAGCCGTCGTTTTCTTCCTCAATCAACGGCAAGCCGAGCGTGTCGCGATAAAACGCGATGGTCTGCTCGTAAGTGTGCGCCGGACATTTGATGGCGATGTTCGCGCCGCCGGAGAATTGCGGGCCGTTAACGTTGGCAACCATATGTCAATCTTAGCAGCCCGGCGCCGAACGCGCTAAAGATGTACGAGAAGTTTTTGCGCGACAGTTTTTGCTTTGTCGAGCGCCGCCGCATCGTCCTCCAGGCCACTCAGGCCGACCGTGACCAGCGCGTTGCCCTTCACTACGTAAAGTATCATGACGCGCGCCGGGAGACCGCTGGCCGTGCCGCTGGTGGCCAAAGCTTTATCACCAAGTCCTGAAACCGGCTTCACTGAAGTCGTGTTTTTCGTCACCATTTCGAGTTCCTTTTGCGCATCGTATCCAGCGGCGGCCTGATACATCCGAATGAGAAGTGTTTTGCCGGGAGTAACACTGTAATAGTTGCACTTCGAGTAATATCCATCGCCCCCCTGGATGTTGCGCGGCATCGGATCTTTCACCTTTACTCCGAGAACGGATTCGGCATCGGCTTTATTAATAATGGCCGCAACGTCGATGTGATTTTCCGCGGCGAGCATTGCGGACATCATGCGCGCAAGCACGACTGCGAGAACGATGATTTTCTTGGGCATCGACAATTTCATCCACCAACTGAGCCGTTGCCACCCGGCTCGGTCATCGCGACCGGATCGAGCGCGCGATTGAGTTCGGCTTCCGGCAGCACTTTTTTCGCGAGGCAAATTTCCCGCACTGTCTTGCCGGTTTTCGCGCTTTCTTTTGCGATCTCGGCCGCGCGATCGTAGCCAATGATCGGCGCAAGACTGGTCACCATCGCCATGGAGAGCTCGACCAATTCCCGGCAACGTTCCTTGTTTGAAATGATGCCGCGCACGCATTTCTCGCAGAAAGCATCGACCACATTCGCCAGCAGCCGGATCGACTCGAGAAGATCGTGCGCCATCACCGGCATCATCACGTTGAGATCAAAATTGCCGTTCGCGCCGGCCCAGGTGATGCAACTGTCGTTGCCGAAAACCTCCGCGCAAACCATCATCATCGATTCGCACATGACTGGGTTTACTTTGCCGGGCATGATCGAGCTGCCGGGTTGCGTAGCGGGCAACTGAATCTCGCCGATGCCGCAGCGCGGACCGCTCCCTAGCCAGCGAATGTCGTTTGCGATCTTGAACAAACTGGTCGCAATCGTCTTGAGCTGGCCACTGGTTTCCACGACAGCGTCCTTGCTGCCTTGCGCTTCGAAATGATTTTTCGCTTCGTAAAACGTGATGCCGGTCCGTTGTTCGAGGTGAGGCATGATCTTTTTCGGAAGATTGACGTGCCGATTCAAACCGGTGCCCACGGCGGTGCCGCCCAGAGCAAGCTCGCGCAAAACTTCAATCGCTTTTTCCGCGCGCGTCTTCGCGTAAGCAACCTGTTGAGCGTAACCGGAAAATTCCTGGCCGAGCCGCACCGGCGTCGCATCCATCAGATGCGTGCGGCCGATCTTGATGATGTCCCAAAATTCTTTTGCCTTCGTCTCGAACGCGCCGTGCAATTTTTCCAGCGCGGGCACGAGACGATTTTTCAATTCCTCGGCTGCGCTGATGTGAATAGCTGATGGGATCACATCGTTGCTCGATTGTCCCATGTTGACGTGATCGTTCGGATGAACGAGCTCGCGCGAACCGATCGGCTTGCCGGCCAGTTGCGCGCAACGATTCGCGATCACTTCGTTCGCGTTTGTATTTGTGCTGGTGCCGGAACCGGTTTGGAAAATGTCGAGCGGGAAATGTTCGTCCAGCTTTCCATCGACCACTTCTTCCGCGGCTTGAACAATGAGCGCAGCGCGGTGGTCATCCAGCAAACCGAGATCGTGATTGGCTTGCGCCGCTGCGCACTTGATCAAACCGAGCGCGCGGATAAACGGCCGCGAAAATCGGTAACCGCTAATAGGAAAATTGAGGACCGCACGTTGCGTCGACGCTCCATAAAGTGCGGATTCAGGGATGGACATTTCGCCCATCGAATCCTTTTCCACGCGCGTCGCACCGCCGGTCATTCAGAACGATTCGCTGAAACGCCGACGGTCGAACCGTTAACATGCCGGCCATTGCGCGAGCCCGTTTTTTCAAAAACGGTGATGAACATCGGCGGAATATTTTGCAAAACATATTCCGAATCGGCGCGCTTGAAAATGGTGGCGTGCTGCTTTAGCTCGTTGGTTACCTGGTAGATGATAAAATTGCCCCCCGGCGCCAGCGCGTCGTAGGTTTTTTGCAGAAGCGCTCGTTTCTTGTCGATTTGGAGAATGCTGAACGGAATGCCGGACAGGATGTAATCGCAATGCGGAATGCCGCGGCGCTTCAACTCTTGCGGAAGACGTGCCGCATCGAGATTGATGATGTGCACGCGCGGATCGTCGGCAAACTGCCTCTCCAAATCCCGCGACAAGTGCGCGTCCAGTTCAAACAGAAGCAATTGCGCGTCCGGTCTCATCCGCCGCGCAATCTCGCGCGAATGCACTCCTACGCCTGGGCCGTACTCGGCGATGACGTGCGCCCGGTCGAAGTCGATCTTGTTCGCTACACGTTCGACCAGCGCTTTCGAGCTTGGGACGATTGACGCGATTTGCCATGGTCGTTGCAAGAATCGCTTAAAAAACAGCACGCTCATCGAGGTTCGAATAGTCAACTGCGCCCCCCGTGTTGTCCAGTCACGATCTGTCCCGGGGTTGAGACGAAGGCGATGGCAAATAAGAAAGCATTGACAGCGATTCTAAAATTTATAATGCTCTGCCTAGCGAAATGTCTTGCTCTGTCTCACCCCAGTTGATGATTTTCCTTCATGCATAACCTGTTAACGGTCAAAGAAACGGCCAAATACCTCCGCATCCCCTTGCCGACCGTTTACTATCTGGTCCAGCGCGGGCAATTGCCCGCCATCCAGATCGGCGGCCGTTGGCGAATCAAAAAATCTTCGCTCGATAAGGATATTCTCAAGGAAGACAAGTCTGGCCAGCCCACCGTGCTCGTGGTGGATGACGACGAGAGCCTGCAAAACCTTTTTAAGCTTTTCCTTAAAAAAATTGGATTCAGCCGCGTTGTGGTCGGCACGGTGAAAGAGGCGCTGGTCGCGCTCGAGAAGCAAAAATTCGATCTCATTTTTCTCGATCTGAAATTGCCGGATGGCCCGGCCGACGATGTGTATGACGCGGCGAAAGAAAGCCAGCCCGAATGCCCGATCGTCATTATTACCGGCTATCCCGACAGCGAAATGCTCGACCGGATTTTGGCCAAAGGCCCAATCACTGTTCTGAAGAAGCCGCTCAAGGTCGATCAACTCAAGCAGACCGTCCGCATTCTCGGTCACAAAGACGCGGTCAAATTGGCGGCGTAAAGCGGGGGTCGCCCCGCGAAGCTTAACATCTGCGGCCGAGACGGCGCTGCTGCACGCCTGCAACTTGCCAACGCATCGAGCGCGTCGCATAATTGCCTTCCAATTTTTCGGGCGCGGTTAGCTCAGTGGTAGAGCACTACCTTGACACGGTAGGGGTCACAGGTTCGAACCCTGTATCGCGCACCATCTCGATCTTGACGCGTAAGTTCGCGCCAGCCGACAAACCCCAAGAATTCCGATGCCGGCAACAAGTAGCGACGCTACGCCCGGTTCGGGAATCAAGAGTGGGTCGAGGAGAAACGCGTGCATTTGTCCGCCGAAAGTTCCGAAGCCGACAATCATGCCTGAGTCGTTAATCGCCTCGGCATTGAGAAGCACCCAGCCGGTGCCGTTTCCAATCAAATTGTTTAGGTCGGCCAGGCCGCCGTTAGAAGTATAGAGAAAAGCGTGTTGCGTGCTGTTGTCGCTCAGGAACGAATAGCCGGTCACATTTCCGCTGTCATTGACGCTTTCTCCGAAACTGGAGGAGCCACCAAGCGTGCCCAGATCTTGTAATGTGCCCCCATTCGGGGCACTTAGAAACGCGTGTTGGACAAAGCTAGCCAACTCGGAACGGCCCGCGACTTGTCCGATGTCGTTCACGGCCAAACCGAAACTGAACCGGCCGCCGAGCGTGCCGAGATCGTGCAAGGTTCCGCCGTTCGGATCGCTCAAGAACGCGTGATTGAATCCGGAGGCAGTGCCGGAATAGCCCGCCACTTGACCGCTCGAGTTCACGGCGTTACCGAAACTGCTGGTTCCACCAGGTAAAGTCCCCAAATCATTTAAGTGCCCGCCGTTTGGATTGCTCAGAAACGCGTGCGATGCGCTATTGCCAGTGATGCTCGAATAACCGGCCACCTGTCCGCTTGCGTTCACGCCGTTGCCGAAGCTGTTGGATCCGCCCAGTGTGCCTAGATCATTCAGTGCACCGCCATTGGGATTACTTAAGAACGCGTGATTAAAACTACTGCTGTCGAAATTGCTCGATCCTGCCACCTGTCCGGAAGCGTTGATCGCGCTGCCGACGCTAGCCAAGCCGCCGAGCGTGCCCAGATCAACCAGCGACGTCCCATTGATGGAATAAAAGGCGTTTTGCGCGGCGTCGTTTGCGATTAGGGAAGTTCCGGCAATACTGCCGGTTGAACTGATGGCGAAAGCCTGACTCGTCGTGCCGCCCAACGTGCCTAGATCCAGCACCGTATAAGACTGCGCGCCTGCGGTAGCGAGGCCGCTCAACAGCAAAGCAAATACAAGGGAATAACGGCGCGGAATCTTCACGGTGAAAGCGCCTATTACGCACACACTCGGCATGAAATGTCAATTGCCATTGCGCTGCCGGCTTGGTTTCACACTCATTCATTTTGCGCTTCATAGCGAAAAGCTGTATCACGCATCTCGATGGGGGACGTTTCCGAGTTTTTGCCGCGAGCCATCAAGGCCGCGACCGAGTCGCTGCAATCCATTGCCAGTCTCGAGGACGAAGTCGCGCATACCGCCGATATGATCGAGCAATGCCTGTGCGCCGGAAACAAGCTGCTCGTTTGCGGCAACGGCGGCAGCGCCGCGGACGCCGCGCATTTCGCCACCGAATTCGTCGTGCGTTTCGCCAAAGATCGCCGCGCTTATCCGGTGATCGCGCTTGCGGGCGACGCCGGATTGCTCACCGCCGCCGGCAACGATTACGGTTTCGACGAGATTTTCGCGCGCCAGGTTGCCGCCTTCGGTATTGAAAACGATCTGCTCATTTGCCTCACAACGTCCGGCAAATCAAAGAATGTGAAGCGAGCGCTGGAAGAAGCGAAGGCGCGCAAACTAAAGACGATCGCGTTTCTCGGACGCGACGGCGGATCGACCGCCGGAATGGCCGATGTCGATCTTGTCGTGCCCGGCGAATCCACCGCTCGCATCCAGGAAGCGCACAAGTTTCTCCTGCACGTTCTTTGCGAGATCGTGGAAGAGCGTTTGTCGAAATCGCGATAACGGCAGCGTTCGCCTTCAGAAAGTTGCAGCCGACACGGCTGCCGCTACACCGCTACGCGTTCACCGGAATAGCTGGCGGCGGTCCCGGCGGTCTTGTCCCGCGATATCGCCAAATGGCAAACGCCACGAACAGGAGGTCCAAGATCACAAAGGTCGCCACATAGGTTTCGCCCCCGATCCCGAACCCATAACTGTGCAATCCTTTGCCGAGCACAAAGTTCACTCCGTACCAGGCCATTAGCACCGCCAGAAAACAAACCACGCTTGCCACCACCAGACCGAATTGCGTCCACCAACCGGCAAGCCGTCCGTGCAGCGTGGTGATGTAACAGAGCAGCGCGATCAGCGCCCACGTTTCTTTCGGGTCCCAACCCCAGAACCGTCCCCAGGAATAATTCGCCCATACACCGCCGAGAATGGTGCCGGCGGCGAGCAAGAGCACGCCGAGTTGGATAATTCGGTAAAGCCAGAAATGCATTGTCGAATCCGTCCGTGTCGCTGCAGGTCTGAGGACATACAGTAAAAGCAAAACGTGACCGAAGGCACACGCGAGCAAGAACGCGGCGTAGCTCAAAGTGATAGTGAGCACGTGAATCGTCAGCCAGAAATTATCGCGCAAAACCGGCACGAGCGGATCGATACTCGCTGGCATCGCGATCGGCATTTGGTGCACTAAAATCAAAGCAAGAAAAGAAGCCGGCAGAGCCGCAAGCAAATACACCAGCGTACGGTATCGCGCGAAAAAGATCATTCCGAAGAACGAGACCGCGAACGAGACCCAGATGATTGACTCGTACATGTTCGTCACCGGGGGCCGGCCCGCGATCATGCAACGCAGCACAATTCCAGTCGCGTGAAAGGCGAGACCGGCGATCGCGATCGCCACACCGATGCTTCGCAATGCGCCGCCGCTCTTGCGCAGGTGCGCGATGAGCAAAACGAAAAAGGCCACGCCGTAAAGCCAGATGGCGCGATAAAAACCTTCGAAATGACTACAGAAATATTCGAGACGAAGTTGTCGATCTTGCGGATAAATCTGCGGACTAAGCGCGCGCAGATTTTCCCGGAGCTGATTCGATGCCCGACTGAAATTGAAGCTGTCGCCGTTCGTGTAAGCGGTCGCGAGCGTTTGCAGCTGAATCTGGATCGGCGCGAACTGTTCCTCGCTGTAATATTGCGAGAACGCCGGCGGCACCACCCATGGATCGGTCTCGCTCTTCGACGCCGGCACGATCAGCAATGCGCTTCCATCCATCACGTGCGCGAACAGGGTCAGCCGTTCGCTCACGCTCATCACTTCCTGTTGCAAACGATCGAGCGGCTTCTCCGCTTGGCGCAACGCGTGCGCCTCGCCGGCCAGCCGGTTCAACTCCGGCAACGCCGTTAATTGCCCGAACGTGAAACGTCGCTCCGTCCGGACCAGCCCGAGTTGTTCTTTTAATTTGCCGAACGAGACCAGCACCATCGGCTCATTCTTCCAGTCGTGCGTCTCGAGTAGAGCCGATAAAACAAAATCGCTTGGCGTCCAGTTCCGTCCCGCCTTGTCGGTGTAATTCGATCGTCCCGTGACACGAATCAATATCTCGCGCGCAAAAGTGTCGATCGGTTTCCGTCGTCCGTTATCCTGAATTGCGAGCAACCCAAACTGCTTGTAATCGAGTGCAGTAGTGTCGGTGGCGACCGGTACTTGGGCCCGGCAAAGCTCGCCCGCGAAAAGTAGAATGAAGAAGAGAGGAAGGAATTTTTTCAAGACAGCAACTCTATCGCGCTGCCGCCGTTTCCACAATTCTCGATTGTCTTTCGGCGGAAAACAGTGGACGAAGGTGATAACCTTATGGTCATGAAAAGTATTTTTGTAGTCATCCTCAGTTTCTTCGTCGCAAGTCAGGCTCTGGCCGGACAGCGTTTCGAGGCCAAGGCGTGGAAGACGGTCCAGGAATTTGATCTTCCTGCTCTAAGCAAGGATTTGGCAACGCACGTGCGGCAACTCGTCAGTGTGCGGTTTCAGTTTCGTGGGAAAGACATTCATCATCTGAAGCCGAACTGGTACGAAAGCTCGATCTGGAGTCCTGATCCGACCAAAAGCGGAAAGTTCGTCAATATGCGAGTGATGATTTCGAAAAAAGATTTACCCGCCTTTAAATCGATCACGACCGACTCCACTTCGACCGCGCCTCTGGTCGGTTACGGGAAAGCGTTGCGCGATTCCGAAGCAAATTTTCTCTTCGTTCAGTTGATGGGCCTCAAGGCGACTCTCGATTCCGCCGGCAACGCCACGGTCGACTGGTGACGCCTTATCGATCGGCGTTCTGTTTCTGTTCGTTCCGGATATCCCGAAGACGGCCATAGCCGACAAGTTGCCTCAGTGGTTCGTCCCAGAGGCGGAAGGTAAGGGCTTTGAGACTGCTCAGTAGCGTCACCGACGGCACATTTTGAAAGAGTGGATCGGCCTTGTGACAGCGTTCGAGATTGTAATTAGGAATTCGCGGACTGAGATGGTGAATGTGGTGGAAGCCGATATTGCCGGAAAACCATTGCAGGATTTTCGGTAATTTATAGAACGAGCTGCCTTGCAGCGCCGCGGCGGTATAGTCCCAATCCTCGCCCCGTTCCCAGTAAACTCCTTCGAATTGGTGCTGCACGTAAAACATCCAGATCCCGATCGCGCCGCCCACGCCAGTAATGGTCAACTGGATTAACAGATACGACTTAAATCCGAAGATCCAGATAAGCCCAGTCACCATTCCCAGGATGGCCAGATTCATCCATTGGACCGACTCACGTTCGCGCTTGCTCGCTCCAGGAGATGGAAAACGTTGGCGGATAAGAAACAAGAAGACCGGTGCGATCACGAATAGGACAATTGGATTGCGCGCCAGCCGGTAAGCGAACCTTTTCCAGCGCGATGACTCCAGATATTCCTGCACGGTCATCGTCCAGATATCGCCGGTGCCGCGTTTATCCAAGTCGCCGGAACCGGTATGGTGAACAGCGTGCTCCCAGCGCCAATGATAATAAGGGGTAAAGGTTATAACGCCGGCAATAAATCCCACGGTATCGTTGGCCAGTTGGGACTTAAAAAATGAACCGTGCCCGCAGTCGTGGAAAATGATGAAGATCCTAATGAGAAAGCCACTCGCCAGGACGGCCAATGGCAACGTGATCCACCACGAGATCGAGAGGCTGCGATACATCAGATACCACAGCAACACGTACGGAACGATGGAGTCGATAATCTGCCAGAGAGCGCGCCACGTCGAAGGCTGTTGATAACGGGCGACGATCGCCTTCCAGGCAATGATCTGATCGCGTCTTTTCTGGTCACGCGAAAGAAAATCGTCAGTCATAATGGCACCTCCCGCTTTCGCGCGATTACCGCCAATATAGAGGAATCGGCGATCTTAGTCGAGGGAAGTTACGCTTGGCGCCGCCCGAAGTTGCGGTGAAACAACCGCTGATACAAGTCCGCTTTGAGAACAGGAGTTGTGTTTTGCGGAAAGCAGGCGATACTTCCGGCCTATTATTGGATTGTTCTGTTCTGTTCGTTGCTTGGTAGATCGTCGGCTGAGATTTCCTCAGTGGTGATTTGAAACCCGATTCCCGGGAACGGCTTTGTGGCTGGCAGTTTTTCCAAAATCAAATCACATGAAACTATACGTTGGTAATCTCTCCTTTGAGACCACCGAGAACGATCTGCAGGATCTTTTCGAACAACACGGCAAAGTCGGCGAAGTGGCGCTGATGATGGACCGAATGACCGGCAAATCGCGCGGTTTCGCCTTCGTCACCATGAACGACAACGCTGAAGCCGGTGCGGCCATGACCGCCCTGAACGGCAAAGAAGTCGGCGGGCGTGCGCTCACCGTCAACGAAGCCCGCGCTCGCGAAGAGCGGCCGCGCCCATCGGGCGGTGGTGGCGGCGGTGGCAAGCGTTTCTCAGAGAAGCGTTGGTAAATAATTTGATCGCGCAGCCGGCTCCGGAAATTTTCGGAGCCGGCTTGCCCGGTCGATCATGATGAATTCAGAAAAAGCCATCGAAGTCGAAGGGACTATCACCTCCGTTCTCCCCGGCACCATGTTTCGGGTCGCGCTCGCGAACGAACACATGGTTCTCGCCCATATTTCTGGAAAGATGCGCAAACGCTTTATCCGGCTTACCATTGGTGACCGCGTCAAAATGGAGATGTCGCCCTACGATGTCGCCAAAGCGCGCATCGTTTACCGCCTAGGATGAATAAATTTATGTTAACACGAGCGCTGAAAGAACCGAAAGGTCCGATCATCAAACGGATCCTGGTGAGATGTCCCTCTACCGGCAAACTGACGCCGACCGGTGATACGGTCGAAGAGGCATTGTGGGCCGACATGAAAATCAAGAAGCCGAAGTTGCGCTGCCCGCATTGTTCGCAAGTCCATCTCTGGACAAAGAAAGACGTTGTTCTCGCTCGTTAGACAACGTTCGCGATAGCGGGGTCTCAGTTAGATGTTGGATTCTGCCGGGTCACCCCGCGTGCAGTTTGCCTTCCACATAAGTCATCGCATTTCCGCCGATGCCGACGCATTCGACTCGATCTTCGCAAAACAATTCGCCGCCGCGTTTCGAAATCTGCCGCGCATATAGCTCGCGTTTCCCTAATCGCTTCGACCAATACGGAACGAGCGCGCAATGGGTCGATCCCGTCACCGGATCTTCTGGAATCCCGGCGCCCGGCACGAAGTAACGCGAAACAAAATCGCAATCGTTGCCCGGCGCGGTCACGATTACACCCTGCGCATCAAGCTCGGCAATGACTTGAAAGTCCGGATTAATCGCTCTGACATCTTCTTCGCGCTCGAATATCGCGAAATAATCCCGCCCCTTTAAGACTTCGCGTGGCTTGGTCCGCAATCCCTCCATCAGTTTCGCCGGCGGCTCACACTTGCTCAACGGTTGCGCCGGAAAATCGAGCACCAATCGGGCGTCGATCTTGTTGACGCGCAGTTCTCCGCTCCGCGATTGAAACCTGACCAAGTCGCCTTTCCGTCCGAGATGGTGGAAAAGGACGTGGGCGGACGCGAGCGTCGCATGTCCGCACAGATCGACTTCTACCGTCGGCGTAAACCAACGAAGATCGAAATGATCTTGGCGCTCAATCACGAACGCGGTCTCCGCCAAATTATTTTCCGCCGCAATCTGTTGCATGAGCGCCTCCGGCAACCATTCGTCCGTCAATAGACAAACTCCCGCCGGATTCCCAGCGAATTGCCGATTGGTAAAGGCGAGCACTTCAAAGTAAGGAATGAGCATCCATCACTCTGGCAGCACTCGAAATGAAAGCGAAGCGATCAAGTAACTGGAATTGGACTTGTCTCAGTTGCCGCTTTCATTTGATATAGGCGGTCATGAACGCCCCCCGGCTCGCACACTTTTTCGCTTTTCTCTTCCTCGCTGGCTGTACCTCGTTGTCGCCGCTGCACCAAAACACCGACGTGAATCCGCAGAACTCGGTCCGGCCAGGATCGGGTTACCAATTGGCGTTTATCGAGTTTGGTGAACAGGGATCGTATCAGGACACTTCACAGCTGCAGAACGCGCTCGATCTGATCAAGCGAACTTCAAATCCGCTCGTGATTACGTATGTGCACGGGTGGCAAAACGACGCCGGGTCGGCTGATGTCGATCGCTTTTCCAGTTTGCTGACACGACTGGGTGGCGCACCGCTGATTCGCGATCACGATATAAATATAATCGGAGTTTATCTCGGATGGCGCGGCCGAATGAGCACGGTGCCAGTCATCAAGGATCTTAGTTTTTATAATCGCAAGGCAGCGGCCGAACGGATCGCGAGCAATCTCGATTGTTTCGATGCCATCGCGGCGATTTCGGAAACGGCGCGCAAGTATCATGAAGCCGGCAGTCAATACACGATCTTGTTAGGCCATTCCTTTGGCGGATTGATTGTCGAACGAGCCGTTGCCCACGCCATCAACGCCGAGATGCACGGACAAGCCGATCCAAGTCGCAGTTTGCCCGCCGATTTAATTTTGACGGTGAATCCCGCGTCCGATTCGATTCTCACCCGGCAAATGATCGCCGCTTTGTACAGCCGCCGGACCGAAAACAGCCGGCCATTTCTTGTCTCGATCACCTCCAGCAGCGATGAGGCGACCGGGCTGGCCTTTGAAGTAGGAACATCGTTGGCCGCGACTACCAAAGTGTTCAACAACGTAACCGCGCCGGGTCCGAGCAACCGGGTGGAGAGCGAGCGGCGCTTTTACACTTCGACACCCGGTCACAACGAACTGCTGATCAATCATGCGACGGAAAAGCTTCCTCAAACGATTGCCTCAAAGGGATTGCCCGCGCTGGAGATGAATTTGTCGCACAACCTGAGCGCTGATGTGTTCACCTTGGACGGTCCGAATCACACACTCGAGCTTTGGAAAATTAAACAGGTGGGCGACGTGGACGTTCCATATTGGGACGTAAAAGTGGATCCCAGTATCATCAAAAATCACGGCGATCTCTGGAACGAACGCGCTGAGGCAATGATGGCCGCGATTTTTCGAATGACGAATCCGATGTTGAATCGTGCCGCTAAACCAAGAGCCAATCTGCAAAAGCCGCCAGATTTGAAGCGTCTGAAATATCGTCAGCACTAAATCGGGGACGTTCTTACTTTCGCTGATCGAATTGAATCCCGCGCTGGGTGACAAGATAAACGGCGAAACTACCGAGCCAATGTCCGCCTTCGTAATGTTCGCCCGTCACTGCGGCCAATCCGGCGCGACGATGCGCTTCCGCGGCGGCGGCGAGCGCTGGCCGGCGCACGTCCTTCGCTGGTAGTGCGGAAAGAATTCCCTCAAGCATCCACGCGCGACTCAGATTCAATCCATCGAGGTGCGCGAGCTTGGGGTCGCTCGGATCGGGTGAGACCACAATTGGGAGCCAATCCGCCGTCGCTTTTGTCGGCAATTGCGGCATGAACTTTTTCAACCAGTCAGCAAACTCAATTGGGGACAACACCCTGCGCATCACGTCCGCTTCCCCGAGACAAGGCGAGAGGAAATCTTCACCGGAAGGTTCGTAGGCGAGCGGGCCATTCTTGTCCGCGAGATAAAACTTCCGTGCGCTGTCGGTCAGTAGCTTAACCAAATCTTTGTCGTCAATAATTCGCGCGTAATCCAGCATCAGTCCGAGAGAGAAGGCGGTTTGCGCGTGCTCGCCGATTCGCACGGGATGCGAGAGTTTCGGCAACCACGTTTTTAGACGTTCGAGCGCAGCTTCTTCCAGTGGATGTAAGTTTGCTAACATCTCGCGCGCTTGCGGGTCGTCCCACTCGCGCAATTCGGCACTCAGTTGCAGCAGCCAGGCCAGTCCATATGGACGCTCGAAACTGGCGCGACCTTCTCCGCGCAGATACGCCGCCTCCTGTTTCAGATTTTCCGCGGTTAGACTTTTGCTTAAAGCGGCGCGCGCCGGACCGACAAATGAGGCGTCGGGAAATTTCCGCACCAGACGCACGAGCAACCAATGCCCGTGCACCGACGAATGCCAATCGTAGCAACCGCAAAACGCCGGGGTCAATTGGCGGGGCGGAGCTACGTCGGCATCACTGTTTAAAACGTGGTTGATGTGATTTGGAAATTCCTTGTCCACGCACGCGAGCGCCAATCGCGCGAATCGTTCTGCCGCCGCCGCATCAAAGCTGGGCGTGGTGTTCTCGGCGCTGACCGCAAGAGTGGTAAGAAAGAAAAGAGGCGCGACAAGAATCTTCATTTTGGTTTCGAAAGTAAGCGAGCATATCATTCGGTCATGAAATGCGTCATTCAAGGAATCGTCGCCGGCTTGCTATTTTCCATCCTCCCGCTTCGCGCGGCCGATTATCCAGCCCCGACTGAAGGCGATTACACGATCCACAACTTCAAGTTCGTTTCCGGTGAAACGTTGCCAGAACTGAAGATTCATTATCGGACGCTCGGGAAACCGGAGAAGGACGCGCAGGGCCGAACCACCAACGCGGTTCTCATCACCCACGGGACAACCGGTAGCGGCGCGCAATTTATACGGCCGGAATTCGCCGGCGAACTTTTCGGGAAAGATCAACCGCTCGATGTCGCGAAGTTTTTTATCGTGCTGCCGGACGGGATCGGACACGGCAAATCGAGCAAGCCGAGTGACGGGATGCACGCGAAATTTCCGCGTTACGGCTACGTCGACATGGTGGAAGCGCAGTATCGCTTGCTCACTGACGGGCTGGGCGTGAATCACGCTCGACTGGTCATCGGCACCTCGATGGGCGGGATGCACACGTGGTTGTGGGGCGAGACGCATCCCGACTTTATGGACGCGCTCATGCCGCTGGCGAGTTTGCCCACGCAGATTTCCGGACGCAACCGCGCCTGGCGCCGCATGGTGATCGACGCCATTCGGAATGATCCGGCCTGGAACGGCGGCGAATACAAAACTCAACCACCGAGTCTGCGCACCGCCGCGGAAATGCTCTGGTTCATGAGCAGCAACCCGGTCCTGCGGCAAAAAGAAGCACCGTCCTTGGCCAAGACGGATGAGGTGCTGGACAAATTTGTCGAACAAATCGCGAAAACGGATGACGCGAACGATGTCCTCTACGCGCTGGAAGCCTCGCGCGATTACGATCCCGGTCCGAACCTCGAAAAAATTCGCGCGCCGTTACTCGCGATCAATTCCGCCGACGATCTGATCAATCCGCCCGAGCTCGGAATTCTCGAACGCGAAATCAAACGCGTCCCGCACGGCCGCGCGTTGGTAATTCCATTCAGCGACAAAACCCGCGGTCACGGAAGTCATACACTCGCGGCGTTGTGGAAGGATGAATTAATGAAGCTTCTCAAGGACTTGAAAAATGATCGATAAATCAATTCGATTAATCTGCGTGAACATAGTCGGATTAGACGGAATAATTCCGTCTACTTCTCGTTAGGCGTTAAAAAGTCATCGATGCACGCTTTTTCCCCAGCGGAGCTGCTCCCAACCATGCGGCGCTTTTCAGACATAATTAATGGCAAAGCTCCGAATGTGGGAATTTTGGATCCGGCGATACAAAGTCGACTTCGAGCCAGCAATGTCGTCTCTCCGCACGGAACGGACGGCAGAGTGCTTCAATATCACATTTGGGACCGCGCCCAACCTGACATTTTCGACAAGAAACACTTCAAGTACGAAGTGCAGCACGATCCGATTGCTCGTTACAGCGGGACGGCAACCACTAACTTCTGCATACAATTCTACATGAACAAAATTCGTGGCGTCGTTCATGACCGGGACGCAGTTATATCGCGCGTCCGTGCCGAGCTCTCTAGGCTCAATATCGGCGGTTTCGCGCTGCAAGAGAACGTACAAGCTATTTTTCTGATTCATCGCTTCCATGCCGACTCCGCAGTTCGGCTTGACGCCGAACTACGAACTTACCTGTTTCCGCTGTTAAACGAGGTTCACCCTCTTTTTTACAAGATCATGGACGCATTCAACATCCCAATTTCCAAGGAGCAGCGCCGAGCCATGATTGAAAACCGCACGAACCCAAGTGTCGTTGATCGTTCTTCGCCGTTGTACGGCAGGAACCCAGAACACAACCGCAATCCTTCTGCTGCGTTGCGAGCCGAAGTATTTAAACGCGACAAGTATACCTGTCAGCACTGTGGCGTTATCGGTACATCGACCAGTCTTCACGCCGACCACATCGTGCCGTTTGGCAGACACGGAGGGCTCACAACACTCAAGAATCTGCAGACCCTTTGCGGCCCATGTAACTACCGGAAGGGTGCACGACTTGAAGCTGAACTTACATATCTTTCACGCCAGAACGCCTAACCAGGCGATGCAGCGAACCGCGAGCCGCGCTGCGATTTACCTTCTGCGTGTTTGCCATCCACCCTTTGGCTGCGTGGCTCTCTTTACAGGGCTCGCGGTCGCTGATCTTGTGTCTCACTACCTCAAAGCCACGCGTACTTGATCATCGTAAAGCCACCTTTCGACTACGCTCGTTTCTGCGCTGCTAGGGACGCAGCATTCCCTTGCCGCCACAATCGTGCACAGATCCGCAACAGGCGCGATGCGCGCGGGAGGGTTCGCCTTAGTAGACAATGCGCAGATTGTGGCAAGCGTCTTTCTCGCGAGTTACGCTATGTCGTCCTCGAAAACCAGTCCCCTCAAACTGTCCGTGATTGGGACTTCGCTGCAGAGGCTGAGTTTCTCCGGCTATACCTCGCTTTTTCCTATGCCGAGCGCGCGGACATTAACCGCGAGAGATCGGCTCAGTGGTGGCATGATTACATCGTCTATCTCCAGACCGACGATTGGCGCGCACGATCACGCGTTTGCATCGCATCGGCAGGCGGCATTTGTTCGTACTGCTATTCGCGTCCTGCGATAGAGGCGCACCATATTTCCTACGACCGAGTTGGTCACGAGCTACCTACTGATCTGCGAGCCACCTGTCGCAAATGCCACTCTTTAATCCACGCTGAGACCTAACCAATCGCTGCAGCCAACCGCTGGCCGGCTTTGAGCTAATGTCCTCCCGCGTCGGCGCGTTGTTCGATTTCTTCCAAGCTCGGATCGGCGTTGCGGATCCAATCGCGCGCGGTGTTTACCTCGTTGGTGTCGACCGGAATCGCGCGTGGAAGTTCTCCTTGGGCCAGTAGCTCGGAAGGGGTGAGCGGTTTTGCTCGTTTGATGGGGAATTTCCAATGCCGCCCAAATTTGTAGAGCGCGTAGTACATCGTTTTTGCCTCGGCCGCGCTGACGCCGCTGCAGCGCATGGCGTTGTAAAACATGCGGTCGCAATCCTGCCATGGCCGATTGTGCTGATCGTACGAGACATCATGAAGCACGGATCCGTTTCGGTATTTTCCTTCGAACGGTCCGCCCATTAAAGACCAGAGATAGCGAGGAATAGACGCGCCATCTACTTTCGCTCCGACGGGCGCGATCCAGGTCTCGCCTTTGGGATCGGTGTAACGCAGCTCGCTCAACAGCGTCATGGTGCGGCCATCGCTGTCCCAACGCGCTACTGGTTCGCCGCTGTAATAACCCCACTGGTGCGACTGCTCTGCGCCCACAATCCAGTTTGGCCCTTGGGACGAGCATCCAGCGAGGAGAACAACGGACAGTGCGATAAAGCTTTTGAGTCTTACTTTCATTGTCGATCTTGAAGACCAAGTGCCGGTCTTCAATGTTCAATTGTCGCCGCGGTTAACGATGTTTCGCGCTTTTGTTTTTTGGGTGCAGGAGGTGAAGGCAAAATCGGCTGACCAACGGTTTGTTTTCGATATGGCCGCAGATAAAACATCATGAACACGCCGGTCACGACGAGCAGCGAGCCGATCCATTTTAGTAGCCAGCCGGGATCGCGCAAAATTTGCACAGTGCTTTCATTCAAGTTTTCCGGATTCCAGGAAGCCTGCGAAATCTTGTAGGTCAGTCCTGTCCAGGTGCGCCACCATGCGCCCGGGAAACTGAATGGATTGTTCATCCAGCATTGACCGATTGCGCTGTCGCCTTCCGCGGTCGAGACGCGCAATGTGCTTTTGAATCCGGCCGGGCTGTCGTTGCCTTCGTTGCGTTGCACTTCGAACCCGGTCAATTCCAGTCCGATCGGAAGCGGAATCGTTTTCCAGCCGTACGCGATCATCGTTTCATTCGGTGAAGTTGGAACGGTGATTTGCCAGCCGGCTGGCACCCATTGCTCGAATTTCTCTCCCATTTGTTCGACCTGAACCTGAACGCCGTCCGGCAAATCGTTAGTTGTCGTTGTCGATGTTGCCGCGGATTTCACCGGCAAGAAATCCGTCCACTGCTCGGCGTGCGGCATCGCTTTGTCGACGACCAATTGCCAATCGGCCCAGCCGGTCGTCAGCGGTTTGTCGATCTCGATTTTGCCAGAGGAATTTCCGGCTTTGCGCGAAACGAGTTCGTAAGTGATCGCGCCGTTATCCGCGATAAAAAAGGTGAGATGATTCGGCGCTTCCGCGCCGGCCGGCGGCATCGTCGGCGGACCCCCGTTCGTGCTCAATTCGGTGCCACCGTGCGGATTGTTGCTCGCGGGCGCGGCGGTGGGAACACCTTTTCCGCGAATCGTGACGAGTACCGCCGGATTGTTTGGCTCGTCGCCGAGCGAAGCGGGTTTGCCATCCTGAATCCGAAAGTCCGGCCAGTAATTGTCGATCTTGAGCGAGAATGGCGTGCCCTCCATTTTCACTTCACGGGCAAAATTTTCCGCGACATCGAAGGTCGAATCTTTTCCACCGATGGAGACAGTCACGCGCCCTTTGTTTCCGTTTTGCGGTTGTTCCAAGCGAACTTTCGCGCCCGTGCTGCCGCCTTTCGCTACGCGGCCGATTTGTTCGTCCGGCGCTTTGCTAAACGCAAAAATCGATTCCTCAAGATCGACATTCTGATTTTCGCTCTCGCTCTTACTCTTGCTCGACTCCGGGCGATTTGGTGAATCGCCCTTACCTCCAGCCGCCGAGCCGCGCTTCAACTCGATGTTCGCCAATCCCATTCCGAAAGTCCCGTGTTGTGGATCGTCGGCTAGCAACCAGCTTTCCAAATTCTGACCCATCAACGCCGTCTTGATCGTGAAATGAAGCGCGGGTGCGCCGCCCGTGTTGAGCGGCTTCGGATTCAATTTTCCTTCGATCGCTGGCGCGTAATCGATGATGCTTAGCCGCGCGCCGCTCGCGAGCCTGCCGAGAATTGTCGGGCGCTCCGGCGTCGGCGGATGATGCAGAAATTCCGCGGGATAACCTTTGATGATCCCATCGGTGTCGTGCACGCGCAGTTGATGTTCATCGACTAGCAATCGGTTCGTCGCCGGCTCTCCTTTAAAAAGCGTGACCGTGCCTTCAGTTCCCCAAATGCGTCCGATGAGCGATCCAGTCAGTAACGTGATGATGCCGAGATGAGTGATGAGAAATGCGACGTGATGTTTGCGCCACGGCCAGCGCGACAACGCCGAGATGGCGAGATTCGTGCCGAGCAGAATCAACCAAAGGTTAAACCACGGCGCGCCATAAACGTAAGCACGCGCCACTTTCGCGTCGAAACTCGACTCGTAAATCGTGCCGAAGATCGCGCCGATGATAAGCACGGCGAGCAGCACGACCGCGAGCTTGACCGAGGCGAAAAATTTGAAGGCAGGATTGCGCAGCCAGGCGGGTCGGGATGTTGTTGTCGTCGTGTCGGCCATTCGAAGATCGACATCTTCCACGAGAGTGGGCGCGGGTTCAAACGTCGAATCATCTTCTGTAGAGGCAGGCGTGTCGCCTGCAAATTGCGGCCGACACGGCCGCCGCTACAGTTTGGCCCGAAACGCGCGCAGATGCTCCGCGAAACGCGCAATGTCGAAGTGGTCGTGCGTCCGCGCGTCTTCGTGCAAAGCATTCAGTTCGTTTTCGATCTTCAGTGGCACGCCGTGATTTGTGTTTAACGCTTTCACTAGCGAATCGAGCGCGAGCCCAAGCCGTTTTGCACGATAAAAAAACTGCACTGGCGTTTGTTTACCTACAAATTCCGAATCCGTTTCAGCGAGCGCGCGGAGGATGGACATCGCGGAATAGATATTCGGATTCCATGCGGAACGCGCCAAGGTATCGGCCTGTTGTTGGATTGGCTCGAGATCGGATGAAGTAGGTTCGACAACTTTGGGCAACGCCGGCTCCGCCAAAGTTGCCCGCGCCAAGAGCCATGCGAGCGCGAGTGCAGTCTCCTGCATATCGGGCGCAGGCTCGGTATCGGTGCGCGATCGCCAGGACGCCTCCCGTAACGCGACCGCCTGACCGGTTAACCACGCGCGCGCGCCATTCCACGAATCGTCATCCTTCCAATGTTTCGGTTCGTTGACCGATTGGCTGTCGAGTTCGAAGACGAGCGCGGGGTGGCCGGCTTTCAAAAGATCGGCATCGATATTTTGATGGCAAGCCACGCACGTATTAGCGCGCACGTAAAGATTTCGCAGGTCGCGCATCCCGGCGCTGATCCGCGTCGCATAGGTCCAATCCGGCCGGGTGTGTCCACGCAACCACGGGCCGGCGGCAGCGTGACAAGTTTCGCAGGAAACGCCTTCATCGGGATGCGCCGTGGAAGCGAGCCTTGTCTGCGCGACCGATTGAAAGGGCGAATGACAAACCGTGCAGCGCGCGTTTGAACCGGCATCGGCAATACCGACCGCTTCTGCGATTCGGGCCGAGCGCGCATCGGTCAAGATCGCGAACGCTTTGTTATGAAAATCCTGCCGCGACCAGGTGATGTATTGACTGCGCTTCTCGCCCGCGCCGCCGTGACAACTGGAAGATCGACATCCGATCGCGCCGACAAATTGTTCTCCACTCTCGCGCTCTTGTTTTACTTCCTTCCCGATCGCGGAGGAAACTCCGGCACATAGAGTCAGAGATAAGAGTAACCGCGACACGCGACGGAGTTTAGCATCCGCCAAAAAGAAAACGCCATGCTAAAGGCGAAGGATTATTTCATCGCATGAGCTTCATAAAGCGACGGGCGGATGCGCAGAAAAAATTCGAATCCGTAACCGAGATTGCCTCCGTAAAATGGATCGAGCGAATCTGGATAGTCGTAGAGGGTGAATTGGCCGCCGAGACCGACATCGAGGCCTTGGCCGTGAGTAAGATCGCGGATATAACCAATAGTATAACCGGAGACCGGAAAGATTTGCGATTCATCGGCCAGATCTATCACCAATTCGTGCGCGGATTTTTCCACGCGTTCCCAGCGCGCATAAACCGTGTCGCGTTCGCGCTGGTAATTGGTTTCGACCAGGAATGATTGCGTTTTACCTTCTTGCGTCGCGTTGTTTTGTCCCCAGACAAATGACGTTGACCAATTCGTGTCGCGCCCAAGCGGTTGATTGTAAATCGCCGAGGCAGTGGTGCGGTGCACTTTAGTGTCGGGATCGAGCGCTTCCGGGCTTTTGATATAACCGTGTGAAATTTGCAGCGCGAGATTCGCGATCGGATTCCAGGAAACGCGGCCGCTGAACGAATCGAAGCGTGGACGATCAAAATCGTAGCGTATTTCGTCTGGTTCTCGACCGGTGAAAACGCTGCCTTCCACTTTGACATTGCGCCATTGCAAGCCGGCCGTGGCGACGCCGAAGGTGATGTGCGTTGAATCCTGCCAGTGATGTCCGATGGGCGCGTCCGGATTGTCCATCGCCGATAAGCGATGCATGAAGGTCGGCGGACCGAGCGCCGGCTCGCCGGGATAACCAAAGTAGAGAAACGCGCTAAGATCGACGTCGAACTTTTGCGAGTAACTGAGCGACAGTTCGCTAAACAAATCGTGCGGATGTTGCCGATCGTGCAGCGATTGACCGTTCCACGACTCGCCGGTTTGAAAGAGAAGCGGATAACCGCGCCCGCCTTCGGTGAGCAGATCGAGACTCATCATCGCGCGCAAACCGAGCTGTGCGGAATCGCCGAGCGGATGCGAATACATGCCCATGATCCAGTTGGGCGCGTCGCGTGCTCACGTTGGTGTAACGCGGAAAAATCGCGCCGTGCAACATGAGCATGTCATCGCCAAACATCATCATGTGCCCGTACATCGGCGTTGAATCTGGGACCCAGGCTGTGCCAGAGCTCTCGCGGCTCATCGGATCGGCAATGTTGATCGACGATTGCATCGACATGTGCATCTCAGGCTCATGCTCGTGATTGGCGCGCGGCATTGCCATTCCGTTTGTGTCATGAGTCACAGGTTCTTCATTGGACGTTGAGCGTTGAGCGTTGGGCGTTGAACGTTTCCTTTCTTCTTTCTTGGGGACAAGCGTCATCCCGCATTTCGGACATTTACCGGGATGATCCGTCACCACTTCGGGGTGCATCGGGCAGGTGTATTTTTGTTTCGCAGCCGTGGCCGACGGCGAAACAGTTGATGACTGCGCGGTTTGCGCGCGAACTGCGTTGGTCACGCAGAGCATTGCTAAGATCGACAACGTTAGAATCTTGGTTCTCAAGTTGAAATTGGGTTGAATTGAAAGGTCGGGAGAAAGCGACCGGAGTGGTCGCTTGGACATGTGGGTGTAGAGGCGACTGTCTCAGTCGCGGTTCTTCTTTGCGCGTGAGGGCACGCGCCCCTACACCTAAACGCGAGAAGGCGGAGCGTTCGCGAGAATGCTCCCAATCAATTCAACGAATGAAGTTTTCCCGGGGGGACCGGTATCGAGCAACAACGGCGCAGCATTATGCGACTCCGTCAGAACAATTCGCAATACGACGCTAAGATCGACATCGGAAAAATTAGCATCATCGCGCGCCCAATCTTTCGCGACGGCGGCAAAGACGGCGCGCAAAATTTTGCAGCACAGCAGATTCGAAGAATTCCCTGGTTGCTTTGCCGGCTTGGAATGAAACGGGCATTCGCTCTCGCTTGTATCCGTTTTGGCGGCGACAGCGCCGAGCGCGCAGTGATTGGAAATTGCGATCCAGGAACTGATCGCAATTGCGACGGTCACGCATCTCGCGATTGCCTTCACGCTGGCTTCAATCGTCGACCTGCCGCCAAGTCTCAAACGTTTTCTTCCGGCTCGACGATCGGCACCACATCCGGCGCGATTCCTGACGGCGGAATCATATTCCCGGAAACTGCCGGCGCCGGGGACGTGGATTCGGCGTCGGCGCTCACACGCGGGATACGTGTAGACATGATCATCGCGAAAAACAGAAGCAGCGCGGCCAAATACCAGGGCGCGCCTGGAACGTTCCAGCCATGTTTCGCATCGATGAAATAGGCAAACGTGAAAGTAAATAGTGCGGGACCGATGATGACCGCGATCGCGCGCAGGCTGCTGATCGCACCCTGCAATTCGCCTTGCTCACGTTCGCTCACGCGCCGCGTCATCATTCCCTGGGCGGCCGGGCCGGAAATGGACCAGATCATCATGACCGGAATGGAAATGAAATAACCCAATCCAGTGCGGGCGAGACCGGCGATGGCCATGCCGAGGCCGCCGAAAAATTGGCCGACATAAAGTGTTCGGCGTTCGCCCAGACGCGCCACGATCGGTCGGACGAGCGCGGCGGAGATTACCACCGAACAGGCGCCAACAACGGCGAGCGACAAACCAATTGTTCCTTCTTTCCAGGCGTAACGAAAAATCGCATAGAGCGCCCAAACGTTAAAAACTTCGTGTGCGACGTAGCCGATGAATTGGATGGTCGCGAGCTGGAACAATTCCGGATGCGAGCGAAGCAGGACGAGCGAGCCGACCGGATTAGCGCGGCGCAAGGTAAAGTCTTGGCGACGATCTTTCGGCAGCGATTCCGGCAGGACAAAGAAACCGTAGAGCGCGTTCGCGAGACTCAGGCCACCCGCGACCCAGAATGGGAGTCGGGGATCGGAATTGCCGAGCAATCCGCCGAGCGCGGGACCAAGAATAAATCCCACTCCGAAGGCTGCGCCAATGAGACCGAAGGCGCCCGCTCGTTTTTCCGGTTCTACGACGTCGGAGATGTAAGCCATGCCCGTGGAGATGCTCGCGGCAGTAATTCCAGAAATGACGCGGCCGAGAAAAAGCCAGCCGATGGTCGGCGCCATCGCCATGACGAGATAATCAAGACCGAGTCCGAGATTCGAAAGGAGCACGACCGGTCGTCGCCCAAATCGATCCGAGAGTACGCCGAGCACGGGCGAGAAAAAAAACTGCATCAACGCGAAGACGGTGCCGAAAACGCCGAACCACTTGGCCGCGCTCGTTGCGTCGCCCCCGAGAAAATTCAGCACCAGCTTCGGCAGCACCGGCGCAATCAACCCGAGCGCGAGCATGTCGAGCGTAACGGTGACGAAAATAAAGACGACGGCGGCTTTACGTGGTTTCAGCATCATCTGTGCGTTGTTTCTCTTTTTTAATCTGTGAAGATTTGCGTTAGGCTGTGGATACAAATTTGATCACGCGACTCTCATACCTCTCGCCGAAGACTCAAGTGCGCGAGAGCCCGATTCACGGACGCGGATTGTTTGCCACTACGAATATTGCGAAAGGCGAGGTCGTTGCCGTCAAGGGCGGGCACATCATCACGCGCGAAGAGGTGCGCGACGTTAACGCGCGGCTCGGACCAGTTGAAATTCAGATTGGCGACGATTTGTTTATCGCACCGGTGAGGGATGAAGAACGAGAGCCGTCGATGTTGTACAGCAATCATTCGTGCGATCCGAACCTCGGCCTCCGGGGCGAGATTACGTTCGTAGCCATGCGCGACATTCGCGGGAGCGAAGAACTTACTCACGATTGGGCCATGACCGATGACGACGATTCATCAACGAAGTGCAGCTGTGGCTCACGAAACTGCCGCGGCACACTGACCGGCAAAGATTGGCAGCGTCCGGAATTGCAAAAGCGTTACGCAGGATATTTCTCGGCGTATCTGGCGGAGAAAATCGCGCAGTGAAACCTTCGCACCAGACGCCGAAAGTATCGGTTATCATTGCAACTTATAATTATAGTTCGGTTTTGCGCTACGCGATCGCCACGGTGTTGTGGCAGACATTTCAAGACTTCGAACTCATCGTCGTCGGCGATTGCTGCACCGATGACTCGGAAGAGGTGGTACGCTCATTCGGAGATCCGCGTGTCCGCTGGTCAAACCTGAAGGAGAACTCTGGCAGTAAAGGGCTACCGCTAAATGCGGGGCTCGAGATCGCCCGGGGTGAATTGATTGCCTACATTGCACACGATGATCTATGGCATCCGGAGCATCTCCAGATAATCGTCGACGCGATCAAAAGCGATGATGGCGACCTGGCCTATAGCGTTGCTCTGTACGTGCCTCCGCCGGGAGAATTGGAGCGCCGCTTATCGGGCGTTTTTCCCGAAGAGGTCTTTTCTCCAGGCAATTGCCTTATTCATTCAACTGTAGTGCATCGCAAGAGCTTGATCGACGACTTGGGCGCATGGCCCGACTACAGAACAACGCAGCTTCCGCCGGATTATGTCTTCTTCGATCGCGCCGCTGCAGCAGGTAAGCGACTTGTGCCGGTTCCGAGACTTACCGTCTGGAAATTTAACGCGAGCAGCCGGCCAGGGTGTTATCAGGAGAAACGATGCGACGAACAAGCGCATTATTTCGAACTGCTACGCGACGATCCGGCGCTAGCAGAGAAGGAGCTTATTGCCGTCGCTCGTTCAGCGATGATTTACGGGTTGGAACCGCTCCGTATGCAACGGCCGGGTCGCGATGCGCCGCCAGGAGCTTATGTTCACCACCTTCGGCAGATCCGCGGACTGGAAAAAATCGAGCCGACGGAGCGGCTGCCGCTCTTTCCAGAAGGGGCGCCTTTCGGGATTGAGCTAGCGCAACCGATGCCAAAAGAAGTCGACCCCGGCCAACGCCTCGAACTGGAGGTGCGCGTCCGCAACGACAGCGACTTCTTCCTTAGCAGTGAAGCTCCATTTCCGTTGCACCTAAGTTACCACTGGCTAAACGCCGATTCCTCGCATGCAGTGTTCGACGGTCTGCGCTCGCGATTCATGCCTCCCTTGGAGCCACACACCACGCTCCATTACTTCATCACGGTGCTGGCACCAGCTGAATCGGGGTTTTACCGTCTGCAACCCGCTCTCGTGCAGGAGAACGTGCGTTGGTTTGATGGAGTCGCGCGCGGAGAATTTCCTGTTGTGAAGGTCGGCGCGGAATGAGCACCGTTGTCGGCGGATACGCTTTGCGCTTGCTTGTTTGAAGCGACGTTCTTTCTTATCGAAACATGACGTCACAGCCGTCGAAGGATCCACCACTAGTCACTGCCAAAGGTGAGCCGCTAGTTCCTTTGCCCGCGGGCATCAACTTTCGTCCAGCAATCACGCATCTGGATGCGCGGGGGAGTGTTTGCGAAATGCTTGATCCTCGCTGGCAATGGCATCCCGATCCGCTTGTTTTTGTCTATATGTTTACGCTTAGGCCCGGCATGGTGAAGGGCTGGGGCCTTCACAAAAAACATGAGGACCGTTACTTCGTTCTCGCTGGAGAAATGGAGATCGTCTTCTTTGACACGCGCCCGGGCTCGCCCACAGTGAATCAAGTCTCCAATTTCGTTCTTTCCGAATATAATCGCGGGCTCCTTAACATTCCGGCCGGCATCTGGCATGCTAACCGCAACCTGGGAGAGAAGGATGTAATCTGTGTGAATTTTCCTACCCAACCGTACCAACACGACGATCCGGACAAATACCGTTTGCCCCTCGATACCGATCAGATTCCGTACAAGTTTGAAAATTTGAGCGGCTGGTAGTTTAGCGACGACCATTCCGCGTCGCGGCTCATGTACATTCCTCCGTTCAACCGCGTGGAAGATCGACAGGCGATCAACGGGTTCATTCATGCGCACGGCTTCGCGACGCTCATTACCGACAACGGTGGCCAACCGTGGGCGAGTCATTTGCCGGTCTTGTTAGAGGAAAACGCGAATGGATGGGGAACGTTGCGCAGTCATATGGCCCGCGCTAACGCGCAGTGGCGCGAATTGGAATCAGAACAAGAGGTGCTCTGCATTTTTCATGGGCCGCACGCCTATATTTCGCCGTCCTGGTACGTGATGCAGCACACCGTGCCGACTTGGAACTACGCCGCGGTGCATGTTTACGGCATTCCCCGGCTCGCGGACGAGATCGTGCTCAAGCAAATTGTGATCGAGACGACGAACAAGTACGAATCGTCGATGCCGAAGCCATGGACGATCCCGCTGTCCGAACGGGAGATGGACGCGATGCTGAAAGCCATCGTTGGCTTCACCATCGAAATCACGCGGGTGGAAGCGAAGTTTAAGTTTGGTCAAAATCGCTCTAAAGAAGATCAGGAAAGTATGTTGAACGCCTTGCAGCAATCGACGGATTCGGGCAGCCGGGATTTGGCCGAATTCATACGCAGTCACACCGACTGAACATGAAGCGACTATCCGACGAAGTTAGTACCGGTAATGCTCTGACTTAAACGGGCCGTCGACGGGGACGCCGAGGTAATCGGCTTGCTCCTTGGTCAACTTTGTGAGCTTAACGCCGATCTTTTCCAGGTGCAGGCGCGCGACTTCTTCGTCGAGTTTCTTCGATAAAACGTAAACGCCTACTTTGTAGGTGTCTTTGTTCTTCCAGAGATCGAGTTGCGCGAGCACTTGATTGGAAAATGAATTCGACATGACGAAGCTCGGGTGACCGGTGGCGCAGCCGAGGTTCACCAGGCGGCCTTCGGCGAGCATGAAAATCTCGTGGCCATCCGGGAATGTATATTTATCTACCTGCGGCTTGATGTTGGTGTGCTTCACACCTTTCGCGTCGTTAAGCGCATCGACCTGAATCTCATTATCGAAGTGCCCGATGTTGCAAACGATTGCCTGGTCTTTCATCCGCTCCATATGCGTGAGCTTGATGATGTCGACATTACCCGTGGCAGCGACGTAAATGTCGCCGCGGCCGAGCGTGTCTTCGATGGTGGTGACTTCGTAGCCTTCCATCGCCGCTTGCAACGCGTTGATCGGATCGATCTCAGTAATGACAACGCGCGCGCCCTGGCCGCGCAATGATTGCGCGCAACCTTTGCCGACGTCGCCATAGCCGCACACAACCGCGATTTTACCGGCGATCATGACATCGAGCGCGCGATTCAATCCATCGACCAGCGAATGCCGGCAGCCGTAGAGATTGTCGAACTTCGACTTCGTGACCGAATCGTTCACGTTGATCGCCGGAACGAGCAGCTTCTTTTCCTGGTGCATCTTGTAGAGACGATGCACGCCAGTCGTTGTTTCCTCGGAAACGCCGCGCCAATCTTTGACGATTTCATGCCAGCGATACGGATTCTCGCGTTGCACTTCGATCAACAAATCCTTGATGACCTGTTCTTCCTTATTTGCGGATTTCGATTTCGCCCAGTCGCTGCCCTCCTCAAGCTCGTAACCTTTGTGAATGAGAAGTGTCGCGTCGCCACCATCATCTACGATCAGCTGCGGGCCTTTGCCGTCAGGATGCGAGAGCGCCTGATAAGTGCACCACCAGTATTCCTCCAGGCTTTCGCCTTTCCATGCGAATACGGAAACGCCCGTTTTCGCGATGGCGGCGGCAGCATGATCTTGCGTCGAAAAAATATTGCAGCTCGCCCAGCGAATACTCGCGCCAAGATCGACGAGCGTTTCGATCAACACCGCGGTCTGGATCGTCATGTGCAACGAACCGGTCACCCGCACCCCGGCCAGAGGCTTGGTCTTCGCGTATTTTTCGCGGATCGACATCAATCCCGGCATTTCCTTTTCCGCGATGGAAATTTCTTTCCGGCCCCAGTCCGCCAAACTGATGTCGGCGACTTTGTAATCCTGTTTTGTGTTCGTTTTTGTTGTGCTGATCATAAAATTTATTTCGCCGCGGCCCTAAGCGCGTCGGCTTTGTCGGTTTTTTCCCACGTGATGACGTCAAGATCATCAACCCGTCCGAAATGACCGTAGTTGGTGGTCTTGCGATAAATCGGTCGCAGCAAATTCAATTGCTTGATGATGTTAGCTGGTTTGAAACTAAAAACTTCGCACACAGCGCGTTCGAGCTTGTCATCGCTTACTTTGCCGGTGCCAAAGGTATCGATGCTGACGCTGACCGGTTCCGGATGACCGATGGCGTAGGCGAACTGCACTTCGCACCGATCGGCCAGACCGGATGCGACCACGTTTTTCGCGACCCAGCGTCCCATGTATGCAGCCGAGCGATCGACCTTGCTCGGATCTTTCCCCGAAAAAGCGCCACCGCCATGGCGTCCCATTCCACCGTAAGTATCGACAATGATTTTGCGGCCGGTGATACCGGCGTCGCCTTCAGGACCGCCGACGACGAAGCGTCCGGTCGGGTTAATCAAGTAAGTCGTCTTTTTATCGAGCCATTCGGCAGGCATTACCTTTTTGATGAGCAATTCGGTCAACGTTTCGTGAATTTCTTTTTGTTTAACGTCGGCCGCGTGCTGAGTGGAAACGACCACTGCGGAAGCGCGCACCGGTTTGTGTCCGTCGTATTCAATTGAGACTTGCGTCTTCGCGTCCGGTCGCAGCCACGGAATCTCGCCCGATTTGCGGAGCCGCGCCAGTTCACGCCCAAGTTTATGCGCAAACGAAATCGGCGCTGGCATCAGCTCCGGCGTTTCGTTGCAGGCAAAACCAAACATGAGCCCCTGATCACCCGCGCCTTGTTCGGCGGTGCCTTTGCCTTCCGCCGCTGCTTGATCGACACCTTGTTTAATGTCGCGCGATTGCTCCGTGATTTCGCATACGACCCGACAGGTATCGGCGTGAAAAATGCAATCATTGTTCACATAACCAATGCTGCGGACTGCGTCGCGAACTTGGTCGGTGAAATCGAAGCGCGCGTTACTCGTGATCTCGCCGGCCAGCACGACGAGATTGCCCTTGGCCAGTGTTTCGCACGCGACGCGGCTGAGCGGGTCCTGCTCGAGACAAGCATCGAGAATGTAATCGCTGATGGTGTCGCAAACCTTATCGGGATGACCTTCGGTTACCGATTCGGAGGAAAAAATAAAACGACGAGACATGGTGAAATATTGAAACGTTGAAAAGTTGAAAAGTTGAACCGAAGCCTAAAGCTGAGTCCGGAAACCCGAATCCCAGAAGTTCAGGCTTGGATCATATTGACCAATCATGATACGTAGATATATCGTTTCCCATCCGAATGACGTCAACCATAAATTTGCTGCGCATCCTCGCGGACCCGACGCGGCTTCGTTTGCTTCTCTTGCTCGAACAGGAGGAGCTCTCCGTCGCGGAATTGCAGGAGATTCTGAGCATGGGCCAATCCCGCATTTCGAGTCATCTCGCGCAATTGAAGCGGGCTGGAGTTGTGGACGATCGCCGTGCGGGAAAGAATGTTTACTACGGGCCGGCCAAGCGCGGCGATCGAAGCGGTGCGCTGACGCGAGTGAATGAAATGGTGCGGACGCTTGCCCGCGAACTGCCGGACACAGCGCGAGATCGGACGGCGCTGAAATTGACTTTGCGGAAGCGTCAGGACAAAGCGCGCGAATATTTCGACGAGCTCGCCGGAAAATTCGGACGCAGTCATTGTCCCGGTCGCTCGTGGGAAGCGCTGGCGCACACGCTCATCTCGCTCTTGCCCGCGCTGAGCGTGGCCGATCTCGGTGCGGGCGAAGGGACACTCTCACAGCTACTCGCGAAGAAGGCGCGGAAAGTCATCGCGATCGATAACTCGCCCAAGATGGTCGAGTTCGGTTCGCAATTGGCCAAGCGGCACGGTTTCAAAAATCTCGAATACCGGCTGGGCGATATCGAAGATCCGCCGATTGCCAAGAACCATGTCGATCTTGCTGTGCTCAGCCAGGCCTTACATCACGCCATTCGCCCGGAGCGCGCGATCGCCAGCGCGCATCGCATTTTAAAAAAAGGCGGGCGGCTCGTCGTGCTCGATTTACTTAGCCACAGTTTCGACAAAGCGCGCGAGCTTTACGCCGATCACTGGATGGGTTTCAGCGAAGTGCAATTGCACGAGTTTCTCGAGAAGGCGGGATTTAAGGAGATCGACGTCCGGGTTGTTTCGCGGGAGAAGCAAAGTCCGCAGTTTCAGACGATTTTCGCGACCGGCGTGAGGTAGTTTACCCGAACATGTCGACCTTGCAGTTGTCTGATTGATAACGAGCTTGCGTTCTGTGTCAGCGAGGCATTCAAATTACTGACGATGAGCGGCTTCTTCGAGGAAGTGAAACGACGAAAAGTTTACCGCGTGGCGGCCGCTTACATCATCGCCGCCGGGTTCATCATTCAGATCGGATCGGCGGTTTTTCCCGCGTGGGAGTTGCCCAACTGGACGTTCCGTCTGGTAGTTGTGCTGCTGCTCATCGGATTTCCAATTGCATTGATTTTGGCCTGGGCTTTCGACGTTACGCCGCAAGGAATCAAAGTGACGCCAACCGCGGTGGAGGAGTCGAATCGAACCGTGCGCGGCCGGCGCAATCTCTTTGTCTTGCTCATATTAGGTCTGCTCGTTTCCGGAATCGCCGGATTTTTTCTTCTGCCACGCGCTTCCGCGCGCAAGATCGATAAGTCGATCGCGGTGCTGCCGTTTGAAAATCTCAGTAACGATCAGGAGAATGCTTTCTTCGCCGACGGCATTCAGGACGACATTCTGACGAGCCTTTCCAAGATCGGCGATCTCAAGGTCATCTCGCGCACGTCGGTCATGCAATATCGAGGTAAAGGAAATAATGTGCGCGAGATCGGTAAAGCGCTCGGCGTTTCCGCGATTTTGGAGGGCAGCGTGCGGCGCTCGGCAAATCGCATACGCGTCAATGTGCAGTTGATCGACGCGACCACCGACGAACACATTTGGGCGAACGATTACGATCGCGATCTGACCGACGTCTTTATGATCCAAAGCGATCTTGCGCAAAAAATCGCGGGCGAACTGCAAGCCAAGCTTTCGCTAACCGAGAAAGCGCAGATGACGCAAAAGCCGACGGAAAACGGTGAGGCTTACCTCGCCTATATCCAGGCGATGAACTTGTTTGTTCCGGAAAACGTTGAAAAGCTGAAGCAGGCCGAGCAACTCTATCAGCGCGCTCTCGATCTTGACCCGAATTTTGCGCTCGCCTATGCCCGGCTCTCGCATGTCGAGAGCTGGATTTTTCATTTGTTCGATCCAAGTGCAACGCGGCGCACGAAAGCGCGGACCCTGGCGGAGCAGGCGTTAAAATTGCAGCCCAATTTGCCCGAAGCGCACCTGGCGCTCGGCTACTGTTATTACTACGGCGATCTGGATTACGATCTCGCGTTGAGCGAGTTCAAGATTGCGCAGAGCGGATTGCCGAACGATGCAGAAGTACTTCTCTCGCTCGGCGCGATCCAACGGCGCAAAGGTCAGTGGGCTGAATCGACCGCATATTTCGAGAAGGCCGCTTCAGTCAACCCGAAGGATACCTGGGTCCTGCAAAATCTTGGGATCAACTACGAAGCGGTCCGAAATTATGAAGCCGCCGAGAAAACCTATAATCGCGGGATTGAGTTGGCGCCGAACTCGTTCGGGTTGCGGGGACTGAAGTCGAAACTCGCGATCGATTGGAAAGGAGACGTGAGCGTTGCCGACCGGGAGCTGGCCAAACTCCCGCCGGATTTCGATCCGGAAGGAATGATTACGGAAGGCCGGGTAGGAATATTTCTTTACGAGAGGAAATTCGCGGAAGCCCTCGCTCTTTTGCAAAAAATCAAGGGCGACATTCTTCATGGCGAAAATGGCTCGCCCACGCCCAAAGGTTTGCTCGAAGGAATCTGTTACTTCTTCATGAATGACAAGGCAAAGGCGCGGGAAGCGATGGAACGCGCGCGGGTTTTCGTGGAGCAGCAGGTGCGCGAAAATCCGAATGATGCGGGACGTCATGCTCAGCTCGGCACCATTTTCGCCGCGCTCGGACGCAAGGAAGATGCGATTCAGGAGGGGAAACGTGCGACCGAGCTGCTGCCGGAATCAAAAGACGCCTTCGATGGCCCCGCCATGACGATTCAACTCGCCCAAATTTATGTGTGGACGGGCGAAATCGATCAGGCGCTGCAGTTGATCGAACATTCATTAACTATTCCGGCCGGCATTACCGCTGCGCTTCTCAAACTCGACCCGGTTTGGGACCCGTTGCGGAAAGACCCGCGCTTTCAAGCTTTGATCGACAAGTACAGTGCGAAGACTTAGCGCCGCGTTGTTTTTTTTGTTCGTCGCTACAGCGGCACGCGCGGAGTGGACGATAACTTCCACGCGCACGGAGCCGGCGGCTGTGACCGGTCTCGAACATCGACATATTGTCCTCGAGGAATCCGAAACGGGCGATCGCGCGATTGCTGATCTCGCCATTTTTTCCGCGAAATCATGCGCACTGCGAGTGCTCGACAATCCTGGTGGCGAAAAGAATCTCGCCGAGGCGATGGAACAGACGAAATGCCTTGCCGGCGTCAACGGCGGTTATTTCGATCCGAACTTCGCGCCAATTGGTCTGCGTGTTGTCGACGGGAAAACTCTTGCTCCGCTGCTCCGCGCCCGCTTGCTGACGGGCATCCTCACTGCTTCTTCGCGTGGAATTCAAATCGTGCGTCTTCCAGAATTTTCGCGAAAACAAAAACTCGATACTGCCATCGAGTGCGGACCGATGATTGTCGATCTTGGGACGAAGGTGCGCGGCCTCGACGATACTCGCTTCGCCCGGCGTACCTTTGTGGCAGTCGATCGGAGCGATCGCGCTGCGCTTGGATTTTGTTCCGAAGCGACCTTGGCGGGTCTCGCCAGAATTCTGGCGTCGCAATTTGCCTCTGATTTCAAGATTCAGCGCGCTTTGAATCTCGACGGCGGTTCATCGAGCGGATTTTGGTTCAAGCGAAAGGACGGAAGTGATTTTTCCATTTCCGAACAAAAGAGTGTACGCGATTTCGTGGCCGTGGCCCCCAAATAAGGCGCGATGTCATCCTGAGCAGAGCGAGGGATCTCTCGTTCGGCGTACACAAATTTCGAGAGAATATTTTCCAGCCTGTGCGAGATCCTTCGGTCGCCGCGGCGACCGAAGGATGACTCGCGATGAGAACGTTTGGTGGATTTAGAGTGGGCAGCAATTTTTTTTACGGCGAAGTGCGTGGCGACGAGGTGCACGTGCTCGCCAAACCATTTTGGATCGAAATCGCCCCGACAGGCGAAGTCGCAAAGCTCGCAGATGTAGATGTCGATCTTCCAGTCGCGCCGTCGAAGTTGATCGCGGTCGGACTCAACTACGCCGATCACATCGCGGAGATGAAACGGACGCCGCTCGGCACTCCGCTGATTTGGTTCAAAGCGCCAAGCTCGCTTCTTCCGCACAACGGCACGATCGAGATCGCCTTTCCCGAGCATCAGACAGATTTCGAAGTGGAACTCGCGATCGTCATCGGCGCGGAAGCAAAAAATGTCAGCGAGGATCGCGCGTTCGATTTTGTATTTGGCTACACCGTAGGCCTCGACATTAGCGACCGCGATTTGCAAAAGACCGAAAAACAATTCGCCCGTTGTAAGTCGTTCGACACTTACACGCCGGCCGGACCATTCGTCTGTTCCGATGTCGATGTCGTCGATTTGCCCATCGAGCTAAAGCAAAACGGTGAGGTCAGGCAGAAGGCGCGCACGAGTCAGATGATTTATTCGCCGGCGCAAATCGTCTCTTTTGCCAGCCATGGCATAACGTTGTTGCCGGGCGATTTGATCTTAACCGGCACGCCCTCGGGCGTGGGACCGATTCGCGATGGCGACCAGATCGAAGCTCGGATCGGCGACTGGCCGTTACTGCGCAATCGCGTCCGGGATGTGCGTCGCTGATTGATTGATTCAACGGCAGTGCCGAAAAATTCGCGTTTGTTCGATTTGATTTGCTTGTCCTACATCCCTTGGGCGCAGATAATCCGAAATAAAGGCGCGACCTTCGGTGGGAGCCTCGAAAAATAAGGTGAAAAGTTTTGCTGGACTCAGCCCAAGGAGCTTTGGGATAAGAGAGGAAGACCGTTACCGGAAACCGAGCTGGTAACGGAACATCTGCCGCAACTATGAAAACATTGCTTACTGTCTGCTTCTGTTACGTCACGCTCACATTAATTGCGTTTGGCCAAACTCCCCCCGTGCCGCCACCCGGTGCTCCTGCCGCCACGGCAGCGCCCGCGAACCCGGCCGTTCCCGCTAACCCTGCTACGCAAATGCCGCCGCCAGCGGCCGGGATGTCGCCTGCAATGGCGCCCGCAACCGCGCCGGGGATGTCGCCCGTAACTGCCCCGGGAATGGCGCCCGCAACCGCGCCAGGAATGTCGCCAGCTCCAGGATCGACGGTGGCGGCAACACTGAGCGCGTCGCCAGCCGCTTCGATTAGCGCATCGCCCAGTGCTTCGCCTGCCGCGGAAAAAGGGAGCGAGAATTTCCTGATCGATAATTTCCGTAAGGGCGGCCCGATCATGTGGCCGATCCTGATCGTTTCGCTCGTTGGGCTAACGGTTGTGATCGAGCGAGCGTTCTGGTGGGCTGGCCGCTGGTACCGGCGCGATCCGAAACGCATCGAGAAAGTATTCACCGCGATTGAAGTCGGCGATGTGGCCGAAGCGTCACGCCTTTCTCGTGATTCGCGCGATCCGGTTCTGCGCATGATGTGGAACGGTCTCAACCATCAGCACGCCTCACTGCAAGGCGCGCTACAAGTCGCCGCCGGCATCGAGATCAAACGCGCCGGCCGCTTCCTCGTGGTAATGGATACATTGGTGACTCTCGCCCCGTTGCTCGGTTTGTTGGGCACGATCACCGGTTTGATTCGGTCGTTCAGCTTTCTCGGCAACGAAGAGCTGGCCGTGCAAGCCGTCACCGGTGGTATCGCGGAAGCGCTCATCGCCACTGCCTGCGGTCTTGGCATCGCCATTTTCGCATTGATTCCGTTTAACTTTTTCACGTCTCGAGTGTCTAACTTGGAGTTCGAACTGCAGACCGCTGCGACGAACTTGGAGGTGATGCTTGAAGCGAACTCAAAGGAAAAACGCGAAGCCGAAATGGCATCGAGATAGAAAGCCGCCAGTTCAGGCAAAGGAACCGGACATGATGTCGCCAGCGATTCGCGAGGCAAGAAAATGAGAATTGTTACACCAATTCCTCACAAGAAAGCCCGGATCGAGATCATTCCGTTGATCGACATCATGTTTTTTCTCCTCGCCAGCTTCATGATGGTGAGCTTGAGCCAGGTCCACATGAAGGGCATCAAGGTCACGCTGCCCACTGGTGTTTCCGGTGAAACCCAAAACAAGCGCGAATATGTCAGTTTATCGGTCGATAAGGATGGTTACTTTTATTTCGACAAGACACCGATCGCTCTCGAAGACGTGTTGCCGAAACTACGAGCGATCTATCAAACAAGTCCCGACGCGAAGATATTTATTCGCGGCGATCGCGATGCGCTTCACGGCAATGTGATTATCTTGCTCGATCGAGTCCGTTCGTCCGGATACAATAGGATCGCGTTCGAGATTAAGAGTGAAGCGGGAAAGGCGATTCCGGCGCCGGGAGCGATCCCATAATTATGCCGAATATGCCAAAGCCATTGCTTTATCGGCCTCCCCCGAGATGGCACGTTTGGGCGGCGCTTGGTGGCGCAGTATTGCTCCATTTGACCGCCGTTGTCGCGGCGATGAAGCGCGAACCTCCGCCGATGGACCTGGCTGCACTTCCAGACGCGGTAGTGATTGGTCTCGACCAGGCACCACCTGACCCCGAACCGACTCCGCCGCCCGAGGAGCCGGACGCGCCGCCTCCGCCTCCGCCTCCGACATCGGTACCGGAGTTCGTGGAAGAACAAGCGACTCCGCCCCCCAAAAAGACCACACAGAAGTTTCAGCCCATCGCGCGACCTCAGGTTGCTGCGGCTGGCCCGGTGTCCATCTCGAATGCGAAAGCACTGGCCATCAGTGCGCCGCGACCGGAATACCCGTACGAGGCGCGGAGTCGTCACATTACGGGCAGCGGGGTTTGCGTCGTGACAGTTGACGCTGGCAGCGGGAGCGTGAACGATGCGACCATGGCGGTAAGCATCGGCAACCCGATCCTCGATAATTCTGCGGTTAGCGCGTTCCGACGATGGAAATTTAAGCCGGGAACGGTTTCGAGAGTGAAAATTCCGATCACATTCACCATGTCCGGCGCGTCGTACTGATATTTTGCTATGAAAGTCTCTTCACCGATCCCGAAAAAACGAGCGCGCATCGAGATCATTCCGTTGATCGATATCATGTTCTTTCTGCTCGCCAGCTTCATGATGGTGAGCCTGAGCCAGACGCACATGAAAGGCATTCGCGTTGCTCTTCCGTCGCCTACCGCCGTGAAGACGACGCCGGATCCGACCGTTGTTAACATTCAAGTGCTCGCCGGCGATGCCACTTACATCAATCGACAATTCGTTGCCGACGACCAGGTTCTCCCGACGCTTTATCAACTGCACCAGAGCAATCCGGGCGTGAAAGTCTCGATCAGCGCTGATAAGGAAGCGCTGCATGGCGACGTGATCACGCTTCTGGACCGCGTGCGTTCGACCGGTATTTCCAAGATTGGCTATCAGATACAACCGGCGCCGTCGGCCCCGCATTAATCGCGGCCCCACACGCGAGCCTTCGCAGCGCGGTAACATCTCGCAAAGCGCGAATCTGCAAACGCCGATCAGCGCAGAGTACTAAGATGGTGAGCTAGTTTGCGCGCAGCTTGCGCACGGTGGCTGATTTCGTTTTTCATTTCCGCGGGCAATTCCGCAAACGTCCGATCGAAACCTTTGGGCACGAAAATCGGGTCGTAGCCAAATCCGTGTTCGCCGTGCGGCAGATCGATGATGACGCCTTCCGAAACTCCTTCGAACGTGTTCAGCAATTTGCCTTCGCGGGCGAGCGCGATCACACAGCGGAATCGCGCCGTCAGTTTCGGCCTCGAGACATTCCTGCGTGCGAGCTCGCTTAATAACTTGTCGACATTCTGCTCATCGGTCGCTTCCTGGCCTGCATAACGAGCCGAATAAACTCCCGGAGCGCCGTCGAGTGCATCGACTTCAAGTCCGGAATCGTCCGCGGCCACGAGCAGATGTCGATCTTGCGAAGCAGCGAGGGCTTTCAAGACCGCATTTTCTTCGAATGTGGCCCCCGTTTCCTCGATTTCCCGTGCGTCCGGCACGCTCGAAAAATCGCACACCTCAAATTCCTTCCCGAGAATCTCGGCGAACTCGCGCGTCTTGTGCGCGTTGCGTGTTGCGAGAAGCAAGCGAAGCATGTTTGACAGGATTTACAGAATTAACTCGATTAAATTTACAGGAACTTAGTTTTAATCCTGCGAATCTTGTTAATCCTGTCTAACTCTTCTTCATGAGCGAGCGACGCAAACCCTATCCATTCGATCAGATCGAGCCGAAGTGGCAGGCGATTTGGGACGAACGCCAACTTTTCCACGCGCTCAACCCAGGCGAGGGAAATTTCGATCCGGCCAAACCGAAGTTCTACGTGCTCGACATGTTTCCTTATCCAAGCGGCGCCGGCTTGCACGTCGGTCATCCGGAAGGTTACACCGCCACCGACATCGTGGCGCGTTATAAGCGGATGCGCGGCTTCAATGTTCTTCATCCGATGGGCTGGGATGCGTTCGGCCTGCCGGCGGAACAATACGCGATTAAGACAGGGCAACATCCATCGATCACCACGCGCGACAACGTTGCGAAATTCAAATCGCAGCT
>OBLT010000063.1_pt1 | contig 81150 bp, 72 predicted proteins | sample 1518721 | NCBI WGS metagenome assembly OBLT01 (sample SAMEA3539307, study PRJEB22396) | soil metagenome | biome: tundra; feature: field; material: soil | place: USA | collected 2010-05 | depth 0.15 m | reverse complement strand
TGACCACGGCCGCGGACACCTTGGTCAGCAACCGCAACAACAGCGGCTACGGTCGCGCCCTGTCTGGCAAGGCCGGCCAATACTACTGGGGCTCGAATGGTTCGGTGGCCCGTACCTGCATGCTGCTTCAGGTGGCTAATCGTCTGTCGCCCAAGGCCGATTATCTCGATACCTGCGTCGATCAGATCAGCTGGATCTTTGGTCGCAACTACTACAACCGCTCGCAGGTCACGGGCATCGGCATCAACCCGCCCATGCATCCGCACCATCGGCCCTCGCAGTCGGACGGCGTCGACAGCCCCTGGCCAGGGCTGCTGGTGGGTGGCGGCAACAACACCTCCACGCAAGCTCCGAACGGCAACAAGAACGGCGCGACCAACTGGACCGACGATGTGAACGACTATGAATTGAACGAAGTGGCCATCAACTGGAACGCGCCGCTGACCTACGCGCTGGCCAGTTTCCTCGACGCCAATACCGGACCCGCCACCAATCCCGACGCCGCTAGCCGCGGCGCGGGCGGAAGCGCTGGCGGCGGGGGCAATGCCGGTGGCGGGGCGGGTGGCTACGGGAGTGGCGGGACAGGCGTCATCGTCATTGACGGTTCGGGCGGCAGTGCGGGTGGCGGGGGGAACGCGACCGGAGGTTCGGGCGGTTCCGGCCGCGGCGGTTCCGGCCGCGGCGGTGCTGGCGGCGGCGACGCGAGCGGCGGTGCTGGGGCAAGCTCTGGTGGTGCGGGTGGCAACGCGAGCGGGGGCTCCGACGGAGCCTCGAACGGCGGCGGCTCGGGCTCGGGTGGTTCGAATTCAGGTGGCTCGACCAGCAGCGCGACAGAGACGAGCCGCAAGTCGGGCTCCGGCTGCTCGCTTGGCGGCGCGGCGCCCGGGTCGCGGCTGCATCCCATCTTCCTCGTCTGGTTCTTTGTAGCGGTATTGCTACGTGCTCGCAGGCAAAAGGGCTAGGCAAGTGCGGCGGCGGAAGCAAGTGCGGGAACGCTTGCTTCGATCAGCGAACCGACGCCGCGCCGGCGCGAAAGACGATGCGGCTGTAGGCTGGGATGCTGAGGCGTTGCTCGGCCTGGCGCCTGCGGCGCGGGTTCCGTCCTCGGCGGTCATCGTTCTCGAATGCGACGGCTAGCCGGCGAAACGAATAGGTGGCCGGAGCCGGCTCCGCGGGGGGCGGCACCGGCTGCGACTCATGGCAGGCGACACTCAACATCTTCTCATCCTGTGGTGTTCCGGTTTCCGGTCAAGTTTTTCACTCGATTTTTCGCCAAGAAGTTGCAACCAGCGGCTGACGCCTGCTGCCAACTCCTCCATTCGACTGTTTGGTAGATGGCTTGACCCCGATATACTAGTCACCATGCCGGGCAACCTGTTCGACGTGTTCGTGGTGGGCTCTTCGGATCCGAGTGCCGCGGGCGAGACGCGGTTGGCGGCCGCGTTGTCGGCCAAGCACGGCGTTCCGCTGGCCACGGTGGCGAAGGCCATCTCGGCCAAGAACCTGCGCGCTGGTCAGGGCCTGGAGCAGGCGCAGGCGCAGGCTTTGGTCCGCCACCTTCAGTCGATCGGGGCCGTGACGGTCATTCGACCGGCCGGCGGCGCTGGCGCCCGCACGCAGACCCACGCGCCCTCGCCGAGCCAGGTGTCGAATGTTCCCATCTCCCAACCCTCGCCTTCCGTGCCTTCGCCGGTGGCGCGCGCCAAGGTGGCCACGCCTTCTCCCGGAAGCGGCTGGCCGGGCGCGGCCGCGGCATTGAGCGGCACGCCCATGCCCACGGCATCCAATCTCCAGCTGGGGGACGCGGGCGGTGGAGGGTTCAGCGTGCCGCCGATCGCGCCAGCGTCATCGGGCGATCCCTTCGCGCCGGTGACGCCGGCCCCGGTGCGGGCCTTGCTCAAGACAGGAGAGAGCGATCCCTTCCAGCCCAAACGTGCCGCCACCCCGGTGCTTGGCGTCCCGGCTCGGGCTCGCCAAGGCGCCACGCCCGCGCCGCCTGCCGGGCATCAGGCCCATCCCGCTGCTTCTGGCCTGGCCCTTGATGTTTCGCCTGGGTCTAAACTGGAACTGGCGCGTGGCGATCGCGGTGCCTCGGAGGAGGATCTGGCGTCCGTGGGCGCTCGATCGTCGACCTCGGCCGGCTCGCTGCGCGACCTGGGCATGGGAGCGGCTTCGGGTGTCGCTATGGACGAGGATCCCAAGAACCTCAACCTGGTAAGGTGCGTTCAGCACGGGCTCTACTACGACAAGTCGAAGGCCTCGGGATGCCGCAAGTGTCTCTCGACGGCGCGCGAGGTGGTGAGCAAGATGGAGGAGAAGGCTACCGGCTTCCACGTCGGCGACTTTCGCCGCAAGCCGGCCAAGCGCGCCTTCCTAGGCCTGGTTTTCGCGCTGGTGCTCGGGTTCTTGCCGGCGGTGTACTACTGCTTCGGTCCGGGAACGACCGACGTGCGCAAGCTGCGCGTCGAACAAGAGCTGCTTTCTCGGCAACCGGGTACCGAGGATCTCATGCGTCGCTTCGATGAGCTCGACATCCAGGTCGGCGATGCGCACAGTCAGTCCACGCGTAACACCGCCATCGTGTGGATGGCGGTCACGTCCGTCGCCATGCTCGGCTGGTATAAGATCACGTAGCGATCAGATGGCTAGAGCACCGAACGGGTTGAGGGACCGAGTGAAATTGCGCAGTTGCGAGCGGCCCAAGGCGCGAGGAGGGAGAATACTCGACGTATTTGACCGACGAGAAACGCAGGGACGCGACGCAAGTGCGCGATTTCACGACGGGAGTCAACCCGTTCGGTGCTCTAGGGCCGCGTCGCGCTTGCGCCGGGCACGCTCGATCAGCCAGACCACCAGAATGCTCAGGTTGTAGAGCGTGAAGATGGGCACCGCCAAAAGCGTCTGCGTGAACGGATCCGTGCTCGGCGTAAGCACGGCGCCGACCACGAAGGCGAGCACGATGGCGTACTTGTTGAACTTGAGCAGACCGCGGCTGCTGATGATTCCGATCCAACCCAGGATGGAAAGGACGACGGGGAGCTCGAAGGCCAGGCCACATCCCGCCAGGGTCATCATCTGAAAGTTGGCGACTTCATCCATCATCAACATGGTGTCGAGCTTGAAGGGGAGATCGCCAGCAAAGGTGGTGCACAGCTTGGTCAGGTAGTAGGCCGCCGGTTCGCACATGAAGGCGTAGGAAAAGGCCGCGCCGCCGAGAAAGCACACGGCCGTCGCCGTGGCGACGAGCACGCCGATGCGACGCTCTTTGCGATACAGCCCGGGCGCGACGAAGCGCCACAGCTCCCAGAAAATGAATGGCGCCGACACCAGCAAGCCGCCCACGATGGCCAGCTTCATATAGACCCAAAACGGCTCGGTCAGGCTCTTGGCGTAGAAGTTCATCTCGTGCCCGGCGTCGCGCAGGCCGCGGCGGACCGGCCGGGTGAGCCAGTCGAAGTAGTGCTGGACGAAAATGAACGACCCGATCATGGCGACCAGGAAGGCCAGCGCGGCGTTGCGCAGGCGCACGCGCAGCTCGACCAGGTGTTCGAGAAAGGACATGCGCTTCTCGTCAGGACGGGCGGGCTCGCCGGCCGGTGCCGTCGCGCCGCCAAGCTGAAGCGGAGTATCCGCTGCCGCGAGGTAGGGATCCCCGTTCTCTTGCGCGGCCGATCCAGTCACATCAGATTCTTGCTCCGCCATGATCTAGCTCTTCTTGTTTTCCGGCGCGTGCTTCTGCAAAACAGTCGGTTGCGTCCGCTGCGAGGGAGAACGGCTACCCGCGCCTGTTGCTTGCGCCGCAGCGGCGGCATTGAGCTGCGCGTGCAGATCGATCGCGGTCGCATCCTCTGGAACCGCTGGCTTGGCGCCGGTTGGGCGAGGTGGCGGCAGTGGCGGTGGCGGCAGTCGTGGCGGCTGCGCGGTGATCGCGGGAGGCGGAGAGTGCAGCTCAGGCAAAGGGGTCAAGGTGTGGACGTCGTCGGACGGTGGTGGACTCGCAATCATCGTTCCGCCGGAGCTGATGACGTTGTTCGGACTGGGGGGACTCGGCAGGGCCGCGGCTGCCTTGGCAAGTTCCTCGTTTGCCCGCTGTTCGCGTTGCGCCTCCGCCTCGGCCTCTTGCTGCTTGCGATGGGCTTCCTCGGACGCCTTGGCCTCCTGCTGCTTGCGCTTGGATTCTTCCTCCGCGGCCTTGCGTTGCGCGGCCCGCGCTTCATCCCGCCGCTTGAGCTCCTCGGGCGGCAACGTGGCGGCGTCGCGTAGCTCTTGCAGCGGCCTGCGGATCATGTCGTCCAGCTCGATGTCTTGCCGAATGTCCGCGGTCGCCTTGCGGATCTCGCGGATGACCTTGCCTAGACCGGTGGCGATCTCGGGCAGCATCTTGGGCCCAAGGAAAATGAGTGCGACGACCAGTACGACGACGATCTCGCCCATTCCGAGATTGAACACGATGGTAACCTTAGCCCTAAACCCGCCTAACTTCCACCGTGACACGTAGGCCCGCCCCAAAGCCACCATCGACCTGGGGCATGGATGGATCTTCTTAAAGGCCACCCGGCAGCATCATTTGTCGAGGGGGGCCGAGAGCGTAGGCGTCGAGGCCTCGCTCGCGCAGAAGCGCGGCCAAGGGTTCGGCGCCGCCGTGGAAGAGCGCCACCTCCTTGGCTCCGGTGGCCTCGATGGCGGCCTGGATTTCCACGGCGCTTGCCAGGTTGGTCAAGGCAAAGCCGTGCGAAAGGCGCATGCGTCCGAGCACGCCGGGCTCTGCCGCCAACCCCGACACCAAGGCGAGACGAAGATTGTCGAGCGCCGCCAGATTGGACGCGTCCCGCGCCTCGGGTGGCCAGAGCAGTACCTCGTTCTTCGCGATGCGGCCGGCAAAGCGCGTGGGCACGGGCAAGCGCTCGCAGACTGCGCGCAAGCGGGCGAGAACCGCGGCGACGCGCGGATGCGCACGCAAGGCGAAGCCGGCCTCGGCCAGGTCGAGTGCCACGGCGGGCAGAGCGCCGAAAGGCGACGCCAGCAGCACGGGGGTTTGGCCGTCGTCGAGAGTGGTCTTCACGAAGGTGCGCACGCTCGCGATGGCTTCCCGGCGTGGGGGAAAAACCAAGCGCGGATTGCCGAAGGTGGCGTCCACGCAGACGGCGTCCGCGTTTCTTACCTCACTGGCTTCGACGCCGGCCACCAAGGGTTCGGGGCAGAAGGCGCCAAGATAGAAGATCCGGCGCTCCTCGCTTTCACACAGAAGGGCCGCCGCTCCCGGCAGGTGGCCGGTGGGCACGACCTCGATGCGCTGGTCGCCCAGGTTGAAGGGGCGGCCGAAGGCGGCGGGCAGGGCGCGCGACCGCAGCTTCTCGCCCACGTCACCCAGCAAACGCAGGGTCAGCTCCGTGGTCACGATCTGGCGCCTTCCCGCCCGCGCGCCGGATAGCGCGACCGGCCCACGCGGCGCCAGGGCACGCGCGTGCGACAGGAAGATGAGGTCGCTGGGAAATCCCGTGGCGTCGCAGGTGATGTGCGTGCCTGCCAGGCCAATCCCAGCGCGATAGACAAAAGCGTGCGGCGAACGTCGTGGCTTCATTCGTTGCGGGGCTAGGAACATACCCTAGGTACCAACCGGGAAACCAATCCGCGAGACGAATGGTCACTTTCGCGCCGATCGGCGCCACGCGGCCGGCCACCACGATGGCATCCCCGACCGGCTGCTGTTTGTCGGAGCCCACAGCAGCGGGATTGGTGAGCACGTTTGGGTGCAACGGTGCGATGAGGCCGTTCACGTCGGCTGGGAGCTTTTCGATGACGCCATAGAGAGAACCCACGGCGGCGTGGGTGACGGGGCGGATCGTCGAGGAAAGATCGACGGTCAGGGTCGTGGTCGCGGCAGCAGGGTGCGAGAGCGTGGCGGTGCCGACGAGCATGGCCACCCCAAGGCATCGCCGAAACCGCATACCGAGAACGCGAGGTTTGGGGACTGCTACCGACATGGATACTCTCTCCGAATGAGTCTAGTCCGAGAAGTCCTCTTTTCCGCGTGGCCCACCGATGCTCATGAAAATGCCCGGTAGCGTCCGATCTGTCAATCATGTGGCCTATTTCTCGGAGAAGTACGTGCGCTGGGAACGTCCGGATTTCCGGCGCGCGTCCGAGACCGGGAGTAGAAACCAGACATGCAAATGCTGTCGCCACTCGGGCAACTGCGATTGCACGAATTCCCACTCTCGGCGCAACTGTTTGGGCTGCAGCTCAACGTTGGGGGAGTCACGCACGTCCCTGCCCCGTCGCAAAGGGAAGTTGGCGTGAGCATTCCCTCGGAACACGAGGCCCTTGGGTGCCGCCACATTAGGCCTCCACCTCACAATCTAAAATTTCTCTTTACTAGACAACGACTTACGGCCGAACACAAGGCGCGTCGACCGGCATCCGCCCGCCTGGCGCGCAGCCGCCACTAACCGTTACGCACCCGTGCGCTGTTGCCGAGGTGCGGCGATTTTTCGCGGTAACCCCTGGCAGGAAAATCCGCTAGGGTTCCGGCATGGCGACTGCGAACTACTCCTCATGGTCGGGCGGCAATCCGCCGCAGCAGGGGCCCAGCACGACGGCAACCGTGGTGGATACGGATCCGCCCGAGAGCTTCAGCCGGTGGCCGAATCGTCAACAGCTCCAGCCGGACTCAAGCTCCTGGCCCAACAAGAAGCCACCCCAGCGGCGTCAGCGTCGGCCGGTGAGCCCGACGGATGGACTGGCGCTGTCGGCGCAAAAGCCCCCGCCCGTCGGGCGCTGGATTGTCGTGTTCTCCCTGTGCGCGTTCGCCGCCGGCTTGTCCGCAGCGCCGGCGCTCAGCTTCTATGGCGATCGAGGCGTCGAAGCGGCCATCAAGTGGGTTGCGAGTTGGGGGCCCAGCTCCCTACGGCCATATCTGCCCAAGCCTCTCGAAGAACCGCGGCCGCCCGTGCATCAGGCCAAGCCCTCACGATCGGTTGTAGTCGACCCTTCCGCCCCGTCCGAGCAGCCAGTGGAACATCCCCAGGCGCGTCGGGCACACGGCAAGCATGGCAGTGGTGCGGTCTCACCGACAGCGCCTGCCACCCAGGCAACCCCGGCGGAGAAGCCGGTCGTGGATCCCTTCGAGCAATAGCCCGTCAGCAACGGTTCATAGTCGCCACGACGAATCTTTGGACGTAGTCGAGCGCGGAGTCCGAGCGATCGTCGATAGAGACCTCGATGTAGTATTGGCCAACGACTGCATAGGCTGCGTAATCTGCTGGCAGCCCGGTATCGACGACGGCGCCAGGAAGGTTGCTTATCTGCACGCGGGACACAGGAAGCTCGTACTGGAAGAGCGCCTGCGCGTCTTCCGGTGTGCCCATGTCGTGGATGGCGATGGCGACCCGAAGGCTGCTGCCGACCTGCTCGTAGTTGGCATAGACGCTGCCGACCCAGCCCCGATCGATGTACTTGGGGGCAGCACCGTCAATTTGATTGTAGAGGGCGACGTCGCTGTCGGCAATCGTCGGGGACGCGGAAAGCGTCCAGTTGTCGATTTCATGGTTGGCCGGCAGTCGAGACGCCAATGAAGGTCTTCCCCCACATCCCCACGCCGCCAACGCAGAAAGCACGATGATGACGATGCTCAGTACTGGCTTGGCCATGGTTCCACTTTTCCCGCGACGTCCGCTTCAGGAGCATCCTACCACCTTCTCGGAAAATGGCCGAGGCGTTGCAGGTACCTCGTATGAGATGAGACCGTTCGGCGTGCGCTCGGGCACCGTCACAGAACGGGACCTTCTCATCGCGTCGAATACTCTTCACGAAGGATTAACCGCAATGCATTTCCCGTTTACGCACGCGGGAGTCATTCGCTCACAGGACGGAGCAGCAGGCGTCGGACAGGTCGCGCACTCGCTTTGCGCCGCTGAGCTCAGATTGCTCACGAAGCTGGAGGACATTGTACTGGGCAGCGGAATGTTGCAGTTCCAAGCGCACAGATTGTTCTCCGATACGAGGACACAATCCGAGCTGTTCTTGCACCCGCCGGAGCTGTACTTGGTGAGCATTTCGGCGCGCATCGAGGCATAGCTCTGCTGTCCTTGAGTGCACGCATCCGGCGGGTCAGGGACGCACATCGGGCAGCAGGCTCCGACGGCTGTTTCGAGGTGTGTTCCACTGGTACAAATAAGGTCAGGGCAAGGGGCACAGCCCGTGTCTGTACAAGCGGGACAACAAGCATTCGGATCTTGGACGATCTTCTTGCACGAAGACGGAATTGACGGACAGACCACCTTGGCGCAGGACGGTGCCTCGCCAGCATCTTTCGCCACGCTGGCATCGGGAGACGCGCACGTTGGACAGCCGCAGGGATCCGGACTCGGCTGGTATCCGTTCGTGCATGCCAGCATGGGGCACGCAGTGGGCAAGCAGGCGGGGCCGCTGTCGCGAACGCTTGCGTCCTTCGTTGCACCAGCGTCGGGAGTATTCAGCACGCAGATGACTGGACAGCACGGGTCGCTGGGGTTCGGCCGAAACTCGCCGCCCACACAGGCTGGCACTGCGCACATGATTGAGGGGCACGAACCAGTCCCGCCCGTTCCGCCAACACCCATTCCGCCCGAACCGACAGCACCCCCGACTCCGAGCGCACCTCCAGAAGACACAGCACCTCCCAAGCCCACGGCCCCACCGCTGCTCCCCACCGACTCTCCACCCGAGCCGCTCATGATACCGCCAGCGCCACCACGCCCGACATTACCTCCGCTTCCCCCAGCATGTTGGCCACCGCTGCCCCCGCGGAAGTCCAGCCCGGACCGCCCGCTACACGCCAGTCCCATCAAGCCAGCTAGTGAAAGGGCTACAACGCCTTTGGATATTTCGCGCATTGGATCCTCCGGGTGCCTAGCCTAATCATATAGCAATCTACATGCCGATGATCGCACGCCAACTTCTATAATGATTCTGCCGTGTCGACGCGCATGTCGACATGGGCGTTCTCAAGAATCTGATACCAGCCACGAAATCGCGGCCATTGTTCCGTCCAGCTCTGTGCGCGCCGATCAAGCAATACCGGTCTAGGAACATACCCTAGCCAGGGCCTGTTCGACCGAAGCAAGGTAGGAGCCACCGAACAAATTCACATGCACCATCAGGAAGTAGAGTTGGTACAGCGGCACGCGCTCTTCGTGGCCGGGCGGCAGGGGAAAGGCCTCGTGGTAGGCCGCGAAGACCCGCGAGCCGAAGCCGCCGAAAAGCCGCATCATGGCCAGATCCACTTCGCGGTGTCCGCCGTGTACCGCCGGATCGATCAGGCAAGGCATGCCTTGCCCGTCCACCATGGCGTTGCCACCCCACAGATCGCCGTGCAAGCGCGCCGGCGGCTCCGGCGGTCCGACCCTTTCCTCCAGTCGTACGAGTAGCCGGTCGAATCCGCGTCGCATGGCCGGGCTGGCTCGCTGGCCAGCGACGGCCAGCTGCAGCTGTGGCAGCAGGCGGCGCTCGCGGTAGAACTCGGCCCAGGTCGGAAGTGGCCGGTTCGACTGCGGCAGCCGCCCGATGAAGTTGTCGTGATCGAGACCGAAGCTTGGCGCTCCCGATCGATGAAGCGCGGCCAGACCACGGCCGAGCCGTTCGTCGAAGTCGGGCTTGCGTGGGCCGGGCCGGATGCACTCGAGCACGAGGAAGCTCGGCCCCTGCGCGATGACCTCGGGCACGCGCAGGGCACGGGCTTGCCCGAGCCAGTCGAGCCCACGCGCCTCGGCCTCGAACATCCCAGCGGGCACCTCGCGGTTGCTCTTGACGAACACCCAGCGCCCATCAGCCAATTGCGCCTCGTGAGCGTCGTTGATGTCCCCGCCGGAAACGCCATCCCAAGCCACCACCGCGCTGCCCAGCGCCGCTTCGACCGCGGGGACGACAGGGTCACGGGTCATGGGGTGAGATGGTAGCCTTTTGTCAGGTGTTCGAGAAGCCCGCGACAGGCCGAAAGGCCAGGGGGCTACTGCCGCTGTCCGGGTGTGACAGGTGCAGCGGGCGCGTGCACGCACAGAAAGCGATGCTTAGGACCAGCGACAGAAGGGCAGGGCGAGTATGGGGCATCGTTGACCTCTCGATGGGCAACGAATTGTACTACACGAGGGCGGAGAGACTGATCGCGTCCAGGTGGAAACACGGCGCGAGCCGTCGGTCACGCCTGAGCAGGGCAGCCCATAGGCGTTAAGCGGTGGCAGCGGGACTAAATGATGGCTCGCGGTTCGAGAAGGGACTGTTGGCGCGGGTCGCCCCTCTCCCTTCGGGAGAGGGTGGTCTACACAAACCGCCACCGCTTAACGCCTATGGCAGGGCAGCCTCGCCCGGCCTGTGCGCGCGTGCACAGACATGACTCCGGTTTGCGCTCTTGGTTCGACTTCGTGCCCCTGATTCTGCGAGGATTGCGGCTTGGGGGATGCATGAAGAGGATCTGGAGCTACGCTAGCGGTGGTTCGGCTTGCGCCGTTGTCTTCGTCGTGGTTGTTGCCAGTTGCCATCGAACCGGGCTGCGCACCGGCGTTGCCGACGGCGGCTCGTCGTCGGGCCCGGAGACGCAAGAAGCGGTCGCACGCGACCAGGCGATGGAGTCGCAGGTCGATCTGTGGACCACCGGGAAGGATCTCCCGAGCGAGCCCGAGGATCGCGCAGGCGAGCCGGCCCGTGAACCGGGACCGGAGCCTGGCTCAGAAACCGGCGCGGAGACTGGTCGTGAATTACCCTTCGAGAGAGGTCCGGAAAGCGTCCCCGAGCCAGCGCGTGAAACACCTCCGGAGGGTCCCCCCGACGGCCCCGTGCTTCGCCCGGAAAGCGGCATCGAGTCCGGTCGTGAAACGCCTCCAGAGGCTCCCTTCGACGGTCCGGTGCTCCGCCCGGAAGGCGGATGGGAAACGGTGCCGGAAACGCCGTCCGAGGCGGGCTTGCCCGCTTGTCCAGGCGCGGTCAACGTGACGAAAACCCTCGCGGCCTTGCAGGCGGAAGCGTTGCCGGCGGCCCTCGTCGTGAACAACAACAGCGTCTTCGTTGGTGTGATGGACTTGACGCAGGAGCCGCCCTCCGGCGCCATCGTTGCCGTCTCGCTCGCAAGCGGCCAGACGACCAGGTTTCCCCTCGGTCAAACCCTGCCGAACCAGATCGTTGCCGCGCCCGGTGCGCTTTTTTACCTGCAGGGCAAGGTGGTCAAGGACGCGAATGGGTGGCGTTTCGATTACACCGACGTGGCCCGCCTGGATCTGACAAGCGGACAGGTGACCATCGTCGATAGCGCGGTGGTTTCCGCGACGCCTGCCATCTGGTCGGTTGTTGGGAATGCGAGCGGAGTCTACTGGTCCATGCTCACGGACGTCAACGGGGCCTCTGTCATCAAGCGATGGGACGAGGTCGCCCACACGACCCAGACCGTTCTTAGTTGGGGCCACACCTTGCCGCTCTTGATCGACCAGGACCATTTCTACTGGTCCGAGCTCGACTCGGGCCTCCACACCGTCTTCATGTCGATGCCGATTCCGAGTGGCCCGATCCTCCAGATATTCCAATGGCCACAGGTCTTTCCGGACGCGCCCAGCTTGGCCGCCATCGACGACCAGAGCCTCTATTACGTCGCCGGAGCCAGCGCTCCGCCAGGCGTCGTGGCGATGCTGAAAACCGCCGGCAACGACCACATGGTCCTCGACGGTGCACAGCCGATGCTGTTCGGCAGCCAGACCATCGACGACAAGCATCTCTACTGGGTTGATCAAGCCGACCAGTCGAGCATCCGTCGCGCTCCCAAGATGGTCAACGCCCCGACCGAAACGTTCTGGACAACCGCGTCCGACGCCGTCTCGAACCTGGCCGTCGACGGTTGTAACGTCTATTGGACCGTCAGCGTGCCGAGCCGGCTCCTTGCACGCGCGAAATAGGCAGCTGCGCCGCCGACGCTCGTCGCGAAAGGTCCCGAATTTCCCGATTCGTCGCTGGGCAATCTCTTCGACGGCTATGCGTCTGGCTCTTAACGTGAGCGCCCAGCGCCGCTTCGACCGCGGGGACGACAGGGTCACGGATCATGGGGTGAGGTGGTAGCCTCTCTTCACGTGTTCGAGAAGCCCGCGACAGGCCGCAAGACAAATATCGAAGACGAGCTCGAAGCCCTCGGGGCCGCCGTAATACGGATCGGGAACCTCCGCGCCGGGCGGGGCGTCTTCGTCGAACTCGCGCAGAAGCCGAATTTTCGCCCGCGCCTCGTTGGTCGGCGCCAGACGGCGCAGCTCGCGCGCGTTCTCGTCGTCGAGCGCGAGCACGAGATCGAAACGCTCGAAGTCGCCGCGCACGAACTGGCGCGCCGGTCCCGTGATGGGCATGCCCCGCCGCTTGGCCACGGCCCGGCTGCGCGGGTCGCGCTGCTCGCCCACGTGCCATGTGCCGGTTCCCGCGCTGTCGAGGGTGATGGCGTCTTGCAGGCCGGCCTCGCGCACCAGGTGGCGCATGACTGCCTCGGCCGTTGGAGAGCGGCAGATGTTGCCCATGCACACGAAGCTGACCGCGACTTGCTTGCCGTCACCTTCACCTTCATTCATGGGCGAATCCCTCGCGCAGTGGCCGCCCGTACAGCGTCCCTGGACCGGCGCGATCGATGACCGCATCGACAAGCTCGCCCACGGCCGCGCCGGCGGCTACGATGACCGGGCGGAAATTGTCGGTGCGGCCGAGCAACTCCGCCGGCGATCGGCGCGACGGCGATTCGCACAGCACGCGCTCGCGCCGGCCAACCTGGGCGGCGTAGATCTCGGCGGTGATCTTGCGTTGCTCCTCGATGACATAGGCCAGCCGTCGCTGTTTCACCTCGGGCGGCACGTCGTCGGGCAACTTGCGCGCGGCCAGCGTTCCCTTGCGTTCCGAGTAGGCGAACATGAAGGCGTTGTCGAAACGCAACTCGAAGAGCGCACGACAGGTGTCCTCGAACTCGGCCTCGCTTTCGCCGCAGAATCCGACCAGGAAATCGGTGGTGATGGCGATGCTGGGCATGGCCTCGCGCAGGGTTCGCACCAGGGCGGCGTAGGTCGCAAAATCGTATCCGCGGCGCATGCGTTCTAGCACCGTGTCCGAGGCCGACTGCAGGGGCAGGTGTACGTGCTTGCACACCTTGGGTAGCTCGGCCATGGCGGCGATGACCTCGGCGGTGAAGCCGAGCGGGTAGGGTGACACGAAGCGGACGCGTTCGATGCCATCCACCGCCGCCACCTGGCGCAGAAGATCGGCGAATCCCACCTGGCGCTCGCCCTTGGAGAACCGATACGAGCTCACGGTCTGGCCGAGTAGCTGCACTTCGCGAAACCCGCTGGCGGCCATGGAGCGCACTTGCCGTACCACTTCGTCGGGCGGCGAGGCGTGCTCGCGGCCGCGCGTGAAAGGCACCACGCAGAAGGTGCAAAAACGATCGCAACCGCGCTGGATAGCGACGTGTCCGATCACCGAACCGCTCATGGCGCGGGACGGGTCCAGACCCTCGTAGGTTTCGTGCGGATCGAGCGCCGTGTCCTGCACCACCTCGCCCTGGCGCGCCCGCTCGATGTGTTCAGGCAGCCGGCGGTAGCTGTCGGGACCTACCACCAGATCCACATACGGCGCCTGCTCGCGCAGGTCGCTGCGCAAGTGCTCGGCCATGCAACCCGTGATGCCCAGGACCACGCGCTTGCCGCCGCCCTTGTATTGGGCCAGCGCGCTGGCGCGTCCTCGCACGCGGTCGACCGCGCGCTCTCGCACCGCGCAGGTGTTGATGAGAATCACGTCGGCACCGGCAGGATCGTCGGTGCGGGCGTAGCCGGCCCGCGCCAGCAGGCCGAGCACCATGTCGGTGTCGGCCACGTTCATCTGACAGCCATAGGTTTCAACATAAACCGTGGGCATCGCGCCTTCTTATAGCACCCGCGGCGTTGCACGCATGGCGGACTCAACGGCGGGCGGCTTTGCCCGTGTCGGCCATTTCCGACCGCGGGGCGAGATGGGGATCGCTACTTCTTGCCGCCGCCGAGCCGGGCCACCTGCTGCGTCGCCTCGGGCCGCGTTGGCTCATCGGGTGGGGCGATGTCGAGGAATTTCTTGAAGTCCGTCAGGGCCGCCGCCTTGGCCCCGGTCAGCAATTCGGCCTGGGCGAGTTGGAAATAGAGATCCGCCCGCCATGGTGCCTTTTCGGGCGCACTGGCCGCGGCCTTGCGGAAGTGCTCGATGGCGGGTGCGGGTTTGGCGCGATCCAGTTCCATGCGGCCCAGACGGTAGTGTGCCTCGGGGGCATTCGAATCGGCCCGTAGCGCCGCACGCCAGGCCTCTTCGGCCTTGGCAGCGTTTCCCATCTTGTCGTGACAGAGACCTTGCAGAATGATCGGCTCGGGATCGTTCGGGGTCATCTTGCTCGCGGCCTGGAAATCGGCCAAGGCGCCTTCCAAGTCTCCGCTGCGATAGTAGATGCGACCCCGCTCCATGCGCGCCTCGGGCAGCGACAGCGCGTTGGCGTAGGACGCAAGCGCCTCGGGCTGCTTGCCAAGCTTGTCGAGGAGGCGACCGAAACCCAGGGCGATTTGCGGTGTGCTGCCCCACGTGGTCGCATGGCGGTAGTCCTGCACCGCCGCGCCGTACTCGTTGTGCGCTTCGTGCACGCGCGCCATGAGGTAGGCGGCATCGGCGTTGCGCGGGGATTCGTCGAAGATCTGCTTGGTTTCGCTCTGGACGAGCTCCAGCTTGCCGAGGTCGAGCGCCAATCGGGCAACCGCCAGGCGCAACATCGGCGTCGCGTGGCCGGCTTGGATCTCCTCCTGGTAGCGCGCCAGGGCCTCGTCTTTCTCTCCCATCTTCAGGAACACCTGGGCAAGCCGCTCGCGCAGACCCAGGGTCTCCGGCGAGGCTTTGAGGGTGCCTTCCAGCGAGGCCTTGGCCTCGGCCAGTTTTCCCTGGGCTTCGAGGGAGGCCGCTACGCCGAGGCGGGCGGACACAGACTTGGGGTCGCGTTCCAGTACCTTCTGGAAAACCTCCTCGGCCTTGCCCGGCTCCTTGGCCACAATCAAGGCCTCGCCCCACGCCAGTTGCAGCACGGCGGGTGGCGCGCCGGCTTCCTCCGCCGCGCGCAGCACGGTCAGCGAGTCCTCGGCCTTGTTCTCCTGCTGCAGAAGCGCCGCCAGCTTGAGCGACGCGGGCAGGAACTTGGGATCTCGCTTGATGGCGTCGCGATACCCTAGCTCGGCGGCGGACAGATCGGGGGGCTGCTTCGCGCCGGCGGCGAACCCGGTCCAAAATGGCCCGCGCGGATCGTCGGCACGCTCCTCGGTCGCGGCGGAGATGAGCGCAAGCCCCTGCGTGGCATTGCCGGTGGCAATCAAGGCGCCGCCCATATTGAACTTACCGGCCGGGCTCAATTCCAGCGTCGGGCCCGCTGCCTTGAGTCGTTCCAGGGCTTGCGCGTATTTTCCCTCGAAGAGCAAGGATTCGCCGAGGGCGATGTAGGCCGGCACCAAACGCTTGTCGCTGGTGATCGCGCGCTGAAAGGCATCCAGGGCCTCGGGCGTTCGGCCCAGCGTCTGCGCCGTTTGTCCGATGAGCAACTGCAACTCGCCGAGCTCGACTGAGCCCGCGCCCGGCGTCTTCCCCTCGGCGAGCGCGCGTGAGGCCGAAAGACGCTTCTCCGGGTTTTCCTCGAAGCGCGCGAGGCCGATCAGCGCGCCCAGGTGGGCGGGATTCTTGGCCAAGACCGTTTCGAACTCCTTGCGCGCATCCGGGCTGGCCGAGGCCGCCAGGGCTCGGCCGAGCAAGTAGTGCCCAAGCGCCTCGGACGGCCTGGCGGCCACATAGCGACGGATCGCATCGGTCGCCGAGGGCACTTTGTCGTCGCTGAGGCGGGCCAACCCCAGAATCAAGTTACTCTCCGCCGCCGCGCGATCGGTGACCAGGGTTTCGGCCTCGCGCGGCTTGCCTTTGGCCACGGCCAACAGCGCGCGCGCACGGCCCAGGGCGGGGGCCAGCTTGACCTGCGAGCTCGCATCTTCAATGAGCTGTTCGGATCGAGTCACATCGGCCGGTTGCCCGCCGTGGGCCGCGAAGGCGGTGAGAATCAGTTCGGCTGCCTTGAGGCGCAAGCCCGCGCCCTTTTCCTTGAAAGTGGTGGCTGTCTTGGCGAGCTGATCGGCGGCATTTTGATAAGCGACGAGATTGTCTTTCGCCAGTTCCGGCAGGAACGGCATCATCACCGTGTCCGGACTGGGCGCCGAGTGAAGCAAGGGCAATCCGACAAACACGCCGACCAGCGCCAAGGCGACGCCGCCGGCAGCGAAGAACGCCCAGCGCGGAACGCCGCCTTTCTTGGCCACCGGACGCAAGGCCCGCGCCGCCGAGGCGCCGCGACTGGTGGGGGGGGCCAGGGCGGGAATCTCGTCGTCGCCGGACGCCGCGGCTTCGGCAAGTCCTTCGCTGGCCACGCGCGCGCTTGGAAATGGAATGGCCGCGGGCCCATCGCTCGACGAGGCGCGTGCGTCGCCTTCGAGCTCGAGGCTGAAGCCCAAGTCCAGGTTTTCGCCGCCGCCGGTCTTGGTCGTGCTCGCCGGTCGGACTGGCCGAACGTCCACTGGCACTGGCACTGGCACTGGATCGACCTGATCGAATTGCAGCGGTGGCTCGGATGACGAGGATACCAGCTCCGACAGGGATGGCCTCGCGGGCGGCTGCGACTTTACCCCAGACAACGGATCCCAAGGTTTGGTACCGGAGCGAGGCGCGGGCGGCGGGGCGGTAGAGGCGCTGGCCCGCGGTGGAATTGGCGGCGGTTTGTGGGGCGGTGGTGGTTTTTTCGCCTCTGGCTTTGCCCCTTGCGCTGGCGGGGGGGAAACGGGGGCTGCCTTTGCCTGCAGCGGCGGTGCCACCTTGACTGGCGGGGGTGGCAGTCCCAGATCGAGCGAGTCGGCAAATGGATCCCCGAGGGTAAGCGGCTGACTTCCACTCGGCGGATCCTGGGCCTGTGTGAAGGATAGCTCCAAGGCCAAGCCGAGCGGGGGAGTCTTGCTTGGCGAGCGTTCCGCAGAAGATCCGGGAAACTTGCGGCCAGGCACCCTGTCAATCGGCAGATCGCCCGGGCGCGGGACCGCGTCGCGATCCGTCGGCAGATCGCCTGGGCGTGGGACCGCATCGCGATCCATGGGCAGGTCGCCTGGGCGTGGGACCGCATCGCGATCCATGGGCAGGTCGCCTGGGCGCGGGACCGCATCGCGATCCATGGGCAGGTCGCCTGGGCGCGGGACCGCATCGCGATCCATGGGCAGGTCGCCTGGGCGCGGGACAGCTTCGCGGGGCGCCGGCAGATCGCCAGGACGTGGAACCGTCTCTCGCGCCGCTGGCAGATCGATGGGCTTCGGGACAGCTTCGCGGGGCGCCGGCAGGTCGCCAGGACGTGGCACGGATTCGCGCGCGGCCGGCAGATCGATGGGCCTAGGCACCGCCTCGCGCGCGGCAGGCAGATCGTCCAAGGAAGGCCGCGCAGGCGGTTTCACCCGGAAGGTGGTCTTGCAAAACAAACAGACGTGGTCGATGCCACCGCGTGGGATCTCAACGACGACCTGTTGTCCCTTGAAGCACTTTGGACAAATGACCTTGAGGGATGCCACTGGGAGACCTTTCGAAGCATTGTATCATCGCTGGGTGTTCATCGCGTAGGGTCGGCTTTGGGCCTGTCCCGGCCGATAGGGAGCGTGACCGAGAGTCGGCGTGCGATGTGCTGCTGGTAGCGCGTTTGGTAGAGCTGCACGAGGGTCAGGAAGAGGGTCATGATGAGCGGTCCATAGATGAGGCCCGGCATGCCGAAGCCCATGATGCCGCCCAGCAGGCTGAGGAACACCAGCAAGCTGTTCATGCGCATGGAGGAGCCCATCAAGCGCGGCTTGAGGCCGTATTCGAAGAAGAAGGACTGACCCATGCAAAAGACGAGGAAGAGCACGGCGGCGAGCGGACGCCCTTCGATCCATAGATAGATCGTGGCCGGTAGCACGACCGCGGCGATTCCCACCAGTGGTAAGAACGCGGCAATGGCCATTAGAATCCCCCACAGCACGGGCGAGGGCAGCCCGACCACCACCCAGGCGATGCCGGCGATCAGGCCTTGTAGCAGACTGCTGGTTCCACTGCCGACCAGGATGGCGCGGCCGACTTCGCCCAGCTTGTTGATGAAGATTTGGTCTTCATCGTGCTTGAGCGGCGACAGCCTATAGATGAAGGTGCGCAGCTTGTCGCCATTGATGAAGAGATAGAAGATGGCGAACAGGGAGATGACCACGTGGAGCGTCGTGGAGAGCAGGCTGGAAAGGAAGGCGTTGGCTCGGGTTGCGAGGTATTGGGTCAGGCTGCGGCCGGTGTCGAGCAGGGCCTGCTCGACCCATTCGGGCGCCAAGGTGATGCCGAGGCGCGCGGCAATATTCGAAATGCCGCTCATGATGACGCCGTTGCGCCCGGCGATAGCCCGCAAGGCCAGCGAGCGGCCGGCGCTGCCCCAGGTCACCGCCGCCTCGCTGATGTCGCGAAGCAAGGCCGAGGCGACCAGAAAGATGGGCACGGAGCCCACCACGACCAGGGCCACGACCATCAGCCCCGCTGCCAGAACCTGTTTTCCGCCGAGCAGCCGCGTGAGCCGAGCATGAAGCGGTGTCAGCAGAATCACGAACAGGAAGGCGATAACCATGTCGCCGAAGAAGGGCAGGAGCACATAACCCACCGCGAAGAATGCCAGCGCGAAGAGGACGACGAAGAAGTAGGGCGCGATGTCCTCGTTGCCAAATCGCGTCTTGGGCGCATTGGGTTCGGCGCTGGTGGACACCGGTGTCTCGGAGGTGCCGGTGGGGTCGGGTTCGCTCATGGCGCGTAGAATAGCGCGTGTAGGATTTTTCGTCGCGTTATCGAAAAGTGGCCTGCATTCACTCCTATTTCGGGCTGACGGGTCCGAAATTCCGCGGCACTTGACCTTCTTGGCCCTAGCGTCTAGATAAGGGCGTCCCGAGGGCCCAGGTGGGCCACGGACGGAAGGTGTTCATGGGTTACCAATTCGGCGCAGTGCTCGCTTTCGCGGTCGTGGCGATCCTCTTCGCCTTGGTCATGCTGCTCGTCGGCTCCCTGCTGCGGCCCCGTTTTCCGAGCGACGACAAGCTTTCCATCTACGAGTGCGGCGAGCGGCCCATCGGTTCGGCTTGGTACAACTTCAACCCGCGCTTCTATCTCATCGCCCTGGTCTTCATCATCTTCGAGGTCGACATCGCGCTGACCTTTCCTGTGGTCGTGGTCTACGCTTCGTGGATCAAAAAAGGGACCGCTTGGGTCGCTTTTGTAGAGCTGATGCTCTTCACCGTCGTGTTGCTGGTCGGGCTGGCGTGGGCGTGGGCACACGGGGATCTGGAATGGATCAAGAAGTTGTCGCAGAAACCGCGTACCGCCGAGCAGCCCGCCTCCGAGAAGGTTTCGCTGTCCGCCTGAAAACCTCTATGACCCCACAAGAACTACATCAGGTCGAACCCGGCACCGGCGTCTTGTTCACCAACACTAGCATGCTCGACGACGCCATCAATCTGGCGCGCAAGAACTCGATTCACTACCTGCTGTTCGGGCTTGCCTGCTGCGGGATCGAGCTGATGCAGACCGGCGGGCCGCGCGCCGACCTCGACCGCTTCGCCGCCATCTTCCGTGCCAGCCCGCGCCAGGCGGATCTAATGATAGTGGCCGGCACCCTGACCTACAAAATGGCGGTGCGAACCAAGCTGCTCTACGACCAGATGGCCGAGCCCAAGTACGTGCTGTCCATGGGCTCGTGCGCGAACTGCGGCGGGCTCTTCCAGACCTCGTACTCGGTGTGTAAGGGCGTGGACAAGATCATTCCCGTCGACGTCTATGTGCCCGGCTGTCCGCCGCGTCCCGAGGCGCTGACCGAGGGGCTGTTGCGCATCCAGGACATCATGATGTGCGAGCGCTGGAAGACCAAGATGCGGCCAGGGCGTGTCGATCCCAACGCGCCGATGATGATCTCGTCCCCCAAGGCGGCGAAGTAAAGGGCGGCGAAGGAAGATGACTCAGGAAGAAGTTTGTACACAGCTGAAGGCCCGGTTTGGCGAGGCTGTGGGGGCTTTGTCGGAGACCAAGGGCGACCGTTTCGTGGTGGTGAAAGGCGAGAAGATCGTCGACGTCTGCAAGTTTCTCAAAGACACGACGGGGCTTGAGTTTGACTACTGCCAGGACATCACCGCGGTCGATTGGCCGGCACGCAAGGTTATCGAGGTCGTCTACCATCTCTATTCGCTGGTGCATCGGCACGGGCTGGTGCTGAAGGCCGAGACTGATCGCGACAAGCCAACCATCGCCACCGTCGAAGGTGTGTGGAAGGCCGCGACCTGGCTGGAGCGCGAAATCTACGACCTGTTTGGTGTGAATTTCGAGGGCCACTCGGACTTGCGCCGTATTTTGCTGCCCGATGATTGGGTCGGCTATCCCCTGCGCAAGGACTACCAAGAAGCGGGTGGTTACCACGGCATCGGCAACGAGCGGCCGGATCCGCTGGTGCAGCTATCGAAGGTGACCGACGAGAAGCGCAAGGCGATCGCAGCAGCTGCGGCTGCTGCAGCCGCGGCTGCGACGGGAGCGGAACCGGCCACGGCCACGGCCACGACCACGGTCACGACCACGGCCACGGCCACGACCACGGCCACGACCACGGCCACGACCACGGTTCCGGATCCTGAAAGGAAGGGCTAGGCATGGCCATCGACATGCAGCTCGACCGGCATATCCTTCGCCGCACCGACAGCAGCGACGAGGAAATCGTCGTCAATTTCGGACCCCAGCACCCTTCCACCCACGGGGTCATCAACTTCGTCACGCAGACCAACGGCGAGGTGATTCGGCGTTCGGTGCCGGACATCGGCTACTTGCACCGCGGGCTCGAAAAGATCGGCGAAATGGTGCCCTACCCGGGGTACATGCCATTCACCGATCGCATCGACTACCTGGCCGCCATGTTCGCCAACGAGGGCTATGCCCTGGCCATCGAGCGCTTGCTCGGCGTGGAGGCGCCTCCGCGCGCGAAGTACATTCGCGCCATCGCGGGCGAGTTGTGTCGCATCTCGAACCACTTCATCTCCGTCGGCACCATGGCCCAGGACATCGGCGCGGCCACGCCGCTCACGCACGCCTTGCGCGAGCGTGAATCGATCAACGATTTGCTGGAAGAGCTGTGCGGGGCGCGCCTGACCTTCAATTTCCACCGCATCGGTGGCGTGGCCTTCGATTTGCCCGAGGGCTGGGCGGCCAAGGTTCTGCGCTTCCTCGACCACCTGGATAGCTACATCCAGGAATGGGATCGGCTGATCACCTTCAACAAGATCTTCGTTGAGCGCCTGGCCAACATCGGCATCATCACGCGCGAGAAGGCCGTCGACTACGGCCTGGCAGGACCTAACCTGCGCGGCTCGGGCGTGAAGTGGGACATCCGGCGCGACATGCCCTATGGCGCGTACCCGGACTTCGAATTCAACATCCCTGTCGGCACCGGCCGCTTCGGCACCGTGGGCGACTGCTGGGATCGTTTCTTCGTGCGCGTGCAGGAGATGGTCGAATCGTCGAAGATCGTCCGCCAGGCCCTGGCCAAGCTGCCCGAAGGCGATATCCAGGCCAAGGTGCCGCGCAAGGTGAAACCCGATGTTGGCGAGGCCGTGGGGCGCGTGGAATCCGCACGCGGCGAGATGCTGTACTACGCCGTATCCGACGGTTCGGAGAAGGCCTACCGCCTGCGGGTGCGCACTGGCAGTTTCATGGCCATGGGAATCATCGAGGAGCTGTCGCACGGGATCATGGTGGCAGACCTCATCGCCATCATCGCCTCGCTCGACGTCGTGGCTCCGGAGGTTGACCGGTGAAGATCACGCTCGGACTCGATTCGACATCGCTCACGCGGCGCTACCCGCGTCTGGCGATTCTGGTCACCTTGTTCATGGCGTTCGGCGTGCCGCTTGGACTCTACGTCGCGGCCTTGGCCATCTTTCCGCTCAACACGCCCGAGCGGCTGAACGCCATGGCCCAGCAGTGGTTCGGTTTCGACCTGGCGGGCTCGCCTTACCGCTATCTGGTGTACACGGCTTTTCTTCTGCTGGTCGCCTTCATCGCGGTCAACTACACCGCGATCTTCGGTGGGGTTTCGACGTGGGTCGAGCGTCGCATTGCTGGCCGCATGCAGAGCCGCATCGGTCCCAACCGCACGGGCGCTGCCGGCTTCCTGGCCTGGGTGGCCGACGCCGTGAAGATGGTGCTCAAGGAAGACACCATTCCAGGCTCGGCCGACAATCTGCTGTTTCGTGCGGCGCCCTATTTCTCCATGGTCGGATTGCTGCTCCCCTTCGTCGTGCTGCCCTTCGGCGAAAGCACGGTCGTCACCGACATGAACGTTGGCGCGTTCTACGTCACCGCTGTGACCGCCTTCGTCGTCGTCGGCATTTTGGTGTCGGGATGGGCCTCCAATTCCAAATGGGCGCTCTTCGGCGGCATCCGCGGTGCCGCGCAGGTGCTGTCGTACGAAATTCCCGCCGGCATCGCACTCATGGTTCCGGTGCTGATGGCCGGCACGCTGTCCATGCAGGGCATCGTGCGCGCCCAGGGCGGGGCGCCGTGGGATTGGTTCGTGTTCCGCAATCCGGCCGCCTTCGTCGCATTCTTCATCGCCGTGACCAGCTCGCTGGCCGAAGGCAACCGTACACCCTTCGATTTGCCTGAGGCCGAATCCGAGCTGGTGGCCGGCTACCACGCCGAGTACTCGGGCTTCCGCCTGGCCATCTTTCTGATGGTCGAGTGGGCCAACATGTGGATCATGGGTGGCCTCGCCGTGACCATGTTCCTGGGCGGATGGCAGGTTCCCGGAATCACCGACGACATGTACAAGAGCGCGCTCGGAACCGGGCTGGTTCCGTCGCCCGTTTGGTTCGTCTACCAGGCGCTGTCCATGCTGGTGTTCGCCATTAAGACCTGGGCGCTGGTGTTTTTCTTCATCTGGCTGCGCTGGACCCTGCCCCGCGTGCGCGTCGACCAGATGATGTCCCTGTGCTGGAAGTACCTGGTGCCCGGCGCGTTCCTCTGTTTCATCGTGACCTTGCTGTGGCAGATTCTGGTGCCGCCCGTCGGCGTGAAGATCACGGGCGTTGTCTTCACAGTCTTCACGCTCGTTCTGCTCATCAAATTCCTCATCGACACGCGCCGGAACATCGACAAGGTCAAGGGCGAGCGCGTGGATCTGACCAATTGGTGATGTGCCATGGCTGAAGGAATTCACGAGTATTTCGGGCACATCACGGACGTCGTGAAGACGTTCTGGGAAGGCCTGTCGGTCACGCTCTCCTACATGCTACGTCGGCCGATCACCGTGCAGTATCCGGATCGTACGGAGAAGCGCGTGGCCGACACGCTGCCCTCGCGTTACCGGGGCCTTCTGGAAGTGGACATGAGCGTGTGCACCGGCTGCATGGCCTGCGAGCGCGCCTGTCCCATCGCCGTCATCAAGATCGCGACCGACAAGGATCCCACCAACCCCAAGCAGCGGGTCATCGCCCAGTTCGACATCGACGAATCGAAATGCATGTTCTGCGGTCTGTGCGTCGAGCCCTGCCCGACCGGCGCCATCCAGCACACGCGCGAATTCGAATCCACCATGAAGTCCGTCGACAGCCTGGTCTTCCGCTGGGTGCCCGACCCGGAAAAGCCAGTGCCGTTCTACCGGCCGGTCAAGGGCCAGGATGCCCCGCGCGCTCCCGTCGGCGAAATCCTGCGCAAGAAGATGGCGCAAGTCTCATGGATTGCGCCCCCCTCCATCCTTGGCCCTGGCGGCCCCAAACAGGACTAGGTCATGCAAACCGAGCTCGTCATCTTCGTGTTTCTTGCCTTGGCGACGCTGATTGGCGCCGCGGCCGTGGCTCTATCGCGCAACATCTTCTGGAGCGCCATGGGCCTGCTCTCGTCCCTCGTCGGCGTGGGCGGGCTTTACGTTCTGCTTTCCGCGGACTTCGTGGCCATCACCCAGCTCCTGGTCTACATCGGCGGCGTGCTCGTGCTCATCATCTTTGCGGTCATGCTCACCAGCCAAATCCAGGACATCAACATTTCGAATCGAAGCATCGGACTCGTCGGTGGGTATGCGCTCTTCTTCGTCGCGACGACGCTGCTCTGCTTTGTCGCCATCTGGGCGCCGTGGAAGCTCACCGACAAACTGCCCGTGGTCGAAACCACGGCGGCCATCGGCAACGGTCTGCTTGGCACTTGGCTGCTGCCGTTTGAAATCGCGTCGGTGGTGCTGGTCGCGACGCTGGTGGGCGCCATCGTCATTGCCCGCAAGGAAGTCAAACCGGATTAGCGCCGGGGGCGGAATTCATCATGGCACATCTTTCGCTCAATCATTTTCTCGTTGTTGGCGCCCTGCTTTTCGGGTTCGGCCTGCTTGCCGTGGTCACCCGGCGCAACGCCGTGGCCGTGCTCATGGGCATCGAATTGATCCTCAACGCCGCCAACCTCAATTTGGTGGCCTTCGGCCGCTATGTGGCCGGTGGCATCACGGGGCAGGTCTTCAGCCTCTTCGTCATCGTGCTCGCAGCTGCCGAGGCCGCCATGGGCCTGGCCATCATCCTCGCTATCTACCAGATGGTGCGCAACATCGACGCGTCGCAAGCCTCGACGCTCAAGGAATAGGCGAGGCCAGCGGATTCACCATGGAACACACCCTGCACCACGCTGCACACCATCTGGTCCCGCTCGCCACGCAAACCGCGAGCTACCTGTGGCTCATTCCATTCTTCCCGCTCGTGGGCGCGGTCATCAACGCGACCCTGGGCGTGCGCCTGCAACGCCGTTTCGGCAAGGGCCTGGTTCATGGCATTGGCATTGGCGCCATGACACTGTCCTTCGCGGTGGCCTGCGTCGCCTTCGCGACCTTGTTCGGCCTGGATAGCGAACATCGCTTCCTGCAGGACACCCTGTGGAACATCTTCACCGCCGGCAAGGTGTCCGTGGATCTGGGCTTCGCGCTCGATCCGCTGAGCATGATGATGACCCTCATCATCACCTTTATCGGGACGCTCATTCACGTCTTCTCGACCGGCTACATGGCCGACGAGCCGTCGTACTGGCGTTTCTTCGCGTACTTGAACTTGTTCGTCTTCTCGATGCTGCTGCTCGTGATGGGCGACAACTTCGTGCTCATGTTCTTCGGCTGGGAAGGCGTGGGCCTTTGCAGCTACCTGCTGATTGCTTTCTGGTACACGGATCCGCAGAAGGCGGCGGCCGGCATGAAGGCCTTCGTGGTCAACCGCTTCGGCGATTTCGGCTTCGTGCTGGGGTTGTTCCTGCTTTTCTGGGCGCTGGGTGGGGCGTGGCACAAGGGATCGGAAGGCAAGCTGACCTATGCCGAGACCGACATGGCCAGCCTGCGCACGACGGCGAGCATGGAACACGAAGCGGGCGAGCCAGCGGCGGAGCACGAAAGCGGCGAAGGTCACGGCGACGTCAAGGTTGGTCCCACGCTGAACTTCCGCGAGCTGCGCGATCAAATCGTCATCACCAGCACGGGCATGGCCGAGCACCTCAAGCACCAAACGCTGTTCGGCTTTGGGCTTCTGGCCATGGTTGGCATCCTGCTTTTCGTCGGGGCCATGGGCAAGAGCGCGCAGTTGCCCTTGCACGTGTGGTTGCCCGACGCTATGGCCGGCCCCACTCCGGTGTCGGCCCTCATCCACGCCGCGACCATGGTCACCGCCGGCGTGTACATGGTGGCGCGGCTCAATTTTATCTTCGCCCTATCACCCACGGCCATGGGCTGGGTGGCGTTTATCGGCGCGCTCACGGCGCTGTTCGCGGCGTCCATCGGGTTCTTCCAGTACGACATCAAGAAGGTACTGGCCTACTCGACGGTGTCGCAGCTCGGGTTCATGTTCATTGGCGTGGGCGTGGGCGCGTACTGGGCCGGTGCTTATCACTTGCTCACCCACGCCTTCTTCAAGGCCACCCTTTTCCTTGGTTCGGGCTCGGTGATCCTCGGCTGCCACCACGAGCAGGACATGCGCAAGATGGGCGGGCTCGGCAAGCTGATGCCGGTGACCAAGTGGACCTACCTCGTGGCTTGTTTCGCCATCGCGGGGTTTCCATGGGCCAGCGGCTTCTATTCCAAGGATGAAATCCTTTGGAAGGCGTTTACCCAGGAAGGCATGGCTTTCCCCTTCCTGGGTCTGACTCCGCACCTTGGCCAGCTCATCTATCTGATGGGCATCATCGCGGCGACCGGCACGTCGTTTTACATGTTCCGCAGCTACTATATGACGTTCACCGGGGAGTATCGCGGCCACGACAACGACCACGACCACGACCACGACCACGGCCACGACCACGGGCCGAAGGAATCCCCGCTTTCGATCACGTTGGTTTTGGTGACACTCGCCGCCGGGGCGGTGCTGGCGGCCATCCTTGGCATCCCGACTGCTTGGAGCGGCAGTGCGCCCATCCTCGAGCACTGGCTCGAGCCGGCCTTGCCGGCGATTGTGAAGTTCGCCGAGGCGTCGCACTCGACCGAATTCCTGTTCCAGGCCATCGGTGTTTCGGCCGGTGTCATCGGCTGGTTCTTCGCGCGCATGCTTTATAAGGACAACCAAAGCCAGGTGCCGGCCCAGCTGCTCGAACGCTGGAAGCGGGCCTGGACCGTGGTCTACAACAAGTACTACGTGGACGAGCTGTACCAGGCCACGGTGATACGCGGTTCGGTTGGGCTGGCGCGCGTGCTGTCCTGGTTCGACAAGTACCTCGTCGACGGCCTGGTCAACCTAGCTGGCGCGGTCACGCGCGTCTTTGCCAATATCGACGGCGCCATCGACCGCTACCTGGTGGACGGCGCCGTCAATCTGATAGCGAACTCGACGCTGTCGGCGGGAAGCATCCTGCGCCGGGTGCAGACCGGCCGCATTCAAACCTATCTTTACGGAGCACTCGTGGGGGCCATCGCCATCGTGCTCATCAACTTCATCGTCAAGTGACGACGACCGGGGACATGCGCTCATGATCAGTCAACAGAATGTTCTTTCCTGGGCTACCTTCTTCCCGCTCATCGGGTTGGCGGTGATTCTTCTCTTCACGGCGGCCAGGTTCTTCCTGGGCATGTCCCGCCACGCGCTCGACCAGCTCGCGCGCATCACGGGGCTCGTCGCCAGCGGCCTGTCCATGGGGTGCGCGATCCTGGCCTGGGTGTGGTTCGACCCGGCCAAGTCGGGCGTGCAGATGATGCAGCACTTCACCTGGATCAAGAGCTTCAACATCGAATACCTGATGGGCGTCGACGGACTCTCCATCTCGATGGTGCTCCTAACCGGGTTGATTTCGTTCGTCGCCTTCATCGCGTCCATGCCTTGGTGGGGCGGCGCCAAGTACAGCGAGATGGCCGGCATGACCGAGCACGGAGGCCACGGCGATCATGGCGACCACCCGAAGCACTTCTCGGTACGCATGGTGCCGGGCTACATGTGCATGCTGCTCCTCCTCCAGACCGGCATGATGGGCACCTTCGTCGCGCTCGACATGTTCCTGTTCTACGTGTTCTGGGAGGTGATGCTGCTGCCGATGTACTTCCTCATCGGCATTTGGGGCGGCCCGCGCAAGGAATACGCCGCCATCAAGTTCTTCCTCTATACGCTGGTCGGCTCGGTGCTGATGCTGCTGGCGATCATCGGCATCTACTACAACAGCCACGCCGCCCCGCTGGCCGACGGCACCATGTCGAGCGGCCACACCTTCAACCTGCTGGCCCTGGCCACGCAAGGCAAGCAAGGCGTGTTCGCGCACTCGGCGGCCATTTTCGGCTTTGCCTTCAGCAAGATTGCGTTCATTGCCCTGTTCATCGGCTTTGCCATCAAGATCCCGATGTTTCCGTTCCACACTTGGTTGCCCGACGCCCACGTCGAAGCGCCGACCCCCGTCTCGGTCATCCTGGCCGGCGTGCTCCTGAAGATGGGCCCCTACGGCATCCTGCGCTTCAACTACCCGCTCTTGCCCGACGCCACGGAATGGGCGGCCAACGCCATCGCCATCTTCGGCGTGATCAACATCATCTACGCCGCCTTCGTGTGCCTGGCCCAAAGCGATCTCAAGAAGCTCATCGCCTATTCATCGGTCAGCCACATGGGCTTCACCTTGCTCGGCATGGCGGCCATGACCCCGGCCGGGATTTCCGGCGCCGTGTTCAACATGTTCTCCCACGGCATCATCTCGCCCATGTTGTTCCTTATCGTGGGCGTGATCTACGACCGCGCCCACCACCGCGAGATCGGTCGCTTTGGCGGACTGGCCTCGGCCCTGCCCGAGTACACGGCCATCACGGGCCTGGCCTTCTTCGCCTCGCTGGGTTTGCCCGGCATGTGCGGCTTTGTTTCAGAGTTCCTGGTACTGTCGGGCTCGTTTCCCACCTATATGCTCTACACCACCATCTCGGCCACCGCGGTCATCATCACCGCCGCTTATTATTTGTGGGCCATTCACCGCGCCTTCCTGGGCAAGCTGAATCCCATCTACAAGGACTACCCCGACCTCAACTGGCGCGAACGCGTCGTGCTCTACCCGCTCGGCGCCATCGCCATCGTGCTCGGCTTCTACCCGCAGGCCGTCTTGTCGGTGATCAACCCCACGCTCATCCAGCTCATCAGCGGCCTCAAGCCGATGTGACCCGTCCCGGCCCGAAGGGAACCGCATGACTACCACCGAGTTCAACATCGCGAGCGCATCCTGGTTCAGGCCAGAGCTGGTGCTGAGCGTGGGCGTGCTATTGCTCTTCCTGCTCGACGTAGGCTGGAAGAAGAGCCCGCATCGCGTGCTCATCCTGACCCTGAGCGTACTGGCCTGTTTCGCCGTGGCTGCCGGCTGCCTCAGCTTCCAGCACGTGGAAAGCCGCTCCATGTTCAACGGCATGATTGCGAGCGACCCGTTCGCCACCTTCTTCAAGTGGCTGTTCCTCGCCGCGGGCGTGCTGACCGTGCTCATCGCCGCGCGTGCAACCGAGTTCGGACCGCTTCGTCTTGGTGTCTTCTACGCGCTCTTGCTGTCGATCGTTCTCGGCATGTTCCTCATGGCCAGCTCGCTCGACCTGCTCATGCTCTACCTGGCGGTCGAGATGGTGTCATTGCCCAGCTACGCCATCGCGGGCTACAAGCCTGGCGATCGTCGCGCCGCCGAGGCGTCGCTCAAATACGTCATCTACGGCGGCGTCGCCTCTGGCATCATGCTGTTCGGCCTTTCCTATATCTACGGCCTGACCGGCTCCACCAGCCTGCTCGGGCTCGGCGCGCGTCTCGACGCTCTGGCCATGCCAGCGGCGGCGGGCGGCCAGGCTGGCCTGCGCGTGGCCCTGATGGTCGCGGTCATCTTCGTCCTGTGTGGCATTGGCTACAAGATCGCGGCCGTGCCCTGGCACATGTGGTGCCCCGATGTGTACGAGGGCGCGCCCACGCCATTCACCGCCTTCTTGTCCGTCGGTCCCAAGGCAGCAGGCTTCGCCATGGCCATTCGCGTGCTCTACGTCTCGCTGGCGAGCAGCGCCGGGGCAGAGGGCGTGGCGCGGGGCCTTACGGATGTTCCCTGGCCAGCCGTGGTCGGCGTGCTCTCTGCGGTCACCCTGACCCTGGGCAATTTCACCGCGCTTCACCAGAACAACCTCAAGCGCCTGCTCGCCTACTCGTCCATCTCGCACGCGGGCTACGCCTTGATGGGGCTTTCGGCGGCGTCGCTGCTCGGCGTGCAGAGCGTGATGATCTACATGCTGGTGTACTTGGTGATGAACCTGGGTGCCTTCCTCGCGGTCATCGCCATCGGCCAGGCCACCGGGTCGGAAACTATCGCCGACTGCAAGGGCCTCGCGAAACGGCATCCGCTCTTGGCCATCACCTTCGCCGTTTTCCTGTTCTCGCTGGCCGGGCTGCCGCCACTGGCTGGCTTCACCGGCAAGTGGTACCTGTTCGTGGCCGTGCTGAACCACTATTCCGAGGAAGGCGGCGGCTGGTATGTCGCCCTGGCTGTCATTGCGGCGCTCAACACCGCGGTGTCGCTCTACTATTACATCCGCATCGTGCGCGCCATGTTCATCGACGAGCCCGTGGGCGAGTTGGTCGTGCGTCCGAAGGTCAGCTACCAGGTCATGCTCGGCGCCTTCTCGGCGGCTCTGCTTCTGTTCGGTATCTGGTGGACGCCCATCATCGAATGGACCCAGTCCTCGCTGACCTTCTTGCAACGCGGGTAGTTCTCCGACGCTCAAAAGACCCTTCGAAATGCCTATGGATTTGGCTTGCGCACCCAGACTTCGTGGCCGTTGAATGTGAGCCCCAACGTGAAGTTTGCGACCAGCACCGCGCGGGCCTTCGAATCGATCGGGAGATTTCGACGTATGAGTACCGCGCGCACCGCTTCGAAGATGTCAGCGAGTTCGGAAGCCGAACTGTCGGCGATGACGAGAGGGTGGGGCATGTGCTTGAATCGCTCCGGCAATCCCTCGTGTATTGCGAGCTGAGTGAGCTCATAGACTCCGTCAGTGAACGGAGTGCCAAGCGACACGACCCGATATTCAGTATCGGGTGGGGGCGGCGATTTTGGCAGCTCGACGATGTTGAGCGAGCCGAAGCTGCTTCTGTTTGTGCCGTAGTTGGTGACGAATTCCGAGATCAGAACGTCGGCCTGTTTTGTGTTGGCATCAGATGATGGCGTACGCCAACCGACATGAGTAATCCCGAGGGAACTGTAGTAGTCGTAGAGCGCCCGCGGTCCCTTCAGCTCGTTGTAGTACACAAGGCCGCCGGTGTGCGCGACGTCGAGGACGACACGACGGTCGAGGCCGAGGCTGATATGGTGGCTATAGAGGAGGACCTGTGCGTCCTTGGGAAGCGAGTTGGATGCTGCGACCAAGTCCGATCGGTAGCCATCAAATCGCGTGGCAGCCTGTCCGAGCACGCCGTTCTTGATGAGGTTGATGGCCGAAAGGAGTCGGCCTCCACCGTTATAGAAGATCGCGTCGCCACCCCAGACGATTTGAAGCGCTACGAGCGGTGCAATCGCGATTCGGCTAAGCCAACCGAGACGTACTGCACGGACCAGAATGGCCCCCGTTACCGCGGCCATCATCGGAATGATGGCCTGCAGGTAGCGGTCGACGTAGTAGGTCCAGCCCCAGGCGAACAGGGCCATCTGCGTCCACGCGATGCCGAGCCACAGTCGCCGCCGCCCTTCGACGAAGAACGCGAACGGGATCAGCAGGACGAACAGCGATCCCAACATCGGAATTCCCTGCGTGAAGGAGTAGTGAGGCTCGAACGAGTTGGTGATGCCAACGTCAAGCGTCGTCGAGAGTTTTTGTAGCAGGCTGCCGGTGGGCTTGAGGTCGTGCCCAAGTTGGATCTCGTTCCAACAGAGGACACTGGTCGGATTCTGCGGGTAGCTGCCGCGGAAGAACGTCTGCGCGAACGGAAAGACCGGGTTGTGATGGTAGATGATGTTCTTGATGAAATGCGGCGATGAAACCGCGAACATCGTTAAGCCAACCGCAGCTGGCCCGATGACGACTTTTGCTAGCGTCCGCCTCCACGGCATCGGACGTGATCCGCTCGGTCGGGCACGCCAGGCCGCCAGCACGCAGGCGCCGGCGAGAATCACCGTCGTCGCAACGATGAAGTAGGCCGCCTGGTATTTGGTGAGTAGAGCACCGGCGAGGAAGATGCCAGTCAGGATGCATCGACGTACGTCCAGGTTTTCAGCGGCGCGAGCCGTCGCCAGGAAGACCGGGGCCGCGAAGATGGCGAGGAAGTGATCGGCCGAGCCGCCCAAGTTGCTGTCGTAGACGTAGATCGCGGGGAACAGGAAGAACGCGGCCCACGTGGCTCGCGCAGGTTGGTCGCCCAAGATGTAGCGCGCGGCTGCCGAGACCCCCGCGAGGGTCCAGAGAAAGCCCAAGAACTCGAGATGGATCGCCATCATCCAGCGTTGCGGCTTGCTGATCCCTGGAACGAGCCAACCCCAGGTGTATTGAATCGCCGCCAGTTGGGGAAAGGCACGATTGTTGTCGGAATAGAAAGGTACGATGCGACTCTCGCGAGCGTAGTCCTGCGCAGCGGTCATGTGATACCAGGCCGCATCGTAGTTGATCGTCTCCGGAGTCATGGCTTCGAGATAAACGAAGACGACGCAGCAAACGCCAGCACAGGCCGCCACTCGCGCCCAGAGGCTCCAGCCACTTTGCCGTGCGCGAAGCTGTTGCCGAACGAGTGGCACGAGTGATGGGCCACCGAGGGCGATGAAGGTGACCGGCAGAGCAACACCGAACCACGAATTGAAGACACCGAGCGCTCCAACTGCGTACATCGCCAACGTAAACAGGACGACCCCTAGCGCGAAGCTATGAACCAGGGTTTCGAGTGCCGAAAGATTCGCAATCCGCAGAGCTCTCTTCAGGACGACGTGCCCGGCTGACAGGCAGGCCAATGAGTGCACTAGTCCCCACAGCCAGAGAACTCCCACCTGCCAGAACAGCCAATCGCGGATGGGATACGCTCGATTGAGAACGCCGCCGTAGTACCAGCACGCCAACGCCGAAAGCGGCAGGAGCAAGATCTGAAGCCAACCGGAAGCCACGAGCCTGCGAAATTCTGAAGAGCGCGACGGGGTTCGCTGAGGCTCCATTCTAATCCAGGGTTTGTTGGGACCAAGCGAGCCCACCGATGGGTGAGTCGTTGGAAGTGAAAGTTGAGGCTCTCGCGCTAAGCACGGGCGGAGAGTCGCCGCTATGCGATCCGTTTTGCAGAATCAATGTAGTTGGCGAAAGCAACTCCCATGCCGTGGACGGCAGGTGGAGTTCTCATGGGTCGAGATCTTGCGATGAGCTTCGAGTCGGGCGAGATCTGCGCCCGCTGGACTTGAGTTCTCGCCAGTATTCGGCGACCGTCGTGCCGAATCATGCGGGGCCAGGTCTCAGCGACCAGGATCCGACAGCGGACATCGCCGTGGTCCGAAGGTGCTCTACCGTGACGTCGAAGTCGCGGAACGGTCGCCGGGCTGGAGCATCATCGCGCTACGGCTTGAAGGAAGGCTCCTCTCTCCCCGGGGGTCTGGCGGGCGGGTCGGGCGTCGTGAACGGAAGGTGCACCTTGGGCCAGGGGAAGGCGGCAGGGTGGATTTTGGCGAGAGGCGTGGAAGCCATCTTGCCCTTCGCGTCGGCAGAGCAGCTACGCCCGGTGGCCGCGGGCCGGGCGGGCGAAGCGGTCATGACATGGGAGCCCCAGTCCTCGCTGACGTTCTTGCAGCGCGGGTAGCGAGGACTCACGGAATCGCCGACTACTTGCCGTAGACGCTCACGATGCTCTTTTGAATTGCGTCGTCGGTTGCGTTGCTCGTTTCGCCAGCTATGACAGCGCCCTCGGAGAAGCCGCCGTTGCCATTGTGGTCGCCTGCGCCGCCTTCACCCAGCCCCAGGCCACCGAGTTGTTTAAGGGGTGAGTATCCTTTGGGTAGCGCAGACAGGTCGATGTTGACTGAAAGGGCCCCCGACTTGGCATTCCCGGTCTTTAGTGCCCAGTGGTCGACGCCGTTGTGCTTGAACAACGTCGTCACGATGCCGAACGTGATGGAGGGATTGGGGTTCTCTCCAGTCGTCGTGCAGTCAACAGTTGATGGTATGCCAGAAGTGCACTTTCCGGTGTTGCCGGCGTAGACGCCGGTTTCAAAATCGACCATGGGCCAAGGTCCATTTCCTGTGCCCTTGGACCAGAATGTCATTGTCGAAAAGTTGAGCGAGGTCAACGTGCCGGGGCCGGAGTATGCGATGGCGTTGTTGGTATTGCCGTAGTTGAAGCAACAGTTGGCATTAAGATACTGGGAATGGAAGATGGCATATTCGGTTTGAGGCGAAGCCCCTTTGGGCATATTCTTGGTCTTGTCCCTGTTCCTGAGGCATGACGTCTTGTCCCGCCACAGGGCACCGCTCGAAACCGCGATGGGCACCTTCGTTCCGTCGGACATTTGCCAGTCTTGGATGTCCATCAGGTCGCAGAGTGTCGGGGTGCCAGGCTGATTCGCGCTTGAGCTGTCTGCCCTCCACATGTCGTTGCCATTCCCGGATTGGTCGTACAGAGTGGTCACTTTGCACGACGTGCCCGAACAGAACGTGTTGAGAGTTGCGAGATCCGCAAGTCCGGTCGATGCCACGATACCGATATCCTTGGTCTGATTGTCGGATACGCGCAGGGCTTGGAACAGAGGACCCGTGTAAGCGGCGAACAGGGTGCGCGTCATGGCGTGCGCAGCAACAAAGGGCGTGCCCGCTGCTTTTGCAACATCGCCGGGAAGGCCGGTAGAACCACCTGAGCCCGTGTTTCCGCCGCTGCCGCCAGCTGAACCACCTGCTCCCGTGCTTCCGCCGCTACCGCCAGCTGAACCACCTGAGCCCGTGCTACCGCCGCCAGCTGAACCACCTGAGCCCGTGCTACCGCCGCCAGCTGAACCACCTGAGCCCGTGCTACCGCCGCCAGCTGAACCACCTGAGCCCGTCTTTCCTCCGCTGCCGCCTCCAGACCCACCCGTACCGGCAGCGCCTCCACTTCCGCCGGTGCCCGAGCTGCTCGATCCCTCATGCGGGGTCGGAATGTCCAGGGTCGGGCATTTGCTGTCGGTAATTGCCGCGCAACTAGGCGCGTCGCTCGACAAGTAAGCCCAGATCCCCTGCGAATCGTTCTTTGTGACCGTGGCGCAGCCGGGAAGCGCGCTCACCGCCTGGTTGAAGGCGGCAGCCTTGTCGCTGATGCAGGCGGAGTACTGCGACACGGTCGCAGTGCAGCTCGGGGGGATGGCGCTGCAACTAGCAGTGGCGGGCCCCGCTGTTAGACAGGTGGTCTCTTGGCTCTTGCAATTTTGCTGGAACTGAGAGTCCGAGGTCGGACTGGTCGAATTCGCGTGCGAAAGCCCCGACCACTTGCATAGGGTCGCCTGGTCGATGGTCTTTCCGAAGTAGGCGTAGATGTCGTTGCAGAGCTGGGTGGCCTCCGTCGTGGTCAGGGTGCCGATCGGCTTGCTGCCGTCCAAGGTCGTGACCGAGTTTCCACCGCTGCTGCCTCCGACGCCGGATCCTCCACTGTTCGAGCTTCCGCCTGAGCCTTTGGCGCCTCCGCTGCTGGAGCTTCCTCCCGCGCCCCCGGTTGCCGAGGCGCTCGAGCTTCCGCCCGATCCCAGTTGCCCACCCGACCCCGTTGTGCCGCCCGAGCCATGGCTGCCTCCGGTCCCGCTGCCCCCCGAAGGGCTGGATGTCGAGCAGCCGAACGTCACCATCGACAGCGACATGGCCAGGGACGCGACCACAAACTGGGAATCCATCTTCAATCGTTGCATCGACCTTCTCCTTGCTGTTCGAGTCCGCGACAAGTCATTTGCCGGTCACGATGCCTGTCGCAACCTTGATGGGCCAGCCCAGGTCGCTCCTCCCGAGCCCTCGCGCATGGTTTCCATGCTCTACTAGTGTCAACCCGGAGGTGAAGCGGGCGGATCTTTTTTCGAGATTTCCGTTCATCGGGCACCTTGGTCTGCGGGCTGACCCCGGCTATTCTTGCCGGGTGGGGAAGCGCCGTTTGTCGATCACGCTTGCGTTGGCGCTAGCCTTGGCTAACCCCGCGCGAGCTGAAGGCGCACGGGAGACGAACCAGCCCCTCGTCATCTTGACCGAAGAGGGGAGCGGGGATGCCGAGGAGGCGGCTTTCTTCTCAAGCGTGCGGGCGCTCGCCGCCGAGATCGGGATCGGCGTCAGCACCCACAAGGTTCCGAGCTTCGACGCGATCCGCGACACCCTGCTGGCCCAGGCCCGACAAGAGACCAAACCCTTCCTGGTCGCCTGGATTTTGCGCGAGACGGGGATCCGCAAAATTTACCTTTTCGACCCCTGGAAAAACCAACTGCGCACACGCACCGTTGAGGCCGGCGCGTCGGCCACGGCCAACGCGGAGACTTTGGCGCTCATCCTGCACGCCGAGCTGCTTGCGTATCTGAACGAACCGCCACCGCCGCCTCGGCCGTCACCGCTCCCGCCGCCACCGCCGCCCCCGCCACCGCCCCCGGATCCCCGCTGGGCACTGGGAGTGTCGTACGTTGCCGGGACCTTCTTGCGCGACCAGGGCGTGCAGCAGGGCATCGCGCTGGGCCTTGCGCATCGCTGGTCCCGCGTGTACGTGGGCGCCCATTACGCGTTTGTGTCCAATCAAGAGGTGCACGCGGAGGACGTCAGCATGACGGTCCGCCGGTACCCATTCCATCTGGGCGTGGGCTTTGTCTCGCCCGAGCACCACCGGTTGAGCTTGGCGGCGGAGGCTTTCCTGTCGGGCGATTCGGTGTCGCGCCACACCTCGTCCGCGGCGACGCCCTTGTTGGCCCAGCCGGACGACCGCCGTTTCGTCATGGGCGCGGGCCTGCGCGGGCGCGTCGAGATACATATCCTTCGCAACCTGACCGTGCACCTCGCGCTCGGTACCGAGGCGCCGCTTAACCCGCATGATTTCCAGATCACGCGAGGAACGACCAGCACGACCATAGCCCGCCTTTCACCAGTCCGCGTCATTGGTGAGGCGGGCGTCAATATCTTGGCGTTTTGAATGGCCTACGCTTTTTTCCGCCCCACCCTCGCGTTTTAAGCCACTACTCCTATAGACCCACGCATGAGCGCAGCCGACAACAACGAAGCCATCGCATTGGCCACCCGGGCGGCCGCCGGTGATACGCATGCCCAGCGTCGACTGGTTGAGCGGCTGCACCGGCGCGTGCAAAGCATCGCCTTGTCCATCTTGGGCAATGCCCTCGACGCGGAAGATGCCACCCAGGTCATCTTGATGGAGATCCTCAAGTGCGTTGGTTCGTTCCGTGGTGAAAGCCTGACCGGGTGGAGCGATCGCATCGCCGCGCGCACCGCCATTCGGCACGCACGCCAGCGCCGCATCCATGGGCTGCGGTTCGAGGCGACCGAGAATCTGGACAACTTGGCCTGGTCGAGAGATGCCGCCTATGCTGACGCCGATCATGCGCGCGACCTGCGCGACTACCTGGCGCAGTTGCCCGAGGCTCGGCGCGAGGTGCTCGTGCTGCGGCACATGCTGGACTATTCGATCGATGAAATCGCCGAGCTGACCGAGGTCTCGCCCAACACGGTCAAGGACCGGTTGCTGCATGCGCGCGAGCAGCTGCGGCGGCTGATCCGGCGCGACCGCATGATCGACCAATCCAGGGGGAACGCGTGAGCTCCGCCGACTGCAAACGCTGGGTGGCGCTTTCCGACCAGGCGGCGATCGGGCAAGACGTGTCCGACCGGGACCAAGCGTGGCTCGCCCAGCACGCCCGCGGTTGCAGCGACTGCGGGCGCGAGGCCGCCTTCTTCACGTCGCTGCGCGACGCGGTCGGACGGCCCGAGATGCTGGTCGTGCCGTCACCCGCCGCACGCCCGATCGCCCGTCGTTCGCCCGTACGGATCGCAATGCTCGCCACCCTGGCGCTCGCTGCCTCGGTCGCCATCGTCGTGGGGCTTGCTCTCAACCGCGGTAGCCGCGCTGTCACTCCCACTGCAGTGCAGGCGCCACCGCTCGCCGCGCGCTTGCTTTTCGCATCCGGGAGCGTTCGCCTTGGGGCGGGGCCGGCCCAGGCCGGGCAAGCCGTCACGCACGGAGAGCGCATCGGTACGGACGACGGCTTGGCCTGCATGGCGATCGCGAACTCGATCACCGTGTGCATGGACGCGAAGAGCACGGCCACCTTCGCGCTCGCCGACGCGACACAGACGATCGTGTATCTGGACAAGGGACGCCTGCTGGCGCGGCTGGATCACCAGCCGGCGGGGCGCACGTTCCTGGTACGCACCGCCCAGGCCGAGGTGCAAGCGGTGGGCACGCGTTTCTCCGTGGGCGTCTCGGATGACGGCCAGACCCAGGTGCGCTTGCACGAAGGAAAGGTCACCGTGCGCGCGGCCAACCACGTGGCGAGCGATTTGGCCGCTCCCGTGCAGGCGCGGGTGGGCGACGATATCCGCGTGGCGCCCATGCCCGCGACCGCAAGCCAGGACGACGACCTGTTGTCCGACTTGTCGATGCTGCCGCGCACGGAAACCCGAGCGATCGCACGCATCGCGAGCATCCCTGCGGGGGCTGACGTATCGTTCGACAACATGGTGATGGGCAAGACGCCCGTATCGACAGTCCTGGGTGCCGACGTCCACGTGCGACTGGCCATGGCGGGCTACATTCCCGTGAGCGAGTGGATTTCGGTCGCCGATGGGGCGACCATCGAACGGAGCTTTGTGCTGACCGAGCTCGCGACATCGGCAGAACGCCCCGACCGGCCGGCGCGCGCTCATCGCGGCGCAACTTCGCCGTCGCCCAGCCACCTTTTGGCCATGGCCCAGGCGTTGCGTGCGCGCGGCGCGTACGACGAGTGCGCGCAAGTCTATCGCCGGTTGTGGTTCGAGTTTTCCGGCAGCGAGGAATCGAAGGTATCCATGATTTCTCTCGGCGAGCTCGAGCTCGGCAAACGCAATCACCCGGCGGCCGCGCTCGAGGCCTTTGGCGCCTACTTGCGCCTAGGCGGCTCGCTCGAACGCGAGGCTCGCTACGGCAGGATCCGGGCGCTACGGGCGGTTGGCCGGGACGGCGAGGCTGATGCGGAAAGCGCCTCCTTCTTGCGCGACTATCCCACCAGCATCCAATCGGCTACACTCCGTCGGTAGGTCCATGTACGGCAATTTGCAGCCCTTGGTCGCTGCGTGCGGATTGGCGATTGGCCTTTGTGCCTGCCACGTCGCCCCCGACACGGTGGCCTCGTCCTGCACAGGGCATCTCGGGATCGACACGGACGCGGGGTTGTCCCAGGGCCTCGTCGCCTACTACTCCTGCGATCAGGCCACCGGTGCGACCCTGCCGGATCTATCGGGCAACAACAACAATGCCACCTTGGTCACGGGCACCGACGGCACGGGTGGGTACAGCTTCGCGACCGGGAAGGTCGGCGATGCATTGGTATTGACCGCCGCGAATGATGGGTACGCGGCGTTGCCGGCGGGCATTCTCGCCAATGCATGCGAGGCCACCATCGCCGTGTTGGTCAACACCAAGACGCAGGTCAATTACCAGAGAGTCTGGGACTTTGGCTGGGACACGACAGTATATATGTACCTGACGACCAGCGACGCCGCCGGGTTGCCGAGGTTTGGCATCAGCATCGCTGGCAACGGCAATAACGAGTTCGGGATCGATGGTAAGACCGCCTTGTCCGTCGACGAATGGCACCACCTCGCGGTGGTCCTTGGGCTTTCAGGCGTCGTTCTCTACGTTGATGGCCAGCCGGCCGGCATAGACGCATCAATCACGTTGCGCCCGGCCGACCTCGGCAGCACCCCCAATAACTACATCGGTCGCTCACAGTTTTCCGCGGATGCGTACCTGGATGGCGCCGTCGACGAATTTCGCGTCTACGACCGCGCGCTTTCGCCCCAAGAGATCCAGGCGCTCGCATCCGGCTCGTCCTAAATCAAAGAGCATGATTCTGGAATCGCGAGATGATGGGTCGTGATTCGAGGAAGGAAGACCTGTAGACCACCCTCTCCCTTCGGGAGAGGGCTGGGGTGAGGGTACTGCACTGTCCGTCGAACCCGTGCTGCACGCGTGGCTATAGCACCTTCATCACCTCAGCGTCCGGGTTCAGAGAAGATTACACCCTCACCCCAATCCCCTCTCCCGAAGGGAGAGGGGCGACGGACGACTGGTCTTGACGTAATCGCAAGGCCCCGTGTTCTAAACACCCGCAACGATCCAGAATCGTGAACCCTGATTTAGCTCATCGGGATCGCTGACGCGCGCTCTTGAGAGATTGGTTCCAGTCGAGTTTGCGAAAAGTCAGTTGCCGGTCACAACCCCTGTCGCAAGGTTGATGGACCATTGAGCGGAGTTGGTCAAAGTCCACGTCGTGCCGTCAAACTTGAGCGGGAGCCAGAGGTACGTCGAAAGGCTCAGGTTGTTGGAGTTCCATATGTCAGACGCGTAGATGTAGGTCGTGGTCTGGCTGCCCACGATGGGGATCACGTAGGTGGGCTGAGAGCTCCACGTGGAGCCATTCGGGCCAAGGCCGACGAAGCTATTGTTCCACGGCCCAGTAATCGAGCCGGTGGAGGTCAAGTACGCTGCCTGGTTCGGAGCCCAACCGGTCTGAGCCGAGCTGACACCGTAGTATTTGCCATTGGCCTTCCAGAACGCGTAGGCTTCCCGGGTATCATTGGCCCAAATTTTCGTGGTGCTCTGGACATTTAGATAGTCGCTCGAGAGCAGATAGACCTCCGTATCGTGAAAATTCCCCCCCGCGTTTCCGCCCGGCCCCCCGGTGGATACGAAGTAGGCACTCCCGTCCGGCTCCTGCCACAATGTGCAGTCGCGCGACGTGTTGCCGCCCCCAGGCTGGAAGTGTTTCACGTACGTATAGTTGCCATCCACGGTGGGGCTGGTGAAAACGATGGCCTCGGAATCACAATAGCCGCCGCCGCCCCCGGAGCAGGATTCCATGTCCCAGTGGGCCCACATTACATACAGCTTCGTGGAAGCGTTGTAGATGACTTTGGGCCGCTCGATAATCAGATTGACGTTATTCAGCACGGGGTCCGTGCTGTTGGTGACGACGGAATTGCGATGCTCCCAGGTAACGAGATCCTTGGAGGCGTAGCAGCTGATAGCGTGGAAGTTGCCCGTACCATTCGTGTTCTGGGTCTTGTCTTCGCCGAACCAGTACCAGGTGTCGCAGACCCTGAGGAGCCCGCCCCCGTGGGCCTGGATGTGCTTGCCCGTGGTGTCGTTCCAGGGGCCGGTGTTGTTGATGGTAACGTTGGTAACCCCGGCAGCTACGGATGGACAACCCGCGCCTCCATCGACTCCGGTGGTGCCGCCGGTCCCGTTCGCGCCGCCAGTCCCAACCCCGCCTGCTGCGCTGCCGCCGCCTAAACCAGATTGTCCACCCGTCGACTTGCCTCCCGAAGCGGTGATGCCACCCGAACCGGGCTGCCCGCCCGAGCTGGTCGCGCCACCCAGGGGACTGCTGCTGCCACCAGCTGCGGTACGACCACCCGATGCATTTGTGGAACCTCCTGTCGCATTCGTTCCGCCAGAACCATTGCTGCCGCCGGAGCCGATCTGGCCGCCCGAGCCAATTTGGCCGCCCGTGCTCTTGGCTCCGCCGGTTTCCGCCGTCCCTCCCGAACTGCTTGCGCCGCCGGATCTGCTCGTCCCACCGCTGGCGGGAATGTTGGTAGTGCTTGACGCCGAGCAACCGAATAGCCCGATCGACGCACCCACAACTGCGCAAAGCAGCGCGAACTGAAAATCAGAGTTTGTATGTCGCACGAACCGCCTCCATATCTGTCCGGAACGAATTGTGACCGCTGTGGTCAGGTTGTCCCGAAGTTTAGTTGTCGTAACTCGATGGAATTGGCAAGAATTCGTACGCGACCAGGGTGGGTAGGTGGGTTCCAAGGGCCAGCGCAGCGTAGGCTCCGCACGCGTTTGCCTGGCCGACACCGACTTGGTGCGGCTCGTGAATAATGCAGGCTAGGAATACTGCCCCAGCCAGCGGCGGCTGCGGGGGTCGAGCTGTTCGGGCGTGGGCACGAGGAAGCGCATGCCGAAGGAATCGGTGATGACGTGGCGGCCATCTTCCAAACGGCGGATGTGATCCTCTTGCTCGACGATGAAGCTGCGCGAGCCTCGGTCGGTGACCACGTGCCACTCGGACCAAGTCGCTTCGTGCACGATGCGCTCGATGTGCGTGACCTGCGGTAGGAATTCGCTTTGGCCTAGGCCTGCCAGCAGCGCATGGCGAGAAGCCTCAGCGAGCGCCCCCACATCTTCCACGAGGGAACGGTCGTGTCCCTGTCGGTCGACCAAGCACACGAAACCATTGGGATGGGTGAGCGGGAAACAGCGACGTGGCACCGTCGGTATACGCTCACCACTAGAAAGATCCTTGGCCCATAGGTTGCCGTCACCGTCGCGTTCGAGCGCCAGCTTGCTTGCTTCGATCGGCGGTACCGTCTGATTCTCCAATTTCAAGTCTTCGTCACCCTGCACAGCCGCTGCCTCCGCGCCGTGAAGGGCGGTGGCCGAAATCTGTGCGCGATGCAGGCGCGCGTATTCACCGTCTAGCGCAAGCAATTCGGCGTGCGTTCCGCGCTCGGCGAGCCGGCCGTCTTTGATGACGAGCAGCAGGTCCGCCTTGCGCAAGGTGCTCAGTCGATGGGCGATGGCGATGGTGGTGCGGCCCGCGATCACGTTGTCGAGCGCCCGCTGAATTTCGCGCTCGGTATGCGTATCCACCGCAGAGGTCGCCTCGTCGAGGACCAAAATCCGCGGGTCGACCAAGATGGCACGCGCGATGGCGATGCGCTGGCGCTCGCCGCCCGACAGCGACTGGCCCCGCTCGCCGACCAGCGAGTCGTAGCCCTCGGGCAGTTTCAAGATGAAGTTGTGCGCGTGCGCGGCCCGCGCAGCTTCGACGATCTGCCGGAAACTGGCGTCGGGTTGCCCGTAACCGACGTTGTCCGCGATGGTACCGTAGAAAAGAAACGGCTCCTGCAAGACGATGCCGATATGCTTGCGGTACGCCTCGATGGAAAGCCGCCGGATATCATTGCCGTCGACGCGAACCGCCCCTGCCGAGACATCGTAGAAGCGGCACAGAAGATTCGCAACCGTGCTCTTGCCCGAGCCGGTGTGGCCCACAATGCCGATCATCTGTCCGGGCGCTACAGAGAAGCTGACGTCGTCGAGCACGAGTCGGCTGCCGTATCTGAACGAGACGCGCTCGAATTGGATATGGCCGCGTACATCGCCGATGGGGATCGGATCTTTGGGGTCGAGGACACTTGGCACGCGGTCGAGGATCTCGAACAAGCGCTGCGAGGCCGCCGACGCGCGCTGGGTTGCGGTGAGCATGCGGCTCATGCTTTCCACGCGGGTATAGAATCGGCTGATATACGCGATGAACGCGGTCAGCACGCCGACGGTCACCTGGTGGTGCAAGACCTGGCGTGCGCCGGCGGCCCAGACCACGAGCAACCCAATCTGGTTGAGCAGCGCGACCGACGGCCAGAAGAAGGTCCACATCTTGTTGTTGCGGTTATTGATTTCGACGACGCGCTGGTTGGCTTGCGCGAAACGGGCGATCTCGCGACGCTCTTGCGAAAAGGCCTTGACCACGCGAATGCCCGGAATGGTATCGGCCAAGATGTTGGTCATGGCCGACCACATACGCCCGCCACGCAAGTAGCCGTGCAACATCTTGCCGCGGATGCGCACGATGAGCCACGCGATGGGGGGGAAGGAAATGATGGCCGCGAGAGCGAGTGTGGTATCGAGCGAAAGCAAGACCACGCAGGTGCTGACGATCATGAGCACATCGGTGACGAAGTCGACCAGCGTGTCGGAAAGGAACGAGCACAAGTGCTCGGTGTCCGAGCTGATGCGCGCAATCAGATCGCCGGTGCGCTTGCCGCCGAAGTACTCGAGGCTAAGCTTTTGCAAGTGCGAGAAGGCGCGGTTGCGCAGATCTGCGGCGACCTTCTCGGTCACGATGGCCAGCACCGCGCCTTGCGCCCAAACAAAAAGCCAGGTCGCAACAGCCGCGCCGCCGAGGCCGCCAAGGTAGAGCAGAACCTTGGGCAGTGCGGCCTCGAAGGAGAGCTGCCCGGCCTGGCCCGGCACCAGCACTTGATCGACCAGCGGCATGGTCAAATACGGCGGAATCAGGCCCGCTGCCGTGCTCGCCAAGGTGAGGAGCAGGCCGAAAAGCACCGCGCCCAGGTGCGGGCGCGCGAAGCTCAAGAGCCGCAAGAGCGGGAACCTTCCGCTTACGGGCAGTTCCGCACTGTCCTGGTCATCAGCGGGCGCGACGGGTCGCGCGTTCGCGTGCCTTTTCCCGTGCTGGGCTTCGAAGGCGTCAGCGAATAGTGTCACATCCTTGGCCACGGCCAAGGTGTGGAAGCGGCGGACCACGGTTCGTTCTCCGTCAGCAACGCGCAGTTCGCCAAGTCCAGCGTATTCGCGCCGGTCGAGGCGAAGCCCAGGCGTGAGCGCGGACGCGGCCCAAGTTCCATCCGGGGCACTCCAGCACAGGCGCTGCGACGTCAAAGCCAGGGTGGAGGTGGCGTAGCGCAGATTTTCGTCCAAATCCGACGCGAAGATCGCGCGAACGCTCTCGCCATCGGCGAGCGCGAGCCCGGGTGGGGCGGTAAGGGCAAGGGGAGAAGGAACGGCGTCGGTCATGGGCGGAGGTCCGATGACATTCACTCTACCAGGATCGGTGCTGGCGCGGAGAATGTGCTCAAGATGTGCTAAGGAATGATGTTGATCTTGCAGGCCTGCGTGCAGTCTCCACCGTTTTTCGGCCCGTCGTCGCATTCTTCGTAGTCGGGCTGCACGATGCCGTCACCGCAGCGCCCATCGTAGTGGCAGCCAGGGCCGCACTTGCCGTAGCCGCCGGCGTTGACTCCGTCGTCGCAGTCCTCCCACGGCGCTTGCACGCGGCCGTCGCCACAGCTGGGTCCCTTCTTGCAGCCCGGCGCACAGCCACCGTACTCGCTGACGTTGAGCCCGTCGTCGCACTCCTCGTCCGGCGCTTGAACCACGCCGTCGCCACAGTACGGAGCGGGGATGCAACCCGGTCCACAGCCGTTGTACTTGCTGGTGTTCACACCGTCGTCGCAGTACTCATCGGCAGCCACGACGCCATCGCCGCAAACGGATTTGCAAATGGACTTCGGCTTGGAAAAGTTCTTGAGGGTCACGCCGAAATTCGAGCCACACTCGTTGCGCTCGGCTTGGAACATCGCGACCTCGTAGATCTTGCCCAGGACCAGCCCGAGCTGCACGTTGGCGCCCTGGGTGGAGCTGTAGCTCGTGCCGTCGTAGTAGTGGCTGGAGCTCATGGCGACGGCGCTGCCGTTCGATGCATCCAGCGTGAACGAGCCGTCCTCCTTGCCATGCAGGCTGCCCAAATCCACGACCAGCGTGCGATTGATGAAGACCCAGGTGTCGTCATCGCCCGAGAAAGCGAACTGTTCGCCCCCCTGATATTCGAACCAGAAGCGCGTCTCCGTCGTGAACGACACGTTCTGTTTTCCATCGCAGGCGGGGGTCTCTTTTTCGGCCGCGATCCAGCCGCCGAGCGCTATCGGGTTGAAGGCGGTGGCGGCGGCAGAGCTGAGGTTGGAGTAGGTCCCGGACTTGGCGTCCACCAGGGTGAGCGTGAGCACGTAGGGCAGCACGAGGTTCACCCCGTCGACCGGCGTGTACCATTGGGCGAAGTTGGCCGGCGTCGAGAAGTTGCGCCGGTTGGAGTTCGCGATATTGAGGTCCTTGTAGAGGTGCGCGGGGTTGTCGCAGGTGCAGGTCGTGCCGTCGCTGCAAGAACACGGCGGTCGGCTGAATGTAAAGGTCACCGGCGCTCCCGCCCACCCCCCGCTCCAGGTTTCGCTCGACGAGGTCCACGACGCCACTGGCGCCGAATCGTCGCATTTGCAGTTGGCAAGCGGCGTCCGGGCGGGCGGGTCGTCGGGTGTGGTGCTGGTGGTGATGTCCGACGGCTTGTAGGGCTGCCAGCGCCAGACCGGTTTTCCGTTCGGTCCCAGCGTGGTCTTGACCATGGCGAAGATGGGGCCGCCAGCGGAGAGGCCGTAGTGCTGATTGAAATCGACGTGGTAGCTGGTGCTGGTGGATCCCGCGTCGCTTTGGTGCCCAAGCCCAATGAAGTCGCGCACCACGACGGGGATATCCTTGGTGCTCGCGGGCGTCGTCATCGGCGTATCGGTACACGAAAAGCCAGTCTCGACCTTGCAGTGGGACGAGCAGCCGTCGCCGTCGACCGTGTTGCCGTCGTCGCATTCCTCGTCCGAGAAGTGCTGTCCGTCCCCACAGGCCGACTTGCAGCTTCCGCTCGAGCAGTCCGGCTCCAGGATGCAGTGGAAGCAGCCGTCGAACGGCACGTCGGGCTGTCCTGGTTGGGTGTCGTCGCATTGTTCTGTTCCCTCTTTGACACCATCACCACACACCGTCTTCTTGCATGCGCCGGAATCATCGCAAACGTAGCCCGGCTCGAGCTGACAGTGAGAATTGCAGCCGTCGCCGTCGACCGTGTTGCCGTCGTCGCACTGCTCGTTGCCAATCTGGATCTTGTCGCCGCAGTTGGTCCGGCAGGCCGCGCCGACCGCCGGACACACATAGCCGGTTTCCAGCTTGCAGCTGCTGCTGCAGCCGTCGCCGTCGACCGTGTTGCCGTCGTCACAGGTCTCGCGGCCAGTCACCTTCTTGTCGCCGCATTGGGTGATGTTCAGACAAGGCTGGCCTTGGTTCGGGCAGACCCAGCCGTCCTCGATTTGGTCGCAAGCTGCCGTACAGCCATCACCGCCGACGGTGTTGCCGTCGTCACAGACTTCGCTGATCTGGTTAATGATCCCGTCGCCGCAGTGAGGAACGACGGGCGCGCGCCGACAGGCATCACCGCAGCCAGCGTCGGGCGCAGGTCCCGAGCCGCCGGTGCTTGGAATGAACGGGGGAATTAACGAGCCGCCGCTTCCGCCTAGCCCCGAACCGCCCGCGCCGCTGCCTCCGCTGCCGTTCGAGCCTATCACCGTCGAAGACGCACATCCCACCAGGCCACCCAGGCCAAGAACAACGATGGCGGGCCATAAGAGGTCATGTGGTTTCGTCATGAGAGCTCCTGCGCAGGTACCTACCCAAGAGTCTACGGGATCTGGAGCCCCGCCTAGGCAAGAATCTGCTGGCCCCGTCGGATCACTGATGCCAATGCAACGACCATGAGATTGTCCCTCAGTTTCTTGGAAACCATCACCCTCTTCTTTGGCGCGCCTTTTGGGCTAATATCCCCCTTGTGAAGCCAAACAATCCCTGGTCCGACCCCACGCCCGAGTTCAACCTGCCTATGTCCATGGGGCCCATGAACCTGCCCAACCTACCTCCAATGCTCGCGCCAAAACCCAAGCGGCGCTGGCGATGGCTGGCGGTGTGGACCCTGTTGATGTTCGCGGGTGGCGTCGCGGCGGGGCCCTATTTGACCGACCAGGCTTGCGTGCTCGTGGAACGCGTGGCTCCCACGCTCGGAATATCCGTGCCGCGCTTCGTGGCGGAGCGCCGGTCGGCACCGCTTCCCGTCCGGCCCACGTCTCCTCAAGCCGAAGTCGTCGCGCTCGCGCCAACCCCCGCCGCCGTACCGGCGCCGTCGCCTGCTCCTGCGCCCGCGCTGGCGGCCGGAGGGCCCAAGGCGCCCGCTGCCGAAGGGCGAGGTGAGCCGACGGCGGTGGTGGCCAAGCCTGCCCCAAGCGCGGTCGACAAGCGGGCCGAGCCAAAGGCCGTCCCATCCGTCGCACAGCGGCGTGCGGCGGTCGCGACGCCGGCACACGCGGAGGTCGCGGTGGCGGAGGCTCCGGCTGCGCATCCACAGCACGCCAAGGGCGCGGTGAAGGCCACGTCTTCCGCCAGCACGCCGACGAGGAAGTCCTCTGGATCGGAGGATCCCTTCGCCGGCGCCGAAGAGAGTGCACCCATTGCCGCCGCCCCAAGCGGCAAGTCCAAGCCAGTACCCAGCGAGCCCGCGCCCAAACCCTCCGCCTCCAAATCGCACGATTCGCTCGACAGCCTAATGACGGACGGGGTTGCGGACAGCAAGGGCAAGAAGCGCGAGAGCAAGGACTTGGATGCGTTGTTAAAGGATGTGCAGAAGAGCAAGCCCGAGCCACCACCCAAGCGCGAGGCTTCGCCGCCCGCGGCTGCGCTGTCATCTTCCGACATTTCCAGGGTCATGGCGGGCGTAAAGACCCGCGGCAACCAGTGCGCCCAGCGCCTCGGTCAAAATGGCACAGCCGAACTGAAGATCACCGTGGGCAAGGACGGCCACGTCACCGACGTGCACGTGGGTGGCAAGGTGGCCGACACACCGCTCGCCGCGTGTGTCGAAAAGGCCACCCGCGCGGCAACCTTCCCGCCTTCCAGCGGCCTGCGCTTCGACTACCGCATCGACTGTCGCTAAGCAGCGTCGGGTTTCAATAGTGACGTAAGATTTTCTATCGGACATCTTTTCGGGTGAAGGCAAAATGGCGCTTGAAACGACTACCTGCCTGACCACACACAAGGAACACAAGGAGCGCCGCCATGAAAGTGATCCTGTTCGGAGCCAGCGGCATGGTGGGTCAGGGCGTGCTGCGCGAATGCCAGCTCGACGCAGAGGATGACCGCCGCTGCGGCCGCAGAACCGCCCTCATGGCCCGACGTCAGGAAAACCCATCTTCGAGGGGGCTTACGCCTATCGGTATTGCCTGATAAGTGCGTGCTGTTCCGGAGTGTCTTTCAGGTAGAGCGCTGCGGCCGGGTCCAGATAGATCAGGGCCCAATGCGGGTCCGCATATAGTTTGTCGACCAGAGCCAGCGAGCCCGGGTCCATGCTCCGGGCGCGTACGAAGATCGCGGCGTCAAAGTTCCACCGCAAGTCCTCCTGCTCGAAAGAGAAGAAGTCGTTGCGCCGCTCAAACGCGTCCTGCATCAGCTTCGGGCCGTAAAGCTCGAGTCTGCCGTCAACATACACCTTGAAGTCCGGCGCGCCGCGCCACATCAGATACCCGGCCGAGATCTCGTCGCACCAGATCTTTCCCTTCCAGCCCAGGGCTTTCAGCATGTCCACGGGCCGCTCCAGCTCATAATTCATGGGGAAACCGGGACCGAAGTAGCGGGTGGTGCCGTCCAATTGATAGAACTTGTTGGTCGGGATCGAGATGAAATAGAAAAGCGCAAGCGCCGATGCTGTCGTTAGCAAACCGGCCCGAAGCCCGGAATTTGGGTGCGCCAAGAGAGATCTTGAATTGATTGCGGCGAAAAAACACGCACCGAGCGAGAACAGCCCGACATTCCGGGTAGCGCGCGAAGCCAGGATCAGCAACGCGGCCCACAGCAAGACATGGGCGGGTCGGAGTTTGCGGAAATTCAGGATGAAACTCAGGCACGAGAGCGCTGCTATGATCACAAACGGGATGCGCACGAATGTGCTGTCGCCCTCGGCAAACGGCGGACGCAACTCCACGATCGCCTCCTTAAAATAGTGCGCCATACTCACCTCGCGCAACAGCGTAAGCGGGAACAAAAAGCCCTTGGCAAAATAGGGATTGGCAAAACACGCGGCACTGCAGAGCGCGAGCAGGACCAGGAGCCGGGCCGGTGCGGGCTTCTCGGGCCGTTCAATCCAGGGTTTGGAAACATAGCGCGAGACCAGGGCCTCGGCGAAATAGGCGCCGATGATCGAGAGGCCGATCGGCCAGATGCCCTCGATGTTCGCCCAGAGCGCCTGGAGCGGGACGAGCAGGAATAAAAGCTTCGTGGGCTTTGCGTGGTCTTTCTCCAGGATGACGAAATAGACGGCCATGATGGCGAAGCTGAAGATTTCCGGCCGCAAATTCAACCGGTCGCTTGCTGCCCAGAGCGAGAACAGAAACAGACAGGCTGAGAGCGGGCCTGTGCGCTCGTCCCAGCAGCCGTATAGAAATAAGACCCAGGCGAGCGCGATCATCAATCCCGCGAGAACGCTCAGGCCGTTGAAATCAAACAGGCGATTGACCAGATAGATGGAGAGTTGGAATAGCCAGTCCTTGTCAATCCATTCTCTTCCCACAGTGCGGAAGGAAAAAGTGTCAACATGCGGCGGGCCTTGCTGCAAGACCAGTTGCCCAACCTTGAGGTGCCAGAGCGTGTCCGAGTCCGTGATCTTGTGCAGTCCGAACAAAAAGCCCGAGACCGCGACCAGGCTGAAAAGCAGGACCGTCAGCCACGGAGATGTTGGTCCATAGACCGCGGCAGGTCGGCCCCGATCACATCGGCGCAGCGCACTTGACCCGGTTTCTGGGGCCTGACGGGGCTTTCTCGAGCACACGGGGCAGTCTACTCCATCCCGCCTTGGTCGACGTGCCGTCAGTTCAGGCAGTCACCGCCCTCGCCGCCAGATTGCGAGGGAGGCGGTCGTGCGGGCCAGAGTTTGGGCGCCTCGATGGGTAGCCCCATGGCAGAGAGGATTATTTTGATGGTGTCCTCGGTCTCGATCATGGCGATGAGGCGGAAGGGGTTTGGCAGCGAGGGTAGACGGTGTCGATCTCGAGCGTCTTTTTGAGAAGCTGGCTCCAAGAAATGTAGTGTGAAAGTGGCAGTGCAGGCTTGTCGTTTTCCTCGGACGCGGCCACGGCGGGGACGGGGACGACTTGGCTGCGGAGGCTGGAGTGTGACGAGATGACCCCCGAATATCTGAGCCGAAAGCGAGCACCAGATCCTTTGGATTGATGACTCGATCACTCGGCACCCGCGGCGTCGGGTTTCAGCGTGTAGACGCAGGTGCCGGGGACAATGTCATCGACGCGAACTTCGTCATCGTCCGAGACACCTTCACGCTCGGATCCATCGGCCAGCTTGAGGGTGTAGGAGCGCCCCACCACGGGCTCGCCCTCGTCGTCGACCAGCTTGACGGATATCCATGTGGTCACCTCGCCCGGCGGCGGCGCGGGGGCCGGCTTCACGGATTCCGGCACATCAGGATAGAGTAGCTTGCACTTTCCCGGCTTGATGTCGTAGTTGCCCCACAGGCCTTCAGCGTCGAAGTTGCCCTCGTCGATGCCGCCATCCGGAAGCTCGATGCGATGGAGCCCGGTGTAGGGCTTGCCGAGATCGTCGGTGACCTGGATTTCGATCCACTCGTTTTTGGTGCTCAGCTGCTTGATTTGCGACGGCGTGAGCGCGGGTCCAGCGTCGGGAGACTGGGCTTGGATGCTGGCGATTCTGCGCAGCAGGACGAGCCCATCTGGACGTTGAGACGGGCGCCAGTCGGGTGTGAGCTCGTCGCGCGCCCGGGCGAGGAGGGGGGGCACATCCCCTTGCGCATTTCCGATCTGGTCGGCGAGCGCCGACAAGACCTTCGTTGCTTCATCGTGGCGGACAACCTCGTAGTTGTCCCGATCCGGTAGCTTTTGCAGATCGTCGCCCGCCACGAGTCGATACTGGCGACCAGAATAGCTCAGACGACGTTTCGTCTTGCTGTCGATCTCGCGTACCAGGCGACGCTCTACGACCGTTGAACTACCCTCGCCAGAGTCACCCTCGCACGCGCGGAGAGCGACGACATCCTTGCTCGCGATGGAATGGCGCAGCTGCGCAAGCAGGTCGCCGTCGTCGAGCTCGGAAAGTCGGAAGCCGGAAAGGCGGGCCTGCACGACGAACTCGCGAACCTGGGCCATTGCGCGCCCGCCGAGGTTGCCCAGGTGGGCGGCGGCCTGCTGGGAGGACAGGTTTTCGTAGCCTCCGTCACGACACAACCGGATGGCGTCGGTTGCACGAACGAGGATCAGCCGTTCGTCCCGCCATGGGGGGGTGAGTAGAAGCGTGGCGCAACCAAACTTCATGTCCCATGTTCTTGCAGATACTCAAGACGTCAGCAAGGCATGGATCGCTGTTCGGGATGAAATCCATCGTGCTCTGGGAGGTTGCCAGCAACTAATGGTCTTGCTTGGGCGGGATGTACAGCAAGAGGCCCGCGGTCATGCATGCCAGATCGGCGCGGGTTGGCTCGTCCAACGACTTGGCCATCCACAATTGGCCTGGGTGCGCCAGCTCGACCGCGGCGACCACGTTCTGGGCGCGAAACTCGTAGCCGATAGGGGTGCTGGATTTGCTGCCATTCGAAAAGCGCGTAACGGCCACCGCGGTGAAGTTGCCTCCGCGTGTGCTGACCTGACCCTGGTAGGTATCGCCATTCCCTGAGCCGATCTGAATCTCGCTGCTGGCGCCAGCCCCCTCGCAGGCGCAACCAATGTCGTCTTGGCTGGTGGTGATGCTGAAGCCCATCACGGAGGTGTTGTGCTGGTTGGCCTTGGAACCACACTGGACCTTGGCCTCGCCCTGCGGGGTCTTGAACGTGAAGGCATAGCCGGTCTTGGCCTCATTGGCACTGAAGTTGGGGATCGAGCCACCGCTCGACGAGTTCCATTTGCGATCTACGTTCGCGATCTCGTAGGGGCCCATCTTGAAGGACTCGTTGGCCAGTGCGCCGGTCATGCGGCTGCGCTCGCTAACCTGGATGAGGTCTGACTCCTGCGCGAGATCGGCGGGTACGCACATGCGCAGAGGCGTGCAGGCGAATCCACTCGCCATAATCAACACAAGGATGCCCAGTTGCTTCTTCATTGCTGCGCACAATATACGTGGATCCTCTGCCCTTCAAGCCGGAGCGCGTTGACGGGCAATGGGTCCAGGGGCCACCTTGTCCTTGCTATTAGCGACTCCGGCTTGGCCAGCGCTCCCGCTACGCCCAGGGTGGCGCACGTGCCCAGCTGAAAACCGGGGCCAAAATTCAAGCCAGGTTTTCCCCAGCTCGAATCTCGACGGCGTGAACGCCTCCATCGTTCAGCTTTTTGCCAGGCTCCTGCCACCACGGTGGACGGCCATAAGGTGCTGATATGCCCAAGTCCCGAGAAGCGCCAAAGCCGCACGCTTTCGGATGAGTCAAGAACCAACCGCACCAAGTGTTACCTATGTTCCCGGTTGCAAATGACGCGCTTGGCACCCTTGTGCTCACCCACACGCTTCGGTTCCTCACGAACGACACGACGAACAACAGTTTCGATCTTCCCTGGCCCCTCGGTAGAGATCGTCCGGAGCGCCTCGTTGATCATGCTTTGGTAGTTGCCGCCACCCGCGGCATCTGCCTGGCCCCGGAACCAGTCCAAGATGTCATCGTCGAGACGGATCGTAATTCGCGTCTTCCCGGCGGGAGCTGCCAGGATCGCTCCTCGTTTTCCCCTTTTGAAATTGTACTCCTTGCGCATGGTCATTCCTCCTCGTAGTCGCGGCATTCCTTCCGCGTGGCACGTCTTGCCGAAATCAGCCGAACCTCCTCATCGCGCCAGGTTCAGGAGACGACCAGTACCCGACCAAGAAAGTCGACCCCGATGGGGCATGCACTGAGTTTGGTGAACAGGGATGCACGCCATTCCCCATCCGAACCGCGACGAAGGCGCACGACCCGACCGTCATTGCTTCCGAGATGGGTCAAGCCTTCGAATGCGAGAATGTCCTTTCCCAGAGCCGCAAAGCCATGGACATTCTCAGGGAAGTAGTCGTCCAAAGATTCGCTCGCTCTCAAGGTGAGCTTTCGTCGGCGAGTACCCTTGGTAGAGAACCACCAAGCGCCGCCACCAAACTCGCCAGCATCGAAACCGACAAGGTAGCCATTTTCAACCGAGAGCACGTGCAGATCTCCGGCGAGTTCGGTTTCGCCCTGTTTGGGGATGGGTTTGATCTTGAATAGAAGGGTGGTCGTCTCTTCTTCTGGTCGATCCTCAACGACCAGACGCCCTCCCCTGATCTGCGCGTACCAGTCATCTGAGGAGTAGCCAGAGCCATCCCAGTCGATCGAGTCGGGAGTCTGAGCAGTCCAGCCCTTGAGAGAGGGGGGCAGTGTTGGAGGGAGCGAACTCGAGTCTGGCGAGGAGATCGCTGAAGTCTGCGCACCAAGCGCCAGAACTACGAATGAAATGATAGCTCGATTCATTGAACTGATCCGCCCAACGCCTTGCCGTTAAGCTGCGAGCGGCCGTCCGCGGCCGATCGACAGCTTCAACGGCTTTATGGACGGCTCGCAACTTCCATGACAAATCAATGGCTTTTCCACTTTCACGACCAATCTACTCAAGATCTTCTCTGCTAGGCCGATAGGGTCCGGAGATGGTGCAGTACGGACCACATCCACAATACTGTAAAGGAGACCTTGATGACTCAAAACTATCGTAAAGCTGCTCTCAAGCTCGTGGCCGCATTCACTCTTACTTTGCTCGGCTCTTGCGCAACCACCCCCCCGCCACCAACGGTTGCGCCCTACAACCCCAACTTTCACTACTCAGCCGAATCCGGCGGAGGTAAGTTGGACGTAACGATAGGAGTGGTGGCGCCCCAGTTCTCCGGAGGATCGCAGCTCGGTGCACAGCAACGCAAGAGCGACCCTCTATTCAAGGCGCTCCAAAGTTCGATGAGCGCTACCTTCAACGAGCTTCTCATCGCGAAAGGGTTCACAACCAAGGGTCCGTTTGTTTCTCTCAGCGATATGACGTTTCCGGAGAAGAAGGGCTCCGACCTTCTCCTCTATCCGGAATTTGACTTTCAGATCAATTTGCATGAGAGCAATGCGCACCTTGCGGAACAGTCAGCCGGGGACCAATTCATCGCGACTCTGGCCGGTAACCACCAAAGGGTACCTGAATGTGACATAACACTCTCCGTCACTGGAAACGTGCTCTTTGTTGCACAAGAGCCACTTAGCGGGGAGAGGATGTGGGTCAAGAGGCTCGACGTCTCTTCAGAAGGGCAGACCTTCCACAATGTCCAAGGTTCTCTTTGTGCCAAACAGCCCCCAACACAGGATATCAAGAATGCCTGGAACAAGGCCCACGAGATTGTCTACCAGACAAGTATGAAAGCACTGGACAGCTATGTAAATGGAGAGGAATTCCAGCTTCTTAAGAAGCAGTCGCTGGAGCTGCGCGCCAAGAAGGCATACTAAAATAGACGACAGCGATTCTGGGCAGATGTTCTCGCAGAATCCTAGTGCCTATACGCGCGACTCGGAATGCCGCCCAGCATCTCAGCTGCAAGCTCTCGCTTGGATTGCGCCATTGTCTGGATGTCGCTGTCCTTGATTCTCCTTAATCTCAGGAGCAAAATTGGTCCGTCAACGCCTTGGCGTTCACCCGCGAGCGGCCGTCCGCGGCCGATCGTCGGGTGCAACGCCATGTTCGACGGCTCCACCGCGCCTGGCTTTCCGTCGCCAACTCAAAGGGCTTCCCGCTTCTCAAATCGGTTGCGCGTAGACCTCGCATTTCCAATAGCCGGCAGACTGATCGTACAAACAGCCTGGAGAGCCCACCCCCTGGCAGTCACTATCGTCGACGCACTCGTCTTTCGGCGTGTGGCAGTAGTAGCCCAGCCCCTGGCAATAGAGGTCACGACCATTCATGTTGCACGGCAGGCCTGGCGTAGGGGAGCAGTAGCCACCCGTCCCACAATCCCCGTCAACCTGACAGTTTCCCGGAACGCACCCGTTTCCTGAGCCAAACATGTAAGGCGATCCATGGCAAGCGCAGGTTTGGCCCCTCGGACAATCGGTGTCGCCAGCACAGCTGTCATAGCTGCACGAGCAGCCGGCCGGGCCCAGCCACTCCACGCATCGGCCGTTAGCACCAGCGTCGATGCAATCGCTGTCGCTTGAACACGCGGAGGAGCTGAAGGCAGAGGTAAAACAGTCACCGCTGCCCCCGCCATCGGCGCAACCACCATCACTTGAGCACAGGGAGGTCGGACACATGTTGCCCGGGCAGGTCCCGGCTGCCGCAGGTTGTGCGCACTGGATATCGCTCGCGCGGTGGTTCGCGGGTATCCGCCCCAGCATGGCGCCATCTGATGTTGCTGGACCTCCAGAAGTATCCCCACCACAGCCACTAGTTGCGGCCAGCCAAAGGACGCAAAGGACGTGTGAGCAAGTTCCGAGTCGAAGCGGGGTGTTCATGGTGGCCTCCAAGTCGCGTGCAAATCATACACTACCGTTCCTCCCGCAAACCACCCCAACCGTACAGCAATCGTGATGTCAGTCACCGTGGCGGCTGGCCGCCTCCTGTCCACGTGACGGTTGGCCTGATGTGAATGTTGGCAAGAAGCGCAAGTCCGTCGAACGCCTTGCCGTTCAGCGGCGCGGGCGCCGCGCGAGCGGTTCGTTGATGTTACACCAATGTCCCTGCGGCGGGATCGTCCGCTGCAACGGCTTTATGCCAGCAGAGGAAGCTTGGTCAGCGCCGGCATCCTGGAACGGTGAAGGCAGCGGGCTGCGGCTTGGTCGACACAGCCCGGAAGACCGAAGAAGGCGCCTCAGATGACGATTGGCTCACACGAACAGTCGAGTAAACAACAGCAGAGCAAGCCCAACTGCTACGGAGCCGTAGACAATTGCGAATGTCAGCACGAGGTGCGGAAGCGGCGAGAGATCGTAGGGTGTTGTGAAACCCGCCTCCCTGCACAACTCATTGTGTTCGGCCGCCATCTTCCTCGCTGGCTTCCATCCAAGAGCACAGATTGCTGCCCACCCTGCATTGAGCAGCAGAGGTACCGCAAGACCGAGCTTGATCTGGTGCTTGTCGAGGTTAGCGAGGCAATACGCGGCCATCGCTCCGGTGATCGCGAAAACGAGGGTCGCGGCTTTCACCAGCAAATCAAGATAGAATTTATAGAGGTCAAGGTCCTTCTCGATCTCCCACTCGGTTCTGCTGTCAGCCATGGATGCTTTCGTACCACGACTATCCGCCACCGGGCAAAGCGCTTCTCGCCGAGTATCGAGATCCGCACTTTTCGATTCACGCACGCGCCTTGGGGGGAGCAGCAGTGCCCAGGTCTGGCGAACTAGTAGCCTGCGAAGGATAACATTATCGCAGCGGCGGGTGGTGGGCTTTGCCATGCGGTCGCGTCAGCGAAGTGCCGTGATTTCGCGCTGTTGGCGGGCGGCGCCTCAACGGGGCGGTTGCGAGGCCGCTTCGTAAGCAGAATTCCGTCCGCTTCGTTGCGCTCGCCATGACCGGTCGAGCGGGCTGCGTACGCTGCGGCCGTAGCGGTTGAGCACGTGGGTGTAGGCGTTTCGCGGGCAAGATATGCTATTCTGGTACAGAAATGGCTGTTTGCTCGGCGCTACGCAGGTTTGCCAAGCTGGGCTTCTGGGTTGGCCTGAGCGCGGGCGCCATGCTGGCTGATGCCTGCACCAGCAGTCTCAAGGGCCAGGTACGGGATGCCTCGCCCGAAGTGCCGGCGGCAGATGCTCCTGGCTTGCGGATCATCCTCGACGCCCACATCAAGGCGGACGCGGAGGCGCCGGGCATCGATGGCGGAGCCGTAGATGCGGACAATCCCCCCGCCGACGCCGGCCAGACCGATCTCTGGGACATCGTCTGCGAGTGAGCCCACGCTATCCGGGAGACGCTGACTTTGAAGATTGCGTTTCTCTCTCTTGAGGCGAGCGAACCCTTGGCCTACGGCTTGATGGTGTTGGCGGCTTCGTTGCGCGCGCACGGCCACACGTGCGACCTGGTGCAGGCCAAAGACGTCCAAGCGGTCATCGCCAATCCCACGACAGCAAACGCCGATGTACTGGCGCTTTCCGCGACGACTGGTCTCCATCGCGTCTATCTTGCCTGGGCACGGGCTCTGCGCGCGCAATTTCCCGACAAGATCATGGTGCTGGGCGGACCCCACGCGACGTTCTATCCGCGCGCCATCGAGCAGGCGCCACTCGACGGCGTGTGCATCGGCGAAGGCGAGGAATCCTTTCCCGAGTTCTTGCAGCTTGTCCAGGCAGGTTTCCCTTCCATTCCCGACGGCTGGTGGATCCGCCGCGACCGCGGGAAGGGGCCCGTCGAGCGCGGGGCCGCGCGCCCGCCCGTGCGCGACCTGAATGCGTTGCCATCCCCGGCCTTCGATCTTTTCTACGATGCGGATCCGCGCTATCGCAAAGAGCCGAACAAGTCCTTTCTCGCCACCCGCGGCTGCCCGTTCCGCTGCTCCTACTGCTTCAATCGCCAGCTCAACCAGCGCTACCGAGCTTATGGCCCGCTCTTGCGTTCCCGCGATCCCGAAGCCCTGTGCGATGACATCCTGTCTGTGCGCGACCGCTGGGGTTTGAAGTTGGTCTGGTTTCTCGACGCCAACTTCGTCTCCAATCTGCCGTGGCTGGAGGCCTTCGTCGCGGTCTACCGACGGCGGGTGGGCTTGCCCTTGTTCTGCAAGCTGCGGCCAGAGCGGGCCACGGATCGCGTTCTCGCCTTGCTGGACAGCGCGGGCTGCACGGGGGTTGGCGTGGGCATCGAGTCCGGCTCCGAGCGCGTGCGACGAGAGATCCTTTGCCGGCCGGCCAGCGACGCCGACATCCTGGCAGGCTGCCGCCGCCTGAAGGCCAAGGGCATTCGCATCATGTCCTTCAGTATGCTGGGAATTCCCGGCGTCACGCTGGACGACGAGCTGCGCACCGTCGCCCTCAACGTGGCCTGCGGAGTCGACCTGGCGGCGGCAACTATTTTGCAGCCCTATCCCGGCACGGCCATCGCCGAATGGGCCGAGTCGAAGGGCTATTTCGACGGCAATTACGATCGCCTGGGCTACTCGTATTTCGACGAGTCGCCGTTTCGCTATCCCAGCAAGCGCGATCGCGACCGGGTGACCAACCTGCAGCGTCTGTTCAGCTACGCGGTGGAATTCCCCGAGGTGCGCGCGAACATTCGTTGGCTTATCGACCGCAAGCCCAATCGGCTCTACACCTATCTCTTCAAGCAACGTCAGACGCGTGGCATTCGTGGCGGCTTCTACCGTGCCTTTGGCCGTGATCGCCCGATCGATACGGGCACGGTGTGAGCAGCTTTCGCGCGCCTGTCGAGATCTGAAAATTTCAGAGCCGCGCTATACTTTGGGCTCAGAGGTTCGCACATGACCCATCCAGGAAGACTTCGCTTTGCACCTGCCTGTCTCGTCATGCTGGTCCCGGTGCTTGCCGGCGCTTGCGGGGACAGCAAGCACGTCGATGTTTGCGCACTCGCAAGCTGCACCTCGGGCGCATCCCTGCAAATGTCGCTCTCACCGAGCGTCGCCTCGATGGCACCCAGCCCAAGATCACCGTTTGCCGCAACGATGTGTGCTACATCTGGTCGCCGGCGCCGCTGTTGCCAACGCAGACCGGGGGCAGCACTGAAGCCATCACACCCGACGCCGCCATCACGGGGACCTTCTGGCACAATTCGGATGGTACGGTTTCGCTGGACGTCGAGTGGTCGATCAACGACGAAAGTCAGCTCATCGACGGCGACCACTATGTCGTCAAACTGGCCGACGGGGCAGGGGCCGCGACCACGGTGCTTGACCGCCTCGCCACGTATGTGAGAAGCGCACCAGGCGGTGCCGACTGCGGCCCGGTCTGCTTGCAAGTCAAGCTCACTGCCTGACCATGGCCTAGTAGTGAGGCGGCTTCTCGATGCCGGGCCCGTCTTCCACGCCAGATGCGCGCGAACGCAACAGCGCAAGCTCCTTGGTCAGGCGGTCAATCATCTGCTGTTGCGCGAAGACCACCTGACTCAGCTCGTCCACTTGGCGCTCGAGATGCGTGTAGCGTATCTCCAGGGTAACGAGGCGGTCTTCCATCGCCAGCTCCATAGCACCAATCGGTGATTCCGCAAAAGAGCCCGGCCCAGGTTCGCTTTGGTGTGACCGGGGACACTTACGCCAATTTCTTCGAGATGGCAGTATCCCACGCTGACTCGTTTTCTTACGCAAGGAGGCCCCAGATGAAGCCTAGAAACGGCGCGATTGCTGTCCTGCTTTTGCTAGCAACCTGCAATGAGGAGGCGGCGCAAGATGCCCCCTCGAACATCCAAGCCAGAGCAGCCCTGGGAGTGGTTCCTCCCTCCGAGGTCGCCGTTTGGCAGAAAGTCGGATCCAGCACCACGCCAGATCCCCGATATCTTCAGGCCGCAGCTTTCGATGAGACCCGCAAGGTGGTCGTGATGTTTGGTGGAACGAGCGCGGATCCCACCACGGGCACCGTCACACCCAACAAGGAAACCTGGGAGTGGAGCCCGACCACCGGCAAGTGGACCAATCGCACCGTCGCCGGGGCCGGGCCAGACGCACGCTCGGGCGCGGCCATGGTGTTTGATTCAGTGCGCGGCAAGTTCGTGCTCTTCGGTGGCCGCTCCGGCAGCGGTCTCAACTTCGAGGACACCTGGGAATGGGATCCGACGACGGGCGCGTGGACGGATGTCAGCGCCGCCGGAGACCATCCTACCGCGCGCAGTCAGCACGGCATGGTCTACGAGAAGTCGACGGGAAAGATCCTGCTCTTCGGCGGTGGCCGCAGTTCCTCGACATCCTACGACGCCACCGGAGTGAGCATCTCCCTTGGCGACACCTGGGAATACGATCCGACAACGTACGTTTGGACGGCACGCAAGGTGACCAGCGCGCCGACGGTTCGTCACGACTTCGGCATGGTGTGGGATTCATCGCGTAGCAAGGCCGTGCTCTTCGCGGGGATGCAAACCGACCTAGCCACTTCGGCCGGCGTTCCCAAACAGGATACGTGGGAGTGGGATCCGACGGCCGGCACCTGGACCGAGCGGACCATCATTGGCAGCAAGCCGACCCAGCGCTATGGCCACGCCATGGCCTTCGATGCCACCCGGGTCAAGGTCGTGGTCTTCGGCGGATCGGACATCAGCACGGGCGGATACCGGAACGATGTTTGGGACTGGGATCCTACAACCGGCGCGTGGTTGCAGCGCCTAACGGGAAGTGAAAGCGGAGCTCCGTCGGGCCGCATGTATGCGTCCATGGTTTCGGACGACGCGCGCGCGCGGATCGAAATCGTCGCCGGCGAGACGTCCTCCTCCAGCTCGTACGGGACCGGCGGTTACTATGGCAGCGGTGGATCGGTTGGCATGCCGATCTTGCCGCCGCCGCCGGGCATGGGCGTCAGCGGTTCGGGCTCACGCGACGTCTGGGAGCTCGATCCAGCCACGCCCGCCTTCACCAACCGCACCCCGCCGCTCGACGTGCCGAGCGCCCGCACCAACCACGCCATGGCTTATAATCCCTCGACGGGAAAGACCTATGTCTTCGGTGGCTACGATGCGATGGCCGGGCGGTCGCTCGACGACTTTTGGGAATGGGATGGCAAGACCTGGGTACAGGTGGTCGGGGCCGCTCAGCCATCCGCCCGAGCGGACGCCGGGCTGGCGTACGATCCCGTGAGGAAATCCCTGATCCTCTACGGCGGGACCGACTACTACGGCAACACCACCTACGGCGACACCTGGGAATGGGACAGTACCAGCAGGAAGTGGACGCAGCTCAAGGTGTTGAGCTCGCCCGACCCACTTTATGGTCACGGCATCGTGACCGATACAACCCGCAACAAGATTCTGCTCTTCGGCGGTGCCAACAACTACGCCATGGGTCCTGTCCCGTTCCCTGGCACTGGCCCGGTGGGGCCCTACATGAGCCCCGTGCGCAACGACGTGTGGGAGTGGGATGGCGCCACCTTGATGTGGACGAACCGGACCCCTGTCGCGTCCACTAGCATACCCACAGGGCGACAGTACCCCGTCATGGCCTACGATGAAGGCCGGCAGAAGCTGTTCCTGTACGACGGCATGAACTACGGCGTCGGCAGCCCGAGCCTGTTCTGGGAATGGGATCCGATCTCGGCGGGCTGGGCCACTCGCGACACTGGCGAGCAGCTCCAATCCGGCTACTATTCCCTCGTCGCTTACGATTCGCAGCGTAGGCGCGAAGTCCTGCTTGCCGATCCGAGTGTTCCCGGTTCGTCCACGCGACAAACCTTGGAGGTGGATTCCAAGGGACCGACCTGGTACGTGCGCTCCTTGGCACCTTCTCCAGGCGCGAGCCAAGGCGCGGCCATGGTTTTCGACAAGGCGCGTGGCGTGGCAGTTCTCTTTGGCGGCGCAAGTCTAACCACCGGGTACCCCACCAACGAGACCTGGGAATACAAGGTCAGCAACCTGGGCAACGGCGAGGGGTGCACCACCGCGACGGCGGCGACGTGCGCATCTGGTTTCTGCGCCGACGGCGTGTGCTGCGAAGCCGCCGCGTGCACGGGTGCGTGCAAGTCGTGCAACGTGGCCGGTCTCGAAGGAACCTGTGTTTTGGCCAAGGCAGGAACCGAAGTGGCCGGTAGCTGCTCCGCGGGCCTAGCCTGCGACGCCAGCGGCAATTGTCTGGCTAAGAATGGCCAGGCCTGTGCGGGCGCCAGCAGCTGTGCCTCCGGTTTCTGCGCCGACGGCGTATGTTGCGATAGCGCGTGCACCGGAACTTGCGTGTCCTGCAACCAGGCCGGACAGGTCGGCAAGTGCAGCCCCTATGCGGCCGGCACGGATCCGCAGAGCGAATGCGGCAAGGTCACCGGCGTGTGCAAAGCCACCTGTGATGGCGCGGGTAAGTGCGCCTATGCCGGGTACACCGTCTCCTGTGGCAACTGCATGACCTGTGATGGCGCTGGTACTTGTTCGAACTACGATCCGTACTGCGGCAGCTACGGCGCTGGCGGCAGCTACGTCTATAGCGGCGCCGGCGGCAGCTACGTCTATGGCTTCGGCGGCAGCTACGTCTATGGCTTCGGCGGCTCCCTGCCGTATTACGGTGGCACCGGCGGGTATGTGACAAGCAAAGGTGGCGCGGTTGGCTTCGGAGGCTACGCCACGGGTCGTGGCGGCAGCGGGGGCAGCGTCCCGAACCTCGGCAGTGGTGGCAGCTCTTTCCCGAGCTTCGCTGGCGCCGGCGGCACCAGTCCGAGCGTCGGTGGCGGCATAGGCGATGCCGGCACCAGCGCAAACCTGCACAAGTCCGGCTGCGGGTGCGACCTCGGGCAGGCCAAACTGGCCGATGCGGGCCTGACCACGCCGCTTCTCATGGCCGGCGCGGCCTTCCTGCTGGTGCGAAGACGCCGACGGAAAGACTGACCTCACTCGCGCGCTGGCCGGTCCGGTGGTTGTCGTGACCACCGGACCGTCTGGCGCCAGACGCGCAAGGTAGACACTCCCCTCGGCAGGCTTGCCGTGTTCGCGCACCCGCTTGGGGATCGAAGCGACTGCCCGCCGTACGGGTAGATCCTTATGGCTCGCGGTGGCTGGACGCGGCCAGCATGGCGCCTAAGGGCGCGCCTACAATCGCACCCAGACCTGCCATCACCGCCGCGACGACGTCGCCGTGGGCAGAACCCAGGACTCCACACACAGCGGCCGATACGAGACCACCCATGAGCGCACCGAGCGGGTGCTGAACCATACGGGCAACCAGGCCTTGCTTCTTCAGGTTAGCGCTGTTTTCCATAATGTCCCTCCATCCATTGCCGAGCCAAACAACCGAACAACCTGAGCTGGATATGTCCCTAGCGCCAGAATCGCTCGGATGCAACAGAGGAAGCTGGCCCGTCGGATCTTCGCCAGTTGCCCAGTTATTGGCGTCTCCCCGCCGCGCGCGCCTGGCCGCTTGCAATGAGCGCCGAGATACCGGCTTCGGCCACGATGGTGTCGAGGGGCGTTGGGCAGATGTGCCAAGGCAGTGAACCGGCGGCCAGGTCGAGGGTTCGTTCCAGACGGGGCAAGAGGTAGCTGGCGACCTTGTCTGCGTGCTCGGCGTAGCGGCCCGAGAAGACCACACCGTCCAGTCCTTCCAGCGCGGCCAGGCTGGTGCCGGCGGCAAGGGCCATGTGGTACAGCAGGTGCTCGCGTACGCGGGCCACGCGCGCACGCTTTTGGGTCAGCACTTCGCCAAGCGTCGCCGGCCAACCCAGCATGCCGAGAAAACCGCTTTCGCGCGTGAGTAGAAGGTTGGCGTGCTCGGGACCCAGCTGCGGATCGCAAGCTAGGGCAAGCGCGATGGAAGGGTCGATCTCGCCGCAGTTGAATTCACCCGGCAGGCCTTCCATGGGCGTGCTCCCGCTGGTGACCGTCAACGGGGTGCGCCCCAGAACGGCGGCCATTTCAGGTTGTGAATCGAGACAGATGGAGAGCATGCGCGCTGGCCGCTTTTCGGAACCCAGGGTCTGCGCAAGCTGGTTGGTCGCTGCGTCGTGAAACAGACCGTGGTAGCCCCAGCGACGGATCGGTAGCCCAGCCGTGCTGGGCAGTGCATAGGTGTTTTCTCGCGGCGGCAGATCGACGAAGAACGAAGTCTCGAAGGCCAAGGCGATGGGGATTCTCGGGAAGGCGGCGCGTGCGTCGGCAATGAGCGCCGAGGTGTTGGCCACGGACATGGGGGACTGCGCACCCAAGCGAAATAGTTGGGATTGGTTTTCTTTGTCGACGATGATGGGCGACGAAAAGTCGCGACCCCCGAAGACCGATCGGATGGTCAGCACATCAATGGGGCGATCGTCGCGGGTGGCCGCCAGCACGGCCTGGATGTCGCCCACGGACGCCGTGGTGCCGCGCAGATCATCCGCGCTTGCGGGGTTGTTTCCGGTCAGACCCGCGCTGTCGAAGCACACCCGTGAGTAGCGCAGGCCGCTTTTCCCAGGAATAAGAACAAGGGAATTCATGACGGTAGCCTTTCCGGGTTGGCTAGCAGCGCGTAGCTGGCGCGGGCTATGGCGACTTCTTCGTTGGTGGCGATGGCCAGGATGCGCACGCGACTTCGAGGCGCGGCCAAATCCACCGGCAAGGGTGGCGCCTCGGCATTCTTGAGGGGATCCATCACCACTCCCATCTTGTCGAGCCCCGCGGTCACCGCCCAGCGCACGTAGGGCATCTTCTCGCCGATGGTATCGGTGAAGATGATGCAATGGGGGCGCTCGGTAATGACCAGATAGGCGCCGAGATATTTGCGGATTCGCCACAGATAGACCTGAGCCGCGCGCGACAGGGCCTCGCTTTGTCCTCCGTCTCCGCCTACCAGATCGCGAATATCTGCGGACACGCCCGTCAGACCCAGAAGGCCACTCTTGCGATTGAGCATGCTTTCCACCGCCTGACTGTCCCCTTGTGCGCGCGCCACTAGACCGAGGGCGATGGCGGGATCGAGGTCGCCCGAGCGCGTGCTCATCACCAACCCTTGCAGTGGCGAGTAGCCCATGGTGTTGTCGACGGACTTGCCGTTGACGATGGCGCACAGACTGGCGCCGCCGCTACCAAGGTGGCAGCTCACGGCACGCAGCTCGGAGATGGGAATGCCGAGGAACTTGGCTGCCTCTTGCGCCACGAATTGGTGGCTGGTGCCGTGGAAGCCGTACTTGCGATAGCCGTGGCTACGCGCCAGCTCGGCGGGCAGGGCGTAGGTACGCGCCGCGGGCGATAGGGTCGAGTGAAAGGCAGTGTCGAAAACCACCGTTTCGGGCAGCTTGGGATAGAGCTGCCGGCACGCTGCCAAGAGGCGCAGGGCTGGCGGGTTGTGGATGGGGGCGAGATCCTGCACTTCTTCCAAGTGATGAAACGCCGTCTCGTCGACGACGACGTGCCCTTTGAAGATGGCCCCGCCGTGCACCATGCGGTGCCCGATGGCCTCGGGCACCAGGCGCGAGTCCCGCTCCAGCAGCTTCATCACTGCGGAAAAGGCCGCGCTGTGATCGGGCATGTCTAGAACGAGATCTTCCTTCTGGTTCCCGACATGATGGTGGATGCAGCCGGGCAGGGCCGTCTTCGGTCCCACCCGCTCGGCTTCGCCCACCGCCAGCTCGGTCTCGCTCGGCATATCGATCAATCGATACTTCAGCGACGAGCTGCCACAGTTGAACACGATGATGCGCATGATCGTCCTCAGGCTACAGGCTATCGGGAATCCATCCGAAAACCGGAATGCCCACCAGGCCGTGCGCAATGGCCGCCGTGCCGTGGGTGCAGGTGACCAACTTGGAGATGGCCACCGATTCGCCCTCGCGGTGGGCCTGTTCCTCGTGCCCCGGCCCGTAGCCGATGGTGGGAATGTTGTGCTCGTTGACGAGCAGGCTGCCCGCGGTGCCCATGCCCAGGCGGGCCAGCTTCCAGCGGCCGGGGCGCACTTCGCAACCCGCAGCCGACAGCGCCTGGCGCGCGCGAGAGAGCAGGGGGCTGAAGGGATCGGTGGACCAGGCCTGGGTGATGCGTTTCGCATTCACCACGAGGCCGCTTGGCATCACCTCATTGCGTTCGCGCACAGCGACCTCCACGTCCACGGCGCCGATGCTGCTGGCGGCGCGTACGGCCTCGCCGCGCATGCGGGTGACAAGATGGTTCACTTCGTCGTTCGAACCCAGGCGGCGCTCCAAGGCGATGACAGCTTGGCGAAAGCCGGGACCATCCTCGTAGACAGTCTCGCCCACCACGATGTCCTGGACCGCGGCTTCGTGGCCGGAGTCGTCGAGCGCGCGCGAGACCAATTCGGCGGCGTCGGAGACGCGGAAGGGATTGATACCGCGAACCGTGATCTCCATTTCGGCCCGGCCATCGTGGCCATAGTAGAGCCCAAGATCGGTCGGCTCGCCGAGCACGGCGTAGTCGGGGACGAGTCCCATGTCCTTCAGCGTGTGGCTGATAAGTCCGCGCATGCCGATGGAAATGCCGTTTTCTTCCAAGACCGTGGCCGCGACCACGAGGTTCCCTCGCAAGGGCAAGAGGCTGCGTTTGAGGAGTCCCGCGGCGAAAACCTGCGCGGCCAAGCCGCCTTTGCAGTCTGCGGCGCCAAGACCGTGCAGCCGACCGTTTTCGATGCGGCCGCTCCATGGCGATTCGTCCCAAGTGGCAAGATTGCCGGTGCCCACCGTGTCCATGTGGCTGGCGAGCATCAGTGTGGGACCCTCCTCGACGCCGCGGAGAACGCCCACCACGTTGCCGAGCTCATCGGTGGACACATCATCGAAGGCAAGAGCGTGCATCTGGTCGACGACCAGCCCGGCGGTCTTGCTTTCGTCGCCGCTGCGGCTGCGCGTCCTCAACAATTCCTGGGCGAACGCGACCATCTCTCCTTGCAATCCTTCGAGCTTGTTCTTGAGCAGATCGTACATGGGGTCCTTTCGTGTGGGCCGCGCATTGGCTGGCCTGTGCAAGGGACCTACAGCAAGCTCCATGCCGGAACATTGCGATTTCGAAAGGTTCAATCCGTGCGCCGGGTTCCGTGAAATGCGGTGGTTTGAGGCGTAACCCTGGCGTTGAACAATGAAATAGGACGTTTCATAATGAAACGACCATGCGGGCCGACGATCTGCGTTTCGACGAACTTTTCACCTTCCGCGATGGCGTCATCGACTTCCAGGGCAGGCGGCTGGTTCTTCACAGCGCGGATGCCTTCGCCCAGTTTCGCAAGGATCTATACGAAATGGTCGGCGCCCGGCAGGCGCGCCGGATCCTTACGCGTTACTCCTATTTTTGGGGACAAGCCGACGCGGCGGCCATGCGCAGGGTGTTTTCTTGGAGCAGTCCCGTGGAGCTCGTGAAGGCCGGCCCGCGCTTGCACGCCATGCAGGGCGTGGCCCGCTGGGTGACCAAGCACCTCGACCTGGACGAAACCGGCGATAAGGATGGCCACTTCCGCATGGACGTGACCTGGCACGGATCGGGGGAGGCGGAAGAGCACGTGGCCCATTTGGGTAAGTCCGAGCATCCGGTGTGCTGGATGCTGGCCGGCTATGCCAGCGGCTTCATGTCCTATGCTCTCAATCGCAACATCTACTTCGTCGAACAGAGTTGCCGCGCTCAGGGCGGACGGGTGTGCACGGCCGTGGGCAAAAACGCCGCGTCCTGGGAAGGGGATCCCAGCGCGGCGCTGGCTTACTTTTCTGCCGACGACATCAAAGGCAAGATTCGTGGCCTCACGGAACAGCTTCGCCAGATCACCCGTGCACTCGCGGTCAACACCCGCCGACTGTCGACGCTTGAGCGCTTGGAGAAGCCGCCGCTGGTCGAGGTTCGCAGTCCTGCTTTCACACGCGTGCTGGAGCTGGCCACACGCATCGCCCCTTTCGATTCGTCCGTGCTCATCACCGGGGAGAGCGGCGTGGGCAAGGAAGTGGTCGCGCGCCTCATCCACACGCGTTCGGTCAGAAGCAAGGGACCGTTCCTGGCCATCAATTGCGGCGCCCTGCCCGAGACGTTGCTCGACTCCGAACTGTTTGGGCACAAGGCTGGCTCTTTCACCGGCGCGACTTCCGATCACGCGGGACTGTTCGAGAGTGCCGCGGGCGGTACGCTGTTCCTCGATGAGATTGGCGAGATCTCCCACGCCACGCAGGTCAAGCTGCTGCGGGTCTTGCAGGAACGCGAGATCCGTCGCGTGGGCGAGAGCAAGAATCGGCCCATCGACGTGCGCGTGCTGGCGGCCACCAACCGGGATTTGGCGGTGGGCATGGCCAGCGGGACCTTCCGCGAGGATCTCTATTATCGCTTGCGCGTGGTGGAAGTGGCCATTCCCCCTTTGCGACAGCGACGCGAGGACATCTTGCCCTTGGCCCGATTCTTCGTGGAGAGGTTCCGCACCAAATTGAAGCTGCCGGCGTTGCGGCTTTCGCCCGAATCCATCGGCATCCTGACTAACTATCCCTGGCCGGGCAACGTGCGCGAGCTGGAGAACGCCATCGAGCACGCGACGATTCTGTCGCGCGATGGACAACTGACCCCGGATCTCTTCCCGTCGGCCATCGTGCATCGCACGGCCGTTCCTGGGCGATCCGCGGGCAGGCGTTCGCTCGACGAGGTCGCCGAGGCACACATCCAGGATGTCCTTACTCAAACCGGGGGTAACCGACGCCAGGCCGCCACCATCTTGGGCATCAGCACCGCGACCCTGTGGCGCAAGCTGAAACGTACGGAAGCACGATGAGCTGACAGCAGGCTTCGCAGACAGGTGGGTATGCGATACGCTACGGGCATGGAACTGGGCGACGAGATTCAGCGCGGCTCGGGCACCGCGGTCATTCGCAACGACGCCGTCACCATCGAGTAGTTCGGCATGCCAGCGGCGAATCTTCCAATCAGGCGAGTCTTCACTCCGGCCCGGATGGTGTTCTTGGCGCTGGTCGTGGCCACACTGGCGCAGATGGCGTGGTACTACCCGCGCTTGCCCGTGCGGATGGCTTCGCACTTCGATGCCGCCGGACAGGTCAACGCATTCATGCCCAAGAATGGGTTCTTCGTCATTCATCTGGCGGTGTTGGGACTTATGACCCTTATCTTTCTGGTCATGCCCGCGCTGATCGTTCGGCTGCCCCCTGGCATGATCAACCTGCCCAACAAGGACTACTGGCTCGCCCCCGAGCGGCGCGCGCGCACGGCGGAACGGCTGCAATCCTTCCTGATTGGATTCGGCAACGCGATGTTGCTGTTCCTGCTGCTGGTCTTTCGCGAGGTCATGCGCACCAACCTTTTGCCCAACCCCCACCTATCCCCTCGGATCTGGGTGCTGCTGGTCCTGCTTGGCGGTTGGGTCATCTATTGGACCGTGCGTCTCATGCGCGCATTTCGTTTGCCAGATTGAAAGCAGCGCCGAGGCGGCCACGAGCGTCCCGGTGGTCAGAAACACCGACACCAGCCCGAAGTGATTCGTCATTTGGCCGAAGCCGAGCACGGTCAGCATGCCCAGGTTCATCACGCCGTTCGAGAACGCGGCCAGCTTCGCGCGCTCGGACGGCGCCGTGTCGTGAAACAGTTGCGCCATCAGAGCGGGGAAAAGCACGCCATGGGCGAGGCCAAAGACCAAACCCAAGGCCACCATGGATCGCGGGCCGACGCCAGCGATGGCCGCTATGGTTGCGCCGTACAGAATCGTGCCCAACATGGCAGTTCGCCGCGTGCCAATCCGATCGGTCCAGGCGCTGCCCAGGAGTCGAACCGCCAGGGCGGCCAGCGTGTACGCCGCGAAGAACCCGCGCACGGCCGCCGCGCCGCGGGACATGGCAAGCGGCGCGAGGAACGCCATCACGACGTTGAAGCCCGCGCCACACATGGCCAGGGATAGAAGAACCGGGCGCGCACGGCGAGGAATCGCCAACGCTGGCGTTGTGCCGGGCTCGCGTGTGTGCGCCGGCAACTTGCGCGGAAAGGCGTACCCCAGCAACGCCGCCAGCCCGGACATGGCGAAGACCCACTGGAATCCGTAGCGTGCACCGATGGGTTCGGCGACGGTCGGAGCGACGGCGTTCATGATCAAGCTGGCCGCGCCAGCCAGTCCCATGGCTTGCCCCAGCCTATGGGCGGGAGCAAGCTCGCACACCATGGCCACGCCCGCGGTCATGACGCCCGCGGTGGCCAGACCTTGCATGGTGCGCAGAAACAACATGGCCGGGCCAACACCGGAAAGTAGTGCGAATGCAAACGAGCTGGTCGGCCATAAGGATCTGCGACAGGCACAGGGTGCGCGCCAGGCCGAGCCCATTCACCGCGCGACCCAGCCACGGCACGATGAGGACGCACGTGAGCCCGAAGATGCCCATCACGGCGCCAATAGTTCCTGGCGTCGCTGCGTAGTTCACCGTCAGATGCTTGGGCAAAAGGTAGAAGCAGGAAATCGAAAATCCAAACGCCATGTTGGTCGCCAGCAAGCGAATGAACGGCCCCGCAATCCAGCGCGCAGACGCGGGAGTGGCCGATGCCTTCTTGCCCAGGAGAGAGCTCGTCGGCTCTCTGCACAACTGGGCTGCTGGCGACCAGCGTTGCCTGTCGTCGATGATTTCTTCTTCGTCTCTCGCGTACATTGCTTGCTCCTGGTTGGCCAAACAGGAGCGAGCAAGACCGGGTTACCCTCTCCCTTTGGCGGGGGAGGGTGGGACGGCTCTGCTCAGCGGCCCCTCACACTCCCCACGACGGCTTGATGGCGCGAAGTACGCGCCACGAATTCGTCTTGGGGGTGTTGAGCAGAAACATGAGGGATCAAAAGATGACGGAATGTCGCGCGACTGTCAAGACTCGCTGGTGCTCGCGAGAATCTTTGGCCAGCGGCTAATCTTTCTCGTCCGTGTGCCGAAATGGGGGATGTGGAGAAACGCATGCTACCGCCAAGCAACGCCAGAGAATTGACGGACCTGTGGCTTGATGGTGCTTCGCCCAGTGAATCCGATCTCCGTGCCGCGAACAGCCTGGCGGCGCGCCTGGCCAGCTTCGACGGTCTGCGGCCGTTCTCGGGCGTGGTCCAGAGCTTGCTCGATCATGTGTCGTGCCCGGATTTCAGCCTGGACGAAGTGCGCAAACTGATCGAATCGGATCCCGCCCTGGCCGCGCGGATCATGCGGGTGGCGAACTCGGCCGCCTACCGCGCCCACGGACCGTGCGCGTCGGTCGCGCAGGCCATCGTCCGCATCGGCGCGACCAACGTGAGCGGACTGGCCATAGCCATGTCGGTGATGACGCTTTTCAAGGACATGGGCGGCGTTGGACAGAAGATCCGCGATCACTCGGCTGGAACCGCGGCGATGGCTCGCGAGCTGGCCATGTGCTTGGACCTGGCTGCTCTCTCATCCAAGGTCTTTCTGGCGGGACTGCTGCACGACCTCGGCAAACTGTTGCTCATCCAGACTGGCGATGCTGCCTACGCCGCCTTGGTGGCGCAAGAGCTATCGCCGTCCAGCTTGCACCTACGCGAACAAACCCTGTGGGGATTCGACCACGCGATGCTTGGGGCGCACGTGCTTTTGTCGTGGAACATTCCCGCGCCCATTCCCCACCTCATCGCGTGTCACCACCAACCCAAGGGCGGTCACGGTGGCGCCAGCGCGTTCGCGCAGGCTCTCGATCTGCTGCGTCTCGCCGACGTGGTCGACTGGTTGCTGGGGCAGGGCTGCACCGCGGACTCGCCGTGGGTTCGGCGATTGGCCGAATCCCCCGACGGAGTCCGCGTTGGCCTCGGGAAAGAGACCTTGCCCTCGCTGTGGAGCGATCTGCAAACCATTCGCAAGGAAGCGCTGCTGGTCTTCAAGTAAAGGACTATCTGCCAGGCGCGAACGCGACGCCGCGGATGACCTCGCCCGCCTTGGATACTTGCAAGGTGACGAACGTCTCCAGTCCATCATCGTTATCGGCAGCCGGCTATGGAGTCAGTTGATAGGCGAGGTAGCCTTGCAGGCGCGTCTCGCCGGCGATGCTTCGGCCCGCCGATACAAGCAGATGGTGACTTTGCGTGAAGTCCAGCACGAGTCCGACGTTGAAGCGCAGATTGCCGTTGCCGCCCGTTCGGTCGGCTGAAGTGTAGAAAATTTCCGTGCCCAGGGTTGCCAGCTCCGAAAGGCGCCGCTGCAGCAGCCAGCCGACGTAGCCATAGTTGTGGTTGCCCGATCCGGGATTGAACCAGTAGCCGCCGCCGCCGTAGCTGGTCCAAGGCCCAACGTTCTTTTGCAACCACAGCGGCAGAAGGCCGTGCAAGTGGCCACTTCCTAGCCCTTTCGTTTCGTTGCCGGCGGGAATTTCCAACAGTGGAAAGGTTCCCACCATGGGGATCCAGTCACTCTCCTGCACGAAGCGGAACTTCGTGCCCAGCTCAATGTCGCCGGGTCCATAGTTGCTTCCGCCGTCGTTCGGCCGCGCGTATGCGAGCGGCGCGATGAGGTGAAGCTGCAGGTTGGGCACGGCACCGTAATTGATCTCGATGTGGGGGAGGGTGCCGACAGCGCCGTCGCGCGTAAGCTCGTGCTGGGTCGCAAGATAGAGCTCCCAGTGCCCGTATTCCACTGGCTCGGGATCGTCGGTGACGTAGGGCGGGCCGGCGAAGAGCGGCGCGGGCAAAAGCAAAACGCCTAGGATCATAACGCCGAGAACGCCGAGAACGCTCGGGAGCGGAACCCGTGAAACCGTCATGCTAGCCGGCATCCGATTGGCCGGCTTGGCGGCCGCGGGCATCGTGCCGGGCTAGGCGCGCGTCCATCGATGTGGCGCCACCGCCGACGATGAGCAGGAAAATCGCGCCCAGAATCATCGACCAATCGGTGCGGGCCTCGTGCGCTGTGGCCCAGAATCCGCTTTTGACGAGCATGGGAATCTTGGTGGAGGCAATCGCGACGATCATATCGATGACAAGCGCGATGGCCGCCGGCCGCGTGGCGAGCCCGAGCCAGATCAGCACGCCGCAAACAATCTCGACCACGGCGACGAAAGGGGCACTCAAGTCCGGCCACCGAATCCCGATCTTGGTGAATCGACCGACGCCAAGCGCGGCGGGGTAGAGAAACTTCTGCAGTCCTTCCGACAGAAAGACGGCGCCCACCATCAGCCGGATCAGCACCACAGCGGACGGCGCGTGTGTCGCGAAGATCTTCATCCTGCTTTTGCTGGACATGGTTTGGCTCCGCGCAGGAGTCTACGACGAAGTCTATCGGCGCGCCCGCAAGCGAACGCGATGCCGGCCATGAGCGCCTCGACCATCGTCCTGCGCTAGAAAATCTTCGTGGCGGCGCGTCCTTCGCGTTCTAGGCTTGTCCTAGAATGAATCGAAGGGAATCGCTGCGAGTGCTTGGGTCGTTGTCAGCGGCGGTACTTGCATGCACGCGAAAGGACAAGAAGCGCATGACGACAGGCGAGTCAGAGGGAAAACAAGCGACCGCATCGATGCCCGTCATCTTTGTCGCCCACGGCGCGCCGGTCTTGCTCGACGACAAGGTGTGGATGGCCGAGCTGCGGGCATGGGCCGAGGCCATGCCCAAGCCGAAAAGCGTTCTCATGGTCTCCGCGCATTGGGAAGAGCCGGCGGCGACCCTGGGTGCGATGCAGCCCGCGCCCCTGGTCTACGATTTTTACGGGTTTCCCGAGCGCTACTATCAAACCAAGTACCCGTCGCCGGGCGCGCCGGAGCTCGGCGCCCGCGTTCGCACGCTCCTCGGCGGGCGTGGTATCGCGGTGGCGGAGGATGCCACCCGCGGGCTCGACCACGGCGCCTACGTGCCGCTCGTGCCCATGTATCCCGAGGCGGATGTGCCGGTGTTGCAACTTTCCATGCCCACGCTCGACCCGAAGAAGCTGTTCGCGCTCGGCCAGGCGCTGGCGCCTCTGCGCAGCGAAGGCGTCTTGATCTTCGGCAGCGGTTTTTTGACCCACAATATGCGATACGCCTTTCGGCCGGGCATTCCCGCGTGGGCCAAGGAGTTCGATGCTTGGGCCGAGGACGCCATCACGCGTTTCGATGTGGATGCTCTGCGGGACTTCCACACGCGGGCGCCGGCGGCCAGCACGGCCTTGCCGACCTGGGAGCACTACGCTCCGCTCTTGGTGGCCGCGGGCGCGGCCAGCGAGGGCAAACACACGGTTTCGTTTCCCATCACGGGCTTCTGGATGGACGGCGCGTTCACCCGGCGATCGGTTCAGTTCACGTAAGGTGAATCATCAAGCAACTTCTTCCAGGCCCATGCCGAGAAGAAGGCATGGCACCACGGATGGTTCTCTTTGCATGGAGCTTCGCAGCGGCTTCCTGCCTGCCCGCGCTCCCGGCAGCTTCACCTGCAGGCGAGCAGTCCGGCAGCAGCCCGACGGCGCAAGGGACGGGCGAGTGTGGCAGCGGGTCGTGGCAGCCGGGATGGCTTGAAATCCACCACATTGATGCTGGCGAAGCTGTCTCGACCCTGATCGTCAGTCCGTCCGGACGAAGCATGTTGATCGACCTAGGCGAGGCGACCTGGGACAGCGACGCCGGAGCAGCGCTCGTCGGCACCTACGTGCGCGGGGTGCTGGGCTGTGCTCGACTCGACTACGCCGTCCTGTCGCATTTCCACCTCGACCACGTTGGCTATCCTGGCCACGGCGGGATCTGGCACCTCGTGCGCCAACAAGGCTTCGCGGTCGGCAAGCTCCTCCATCGCGATCTCTTCCGCTACGCGGGCGCCGGTGGCGACACTCTGCAAGCCTGGCGTACCTATCTGCAGAGCAGCGAGGCGCGAATCTTCAATGCCGAAATCGCGGTCTTGGGATCGGGGCAGGTGCAACTTGGCGGCGGTGTGCAGTTCGCATTCGTCGCGGTCGACGCCAATGGTGCTTTGCCGGTCGGGGATTTCTCGACCGATCCCGCGCCGCCGGACGAGAACGACTACTCTATCGCGGCGCTCTTGCGCATGGGCAAGCTCGACTACTTCACCGCCGGTGATCTATCCGGGCAGATGCTGGTTTCATTACAGGGCGGCTATTCCTATCACGACATCGAGACACGCACGGCGCCCCAGGTGAAAGACGTCGACGTCTACCGCGTGAGCCACCACGGTAGCAGCCATGCCTCGAACAGCACGCTGCTGGCCGAGATGCATCCTCGGGTGTCCATCATTCAAGTCGCCGATGGAAATTCGAACGGCCACCCCACCCAGAGCGCCGTCGATCGGTTGCTGACCACATCCGCCCTGTATTTGACCGAGCATGGCGACCCCGGCACCAACCTGCACGCCGGCAAGGTCGTGGGCCACGTCGTTCTGCGAACTTCGACTGGCATCGACTACACCATCGGTGGCGATCGCTTCGTGGCCAGCGATCCCGCGCGCGTGGACAGCGACGGCGACGGCTACTTCATCGATGCCGATCCCGACGACACCGCGGCGTCCAGCGTCCCCGCACCCAATGGCGGTTGCGATGCCGCGTACGAGACGTGCCTCCCTACAGCCCCTTGAGCACCACCCCGTAGCGCTCCAGGACTTCGGCGGTGGCGGCGGCCAGGGCGATCTCGGACTCGTTCTGATCCACGGTCGCGCGCAGCAGGCGGGTTTCGGCGTCCTTGAGCTCTTGCTGGCGCAGTAGCACGTCGTTGTTGGTGGCCCGTCCGGCCTGAAAGCGGGCGCGTTCCGCGTCCAGGTTCTGCTGAGCGAACTCGACCTCGCGCCGACCGAACGCCACGCGTGCGCTTGCGGTGCGGATGCTGCGTGCTGCGCGCAGGACCAGATCGCGAAGCTGCGCGGCGAAGTCCTCGGCATTGAGGCGGGCGAGGTTGAGCTCTTCCTCCGCGGCTTGCATCTGGCCGCGCGCGGCTCGGTTCTCGACGGGAAGCTCGAAGGCGAGGCCGGCGGACCAGGCTAGGGCGCCGAAGCCAGCGGCCTGCTTGACGGAATCACCCAGACCGGACTTGAAACCAACTGGGCCCACGCTGCCCGCGAAGTCGAGCCTGGGGCGCAGGGTGCTGCGTGCGGTGGATAGGTCGAGCTGGGAAAGTCGCAGTCCCAACCGAAGCGCGTGCAGCTGTGGATTGGCTTCGAGCGCGCGGCTTATCTCGGCCGGATCGTCCACACTCGGCGTTCCCGCGGATGGCGTGTCGGTGGCGAAGAGCAGCGCGATGTTCGCGTTCGCGGGCACGCCGAACAGGCGCTGCAGATCCAGGCTGCGGAAGAAGAGAATCTGTTCGCCCGTGGCCAGGTCTTCCTGGCGTTGCGCGATGGCTCGCTCGACGGACGCGGCGTCCGAGTCGGCAAGGCGGCCTGCGCCGATCATCGCCTGGGTGGTGCGAAGCTGTTCCTGGGCCAGCTCGAGGGCCGAGCGCTTGATGGCGAGATCTTGCGTGGCATAGGCCAATTCCCAGTAGGCGACAACGACGTCGCGAACGACATTGCATGCGCGCATCTGCCGGCCCAATTGGGCCACGTCGTGCTGGATGCGCGACTTGCGCAGATTGGCCAGGGTCACCTCGGTTCCGAAGCCGCGCAGAAGTGGGTGGGAGAAGGTCAGGGCAAGAGTGCTGCCGTAGTAGGTTCCGGGCAGCAGGGATGAATCGCTTGCAACATTGCTGGGGACGCTCGACGCGACTTGGCTGGCCAATGCGCCCAGGTGCAAGGTTCCGCCAGACTCCAGGCTGCGCCCAACGCCCAGCGTGCCGCTGGTCGTGGTGGTCTTGCCGAGGGTGAAATCTTGACTGTCCGCCGAAAGAAGAGGCACGATATCGCGTTTCTTCTCGAGGGCGGCATCGAGGACGACATCGAATCGCCCTTCCGCCTCCAGCTCGCGGGCGGCGGCTTGCGCGACGGCGACGCGCTCTCGCCGCAGATCCGGGTTGCCCGCCACGGCACGCTCGATGGCCTGCATGACGGAGAGCGGACTTGACTCGTCGGCGTTCGCGGGCGGGCAGAATCCGGTGAAGCAGACGAGGGCGAGGGCGGCGCATGAATGGGAGATGCGTTTCATCGAATCGTGTCTCCGCTTTGCAGTATGCCCCGGACGAAGGCTGGCCGGAGATAGAACCCGCACTTGCCGATGCGCACGGGTTTTCCGTCCGGTCCGAAGGCAGCGCGGTCATCTTTCGAATTCCTCGCCTTGGGCCTGACCTGCATGACCTGGCCAAGGTGTCCGGTGATTTCGGCCGAGCGTCCGGCGCGGAAGTAGGTTCGCGCGAAAAGCTCGAAATCCGCGCGCAAGACAGCTTCCTGCGCTGGCGAAGGTGTCCACAGCTTGACCGCCGCCACCCGCCGTTCGCCCACCGAGCGGGCGCCCTGCCGAACCTCCAGCGCGACGAAGAGAACCTGGGACAGCTTCTGCCGCGCATAGCTCGTGGCCCAGGACTCGCCGGCGATGGCGACGGGATCGATGTGGCACACAGCCGTCGATTCCAGCGGGATCAAGTCGGCGTGGACGGGGACGGTCTTGAGCTCGATGCCGAGAGAGGCGAAGTCTGGACCGTGGGCGGCGCCGTCGCCGGCCCCGAGCTCGCGCTCGATGACCTGGCCAGACCAGCCCTTGGTCCTCACCGCGCCCACCGGCACGGGCATACCAAGTCCGTCCGCCACCTCGGCCAGCGTCGCGCCCAGGAGCGCGCGCGCGTGACGAAGCAAGGCTTCGCGATCTGAGGCCAGGGGGGAAGTCAGCAGCGCGTGCTCTAGAATCTGCCCCGCGCGGTCAGGGCGCCGCCACCGCCCGGCAGCAACAGGAAGCCGACCGAGGAATCATCTTTCGATGATGATTCACCGTCTCCACGGCGATGAAGGTAAATGAGAACCGCGTCCACTGCCGCGCCCACCGCCGCGACACTGAGCAAGGCATACGAGGTGTAGGCCAGGGGCCGGGCGGAATTGCATTCGTCGTTCGCGACCTGTAGGCTACCGCCGACCTTGCTCGCCTCGGCCTGGCAAGCGCTCATCTTGCTGCGTGCGGCGAGGTTGAGGGCAATGCCACCCACCAGGGCCGCCACGCTGGCCCCACCCACGATCCATTCGACCGCGTGGGACGGTGCCTCGGGTTCGGGCGCGGGCTCGGGGGCTCGCACGACCTGGGCCGGCTTCGGCTCGGGTGGCGGTGCCAATTCCTCTTTGGGCGGCTCCGGTGCCTTCTCGCCCCCTTCATCGGCGTTTGCGTTCTCGGTCGGTCCACTCGCCTCGCTGGCAGCCATTTTTTCCTCCAAGGCCTTGACCTTGCCCTTCACCTCTTCCTTGTCCTGGGCGTCGGGTTTGAGGGTCAGGTAGGCCTTGAACATCTTGAGCGCAAGCTCGTTGTTGCCGTTGCGTTCGGACACGCGCCCCAAGTTGTAGGCGGTGAAGGGGTGCGCGACCATCTTGTACGAACACGCGTAGGCTCGGATCGCCTCGACGTCGTTGCCACTGTTCTCCGCCGCCTCGGCCGTGCCGAACCACTCCTTGGCGAGCTTGCGGCGCTCTTGAGGATCTTCAGGAGATGACGCCGGACACTCCGCGGCGCGCGCGGTGCCCGGCGCGAAGAGCAAAAGCGCGAAGCAGGTGGTGGCGAAGCGTTGGGAGATTCGTCGTGCGAGGGTTGTGTGCTTCATGGCATGGCCAAATGGCTAGAAGGGGTTGGGACGAGGATCCTTGTTTTTCTTGACCGAGGGCTTGCCGTCGAACCGACTTGGGCGCTTGCCCGGGGCGCCGTTCGCCCAGTTCTCTTCGTGTAGTATTGCGCGTTTTTCACCGGAGGTGCCTCGGTTTTTTTTCTTCCCAGGGGAAGTTTCTTCGGCCGGACTTCCAGATTCCCGCTCCTGATGCCTGGGTGCCTCCTCCGCCTGTCGAGGGGGCAGGGTGCCCTTGTTCCCCTCAGCGTGATTGGCTCGCTCGACAGTTGGCAGGGTTTCGACCATGGGCCGGACAGGTGCCCCGGCCTTGGCTTCCGGGGTGGGCTCCACCGGAGGGCTCTTGTTTATCTGGTAGTAGACGGCGCCCCCGGCGGCAAGCACCACAATCACGACCGCTGTCGGGATGGCGAGACGGCGAAAGAATTTCGGGCGCAGGTCGGGCACCTCTTGAATGGGCGTGGGTGCGGTCACCGGCCACGAGGTGCGATTGCTCGATTCGGTTCGGCTTTTCTGCACCGATCCCGATCCTTCGAGGCGGCTGGCGCCGGTCCTGGAATGGCCGGTCCTGCTCGCGGCCAGGTTGGGGAACGAGACCTCGATAGGCGGATCGGACTCCTGCATGTCGAGGGCAAGCCGGGCCGCGCGCTGCCATTGCAAGTGATCGCTCGGGAACCAAGCCTTCATCAAGGCCGACAGATCGTGGGCGCTGGCGCCGCCCGACGAGAAAATCCACTGTTCGAGGGCAATACGCATCTCCTCGGCGGTCTGGAATCGTTCGTCGACGTTGCGGGCGACGGAGCGGCGAATAATGGCGTCGAGCGCGGGATGGACCTCCACGAACTTGCTGGCGCTTGGGATGGGTTCGTAGACCACCGCGCGCAGGGTGGCCAGCTCGTTTTCGCGCAGGAACAGACGGCGGCCAGCGACGCATTCCCATAGCACCACGCCGAGCGAAAAGATGTCCGCTCGCGCGTCGACCGGCTCGCCGCGTGCTTGCTCGGGAGCCATGTAGCCAAGCTTGCCCTTGAGCGAGCCAGAATTGGTATCGCCCAGACGGCCGAGGGCGCGCGCGATGCCAAAATCGATGACCTTCACCGACCCCTCGAAGGACACCATGATGTTCTGGGGCGAGACGTCGCGATGGACAAGGCCGAGTAGGTTGCCCGAGGCGTCGGTCAATTGATGGGCATGATGCAAACCCGCTGACGCGTTGGCCACGATGAGCGCGCTCAGGTTGTGCGGAATCGGGGTCTTGGCTTTTTCCGATTGCTTGAGGATCGATGCCAGAGGCTTGCCCTGCACCAATTCCATGGCGAGGAAGTATTCATTCTCGGCGCGGCCGACCTCGGTGATGCGCACCACATTGGGGTGGTCGAGCATGGAGGCGATGCGGGCCTCGTCGAGAAACATGTCGATGAAGTCGGGTTTCACGGCCAGGTGGGGCAAAACCTTCTTCACCACCACCAGGGTCTTGAAACCCGACAGCTCGCCTTGCCGCGCCAGGTACACCTCGGCCATGCCGCCGACGGCAAGTCGGGAGAGCAATTGGTATCGCCCGAGAGTGACGAATTGTTGCACCGCCGGCCCGGGGGTGGGTGCGGGGGCATGCAAGCCCATGCCCATTGGTGGCAAAGGGGTGCGCTGGACGTACGATTCCGAGTCGCTGAGACCGGTCTTATCCGCACGTGACGAACCGCTGGCCGGCGTGGCTGCTGGATTTTTCGTCCCCGTTTCCGGCGGCGGGCCGCGGGTCGGTGTGGCCGCGGGATGCGTTCCGGTCTTGACCATCGGGGGTGGGCCGGCCGGCGCGGCCGAGGGGTTTGGGGTGACGTCGGTCTTGACCACTGGCGGGGAACCTGCGGTCTGGGTGGGGCTCGGTGTGACGCCGCTTCCAGTGCGAAGCGTGGCGTTCGCGGGTTCTGCTTCAGTGCCGGGATTGCGAGCCATTTCCCCTATCCGCGATAGAGCATCTCACGGGCCGCATTGCAGGGCCAGTCCCTCGCGCATTCAGGGCGCGTTGGTGACCTTCGTGGCGGTCCAGGAACCGCTGATGACGTAGACCCCCCCTTGCGCGTCAAGCGTGGCCGACCACAACCCTGGGCCGGCGGCTACGGTGCCGGCTCGTCCCCCCAGTCCCAGCGCATCGGCGCGCCCATCGCCATCTAGATCCACGACGGGAGTCGAGCCAGAGAGGAAGAAGTCGAGACCGACGCCGTCCAGGCTGTCGAATGCTCCAGCCAGACGGGCGGCCAGCGCAGCAAGCCCCCTCTGACAGGCGTCGAGCAGGCAGAGCCTGGACTGATTGAGCTGATCGCAGACCACGGCGTCCAAGGCGTAGCAACCCGAGAGCACGTTGCCTTGGTCGATCTCTTGCGCCAGGGCGAAAACCGCTTTCACCAGACTGCCGGCGTCCTGGGCGCCACGCGACTTGAGGCTGGTGGCTTCGAAAGCGTAGCGCGCGGCGGTGCCCAGTCGCAGGGTGAATCCGTGGCCAGGGATGGAAAGTTGGCCCGCCTTCAGCGTGGCCAATATCCCGGAGACACTCGACACGGGGAGTCCCAGGGTCGGTATGTTGAACGTGACGGTTGCCAGCGCGTCGGGGAAGGTCACGTCAAGAAGATCGTGCCTGGTGGTGTAGCTGTTGATGTCGGCGCCGCTGGCCGTGATCGTCATTTGAGAGTCGATGCGAACCTCATCGAGCAAGGAAGCGATCTCGTCCGGAAAGGCGCTTAGCTTGGCCCCCTGTAGCTGGCCGTTTGTTCCGGAAAACAGCGCAGCGACGACG
>OBLT010000061.1_pt1 | contig 83289 bp, 61 predicted proteins | sample 1518721 | NCBI WGS metagenome assembly OBLT01 (sample SAMEA3539307, study PRJEB22396) | soil metagenome | biome: tundra; feature: field; material: soil | place: USA | collected 2010-05 | depth 0.15 m | reverse complement strand
CGCACGCTCGGATCTGTGCGGGGGGCGACCCGTGAGGGTCGTCCCTACCGCAATAGCCTCTACTACCGCGAGGCTGCTTGAGCATTGACGAGGTCTTGTTGGACAGGACGGGGTTGAGTGGCTCCGCTTGGCCAAGAGCAACACCGCTACGCCAGCCACAGTGACCGGGATAACTTGGATCACGTGGTAGAAAAGTGCGAAAGCAAGCGCTGGGCCCTTGCCGATCCCGGCGAACATCAGGACGGCGACGGTGGCGCCCTCGAAAGGACCGGCGCTGGCTGGCGTCGACGGAAGCGCCATCGCGAGGTTGATGCCAAGTAGGACGACGGTCGCCAATGGAAATGAAACCTGCAAGCCCATCGCGCGTGCCGCCAGCACAATCATGCCGGTCTCGCAGGTCCAAGCCAACAGCGAGAGCAGCAGCGCATAGGCAAGCGCGCCTGGTTTGGAGAGCGCTCGAAATCCAGGTGCGGTTCGCCACAGGAATCGACGGAGGCGCTGCCTAGAGCCTGCTCGGACCGTCTCGTCGTGCACTTGGTAGGTGGTGTCGACTGCACGCCCAGCGGTGAAGCGCAAGAGCGCCAGCAAGGCGACGGCTGCGGCGAACACGGCCGGTGTGGCGACGGTCGCCCACCGTTGTGTCGCAACGAACAAGGATGCGACAAAAGCCATGGCCGCCAACACCGAGATTTCGATCAGGTTTTCGACGACCGTGATGGCAATCGCCGCCGATTTGGTCACGCCACTCGCGCGCTCCAGCATCCACAGACGCGCGACATTCCCGCCTCGAAAGGGCGTGATGTTGTTGATGGCAGAGCTGGTGAGCAGCGCCTGGAATGCCGAGGCAGAAGAGAGCTTGCGTTCGAGCAGAGTGCGCAAACGCAGGGCGCGAAGGCTCATCATGCAGGCGTTCATGGCGACGATGATCGCCGGCAGCAGGAATCCGGCTCGAGTGATCGTGTCGGTCATGTCGTGCCAGCGCACGCCTCGCGCGAGGAAGACCATGGCCGCCGCCAAGGTCAACCCGCGCAGGGCGAGACCCCACCCTGGGCCCGTCCGGCGGGTTGCGTTCTCAGCGTCGGTAGACATCGGCAGATCCCGCTGCGGTCTTGGCAGCGTCGCGCGCTGCCATCGGATGGGCGGTCTTGATGGTGGATGACAAGAGCGGGCGGACAGTGCGGACGGCAAGCGGAGAAGGGCCTGTGTCGGCGGTCGACGCTTCCCTGGGCTGAAGCTTCTTCATGATCCAGAGCACGCGACTTGCGGCGGTGAACGTGCTTAGGAACGCCAGCAGCCAGAGCGCAGCCTGTGCTACTGCATAGGAAGGGTGCGGAACGAAACCTTCCGCACGGTGCCCGAGGTATGGGGAAAGCGCGAGGGCCAAGCCGAGAACTACCAGCCGATCGGCTCGCTGGATAAGACCCTCGGCGCCGGAAACACCGAGTGTTTCGCCACGCGATCGTGCATAGCTCGTGGCAAAGGACATGACCAGCGCCGTCAGGGCCGCGAACATGGTTGGGGTTCCGGCGTAGTACACGGCGAACCCGCCAAGGATCGTGCCGTCACAGACGCGATCGACGGTGGAGTCGAGGAAGGCGCCCGCCTTGCTGACCAGCCCCTTGCTGCGGGCGAGATGCCCGTCCACCAAGTCGAGGGTGTTGCCGACGATCAGCAGCACGGCAGCGAGCGCGAAGTGTCCGGTGGCAATGGCAACGCCGGTGGGAATGCTGGCCACGAGCGAGGCCAGCGTGAACTGATTCGGCGTAAGGCCGCTGCGCTTTGCCAAGCTAAGAAAAGGGCCGAGCAGCCAGTAGTAGAAGCCCACGAAGAGAGGCCCGAATAGACGGCGACCGGCACCTTCTGCTTTGGGGGCAGGCAGGGACTCGATGCCGAGGAGCCAAAGACAAATGTAGGTCGCGAATGGAATCAACGCTGCGGCCGAGAAGCAGACTAGGAACATCAGGTCGATCGTCAATCCGGTCAGCGTCAATCCGGTCAGCGTCAATCCAGTCAGCGACAATCCGGTCAAGTGCGATACGAAGTTCATGGCAGCCTCTTGCTTTCGGTGTTGGCGATCGCCCCTGCCGTGCGAAGTTGTCGTTGCGGGATCCGCCACAGCCGTTCAGATAGAACGACTCCGACGATCTTCGCGTACGACAGCAGCGTGGAAGCAAGAAGCCCGATGAACGCCCAGGTTCTCTTGGTGGCTATTCGGTTCATGGTTGGGATCAATGCAATCGAGTTGCCAGCGATCTCGTGCCGCAAGTGGGTGGAAGTCGGGTGGAACATGCGCGATGTCTCGCGATGTCTGGTGAAATCTGTTGGCCAGTGCCAGGCAAGTGGCAGCTTTCCAACAGTGGGCTTGCGGGTGGGTGATGCCGGGCACTGCAAGCCACGGCACGCTAGCACTACTGATTAAAATTCTCCCGTCGCCGTCGCTGCTGCAGCCCCCGCCCCCACGGCCTCATGAGATGTCCAGAAATCGAAGCGGACGAGGCGAGGAGGATGGTGCCCAACCATCCGCGAGAACGCGATGCCCACTGCCACGGAGGGGGAGTATCAGCCTCACCCCGTGGCCCCTCTCCCGGAGGGAGAGGGGCGGGTTGTGCCTGTGACTATCGCGCCTTTCCTGCCCCCTCTCCCTGCGGGAGAGGGGGCAGGGGTGAGGAATACTTGCTCCTCTGTGGCACTGACCATCGTCTTGCGGCCACCGATCGTCACCCTTTTGAATCCCAGCCCTGAATTCCAATTCCTGGACACGTCTTCGGTCCGAATTGCAGTCAGCACGCTACGCTGCGACCGTCCGCCCTTGGCGCTTCGCTTGGTAGCGAGCGGAAACCGCAGGGACCAGTAGCAGGGCGGCCAGCAGACATCCGATTTCGCCGAAATTGGCGAGCTTGCCGAACGAAACCAGGGCGCCGTTGGACGCGATCAGGAGCGAGCTGTAGCCGATGATCGTGGTCGATGAGCAGAGTGTGACCGCGCTCCCGGTTTCAGCGAGGGCGCGGGCGTGTCTTTCGGGCGGCTCGTCGGCGATGCGCGCGAAGACGTTGACGGCGTAGTCGACGCCGATACCGAAGGTGATGGGCAAGGCGACGAAGTTGAGGAAATTGAGCTTCATGTGCAGGAGCGCCCCAGCGCCTCCCATCCAGACCACACCTACGCCGAGTGATAGAAGTACCATCGCCGAGCTGCGAACATTGCGGAAGAGCAGCACAACCATGACGACAACGCCGATCATCGCCGCGAGGGTCGCGATGGGACCGTCGTGCGCGATCGAGCGCAACATGGCCGCAAACAGGGAGGTATGTCCAGCGGCCGAGGCTACGTGTCCGTTCGGCAGGGTGACATTCTTCGTGACGTCGGCAAGCCGGATCAGGTTGTGCCCGTCCCAATTGGCCCACACCCGCACGGGGAAGAGCAAGGCGACGCGGCCCACGGTTCCGTCGGTTTCGCGGAATCGTCGCGCAATGGCTTCGGGCAAGTCGGCGGGCAGCAAGCGGTGCAGATCATCGGGTGGCATCCACTCGGCAACCAGTTTGCGATTCTCGTCGGAGAGGCTTTGCATCGCCTCGCCGCTGAGGCGTCGGCGGAGATCCGCAAGCAGGGCGAGCTTGGCATCTTGCTCCTTGGGCAGATAGTCGAACGCGGTCGATACAGATGACAGCAAGCCGCCGGTTGGCTCTCCGGCCGCAACCCGTCGCGCGCATTCCCGGGCCAAGATCGTGGCGTCGGCCGCGAAGCTGGAATGCGAGCGCGTGAGGCCATCCCTGCAGTCCCTTTCAAGCACGGCCTGGCCGTATTGGGCAGCATCCTCGGGTGACTCAAGCAGGGCGACGCCCACGGGCGAAATGTCCTGCGAGAACATTTTGCCCACCCTCCCGTACAGCTCGCCAGCGCCGTGCTTTCGGCTCTGCTGATTGCGCAGCTTCGAGAAGTCGTATTCGAACGGGTTTCGCACGAGCGGTGCCACCGAGATTGCCGCAAGCGCCGTAGTGACAGCGACGATCCCAAGCAAGATCCGGCGGCGTCTGAGCAGCACATCGGCGATGGCCACCAGGGTTCGGCTCGCAGGCAGCGTTTGCGGCGGCCGGGTCTTGCGGATCCTGTCCCAGAACAGTATCAGGGCCGGGCAATAGCTGTAGGTCGCGAGCCAGCACAGCACCATGCCGGTGCCGCCGACGAATCCGAACTGGCGGAAGCCACGAAATCCGGTCAGGGTCAGGCTGGCATAGGCGATGCCGGCGGCCAGCGCGGCCGCGAGCGTCGGGCGAAGGGTGGCCGCCATGGCTTTGGCCATCGCGTTCCGTGGCAGATCCGTGGGGGCGCTCGTCCGCTCTTCGCGGTAGCGCGCCAGCAGAATAATGCCGAAGTTGATGCCATTGCCGATGATGATCGAGCCGAGAAACGCGGTGTTGGTGTTGAGGTATCCGATGGTGAGCGCGGTGATGCCGAATGCCACGGCTACCCCGAGCAGGGTCGGGAAGAAGACGTAGCCAAGGGCGAAGGCGCTGCGGAAATACAGCATGATCACCAGCAGCACCAGGACCGTGCACACCATGGAAACCCATTCGACGTCGGACTTGAGCGCATCGTGCTCTTCGATGGCCGTGGCGACATCGCCGGTGATGCTCGCCTTCACTTGGCCGAAGGACAAAGGTCGCGTGCTGTCGATGATTTGTTGCACGTCATCGCGAATGCGGAACCCCGACGAATCGCCGGTGCCCGACGACGCAGTCCACGTGATGATGGCCAGTAGGCTACGCTCCTGGTTCTCGTAGTAGCCAGAAGGGAAGGCGTCTTTCGGCTTCTGCGCCTCTAGCCTTTCTTTCAGCGCGTGCAGATCCTTGGCTGGGTCGTCGTCTTCCTCGCCCTTGTCGGGATCCGCGAAAGGCAGAAACATCGGATTCTTCTTGGACGCGATCAGCTTCTTCACGTCGTCGTCGATCCGTTGCAGGTCGACCAAGTTGGCGTAGAGCGCCTTGTTGTGCTCGAAGAACGGCTTGCTGGCATCCGCGCGGTAGTCGATGGCGCGAAGGCTTGAACCCACCAAGGGCTGTAGATTTTTGACCAGGGCTTCGGCGAAGCGTTCGTTGGCCGCGGCATCGGACCCCTCGACGGCAACCACCAGCGTGGACGGGGTGCCGATCTTGTCGCCGAGCTCTTTGAGCTGCGTGACTTCCGGATCGTCCTGCGGCAGAAGCTCGGTGAAATCCGAACGCAACTGCAGTCGCGACGACGCCGCTACCCCGAGCCCGAACAGGACCAGCGCACAGATACAGATCGCCAAGTCGTGGCGGGCCAGAAAGTCGACATAGCGGGTGATGCGCTTCGGTGGCAGCTTGCAAGCGGGCAGCTCGCTCGCTGGCACCGTGGCGGCAGCACCAGCGGACATCAGTCACGCCCTTCGCGCCGGAGCAGCAGGCGAATGCCGGCGGCCTCACCTACGGGGCGGTAGTCGCGCTGCAGAAGTGCCTGCAAGCGTGGAAAATTCGACGGTGGAAACTTACCATAGGCTGCCACATTGCCCGGCGACGTTTCGACGAACAGGCGTGGCCTTCTTGCGGCCATATCCGCCTCGAACATGTCCCAACTCTCGGGAACGATGTTGGGCGAGGCATCCACGGCTGGGTCCGATTGGGAAGGCGTGGCTGGTGAAAGTCCGGTCATGTAGTTGGAGAAAACAAAACGCGTGCCAAGCGGGCGCTGGGCCATGAAATACAGGACCGGCACGTTGCCCCACACCACCAGGCTGTCGCCCGGACGGGAATGCGCCTCGATGAGGTCGACCATGCGTTGGTAGTCGGGCGCCATCTCGCCTGCGGCTGCAAGCACGCGGCCCTGAAGCGTGGCCACCAGAAGGAACGCGGTCGCCGGCACGCCAAGGCCGGCCGAGACGAGACGGCGGCGGGTCTGCCAAAGGCGAGCGGCGGCTGGGGCAGCAAGCACCGCGAGCGGTGCCGTGACCTGGTGAAAGTAGTGGCCGAAGAAGCGCCCTCCGGTGGTGATGGCGAAGGCGCTGACGGCCAGCCAGATGGCCGCGAAACGAACCAAGTCGACGCTGCCTTCTCGTGGTTTCGTCGTCAGCGACTGCAGCGCGGACTTGGCGCCGAGAATCCACAGAAATGCCGCCGGAAGGGCCACGAAGGAAATTCGAACCGCCGCTCGCTTGAGCGTATCCTGCAAGCGGAAACCGGTCTTGATGTAGGCGAAGTTGAAGCGAAACCAGAACCAGGCGGCGTCGAGACACCCCGCGTGGCGCATGAACGCAAACGTGGCGCCGAGTACGACCGCTATGCCGGCAGCGATGGCGACACTGGCCAGCAGCAGGCGCGGCACCCGCCGCCAGTGCGCGATGAGCAAAGCGGAGCCGTAGAGGGCCAATTGCACGCCGGCCTGGTACTTGAAAAGCATGGCGATGCCAACCAGCAGACCGGCTGCGAACAGGGGCCGCAAACACAAGGCGCTGAATCCCTCCAGGAAGAACAGCACCGACGCTGTCAGCGGCAGCATCATGAACAATTCGCAGTTGGCCGCCTGGGCGTCGAAGGGCAGCAGCGTGGTGGTGAAAACGGCATAGAGTAGAGGTGCCCAAAAGGGCGCTCGGGAATCGGGCGGAAGCCCGCCAAATCGGCGAACGATGCGCGAAAGAATCAGCGCGGTCGCGAACACCACCCCGATGGTCAAGAGGTGCAAGAGCAGCATCCCGCCACGTGGCCCACCCACGGCTTGCGTGAAGCCGTAAACGACGTAGATGAGCGGCGGTTTGTGGTCGACCACGTCGCGATAGAGGGTTTGCCCAGACAGCATTTCTCGGGCGACGACCGCGTAGATGGCCTCGTCATCCGAGAGGCACGACCTTGCCAGCGAAACGACGCGCAAGCCGACGCAAACCGCGGCAAGGGCCCAGGTCTCGAAGCGCGACAGCGACGCCGATTTCATGGTCACGCGCTCGTGCAACTCGCATCTTGCGAACCGCCCAGGATTTCCCAGTAGACGTCGAGGACTCGATCGGCCACCAGCGGCCAATCGAACCGCGCCGCTGTCTTTTGACCCGCTTCAGAGCAGCGTCGTCGCAGGCATGCATCGTCGAGCAACTGGCGCGTGCGTTCGGCCAAGTGCGCGCAGGTCGGGTCCAAGTCCACGTCGACCATGAACCCCTGCACGCCGTCTTTCATGACGTTGCGAAAACCGGGCGTGTCGGCCGCGACGACCGCACACCCCGCCGCCATGGCCTCGACCACGATGATGCCAAAGGTTCCCCCGAGTGCGGGGCACAGCAACACGTCGCCAGAAGCGTAGTAGGACGGTCGTTCACCGCTTTCGACGAAGCCGACGAAATGGGCGTCCGCGCGCAGATCCGACGGCACCATCGATTCGTACATGGGGCGCAGGGGGCCGTCACCGACCAGAATCAAGCGCGCATCGGTGCCAGCGCGGCGCACCCTAACCCAAGCGCCTATCACCCGATCGACCCCGTTGCGCGGATCGAAGCGCCCGACGTGCAGAACATTCAGTCGACCGTCGTCAAATTCTGGACGCTTTTTACCAGAAGCGAACATCGACACATCGACACCGTTGGGGATCACGCGCCAGGGCGCCTTGAAATAGCGGCGCAGACCGCGCAATGCCGTCTCGGACACCCCTATGGCGGCGTCCAGGCGATCTAGATAGGGCTGCAGAAAGCGACCGAGGGCGAAATAGAGAAAATTCCGCTCGAAATCGCTGTGGAAAGTCCCCACGTTGGCGCAGTCGGAAGCGCGCAAGGCGAGAAAGGGCAGGGTGGGCATGAGCGGTGAGTGCGCGTGCAGGACATCGAAGCGCTCGGCCCGCAGGACCTCGGCCACTCGTCGCGACAGCCCCTTCCCGACCGAGACGCGGGCGATGGATCCCCCGGATAGCAGCGGGGTTGAATCGCCGACGCGAATCACACCATTTTCTTCGTCGGCCCGTCGCTCATCCAACGGGCGCGACTGGCGAGTCGTGGAAGCCAGCCGGTCGTGCACGTTTGGAGCGAGAATGCGCACGTCGTGTCCCGCCTTGCGCGCCGCCCGGGCGAAATGGTGAACGTGCTCCTGAATCCCGCCTAGGGTTGGGTAGTAGTACTCAGTAACGATGCCGATCTTCATGACCGGCTCGTTATGCAAGACGACTGCCAGGTTGATTGGGCGGCAATGTTGCCCACATGGGGCCTTAACTTAGTAAGGCCGCAATCCCTTGCCCTCGTCCGGTGCAAGACTCACAATCTCCCCTTTCGGGTCTCCCATCATCCCCACAAGCGTCGGGATCTTGAATTCGGCCTCGATCAACGATGCAACCTCGTCTATCACTCCACCCAATTCCTCCCCAATTTCGGACAGAACGACCTTCGATGGATTGCAGGCCTCGATCATCTCCACCGTACCGCGAATCCCGAGATGATTGTCATGGTATCCTGCCTCGCTAAGACCCACAACGCCTAGCGCTTCTTTCTCACAAGCAGTGCTGACATGTGCGACTAGAATGGGCCGATAGGCGGCGAAGCCACGGTAGATATCCCGCATCGAGGCGCGGTCCCATGCGGTGTCCCCGCTGATTACAAGATGGCAGTCGCGACGCGCACTACCTACAACGAAATGGAGTCCTACCGCGCTGTTGCCGCCGTCTCCTTTGGTCAGCCTATGTCGTGCAGGTATGGGCTGTACCGCAATGTCTTCCCCCAGCCTCACTGCCCGGCTGTCATCCGACCACCCGTCGAATGACGCCGCAATCGGAGCGCACGGTTTGACGATGTAGTCGGAGGACAGAATGATGTGCTTCTGCGCTTCGTAGGTGTGGCTGTCGAGGAGTAGTTGGACCTTCTTCCCCGCCGGTCTTTGGCGGTAAAACAACGACAGGAGACCGGGAAGGTCCGCATTGTGATCGTCATGGCAATGGGTGACCACGATAGCGTCGATGTCCGCGACGCTATGGCGTTTGCTGAAATTGCCTATGAAGTTGTACCCCGGATCGATAACGCACCCAAAACCGCCCACTACCAAGAAATAGCCGCCACCCAATGATCGATCACTTAGCTCCGTCAAAGGGGTGTAGCTCGAATAGTGCTTCAAGAACTCAATTCTATTCGTCAACCGGGGAATGCTTGGCGGCACCCGACGCCGCACCTTCAGCTCCTCTGCGCGTTCGAGCACTTGGTGATAGAGGGTGCTCTGCTCATTGCCAACGCGACGAAAATAGAACGACTCGACAATGCGTGAAACGGCATCGCCTTGTTCCGTGTCGTCATGACCTTCCAGTATGTTTGCGAGGGGGGACTTGCCCCTCCTGGCAACACGACGCAGGGTCAAAAACACAAACTTGTGCCCCTGTCGGGTAAGCTCCGAATCCCTCCTGAGCACCAACGGCACCAAGAGCCGAAGTGCCTCTTCATCCCTTCCCAACCGGTCGAGCGCATACGCACGTGTGAGGTCACGACTATCCGAAGGCGTGCATTCCTCAGCTAGATTCAGAGCCTGTCGACTTTGTCTCCCTTCGATCAATCTCAATGACTGCCTGAGCCGCTTGAGATCTTTGTTGTCAAGCTTCGACGGCAGCCAGTATTCACTCATTGGTGGATGTCCTCTGCGCACCCCGCGCAGCTCAGCTGGCGGTAGCCCTCGTAGCCATCTTCCTGGCTTCTTGGCTGTGCGCTCGGTCCTTCACCCAATGCAAGGCCATAAGCACACGTTCCCTAATCCACGGGATTTCTACGGCGCGTCTGCAACTCGCAAGTTCCGTTGCGAATCTGATCTCGTCACTCACATCCGTCTTCGGGTTGGCTAGAGCACCCGCGAGCACGAAACTCGATAGTCGCGCCGCTCGTTTTGCGTTCGCGGACCCTTCCTTGCCTCCGTCAAAGAGCATGGCTATGATCTTCTGTCGCTCGGTCGGGGGGCACCGCCCAACGTATTCACTGAGGAATGCCGAGCAGATGCCACTAATCACCGGAAACTCCTGGTGAGATATGGCCATTCCGGCCAGCAGATGGTCGACACCAATACTTTCATCATTATTGGCAGGGTCTGCCGGCACGTTGGTAGGGGATCCCAGGTTAACAGTCCAATTAAAGAGAGGAGGCTCCTGGTCGAGGCACTCAATCCCCTGCCAGGTATCCCTGGATAGCAGGAGTGCTTTGGCGTGCGCCAGAGTCAAGGCCAAGTAGTCGGGGAAGTGCGGATGGTCCGACGTGTCCGGGTTATCCGGATTGGTGGCTTCTGCCTTTGCATATTCTCCTGACAGCAATCGAATGGTTGCGATGCCCTTCCTCTCTCCATTTTGACGGTCGGCCAACAACTCCAGGGGAGGGTGAAGGTCCTTGGTCTGCCTGTCGCCGATCATGGCGAACTTCATGCGTGGCGTACCCACTTCCTCGCGCCGGATGCTCTGCAGGGCTCGGAGAGTGTCAAGTGGACGCCCGGGATTGCGCATGATTGCGCGAATGACCGCCGCATAGAAGGACAAGCTAAGCTTTTCCCGCAGACGGGCGAGGATCATTTCGACACACGCGGCGACTTGCAGTTCTTCCCTGATCTCCTTGTGCTTAACGCGCTGAGCGACCTCATTCTCTAGCTGCTTCAAGCGATGTTTAGAACCAATATGCTGCGCTAGCGTCAGCAGAGCATTCGGTTTCACTTCGTCCGTCTCCCACTGCGCAATATCGGATTGAACATCTGTCAATTCGTAAGCCGTTTGTTGCGTATGGCGCTGCTCTCGCTCAATGCCGCCACTGCGTCTCTCCAGTTCCAGCTTCTCGTTTCTGAACTGTCTCCTTTCATTATCGTATTCCGGTGCTACATCGCCTGTCGTCAGCACGTGAGAACGGCCGAAGAACTCGCTAAGGCCTGTGCTGCACAGCTTGTTCCACTGGGTGTCGGGATCCCCTTCCGAAACCACATAAAGGTTGAAGGCGCCGCTCACTTTCAAAGAAGTAAGAAAATCCCGTGCTTCTTTCAGGGGATGCAGCTGCACCTCCGAGAACGCACGCATCGCCTCCCCGATCTCGACCCCGCGCATCACGCGAGCTGATTCGTATTCACGCCTGAAATCCATGACCGTATCGTGCGCCCTGATTTCCTCCAACTTTCGCGTCCTTTCCTCGGGCATAGGGTATTTGCCCTTTCGAATTCTGTCCCATTGCAGGATTTCTTCCGAGATGTGCTTCGTGAGATCGACGTTCGTAGCGAAGACTATGTAAGCCGCGTACCAGCCAGGATGGTTCCACTGCTGGCGGAAATCGCCCAGACCAAGCCACCTGAAGAACGGATTTCGGTCATAAACGTTGCTTTCGAAGAAGGCAAGCCTTCGGCTGGCATCGGCACGAAGCCAGCGGTGCGCCTCGGGTACGTGATCGATCTTGGCTTGTAGCGTGGCCAAAGCCCTTTCGACGGCTCTGCCCCGCTGGCCGGTCGAGTCTATGAGAGTGCCATCGAGATCAACCATCACCGCGACCTTCCTCTTCTTGATGACACACGTATGGTCGTCATGCGCCGGAATGCACTTGGCTATAAGCTCGTCCGAGGACTTCCTGCATCGCCTGCGGCTCGCCAGTTCGACGAAGGCCGAGATGCTGGTTTCATCAAGGCAGAGTCGACGTGACCCAAGGGCACTGATTCTTTCGCTCCGGACCAGGACCGGTCCGGATTTCTCGCGTGAAGAGGACGACTCTGGAACTTCGGACGAGGTAAGAGATAGTACGTCCCTCTGAAGTGAGAGTCGTCCTCCGGCGTTTTCGATGGAGGCAAGGGCAATTCCATAGGCCGCAACGCCTTTCCAGAAGCTTCCGAACTCATTCCACTTCTGAGAGTAGAAGCTGGAGAGACTGTCGCCCCAGGATTGCGTACATGCCTTTGTCCGTTTCCTAGAAGTATCCACCAGGAGATCGAGACTTTCGTGCGCAGAGGCGGCTAGGATCACGCCTGCGCGGAATCGGGCCGACGGATCGGCGTCCGTGATGGTCGGGCAATCGCATCCTAGCAGGAGGCCACGGGGCTCACTGTCGAATGCGCCATAGAATTCGATTGAGGAAGGGGCATAGCTTAGAACACCGACCTGAAGATGGTCAGCGACATCCTCGAGTCGAAGTTCCTTCCCTCCGAGGACCTGCCTGGCAGCCTGCAATACGTAATGGCTCTCGTTGGCACCGACAAACAGAATCGCTTTCCCCTTCCCGGATTGGCCAACGGTCTGCTTCACAGCACGTAGCATCTTGGAAAGCTGTTTCTCCGATTTCTGGCTGGCCCGCGCGGTATCGAGGAAGAGAATGCCGTCCGTTATTTCGCCGCATACGGCATGTAGAATGTTCTCGTAGTCGGGTGTCTTGAACGAGCCAATGTAGATCGCTCGGGCCTTGCGAATTGCATCCAATGCAAGGGGATTGTTCTTGATGTGTTCCTCGGCGTGGATTTCTTCCGAGGCGTGACGAGGGCCAGGGACTATACTGGTCCCATTCAGATAGGCACATCGGGGTTGCCCATCGCGCAACAATACAAAGGGCTCGCAGAAGCGCTTGAAAGTGTCACTCGAGTTCTCGGGCACCCCTGCCCGAAATTCGTCGTCGAGAAGCATTGTGGCAAGCCTGCCCGTACGGGTGATGAAGTGTACCCGATGGGTGGCGTCCTCGTCGGAGAGAAGGTGCATTAGGATGCACGACACGTGCCCAGCATGTCCTCCGACCGAGCATACCGGATCGGGCCTGCTGAGCCGATCCTGATGGAAATCAAGAACGAAATCCGGCAGTGTCACAATCGAAAGAGGAAGGCCCTCGCCGCTCTCGACGAACTTGTCCTTCTCCTTCTTGTCTGGGACGAATCCGCCGATGTACTTGAAGGTTTCGAGCTGGTCGTGGACTAGGGCCACTGCTCTCTTTCCCAATTTGGGTACGTAGGCGTCGTCCATGTTCTGTTCCTTCATTGCCAACTGTGCTGGAATGCCGCCAGCCAAACTAATCCCGTGGATGGCCCACATCATGCCTCTATGCCACCGCGCAGAGCAAGTGCCTTTTGAAGACAGAGCACATGCTCAGTCAACCGTGGGCTCGGGCCAGCCACTCAATTGAGACGGCCGAGCTGCGCCCCGGAGGTGGTTTGTCTAGTCATTTTGAGCGCCATTTTTCTTCACCTGCCTTCCATCACCGCGCCGAGGCCTATCGAAACGCAGTGCAGGTCCTTATTTCCAGCACCTCGAAGAAAATCCCCATCGATCCGGAGGTCGAGAGCATAACTGAATCGAAGGGGTATTTCCGGGTGAGAACCCGAGTCGCCCTGTGCCACCACACCCTCGCGTGCGGCTGGAGGGCACTACGGAGAGCGGTCTTGATGGCGTGATTCGCGTGCCGAAGACCCTGTCTGGACCACAAAGCGCGGTCTACCCGTGTTCTTGCGCGCGCAACTTGCGCTTTGCGATGGGCTGGTCGTCGGGGTCAAGCACGATGCGGACGGGGCTACGTTTGTTGGTAGGGCCAGCGGGCGGCATATCGGAGGTCCCCTTCGCGCTTCACGGATCGGATTCTGGTACCCGAAGCGGGCTTGCGCGAAAGCCCGGTAGGATGCTGTAGGCCATGCGCGCGGGATCTTTCACGCCCTCGCCGGCCAGCCAGCGTAGGGCGCGTGCGCGTAGCTCGTCGCCGCGTGCCCCGCCGACGATTTCGCCTAGCCAGAAGCGTCCGGATTCGGCCAGCGACTTGGCGCCGGTGGCATCGAGGGATTCGACCGCTTGCTCGAGGGCGGTGGCAATCGTTTCTCGATCCGCACCCGGGGGAAGCCCGGCCACGCCCGTGGCCAACATCGAGCCCATGGCGACGGCGGTCTGCTGATCGGACTTCAGCAGGTAACGCGCGCACTGCATGGCTTTGCGCAACAGCGGCGGGCGGTCGGCTTGCGCGGTCCGTTCCGCCATGGCCAAGGCCAGGCGGCCGGTCAGCCAGGAGTAATCGGCGCGGATGCCTCTGATCTTCAGCATGGCGGAGGCACGCAGTCTAACCGCCTCGGCGGCCATCGCTTGCACGGCGACGTCCGGCCGGTCTTCGTACAGCGCATGCTCGCAGCGGGCGTACAGATGGAAGAAGTGCTGGATCTGGTACTTGTCACCCGGCCAAAGGTCGATGAATAGCGCCGGCCTCGTGCATGGCGTGCACGCCTTCGCACAGTTGCAGGGTCGCCTTTCGCAGCCGCCGAGAGTCGGATGGCGCGCCGGGTGCCGACTCCAAGAAGCGATCGAACGGGACACCCGCCACATACTCCATGGTGAAGAACCACAGCTCGCCCTCGGAGAAGAGCTCGTGCAGTGTGACCAGGTTGGGGTGCCGGAAATCCGCCAGCGAGCGAAACTCGCGTTTGAAGCGATAGAGATCGATGCCGGCCGCCTCGTTCAGGATCTTCAGCCCCACCTGCGCATCCGTCAGCCGGTCGTGCACGAGGTACACGTTGCCCATGCCCCCGTACCGAGGAGACGAATCACATCGAATCTGGACGTTCCCGTGAAGAGCATTGGCAACGTCGCGTTGATCCTTTCGATGCCGCCACCCGTCGGCCGATTCAAGATCCCCGCCCGCGCAGGAAGCCCATGCGCGGGGTTCGCTTGGCAACAGCGTGTGGATCCAGCTACGGTACGGTCCATGGGCAAGCGCAGCGCCGCCAGCACGGCCTTCGGCATCGTCGATTTGGCGTTGGCCGTGCTCTATTCGTTTCTCGTCCTGCGGGTCATTCCCAGCCGGTCGTCGACCTTCACGATGGTCGCGCTGGCGGCATGCGCAGTGATCGCCGCTGGCGGCATCGGCATGATCGTGCAGAGCCGGCTCGGATTCATTGTCGCGGCCGTCGCGGCATCGTCCATGATCGCGGCGACCTTCGCCCTCATCCTCTTGCTGGTGGCCTCGGCCGCCTACCTGCACGGGATCTACGACGGTATTGGTCAGGCGGGCGCGGCGCTCGCCATCCTGGCGGCCCTCCTCACCATCGAGGTGGTCGGGCTGGTCCCCGCACTCCAGCTCGTCCACCTCTGGCGTCGCCACCGCGAGAGTCGATGAGGCCGCGCGGTGCGGTCCTCCTTGTCGTGGCGCTCGCTCTGCCGGTGGCGCTCTATGCGAGCGTCTATTCCTGGTGCCACCTAACTCCGCGCCCGATCCTCGACTCGCGCTCTGCCGACATCGCCCTGCGCTGGCTGCGCACCCCCCTGGACAACGCCCCGGCGGGGGCCGACGCGCCGTCGCTGGCCGCGCTCGGCGCTGCCAGCCAGCTACCGCTGCCCGGGCCACTGTGGGTCAGCCTCTACCTGCGCGGTCAGCTCGTCGTACGCCATCGCGCCGACGCGGCCACGGTGGGCGAGGCGTTGGTTGAGGCTCGTCGCGCGCTTGCGGAGTCCCCCGCGATCGCTCTCTTAGATGCGGAGGATCGCCAGGCGGCGCGGCTGCGCCTCGACCTTTTGACAGCGCGCGGACCCGTGGTCACAGGGTTGCCGCTGGCGCTCGCCAACTCGTTCGCCTCGGGACGTGACGGCGTCGGCATCACCGCCGTGGGCCACATCGCGTATCTGCTCCCCGACGATCTCATGCGCGACGATCTCCTCGCCGCGGCCCAGCCCGTGGCTTTCATCGCCGAGCTGCGTTCGGGGCTCGATGTCGAGGCCGCCGATGGCGCCCTGGCCACTCAGCTCGGCTGTGCCGCCGCCGACGTGCGCGCCGCCCACGGGCAGCTCTTCCGCTTCCGCGTGCAATCGTTCGTCGACAGCCCGGACCATGCCCGGGCCTTGCCTGTGGAACGCGGGCGCGTGCCCGTGACCGCGATCGACCGGGCGATCGTCCGCACCGCGCTCGAACGCGCCGCGGACTACGCCGTCCGGCAGCTGCGCTGGGACGGATCCTTTGAATACATGTACCAGCCCTTCCGCCACCAACACTTCTCAGACGAGTACAGTCTGCCCCGCCACGCCGGCACCACCTGGTTGCTCTCGCTCGCCTACCGCGTGCTCGGCCACGCCCGCTACCGCGACACGGCCACCAGCGCCATCGACTACCTGGCCACGCACGCCGTGCCGTCCGAGTGTCAGGCCACGGACTTCGCCTGCGTTGGCTCGAACGACGCCGCGGATCTGGGATCGGCGGCGCTGACCAGCGTGGCCATCGTCGAGTACCAGCTGGCGACCGGCGATCGGCGCTTTCGCGGCCTGGCCGAACGGCTGGGGCGTTTTCTGCTCCACATGCAAAAGCCCAGCGGCGACTTCTGCCACGGCTTTACCCCCGGGACCGGCCTGCGCGACTGTGCCGGCCAGGTCCTCTATTACAGTGGCGAGGCCGCGTTCGCCCTGGCCAAGTTGCACCAGATCCTGCCCGACCCGACCCTGACCGCCGCCGCCGAGCGCGCCCTCGATTACCTGACCGGCACCAACTACGACTACTTCCTGGGCCAGTTCTTCATCGGCGAGGATCACTGGACCTGCATCGCCGCGGAGGCCGCCTTTCCCTTCGTCAACAAGGATGCCTACGCGCGCTTCTGCTACGCCTTTGCGCGCCTCAACCGTCGCGTGCAAGTCGAGGCGGACGGCGGGCCGCTGGCGGATCTGGCCGGCGCCTTCGGTGTCACGCCTTTCTTCTTGCCCCACAACACGCCGGCGGGGAGCCGCACCGAGGCCAATGTGGCCACCTATCGACTGAGCGTCCTGCGCGGCGAGCCCCAGCCCGACATTCTCGAGACGGTACGGCGCAGCCTGCGCTACCTCGTCGACCAACAGTTTCGGCCCGAGGGCATGTATTTGTTCGCGCGCCCCGATGAAGCGCTGGGAGGCATCGGCCAGACGCCGCTGCAGCCCGTGATCCGCATCGACTACATAGAGCACGCCGCCTCGGCCATGGCCCGCGGTCTCGATCTTGTCCCAGAACGGTGAAGACGACGGCGGCTCCGTGATGAGCTTTCGGACAGCACGGGACGACCTGGAGGACTACACTGTCTGCCCGATCAACGAGAAGGCATCATGATCCTTCGTATCGCCCTGTCATTGGTACTTCCCGGGCTGCTGGCCCTGTCGGGCTGTGCCCATCGTGCACAACGATTGGCCGGTGACGGCGAGCGTACCCTCGGACATGGCGCAAGCACCGCCCCGGCCAAGCCGCTGGAGGAATTGCAGCGAGAATTCGTCGATCTGCGCTTCGGCATGTTCATCCACTTCGGGATCCTCACCTACACCGGCTTCTGGTCGCAGGCGAATCTGGACATCGGGCAATTCAATCCCACCGGCCTCGATCCTGGCCAGTGGGCCGACGCCGCAGTGGCCGCCAAGATGAAGTACGGCGTGCTCACCACCCGGCATCACGACGGCTTCGCCCTGTGGCCGAGCAGCGCCGGTGATTTCAACGTCGAGCACATCCCGTGGCGCAATGGCAAGGGCGACGTGGTGGCGGAATACGTGGCGGCCTTTCGCAGTCGCGGCCTTCTGCCAGGCCTCTACTACTCGATCTGGGACAACACAGCGAGGGTAGCCAGCGGTCAAATCACACCCGCCAAGCTGGCGTACATCAAGACCCAGCTCACCGAGCTGCTCAGCAACTACGGGCCCATCCCCAGTCTGGTCATGGACGGTTGGTCCTGGCAGATGGGTCACAACGCCGTCGCGTACCAGGAGATCCGCAGCCTGGTGAAATCGCTGCAACCCAACTGCCTGCTGACCGATCACACCCACCTGGCCGATCCCTGGGACGTGGACATCGTTAGCTTCGAGGAGCCCAAGGGCGCGTGGGCGCCGGCCGGCAATACCTACCCGGGCCAGCAGGGCCAGAAGGTGAATGCCGATGGTGGACTGGTTCTGGGCGCCCGACATGGGCGGCCTCATGACCGTCGCGGACGTGGTCGCCCGGCATCTCGAAGACTTGGAACCGAAGTGGACCAATCTTCTGCTCAACTGCCCGCCCAATCGCGATGGCACCCTGGACCCCGCAATCGTCACACTACTGCGTGACGTGGGTGCGGCCTGGAACCCGAACCCATCGCGTCCACCGCTGCCCGCCCAGGGCCCGCAGAACGAATACCCGTACACACCGGTGTCGGCCACGGCCAGCAACGGAAATGCGAACGACGCGATCGACGGGAAGAACGACACGACGTACATCACCATGTGGCAGCCCAAAGGTGCACTGCCACAGTCAATCACCCTGGATCTCGGCCAGGTGCAGTCCGACGTGGGCTGGCTGGGCTGCGTTCCGCGCTACCACAGCGAGACCAGCAGCAAAGACGGCAACGTCACCTCGTATCGGGTTCTCACCAGCAGCGATGGCCGCAACTTCAGCGAAGCCACTGCGGGAACCTGGCCCGCCGACGGCCGAATGAAGGTCGCCACCTTCGCCCCCACGTCTGCCCGCCACGTGCGCTTCGAAATCCGCGACGCCAACGGCAGCCCCGCCGTCACCGAGATCACGGTGGGCGGGCGGCTCTAGGGACGGGAACTGCAAGCTAACCACGCGTTGCACTGGCGGTCGCTCGCGCGCCCGCAGCTGAACGCGCAACTGTCAGACGCTCAGCAAACGCAGGAGGCAGAGATCGTGATATTTCGATACGACAGAGTGGAAAGTGTGAGAACGCACAGGGATCCGTTCGACGATCTCTGCTGCTGGATTTCTGGTCTTCGAAGCGTTCGCTATTCGCGTGAGCTTCTCAATGCGGTCCACAAATTCCCGTCCAGAACAACACTCGAACCGGCTGCAGCAGTGAGCGCACACGCAGACGCGGCAATTCAGTTGCTCGAACAGGGCCAGAGCGCCGCGGCCGAGGTAGCCTTTCTTCCGCTCTACTATGCTTTGCTCAACCTTGCGAAGATCTACGTCATTGTTGGCGGACGGCTTTCAGATCTTCAAGAGCAGCGCTGGCATGGGGCAACCCATAGTGGAGCGCGAAAAGCAAGCCATGACCTCATGACGGATACTGTTTCGCTCAAAGGACGAGGCGCAATTCCTCTCTTGTACACTGTTCTGACGGGAGAGAAGGTGCCCAGAGCAAACCTGACGCTCAAGATGAGTGAAATCTACAGATACATCTGGGACGTAAGCTACGAATACGAGCGTCTGTACGGCCATGTCCTCGCGTTTGAGCGAGTCGAAGTGGACTTCGAAGACGACCCTTCCACGAAGGGAAGGCGTATGGTTGCAAAGTTACCGGAAACAGGACGGCCGACCGCTCCGAAAAAGGACCTTCGGCTCCTTTCACATTTCAAGCCGGATGCTTCCAGACCAAACACGTACGTTTCACCGGGGGTCTCAGGAAACGTGGTGGGTTCGCAAGTGCTGCTGTTGTCGCAACTACGCCGTTCCCTCCTTGTGTGCGACTCAGACATGTGGGGGCAGATGCATACCTTCACTCCAGTTTCCAATCGGCTGTTTCTCTGGCCCGAAGAAATCCCCATCCTGCTTGCGTTTTTCCATATGTCGAATGTGGTCCGGTACAACCCGGAATTTCTCGCTAAACTCAAGGACTCTAGAGCATGGGGACTGTTGCTGGTACTCCGAAATCACGGGGTCCTCAAATTCCTAAAGTTGTTTTGGGAAAGGGTTTCCAACTCATGCTTTTGCTTGCAGACCTGATGCGCCCGAGAAGACTGGCGTGTAAGAAGCCGTTGAAGCGGACAGTGGGCCGCGGACGGCCGCTCGCAGCTTGTCGGCAAGCCGTTGAGCGGACTAGACCCAAGCGCACCAAGGTTCCGACATGATCGCTTCAACGCATCTCGCCGTTTCCATGCTTCTCTTGCTGAGCACCAGTCCAGCAGCGACGGGAAACGATCCAGAGCAGTCGGAGTCAGTCAGATGGGTACGCTCGCCCCTCAAGAACGACCTTGAGGAGATCGCCCGCTCCACCCACTTGCCATTCCAGTTTCGAACAACCTCCAGGGACAAGCGGTGCGAAGGCTGGACTGGCAACACTTTCGCTTTGATCTTCTCATGGAGGTTGGTCTCGTCGAGGCCGACAGGATCAACTCGGCGGCGCCTCCCACAAGCAAGACACGAGCCCTCTCGTTCTTGGTGGCCTGGCTCCTATGACCCGGATGCCGGCGTTGAACCCGACGGGCGCTGACGCGCCCGCAGCCCCCGGCTGGCCGCGCAACCTCAACTTCGCGAACCGCCCGGTGCGGACCCGCATGACGGGTGGCGTGGTAGGAGTCCCCGCAAATCTTGCGGGGCCCCTATGCCGATCGAACCGTTCGACCGACGTTTGTTCAGGCGAACTTGACGAGACGAGAACCTTTGATCCGGCGATCTCGAGTTAGAAGCGGAACTTGGTGGACGATGCTGGTCGCCGCGATCAGTTCGTCCGCGGGATCGCTCTTGAAATCGAGCCTAGTGGACTGAATGCTGACGGCAAGGTCGACTGGCCAGACGTGAATGCCGGAAAGGGTTCTTGTAAGTTCTGCATCGTCCAGGTCGATATCGATTCGACCCAGCTGCCCCAGCTTTGCGAGCTCCCAGAAGACAATCGCGGACACGCTCCAGGTGTTCGATGCCAAGACTCGACGCTCCCGGTCGGTCACCTCGCCCGTCAAGGCGAAGACGAGGATATGCGTATCAAGATTAACCATGGGCCTCCCACGTGACTCCTGTGGACTGGATGTCCCCCTTCACCCGGATGCGACCGCGAAAAGCGCCGATAAGATCCGCCGACGCTCGCTCGGCCGGGAGGATTCGCGCGACGGGCTTGCCGTGCTTCGTGATCACGAGTCCATCAGGTTCAAGATGATCGAGGATCGAAAGGCACTGCTCCTTGAACTTTGCGGCTGCTAGCTTCTTCATGACCATAATATATGACCGGTTATAAATTATGTCCACACCTGTGTGTGGACGCGGTCAGGATCTCAGCGAGGTACCGGCGCTGTCACGGACGCGCGCGGGGCGTGGATCTCGATCGGGAGCACCCGCGCGAAGTGTGCAAAGTCCGTATCTGTGGTTAGGATGCCGAACCCTCGTCGCGCGGCCGCTGCGCAGATGAGGTAGTCCGTGTTGGAGCCCTGGATCCCCTTTGCTCTACATTTGTTGAAGAAGGAGGCTGCTTCTTCGTAGTCGTCAGCTTCCAAAGGTATGTCCGGGAATGCACGAAGATGACGGCGCAGCGATTCGCACTGCTGATCCGTTCGGACGCCGGAAAGGAGCTCCTGCCTGACAGGTCCGAGCATGGCCGCCCGGCCCTCCCGCACCAACTCGGCAAGTTCCCTGGTCTCGGCGCTGGGCGACGACCGCCGTCTGCGAAGCGCAAGCGACCAGACCGAGGTGTCAATGATGATGTTCATGGATGATGTTCATGGATGATGTTCATGCGCGTCGGCGTTGCTGCTTGTAGTCGTACTTCGGATCAAAATCGATCTTGCCAAAAAGCTTCAGGATCCGCGCCTGCTTCCGCCGTTGGACGTACTCCTCCAGAGCCTGCGTCACGGCGCCTTTCTTCGTTCGCTGGCCCCCGACTCGGATGGCCTCGTTCAGCAGTCGATCATCGATAGCAAGGTTGGTCGCCATGTGTAGAAGTCTACACATTCGGAGTCTCCGTGCAAGACTGTGGCTACTGCCCGTCCGTAAGGACGCGGGCGCCGGCGCTGGGTTCAAAGACGTGGATCTCCGCCGTGCGACCGGAGCGGCGCCCATATCCCGATACGATGGTCTCGGAAAAAGCCCCGACGGCGTCGGCCTCCACCAGGTTCACGGTACTGCCCCCGAACCCCGCGCCGGTGAGCCGGGTGCCATGGCAGAAGGGCAGGGCCAAAGCCAGATCCACCAGAATGTCGAGCTCAGGGCAGCTCACCTCGTAGTCGTCGCGCAGGCTCGCATGGGATTCGGCCATGAGGGTCTTGAGCCGGGCGGTATCGCGTGAACGCATGGCCGTCACGGCTTGCCCCACCCGTGCGTTTTCCGAAACCACGTGACGGCATCGCCTGGCGACGACGGGTGGAAGCGCCGAGAGAAACCGCGTGAGATCCTCGAGCGTCACGTCGCGCAGGGCACGCACGTTTGGCAAGGAGGCGGACAGGATCCGCATACCCTCCTCGCACTCTGCCCGGCGCTTGTTGTATTCCGACGAGGCGAGGGAATGGCGGACCCCGCAGCCCGCCACCACGATCTGGAGTCCCGCAGGGATCTCCACCGTCTCGCGCGCCAGGGAGCGGCAGTCGAGGAGCAGAGCCTTGCCTTTCTCCCCGAACGCGGAAGCCATCTGATCCATAATCCCGCATGCAACCCCCACGAAGCCGTTCTCGGCCTCGCGTGCCAGCTTCGCGACATCGAGGGACGACAATTCGAAACCGCCAAGGGTGCGCAAAAGGAGGACGGTCGCCACCTCGTAGGCCGCCGATGAGCTCAACCCGGCACCCTGGGGGATGTCGCCGGTGATGGCGGCCTCGCAGGCCGGGATGTCGATCCCTCGGTTGCAGAGCGCCCAAACCACGCCCTTGAAATAGTCCGCCCAGGAATGTTCGGGATCCCGTTTCAGTGTTCCGCGCGGAAAGGCGCAGCTCTTTCCCAAGTCGAGGGCGTGAAGGGTGAAGGTGTCTCCGGGAACCCGGCGCGCGGCCAAGGCCACGCCCCTGTCGACGGCGGCGGGCAGAACGAAGCCGTCGTTGTAGTCGGTGTGCTCGCCGATGAGATTCACGCGTCCGGGGGCGTACGCCGCAGCCTCGGCGTCGTGGTGGGCGGCCTTTCGGAAGGCGGCAAAGACAGCTTCGCGGTTCAGCTTCACTTCGGATGTCATCTCAAACACGGCTCCAAATGGGGGCATAGGCGTTAAGCGGTGGCGGTTTGTGTAGACCACCCTCTCCCTGCGGGAGAGGGCTGGGGTGAGGGTAAAGCAGATCCTGGACCTTGACGTCTGGGTTCAGAAGAGATTGTACCCTCACCCCCAAGCCCCTCTCCCTGCGGGAGAGGGGCGACCCGAGCCAACAGTCTCTTCTCGAATCGCGAGCCGTCATTTAGTTCCGCTGCTGCCGCTTAACGCCTATGCCAAATGGGGGAGGGGTACTCGCCGCGCGCCACCATCGCACGGATGGTCTCGATCGCGGTAGGCCTATCTTTCGCGTGGGTCACGCCGAACCAAGCATCGGAGGTCGGCAGGACGCGCACTCTCGCGGCTTTCTCCGCGAGAATCTCGCCGAGGACCACGGGGATCAGGCATTCGGAATCGTCCTGGGTCCGCTTCTGGACGTTGAGGAACCTGATGAGATGGCTCTCAAGCTGGTCGAAGACCGCGGGAGAGAAGCCGAGCATGTTCATGGAAACCACCTCGTCCCCTTTCAGGAAGCGCACACTCCCGGTCTCGTCGACGTACCTGCCGGTGTCTCCCAACCTTTCCACACCCGTGCGCTCGACCAAGGCCTTGAGAAAACCCTCTTTGTCGACCTCGCAGATGGCACGCGCCACGGCGCCATGCTCGGAGAGTGTCTGCAGGACCGGGTAGCCCACCAGGCAATACTCGGGCGGGCGCCCGGGATCTCCATCCGCAACAGCGGTCCGCATGAGGTGCTTGGCCACGGCCTTGAAGGCGCTCTTTCCGTAGTAGTCATCGGCGTTGACGGAGACGAAGGGCTCCTTCACGCAGCGACGGGCGCACCAGATGGCGTGGGCCGTGCCCCATGGCTTCGTGCGCCCCGTGGGTGCGGTGAACCCCGGAGGAAGCTCGTCGAGCTCCTGGAACACGTAGTCGACGGACACCTGGTTTTCGTACTTGCTGCCCACCCCCGCGCGGAAGTCGGATTCGAAATCGTGGCGGATGACGAACACGACCTTGGCAAACCCCGCGGCCAGCGCATCGTAGAGGGCGTAGTCCGTGATGGTCTCGCCGCTCGGCCCGAAGCGATCGATCTGTTTGAGGCCGCCGTACCGGCTGCCCATTCCCGCAGCAAGGATGAGGAGGGTTGGCTTCATGGTTTTCCTTGCATGTCAGCTTGCCGGTATCGCTCACCTCGATGTGAGCAGACCGAGCCGCCAAGGGATTGCGTTGTAGTCGCTTGTATCCGTCCCACGGGTGAACCCCTGATAGAGGTATTGAAGCTTCGACCTTTCAATGGCCATGGTCTCATCGTAGCCAGCGCGGATCATTTCTCCGTGACTGATGTCATCGCTCCACGCCGTGCCGTCGAACGTGACATTCTGCTTGCCGACGAAAGGAGCGGTTCCGCTTTCGTGCAGGGGCGTCCAGGGACCTTCAAGACTCTCCGACGTCCACGAGCGGAAGTAGCGGCGGTAGTTCGAGCTTCCGTCGAAAGCTTCGACGAGGGCCAGGTACTGGTTCGTTCCGTTCATCCTGTAGACATTGCAGGCTTCGAACAGGCGGCCCGCTTCCGCGTCCTCCATCACGACGACGGGATCGCTGAATCCGTATGGGAACTTCGCGATGGACGTCTTGCTCTTGTACCAGCGACCTTTGTCATTGGAAAAGAAGAGATGGCAGGACTGCGAGTCGCAGATCACCCAGAAATCCAGCCACCCACCGTTTTGTTCGACAATCGCTGGGGTCTTGGCGAAGAAGGCCGCGGGCACGGTCCACTTCGTCGGATCGCCCGGGTCGTCCGCCGTCGAGAACATGGGGGGCCCCGACTGGAAGACGAGATACCATTTCTTCTGCGGCGTGAAGTAGAACAACTGTGGCGCGGCGACGTAGGTGTTGAAGCCGGGCGTTTTGTCCATGTAGTAGAAGGAAGCCTTGGACGCCTCCCTCCAATCGGCAAAGGACAGGTAGACCATGCCGTAGATTCCACCGCGAGCAACGGAGCTTGCGTAGACGTGCCAGCGATCATTGTACCGGACTACGGTTGGGTCCTTGACGGCAACGAGCTGGTGGGCAGCGTCGGATACGGGGGTGACGATGGGCGGGGTCGAAGCCCACGAGAGGCTGACAGGCAGAGCCCCTGTCGACCGCGGCGCTGGCGCCGGCGGCACCGTCGCCGCAGCAGGATTGGCGGCCGAGGTGGGGCCTTGCGAGGGCGGCCGCAGACACGAGGCAAGCACCGTGCCCAATAGCAGTGCAACCGCGGCCTCTCCAAGCAAGGGCCGCGAGAGGCCGAGGCCTGCCTGGTGAGCGTGTGGATTTCTCATGTTGGCAGCTATGGTTTCCCCATGGGTTCCCGTTTGTCAACGTTGGGCTAGCCTTCCACGCCGCGGTCGTGGAACAATCGCGCTCCCTCAAGGAGATGTCATGCAACGAATCGCGAAGTCCCTCCTGCTGCTCATCGCCGGCGCCGGCTGCTCGGCCGCCATGCGCGACCCGGGGCATCCGGCTTCAGTTCCGGTTCAAGTCAACCTTCAGCGCCTGCCGGATGGGGTTCTCGTCCGCATGGGCGAGGGCTTTCTCAAGCTCGAGGTTTGCGCCGAGGATGTCGTGCGGGTTGCGTACGCCAAGGACCAGGCTTTCTTTGCTCGCAAGAGCCTGTCGGCTGCCCCGAAGCGCTGCGACGGTGCGCAATTCGACGTGACCCAGGCGGCGGGCACGGCGACCCTCGCGACGTCGAAGCTGCGTGTCCGCATCGACCTTGCCACGGGACAGGTGTCCTTTTTCGACCCCTCCGGCGCTCCTGTGCTGGAGGAAAAGGCGGGCGGTCGGATGCTCAGGCCCGCGACCGTGCAAGGGGAAGAAACGCAGCACGTGCGCCAGGAGTGGCTCGCCCATGCCGACGAGGCGCTCTACGGTCTCGGCGAGAACCATCTTGGCCTCGTGAACCTCAAGGGATACGACCTCGACCTCTGGCAGCACAACGGCACCATCGTGATTCCGTTTTTGGTTTCGAGCCGCGGCTGGGGCATCCTCTGGGACAACACGTCCTTCACGCGATTCGGAGATCTGAGCGAGCTCGTGCCCATCCCGCCAGAGCGTCTCTTCGATGCCAGCGGCAAGCGCGGCGGCTTCACCGCCTCGTTCTACAGGGGCGCGGATTTTGGGAACCTGGTCGGCGAGCGCGTGGACCGCAGCATCGACATCGCCCTGTCGGGCAAAGAGAAGAAGCCCAACCAGCTCATTCATGCCAGCTTGCCCGAAGGACCCGCCAGCGTGCGTTGGGTGGGCGAGGTCGAGCCGGACGTGACCGGCGACTACACCTTCCAGACCTATTCGAACGGCGGCATCAAGATGTGGGTGGACGACAAGCTTGTCATCAACCATTGGCGGCAAGGCTGGTTGCCCTGGAAGGACGTGGCCAGGGTGCGGCTCGAAGCCAAGCGCCGCCACAAGATCCGGCTCGATTGGAGCAAGGATCAAAACATGGAGACGGTGCAGTTGCTGTGGAAAACGCCGTCTCTCGCCGCTCCCCACGCGACTGGCCCCCAGACGACTTCGCTGTGGTCCGAGGTCGGCGACGGCATCGACTACTATTTCGTCTACGGTCCAGCGCTTGACAACGTCGTCGCGGGCTACCGGCGCATCACCGGGCCGGCGCCGATGATCCCGCGCTGGGCGCTCGGACTTTGGCAAAGCCGGCAGCGCTACGAGACGGCGAAACAGAGCCTCGACGTCGTGGAAGGTTTCCGCTCGCGCGGCATCCCCTTCGACAACATCGTCCAGGACTGGTTCTACTGGAAGGAAGACAGCTGGGGCTCGCACGAGTTCGACAAGCTCCGCTTCCCCGATCCGGATGGGTGGATCCGCAAGATTCACGAGAAGCACGCCCGCCTCATGATCTCGGTGTGGGGCAAGTTCTATCCGGGCACCAAGAACTTCGAGGCCATGCGCTCGCAGGGGTTTTTGTACGGGCTCAACTTGGCCGAAGGGGTGCGCGACTGGGTCGGCGACGGAGGCTATCCCTACACGTTCTACGATGCGTTCAATCCCGAGGCGGGCAAGCTGTTCTGGTCGCAGATGGAACAGGCTCTGTTTCGCAAGAAGGTGGACGCCTGGTGGCTGGACGCGCCGGAGCCGGATCTGTCGCCCGTGCCCACGTTGGACGGACAGCGCACCCACATGCACCCGACAGCGCTCGGCTCGGGCTCGCGCATGCTCAATGCGTACTCGCTGGTGAACAGTAAGACTGTCTACGAAGGGCAGCGGTCGGTGGCGCCAGATCAACGAGTTTTCATCCTGACCCGCTCGGCCTTCGCGGGAAACCAGCACTATGGCGCGGCGGTCTGGTCGGGCGACATCACCTCGACCTGGACAGCGCTACGCTTGCAGATTCCGGCGGGGCTCGGACTGTCGCTCTCCGGGATCCCGTACTGGACCATGGACATCGGAGGATTCTCAGTCCCAGCGCGCTTTGCGGCGAAGCACCCCACCGCGGAGGACACGGAGGAATGGCGCGAGCTGAACGTGCGCTGGTTCCAGTTCGGCACATTCGTCCCGCTCTTGCGCGTGCACGGCGAAGCACCGAAGCGAGAGATGTGGGAGCTCGGCGGCGAAAAGCACCCCGCCTACCAAGCCGAGCTGAAGTTCGACAGAATTCGCTATCGCCTCCTTCCTTATGTCTACTCTCTCGTGGGCGCCGTCACGCACGCGGGCGGAACCATCATGCGGCCTCTGGTCATGGACTTTCGCGCGGACGCAAAGGCACAGGACGTGAGCGATCAGTACCTCTTCGGGCCGGCGTTCCTGGTGAGCCCGATAGCCACGTACAAGGCTCGCAGTCGAGCCGTCTACCTACCGGGTGTAACCAGTTGGTATGACTTCTGGACGGGGGCGAACGTCACGGGCGGACAGAGCATCGACGTGCCGGCAGCGTACGACTCCATGCCCCTTCACGTGAAGGCCGGATCGATCATTCCGACTGGGCCCGAGATCATGTACACCGACGAGAAGCCTGCCGATCCGATCGTGCTGTGGGTTTACGCGGGCGCGGATGGGGCATTCACGCTGTACGAAGACGACGGTCTCACGTACGGGTATGAAAAGGGGGCGTTCGCGCGCATCCCGATGCGCTGGAACGACGCCACTCGCACGCTCACCATCGGAATGCGAGAAGGATCGTTTACGGGCATGCAGAAGGAGCGCACATTTGAGGTCGTCGTCGTGTCGAAGAGCAAACCGGTCGGCTTCTCATTTGCCCCCAAAGCGGACAAAAGCGTTCGCTACGATGGCGCCCCCATTGAATTGAAGATGGAAACCGAAGCCGGGAAGCCTTGACCGGCTTGTTGTGTCAGGGCTCATTGCAACGATCGGAGGTGCGCAGTGCAAGCGTGTAATCTCAATGTCTACCGGATCGCTGGCTTTGCCTTGGCTTTGACGTTGGTTGGCTGCAAATCCTCCGCACAGGTGCCGAATGGCAACGGAGGCTCGACAACCGGCGGCGGCGCAGGCGGATCGAGCGCCAAGAGCGGCGGCACGAGTGGCAGCGCCGGCACATCGAGCGCTGCTGACGGCGGCGCGAGCGGTGGCACGAGCAGCAACGCGGGCGGCGCAGGCGGCGGCGCGAGCAGTGCGGGCGGCACGAGTGGCAGCGCGGGCGGCACGAGTGGCAGCGCGGGCGGCGCGAACGGCGGTTCTTGCGACAACGTTAGCTGCACCGGAGGACTGGTGTGCGTGTCTGGAACCTGCCAGTGCCCGACCGGCGCAAGCCTTTGCGGCGGCGTCTGTTTGACGGGTACGGACATCCTCACCAATCCGGCCCATTGTGGAAAATCCGGTTGTGGCACTGCCTGCCCTGACACGGCAACGTGTGCGTCCGGGGTTTGCCAATGTCCGAGCGGGCGAACCGCCTGCGGCACCGTGTGTGCGGACATGGCTGCCGACCCGAAGAACTGCGGCACATGTGGCACCACTTGCGCCAGCGGGATCTGCACGGCCGGTGTCTGCCAGAAGGTCAAGGACTGCTCTACCAAGGCCATCATCGTTACGCCCATAGTGGCAGACTTCGAAAGCTACAATGGGACCACGGCGGCCACCAGCTGGGGGTGGGCTTTCAATGCTCCTGCCGGGGCCACCAACGCCGTCTACGCCGGTCTGTACGACTCCAACGACGGCACCGGAACCCCAATTCTAGCCATCGCGGGCCCCGGCTATAACAGCAGCAAGTACGCGGCCAGCATCTCCAATACCCAGGCAACGAAATGGGGCGGGCAGCTCGGCATGTGGATGGGCTGTGTGGATGCCTCGGCGTATGCAGGGATCTCGTTTTGGGTGAAGGGCTCGGTTCCGAGCAGCACGGCAACGCTGGCCCTCGCCACGGCCGGCACATCCGGCCCGGACAGCACCGGGTTCGGGGGCGGCACCTGCACCACCGGCACCTGCGCCGGACCGAGCATCACCTTCCCGGTGACGTCCGACTGGAGTCAGGTACTAGTTCCGTGGGCGACGTTCACGCCAGGAACGGCCAACGGCGGCGACGTCACGACGACCGGCAGCGATATCAGCGGCATGAGCTGGAATGCCGCCCTCGCCTACGCTGCCATCGGCGACGGCGGCTACGCGGCGACCCCGGGCGCTTACAACCTGTCCGTGGACAATGTCCAGTTCATGAGCAATACCGCCTGTGGCGCGGGGCTTACGGTGTGCGGCACCGGCTGCGTCGACATGACCACCAACAACGTCAATTGCGGCACTTGCGGCAACGCCTGCGCGAGCCCGCGCACTTGCGGATCGGGGAAGTGCAACTGCCCGAGCGGCTACACAGACTGCGACGGACAGTGTGTGAACGCACAGATCGATGCTCAGAACTGTGGCGGCTGTGGCAAGGCCTGCTCCGGCATCTGTTCGGCCGGCGCGTGCCAGACGAGCACCTGCACCACCGACATGCCCCAGCAGGGCAAGACCAGCACCTCTGGCGCCTCGATCGCGCTGGGCAAGTACTGGATCAACAACAACTTGTGGGGCGCCAGCGGTGCCACCGGAACGCAAAGCATCTGGAGCACGTGTTCATCCGGCAACACCATCGGTTGGGGAACCGACTGGACTTGGAGTGGATCCGCCGGCCAGGTGAAGTCCTACGCCAGCGCGGTCCTGGGCTGGCATTGGGGCACGAAAGTGGGCGGAAGCGGCCTTCCGGTACAGCTTTCGGCCAACAAGAACATCACTTGTGGATGGACCTATCGCGTCCAGTCCGGGCAGACCATCGACATCTCCTACGATCTCTTCGCCCATGCCATGGCCAACCCCGGCACCAACGACGACCCTACCGACGAGATCATGATCTGGCTCTATCGGTCCGGCGGAGCGGCCCCCATCGGCGGCACCATTGCGGCGGTCAGTATCGCCGGCACTTCCTGGGAGCTGCACCAGGGCATGAACAACAAGTGGAACGTGTTCTCGTTCGTGCGCACGGACAACGCGGACACTGGCGCCACCCTGAACTTGGGGGACTTCTTGCACGATCTGACCGCGAATCGAGGCCTATCGAGCTCCAAGTACCTGAGCAGCGTGCAGTCGGGGACCGAGGTTTTTCTCGGTAGCGGCCGCCTCGACACGGATCAGTACTACTGCACGATCCAATAGTGAGTCGCCGGAAGCGGGGACGGTCGTGAACGCCGCCCGCTCAGGCGGCTTTGCGCGAAATCAAGATTTCTTTGTTCAGGTTGTCGACGATGACTTCGATGTCGTCCCGCGACTCGAAGAGAAGTTGATAGGCACCGAGCGAACACTCAAGTGGATAGGCTATGGTTTCCCGGGCAAGCAATGCTAGTCGCGATTGCAAAGCCTCAAGTTCGTCGGCGCCAAGATTATCTTGCTCGTTTGCCACTGTAGTCATCCCACCGTTGCTATGCTTCACAGACAGTATCGGCACAAAGCGCGCCAACCTTAGAGCGCGTCTGAAAAGGCTCAGAGCATATCCGGATTGGCCGCGTGATGTGTCAAGCAAATGATCGTGGGGGCAAAGGCGACGGACAAGGACTGGAAAAGCCTCGCCGAGGATTTCGAGCAGGCGAACCACGGCGAGGCTCAGAACACGGTCGGCCTCCAGATCTGCCCGGCTCTTGCCCGACAACAGGATCATTGCCTCCCGCGCATGGTCGCGCATCTGCTCGAGCGCGAGGAGCGGATCACGCAGCGACATAGGCAGGCTCGGCTTCGCGCAGGACCTGATCGCGGAAATAGTCGCTGAGAGATGCGGGCGTGTGCAGGTCGACCTTGCGTCCCAGGAGACGGCCAAGCTCGTCCTGCAAACCGATGAAAGCGAAGCCCGGGACATGGCCCGGTTCGAACTCCACAAGCACGTCGATGTCGCTGTCGTCGCGAAAATCAGCACGGAGCACCGATCCGAAGAACGCAAGCTTTCGGATGTGGCTCCGGCGACAGAAGGTCGCAATCTCTTCGGTCTTGAAGTGCAGGTGCGGGCTCATCGGACCAACCGAGATCCTACACCACCCCAACACGGCCGGCGAGCGTCCAGTGACCACGCGGTGGCCACCGCTGGCGCGGTTCTGGTCGTGCGTGATGAGCTCGGTCGACAGGGCCTGTGCGGGTACAGGCCGGGAAATGCTCGTCTGCTATGGTCAGTTTCCCCTTCGCAATCCCGGGGCGCGCCGAGTCTTCCCGCTCCAATGGTGCTAAAGTACCAAGCCTTCATGCCTCGACAATCCACCATTCGCCTCGCCAGAACTGGGCTACTCGGAGCCGTCCTGTGCCTCGCCGGTTCGGCGTGCGCGGCACGCACCTCCGAGATCCCTGCCTATCCTCTGTATCCCAACCCAGAGCGCCACCTCGACGCGAGCAAGGTCGCGAGGCTTGTCGCGCTCACGGATGCCCCCATGTCAGGGGCACTTCTCAAGTCCGTCGACGGCAAGGACCTGCCGGACCAGAGCGGGCAGGCGTTCGAGCTACTGCCGGGGTGCCATGTGGTTCAAACCACAAACAATCTTACGATGGCAAATGATTACGTTACGTGGAGGGGGAGCTTCGGTTCAAGAGTCTTCCCGCTCCGAATGAAGCCCGGCCACACGTACGTTGTCAGGCTGAGTCTCGTCCAGGACATGAGCGGTGGCGCCCGAATGTCGATTCGGGCGGAGGAGCAAGACCTCGGCGGGACGACCACCGCGACCTTCGATTCGGCCAAGAGCGTGGACGAAATCAAAGCGTGCCTGGCCTGGCACGGCGACGACAAATAGTGGACGGGTGCTAGACACCATCATCCATGGGCAACACCGCAGGAACCCTTTTCGCGCACGTTGTTTTTGGCAGCATCCTGGCTGTGGTGCCTTGGCGAAGCCTGCTTCGCTATCGCCGCCTCAGGCGAGAGGTGGGGGCCGGGAACTCTGACGCCAAGACTCGCTTCTACCGCGCGACCGTGTTGTGGCAGCTGGGCGTGGTTGCGATCGTGCTGTGCTTTTGGCAAGTGTCGGGAGTCCCCGCGGCATGGCTCGGCCTTGTCTTGCCCGCGCATTTCGGCCTGACCGCCGGCCTTTCGGCCGTCTCCCTGCTTGCCATCGCCACGTCCATTCGAGCCCTTCGCACCCAAGGGGACAAGCAGCTGAGACTCTTGCACAAGTCCGCGGGGGCGATCCTGCCGCAAACAACGCGCGAACGGAGATGGTTCGCAGCGCTCTCCGTGGGCGCCGGGATTTCGGAAGAAATCCTCACACGAGGCTTCTTGATCTTCTATCTTTGGCAGTACCTACCCGGCCGCGTCACTTGGACGGTTTGCGCGTCGGCGGCGGTATTCGGCTTCTGCCATCTATACCAAGGGTGGCGGTATGTGCTGGCCACTGGATTTCTCGGTGCGTGTCTTGCGTCGTTCTACCTCATCACCGGAAGTCTGCTGGGGCCCATTCTCGTGCATGCAGCTCTGGATGTGCGCCTCATCTTCATCTTCACGCCCGCCCGGATGCAGTCGTTGGGACTACAGGGTTCCGAGTTGCGCAGCCCCTAGGATTCGGCACTATCGGACCCGAGGACCGCATGATGTAACATGCGGCAGCCGCATTGCCGGCCCCCCCCCCGAACACAACAAGGACCTATGCCGTGAGACCTCTCTCTATCTTTCTTTTCGGAATCTTCCTCGCCAGTCCACTCTCCACTTCGGGCGCCACCCGTCAAGGAATGAAACTCCCTGCGCTCATCGGGGACCACATGGTGCTAGAGCGCGATCGCGCGGCGGTCTGGGGACGCGATTTGCCCGGCCAAGCAGTAACGGTCACCCTCCAGGGCGCAAAGAACGCTACCAAGGCCGATGGGGCGGGCAAGTGGCGCCTGGAGATGAAGGATCTTCCTGCGGGCGGGCCCTATGACATGACGATTGCGGGTTCTTCTTCCGTCACCATCCGGGATGTCGTCGTCGGCGAAGTGTGGGTGGGGGCGGGCCAGTCCAACATGGAGATGACACTCAAGGAAACCACCGACGCCAAGCAGCGCATCGCTCTTGCCCAGGCCCCGAAGATTCGCTTGTTCCTGCAAAGCCACGCCATGGCCGAAAAGCCCTCCCTCGAGGCCCAGGGCCGCTGGGTGGTTTGTTCGCCGGAAACCGCAGGGGATTTCCCAGCCGCCGCGTACTTTTTTGCCCTGGATTTGCAGAAGAAGCTCGACGTTCCCGTGGGGCTGCTGGTGTCGGCCTGGGGCGGCTCTTACATCGAAAGCTGGATGCCACGGGACGCGTTCGAGGCTTCTGCCGACGGCAAAGTTCTGCTCGCCGAGTGGTCCAAGCGCACGCGAAAGGATCCCGGGCTTTGGAACGGTGGCGCCACCCGCAAGCTGGAGCTGGCGAATCTCCGTTTCGTCGCCAAGGACGCAACACAACCTCCTCTGGCGATCGCTCAGGGGACGGGTGAAGCGGGCGCGCCGGAGAAGAACCTGGGCGGCCTTTGGAAAGGCGACGCTGCGGCCGGATCCTCGGTCACGTATTCTTTCTCGGACAAGGGCGGTCCGAAAAAGCTTCCAGCGGGACGGCTGACCGGCACCTTGTGGGGCGGGGCGTGGGGCTTCATCGGAACCCAGTTCAAGGCCGACGGGGCCGCCATCGACCTCGGCGTCTATGATGCCGTCGAGTTCGACGCCCGCGGCGACGGGCAGTACTTCATCTTCATGCCGCAACCCTCGATCTCCGACTCGGACAACTATCGCACGCAGCCGTTCACGGCGACCGCGCAGTGGAAACGGCACCGCATCTCGCTCGATAGCCTCAAACAATCGGGCTGGGGCGCGCAGAGGCCACGCACGCCCGAAGCCGTCTCCGGGATCTCCTTCGGCGCCGTGGTGCCGACCTTGGATGCCATCCCGACGGTCATGTACAACGGCATGATCCATCCCCTCACGCCTTACTCCATCCGCGGCGCGTTCTGGTATCAGGGCGAGGCCAATGCGGGCCATGCCGCCGAATACCGGCGCTTTCTTCCCCTCATGATCCGGTCGTGGCGGAAGGCCTGGGGACAAAATGATTTCCCATTCCTTATCGCCCAGCTGCCGCTTTTCAAAGACCCGACGGATGCGCCCAGCGAAAGCGAGTGGGCCGAGATCCGCGAAGCCCAGGCCATGGCCCGTCGCGAGCCCAAGGTCGAAACGGCCGTCCTGCTGGATCTGGGTGAGGCCAAGAACATCCATCCTGGCAACAAGGCTGGCGTTGGGGAGCGCCTTGCCATGGCGGCCTTTCACACCGCCTACGGAATGCCCGGAGCCTGGACCGGTCCGCGGTTCGGTTCGATGACCGTGGAGGGGAACAAGGCCAGGATCCATTTCGATGAGGTTGGGAAAGGTCTGGAGGCACGGGGCGGCGGCTCCGTGACGGGGGTCATCGTGGCGGGGAAGGATGGCGTGTTTCGGCGTGCCCAGGCCAAGATCGAAAAAGAGAGCGTGGTGGTCTGGAATGAAGAGGTCGCCCAGCCCAAGGCGGTTCGCTACGCATGGGCCGATAACCCGGTCTGCAACCTCTTCGGCAAGAACGGCCTGCCCGCCGAACCCTTCCGCACCGATGGCCCGGCGCAAGCAACCGCAACGACCGAGAAGCCAAAAACCATCCCCTACACCTGGAAGAGCGTTCAGATCGTCGGGGGCGGCTTCGTGGATGGAATCGTGTTCCATCCCACTGCCAAGGATGTCTGTTACGCGCGCACGGACATGGGCGGCGCCTATCGCAGGGATCCCAAGACCATGCGCTGGGAACCGATGCTCGACTGGATGCCCTACAAGGATTTGAACCTCATGGGCGTCGAGAGCCTGGCCGTGGATCCGTCGGATCCGAGTAAGGTCTACCTAGCCTGCGGCACGTACACGGCGCCTGATGTTCCCGACGGCGCGATCCTGCGCTCGTCGGATCAGGGCCACACCTTCCAGCGCACCAACGTGCCCATCAAATTCGGAGGCAACGAAGCAGGGCGTGGCAATGGCGAGCGCATGGCCGTGGATCCCAACGACGGCCGCATCCTTTTTCTGGGCACGCGCCACCGTGGACTGTGGAAAAGCACCGACGGCGCCGTGACCTGGATCAGGGTGGACAGCTTCCCCGCCGACGTGCTGACCTTGCCTGCCGAAGAAGCCAAGCTGCCCGCCTGGAGCGGCGGCGGCCGCAGCGGCATCGTCTTCGTCGTCTTCGATCCCAGCAGCGGCAGCAAGGGCAAGGCCAGCCAGACGCTCTTCGCGGGCGTCTCGGTGATGGGCAAGCCCAGCCTCTACCGCAGCCACGACGGCGGTGGAACCTGGAGGGCCGTTCCCGGGCAGCCCACCCAATACCGCCCCAACCACGCGGTCTTGGCCCCCGACGGAAATCTCTTCATCAGCTACGGCACGGATCCTGGTCCCATGCCGATGGTGGATGGCGGCGTCTGGAAACTGAATATCAAGAGCGGTGCCTGGACCGATATCACGCCGGACAAACCGAACCAGGAACGCAAGTTCGGCTACGCCGCCGTGGCCGTGGATGCGAAAGATCCCAAGGTCGTGATCGCCAGCTCCTTTCACCGTCCCAAGGGCGAGGACGTCTTCCGCAGCACCGACGGCGGCGCCACCTGGAAGGCCGTCTTCGGCAGCGGCGGTGTCTTCGACTACAGCCTGGCGCCCTATGTCCGCGATACGGACATCCACTGGCTCTTCGATGTGGAGATCGATCCCACCAATTCCGATCACGCCATGTTCACCACCGGCTACGGCGGCTGGGAGACCTACGATCTGACGAATCTCGACAAGAACCTCACCACCCATTGGACCGTCATGAGCCCCGGCATCGAGGAGACCGTGGCGTTGGCCTTGTACAGTCCCGCCAACCGCGGGACCCTGAAAGGGTCCCGCTCCTCCCGCGACGGACTTCGTCAGGCGGAGCCCGACTCCGTCCACGCGCAAAGTGCCCAGCTGGTCACCGCCGTTGGCGATTACTCTGGCTTCGTCCACTGGGATCTCGACAAGCCCGCGCCCGGCGGAACCCCCAAGCCGCCTTTCCTGGGGAACACCCACGATGTCAGTGGCGCCGAGCTGAATCCGAACGTGATGGTGCGAATCGGCCACCCGCGCGCGGGCCTGAACCTGGGCTATTCGCTCGATGGCGGAAGGACCTGGCAGGAACCCGCGTCGGTGCCTGATGCCAAGGCCAAGGAAGGACACATCGCTGTCTCATCGAGCGGCGCAACCTGGGTGTGGACGCCTCGCGATCATGTCCCCTACGTCACCACGGACAAGGGCGCGAGTTGGACTGCATGCGAGGGGATACCCAAGGATACGCGCGTGGTGGCCGACCGTGCGAATCCCAGGCGTTTCTACGGCATCGCCCTCTTCGAAGGCAGACTGTTCGAGAGCCTCGATGGCGCGTCTCACTTCACCGAGCGGGCGCTTGTCCTTTCCGATGGACTGCCCAAGCGCGCCGGAACTGGCGACGACAACCGCAGCGATCGCGGCGATGATCGCGGTGGCCAGGACCGTATCTACGCCACCCCGGGGCGCGAGGGAGATCTCTGGTTGGCTGCATTTGGCGGTCTCTACCACTTGGGCGAGAAGGGTTTCGAGCGCATGCCCGCCGTGGAAGAGATCCATGCCTTCGGCTTCGGCAGGGCCGCTCCCAAGGCCAAGTATGCGGCCCTGTACTTGGTCGGCACCGTGCAGGGACAGCGCGGCTTCTTCCGTTCCACCGACAGTGGCACCACCTGGGTGCGTATCAACGACGATCAGCACCAGTGGGGGCTGGTCCTGCACATCACGGGAGATCCCAAGAAGTTCGGCCGCGTCTATGTAGGCACACACGGAAGGGGCACGCTCTACGGGGATCCTGTCAGCAAGTAGGTACTCAACCTTGGCGGGTCGCGTGGTCATCCTCGCGATAGCAAGATTCTTTGAGCTGTGCCAAAGTTCAGCGCCACTAACTGGGTGGTAATCACGTCGCAAAGAGAAGCGATCCCTACCGTCGCGTTGAGGAGGAGGAGATATGAAGATGACACGCTTTCGTAGTCCGCTCGCTTGTGTAGTAGGAATGGGGCTTCTAGCCGGGGCTTGGATGGGCACTGGCTGTTCCGCACCGACCAGATCCAACAACGGCGGCAGCGGCGGCTCGACGGGCGGCAGCGGCGGAAACGGCGGAGGTGGGGACAACGCGGGCAGTGGTGGTAATACTTCTGGCAGCGGCGGCGCATCAGGTGGAGCAGGGTCCGGAGGATCTGGCGGCAGCGGCGGCGCATCAGGCGGAGCAGGCGCTGGAGGATCGGGTGACAGCGGCGGCGCATCAGGCGGAGCAGGTTCTGGAGGATCTTCTGGCAGCGGCGGCGCATCAGGTGGAGCAGGTGCTGGAGGATCCAGCGGCAACGGGGGCGATTCCGGCGGAGCAGGTGCTGGGGGATCCAGCGGCACAGCAGGCGGCGGGGGATCCGGTGGTACAGCGGGCGCTGGTGGCTCCGGCACGGGCGGCGCAGGATCCGGCGGCACCACGAGCACGGACACAACCTGTCCGATCGTTTGGGATTGGGAAGGCAGCACCGCGGACAGCTGGACGACGTCGGATACCGACGTGACCGTGGCCGTATCCACGACTCAAAAGCTCACCGGCACGCAGTCGCTCAAGGCCACGCTTCCCGCTCTGACGAGCCAGGCCGCCGATGACGCCGGCACTGCCGCAACCTCGTCGGTAAGGACGATCGCCATTACCCCTCCACCTGGAACCTCCAATATGTGGCCGGGCGCGACTATTACGGCGCACGTGTGGGTTCCTGCTGGAACCACCAATGCCTGGATGCAGTTGTTCATGCAGTCCAACAATTGGGCTAGCTGGAACAACTCCCCCTCCGTGATTGCCACCGCGGGTGACTGGACAACGCTGACATTCACGGTGCCTGCGGCTACAGCTGTGTTTCCCGGCGGCATCAGCCAATTCGGCGTCCAGATTGGCGTCAGTGCCGGCAACTCGTTTGCAGGCGGCGACATCTTCATTGACTCCATCACGGTCTGCGGCGGAACCCAGACTTGCTCGGGCACGGGCACCGGATCATTCGATTTCGAGACCGCGGGCGCGACCGATGGCTGGGCATTCAAGGGCGCCTCGGGCGTTACGGACACCGTCGTCACGCAGTCCACAGACCAGCACTACGGCACCAGCGGTACCGGTTCGCTCAAGGTCGTCATGACGGCGATTCCCGTTGCGCCCTCGTCGACAGCTTTGACCTCTCGGTTGGTCGAGCTTGGGAACCCCAAAGCGTATTGTGGTCAGACCGTCACGTACCATGTGTATGCCGACAACGTCACGGGCCTAAGCGTCCAGCCTTACGCCTCGGCGAACGGTTGGGCCTGGCTTCCCGGAACCAGCGTAACCCTGACCACCGCCAACACCTGGACAGACGTCACGTTCACAGTCCCGGCAGCGATCAATTTCCTGGGATTGCAGGCCATGGGACTTCAGTTGAGCAATACATCCACCACGGACACCTATTCCGGAACCGTGTACGTCGACGGGATCGCGTGGCAGTAATCGCGTGTTGCGTATTGCTTTTGCGAGCGCGATTCTCTCGCGGAATCTACGCTTTTGCTCTTCTCCCGCGGTAGGCGAGCCAGAGCATCACGGCACCGAATGCGATCTGAACTAGTCCCCACACCAGATTGATGTTTAGACCCAGGGAATGGCTTTGGTAGATCGCCGGGTCCGAAAATAGGCCAAAGACGGCCAGAATTGCGCCAAAAACGACGAAGAGGAGACCGATGGGAATTCTGACATCGAGGTGCATAGTGGTCACCAGAAAAGCAGGTTGAGAACGATCGCGAGGGCCAGAACGACGCTACCAAGCAGGGCCGGCCGTTGCCACCAGCGAGCATCGCGTTCCTTGATCTTGGGGGTGAGGGAATAGACCAACCCGGCCAAATCTTCGTCGGTTCTCTTCTGGCGGGTGGCGAGTGAAATGAGCATGGTCGCGAAGAAACAAGTCGACCAAGCGAAGATCGCGGTCCAGAAGTTTTGCGCCATTTCGCTCGGGTAGACATGGATCGCGCCAAGCCAGCCGCCCTTGATGCCAGCGGCGGCGCCGTGAGGCAGGGAAAGTCCGTGATGGATGGCGGCAGCCACGGTGCCCGAGATCAGGCCGAAAAACGCGCCATGGCCGGTGGTGCGCTTCCAGAACATGCCAAGCAGGAAGGTGGCGAAGAGGGGCGCGTTCACGAACGCAAACACAAGCTGCAGGATGTCCATGATGTTGTTGAAGGATGCCGCCGCATAGGCAGCGGCCATCGAAGCGAGAATACCGACCACGGTTGTCCAGCGCCCGACGGCCAGATAGTGCGCGTCGTCGCCGTCCTTCTTGATGTAACTCTGGTAGAGGTCGTAGGTGAAGACCGTGTTGAAGGCCGTCACGTTGCCGGCCATCCCGCTCATGAACGAGGCCATCAAGGCCGTCAAGCCGAGCCCGAGCATGCCGGTGGGAAAGTAGTGGGCGAGCATGGTGGGAACCACCATGTCGTAGTCCAGCCCGCCGTTCTTCGAGGGAAGCTGAAAGTTGCCGCCCGCGCTGTGGAGGGCGATGGCGATGAGGCCGGGCAGGATCACGAGCGCGGGGAAGAACATCTTCGGCACCGCCGCGAGCAAGGGGGTGCGTCGGGCAGCGCCCATGTCCTTGGCGGCCATCGCCCGTTGCACCACGAGAAAGTCGGTGCACCAATAGCCGAAGGAGAGTACGAATCCGAGCCCCATGGCGAGACCGAACCATTCCACACCCATGGGATTGGCCGCGGCCGAGCCGGTGTGAGACCACGAGTGGGTCCAGGTGCCAGGGGCGAATCCCGCGTCCGTGGCCGGCTTGACCAGCTTGGCAACCAGGCTATTCCAGCCACCCACGTCCTTGAGTCCGAGCAGCACCAGGGGCAAAAAGCCGAAGACGATCAGGAAGAACTGAAGCACCTCGTTGTAGATGGCCGAGGTCAAGCCGCCCATGAAAATGTATGCCAGCACGATGATGCCCGAGACGAGAATGCAGCCGTGGAAGTTCCAGCCCAGGACGGCGCCGAGCAGCTTGGCCAGCGCGTACATCGATATGCCCGACGACATGATGGTCATGCACGCGAAGGTCAGGGCGTTGAAGCCCCGGGTTTTCTCGTCGAAACGCAGCTTCAGGTACTCGGGAACCGAGCGCGCCTTGGAGCCATAGTAGAACGGCATCATGAAGATGGCGACGAACACCATGGCCGGGACGGCGCCGACCCAGTAGAAGTGGCTGGTCATCATGCCGTACTTGGCACCGGATGCGGCCATGCCCATGACCTCCTGGGCGCCCAGGTTGGCCCCGATGAAGCCAAGGGCGCAAATCCAGGCCGGCAGCGAGCGTCCGGACTCGAAGAAGTCCTTGCTGCCACTGACCGTGCGCCGGAGAACGAAGCCGATGCCGAGCACGAACAGGAAGTACGTGACGAGCAAAACGTAGTCGACGATGTGAAGCTGGATGCTGTGCTGGAGCATGGATCCTATGCCGGATGGGCGGTTGGGGCATAGTACGTCAACCTACCAAGGCAAGAACAGGACTCGCTTGACTTGACCGGACGGCATGGTGTGGCGCGCGCGCCGACGAGCCCAGCCCTGGTGCGCATGTATGTGTTTCGTGGGTTGCGCCTAGACCCGGTGCGCAATAATATTTTGTCGAAAAGACCGTGTCCTGGCCAATTGCCGTGTACACTTGCTCGCCGCCTGGGTCTTCGGACCCGGATTTTCACGGCACGATGCCTCCCACGGTGGGAGGAAAGTAAGGGAAAAGGTAAATGCAAAAAGGTACAGTTAAGTTCTTCAACACGGCCAAGGGTTTCGGATTCATCACGCCAGAGAGCGGCGGCAAGGACGTCTTCGTCCATGCCAATGATCTCGGGGGCGCGGTCATTCAGGAAGGGTCCAAGGTTGAATTCGACGTTGTCGAAGGCAAGAAGGGGCCCCAGGCCAGCGGCGTGAAGGTCGTCTAACCCTGTCGTGTCCGAAAGGTCATGCCCAGGTCGCGAGACCCACGGTAGTGGCCTTTCGGACGCTTCGAATTTCTTGGTCGTCGACGAGGCAGGGGGACTGGTCGGACCTAGTCAGAGTCTCCCCATGGCAGAGCGACGCCGGTGGCTTGCTCCACAATGATGAGCCCAGCCGCGCGAAATCTTTGCCGCTCTCGTTCCGCTCCGTAGCCTCCCAGCTGGACTCGGCGATCCCTGCCGCTGTCCTTCCATGCGGACAGCCGGGATAGCATCTTGGTCCGCAGGGTCTTCGGGCAACACGCGCTGCCTGCCGAGCCTGCTTGAAGCGCTGGCCACACTGCCGGTCGACGTGTTGCTGGCCACGGCCGGACGAGATAGACGCATGGCCTTGCCCGCGAACGTGCAAGCCATGGCATTCGTCGACGGACATGCCGCTTGCCTCGGCGGTGGTGCGGTCTTGGACGCGACCAGGAGCTACGGTGGCGCGTAGATGATCAACTTGCAGCCGGTGGTGCAGAGACCATCGAGGGCGTTCTGCGCGCCGTGGTCGCACTCCTCGTGGTCGGGTTGCAAGATTCCATCGCCGCAGTGAGGACCTTGCTTGCACTGTGGCGTGCAGCCGCCATACGAGTTGTCCAGAATGCCGTCATCGCATTCCTCGTAGTCGGCTTGCATAATCCCGTCGCCGCAGTGGGGGGCGTAGATGCAACTTGGCGCGCAGCCACCGTAGTCGCCATTGTTGGTAAGGGAGCCATCGTCGCATTGTTCGGGCGGTTCGATCTTGCCGTCACCGCATCCTCCGGGTTTGCGGCAGGCATCTGTGCAGGTCGGGTCGTTCGTCATGGTGGGCTCGCACTCTTCGCCGTAGTCGGCCTGAACGACACCGTCGCCGCACTTTGGCGCGGCCGTACAATCGGGATTACAGGTTCCGTAGGTTCCGTCATTGGCGCCGTCGTCACAGGTTTCGCTGCCGTTGACCTTCCCGTCGCCGCAGCGGCCGCCGCGCTTGCAGTTGGACATGCAGCCACCGTAGGCTGCGTTGGGATCCGTGCTGGCCACGTTCTTGGCGCCGTCGTCGCATTCCTCGTCGTAGGCGGTCTGGATCTTTCCGTCGCCGCAGCGGGCTGGTAACTTGCAGTCGGGCCCGCAGCCGGAGGTGGATCCGTAGTCATCCGTATTCTTCCCGTTGTCGCACTCCTCGGCGTCGGTGACCTTCGCATCGCCGCAGTAGGGGCCAAGTTTGCAGTCCAAGGTGCATTGATTGTAGCCCCCCAGGTTCTTCGCACTGCCGTTGTCACACTGCTCGCCAGGCGAGACCACGCCGTCGCCGCAGATGGGGCCGCAGGAACTGGCCTTGTCGTTGAAGCCACTCAGTGTGAGTTTGTAGGTCGAGCCATACCAGGCCCTTTCCGCCTGGAAAACCACAATCTCGTAGACATTGTTGGTTTTGAGTCCAAGGTTCACCGTGCTCTTGACGGACGTGCAGGTGGAAATCACTCCTGGCGTGGTGCAGGCACTACCTTCCGACGCAGTAATCGTGACATCGGCGTTTCCGTTGGCACTCAAGACCAGGGTCCCCTCGACTGGCGTGTGGATGCCACCGAGGTCGACGACCAATTGCCGATTGACGAACACCCAGACGTCGTCATCACCCGTGAAATCCAGGGTGTATTTTCCAGAAGACAGGTAGCTGAACCAGTAGCGAACCTCACTGGTGAAGCTGAAATTGTGTTTGGGCGTCCCCGGCTCGTCCAGCCAGTTGCCGCTGTACATGGGCGGGGTCTTGGCGTACACGTAGTCGGAGGTGGGCGTGATCATCCCGGCGATATTGTCGACCGGAAAGAAGAGAGGATTGCCAGGAACCAGCGCGAGGTTCGCTACGCATGCATTGGTATTTCCCGTTCCCCAAGGGGTGCACTGGGCGAAACACTGCATGGTGCCGTCGTTGACATAGGCTGGGGCGTTGCAGTTGCTGCACGTTCCGTCCGAGCACCAGCGCACATTGGAGAAGCTCGACCACTGTTGATTGTCCTTCCACCAATTGACGAAGCCACCGTTGCCGTTGTTGTGCAGGAGGATGGTCGATACGTAGGTGGTGTTGGTTCCCGAGACGTCGCGGTACCATTGCTTGAAGGTATCGGCGCTGGTGATGTGACCGCTGCCAGGGGAACCGGCAAACTGTGGTTTGCCCTCGCTGTCCAGCGTGCTCTTGACCAGGCCGGTGGTGGCGTTGTTGCTGCCCGTGATGTCGTCCTTGTGGAAATCTCCGCCCAGGAGAAAGTCGCGGTAGGTGACCGGCACGGTCATGGTGTCCGCAGTGTTGGCGGCCTGCGTGCACTGGTAGCCCGCCTCCACTTTGCAGTCATGCGAACAACCGTCGCCGTCGTTGGTGTTGCCGTCGTCGCAAGCCTCGTTGACCACCAATCCATCGCCACACTTCGAGGTGCACTGACCGGTGGTCGCACTACAATTCGGCTCGAAGTGACAGGTCGGAGAGCATCCGTCGTTGGGAAGGGTATTGCCGTCGTCGCAGCCCTCCGAGCCTTCGACTTTGCCATCCCCGCACTTGGTTTGGTGGCAGTTCGGCGGATTGCCGGCGCAGGACCAGCCTTCGTTGTACTTGCAGGTGCTGGAACATGCCTTGTCCATGTTCGTGCCAGGAGCTGCCGGGTCGCATTGTTCGAACGGACTTAGCACGATGCCATCGCCGCAATCCGATACGCAGGGGGCATTGGTGAAGGGGCAGGCATAGCCCTTCTCGACGGTACAGGTGCCCGAGCATCCATCGCCCGGCTTGGTATTGCCGTCGTCGCACTCCTCGCTGCCCTCGAGCGTGCCGTTGCCGCACTTGACGACGGGGCATGTGCACAATTGCCCCGGAATGCAAACACAACCCGCGCTCTTGGTTTTGCAGTCGGCGGAACAACCGTCTCCGTCCTTCTGGTTGCCGTCATCGCACGCTTCGCCATTGGACGACTGGACGACGCCGTCACCGCAACGGGGAGCGGGTTTGCATGGCGCGCCGGGCGTTGGACAAATGAAGCCGCCTTCCAACTTACAACTGCTACTGCAGCCGTCGCCGGCCTTCGTGTTTCCGTCGTCGCAATCCTCGCCGGCTTCAATGCGCTTGTTGCCACACTGGGAAGTGCGGACGCAGGGTTGTCCAGCTGTGCACTGAAAGGCCGGGTCTTGTACCGTGCAGGTGGAATTGCAACCATCGTTGTTGAGGGTATTGCCGTCGTCGCAAACTTCACCGGCGCCGATGAGACCATCGCCGCAGACGATCTTGCGCGTGCATTTGCCCGCCGGAGGACAAGTCCAGTTGGGCTCGACTTTGCAGATGCCGTTGCAACCATCGCCGGGCAATACGTTGCCGTCATCGCACTGCTCGACGCCGCCTTGATTGTTGATGCCGTCGCCGCAGCCCTCTGGCATCTTGACGATGCAGCCAGAGGTGTTGGTGCTGTTGCAGATACCGGACGATCCAGCGGTTCCTCCGGTCCCACTTACGGGGGATGTGATGATGACCAGACCGCCCGTTCCGTTTTGGCCGCCACCGCCGCTTCCGGCTCCTCCAGCTTTCGTGCCAGGAACGCCGCCACCTGCATTTTCGATGGTACCTGAGGTGCAACCGAGTCCTGCGATTGCGAGAATTGCCGCGAAGCGTCTTCCCGCGAGTTGGCCCGAAAACTGTTTGTGCAGGATTGAGGTTGAGGTGAGGTCTTTTCGCATCAGGGTGTATCTCGCAGTAGCGGGACGAGGCTTGAATTCGAGTCCACCGACGCCTGTCATCCCCCCCGCAAAAAGTATAGCAACTTATGTTCGGAACTGGGCCAATCCCATTGAACATGGTGGAAGTGTTTGCCGTGGGGCTCACTCCCACATGCACCCTGCTGCCGGTACATGTGGGCGGTTCGGGGGAAAGGCCTAGGCTTTGGTGAAAGCCTGCATGTAGAGCCCGGGCAACAAAACCACGGTTGCTGGATAGAACTTGATAGAGGCCGCCAACCCGATAAGAACACCGGGAAGCGCGAGATGCCCTCGGTCGCGCGCCAGGAATGCGAGTATGACGAGCGCGGTAGTGATTGCGCTTACTTGACCAAAGGCCAGGTCGTGCCACAGAGGAAGAGAAGTGGCGAAGATGCAGCCGTAGACCAAGCAGGAGCGTGGGGTGAGGCGAAGGAGCCGGGTGAGCGGCGCCAAGAGCAGCACCAGCGTGGCGGCCATGACGACGGTACCCCAGATTGCACGGGCGATGGGATAGGTGAAGGTCGCTAGCCCCCGCATGCACAGGGCGAAGAAGGCGGAATAGTAGAAACCCGGAACCACCACCGGTCCTTTGGCCAGGGCCTGTCCTTGCGGGTAGTAGTGATTGGCGAAATCGCACAGCGGCCGGACACCCGTCGCGCCTCGGCAGGGACCGAGGGCGCTGTTGCGATCGAGCGCTAACATGAACTGGTCGTAGGACCTGAAGTAGATCCACGCCAGTAGCGCGACGACCGCGACCGGCGCGAGAAGCGCGATTGCGCGAATCACGCTGCCGCAATGCCCATCGTCGGCGGGGAGCTGTCGTGAGTGGTCTGGCGACTCGGTGGCCATCGTCGCCAGTCTAAGGCACGAGCACCGAACGCTACCAGTCCGTATCGCCGTAGGTGTCTCTCTCAGGGTCCTTATTCGATCGCGTGAGCAAAGGCGGGCTTAGCCCGCCGGAGCTCGACCGCGGGGGATGAAAAGGACCCTCTCAAGGTCCTTTGTTTGCGGCCACCAGATGGTCTTCGCGCAAGGTGAGGAGGTCGAGCTCCTTGAGCTGGGCCACAAGCTTGTCGCGCCGGATGGGCTTGACCAGGTAGCCGTCGCACAGCTCACGGTAGGCGTTCGTCACATTGTCGAGATCGCGCAGGGCCGTGGTCATGACAATCTTCGCGGCACGGCTCGGGGGAAGCGAGAGAGCATCCTCCTGGGCGCGCATTGCCCTCAGTGCTTCCTGGCCATCCATCTCGGGCATCATGATGTCGAGGCACACGAGCGCATACGGTTCACCGGCTTCCTGGGCTTGTCGGAAGGTTTCGACCGCCTCCTTGCCGTTCACGGCCACGTCACAGCTTCCGAACGGCTCGAGCATCTTCCTGAGCAGGAGCCGGCTGGTCATGTCGTCTTCAACGATGAGTATTCGCATCACTTTTTCTCCGAGTGGCGCCACGAGGTTCTCCTGCAAGGTACAAGGTGATCAACCTGAAGCTGCGGCTGCTTCTTCTGCATCATCGGCCAAATCGTAAGGAAGTGAAGGCCTGGTTGTGCGTGCAAGCCCTGGCTACCCGGTGCCCGCATAGGCGTTAAGCGGCAGCAGCGGGACAAAATGGCGGCTCGCGATTCGAAAAAGGACTGTTGGCTCGGGTCGCCCCTCTCCCTGCGGGAGAGGGGCTTGGGGCTGAGGGTACAATCTCTTCTGAACCAAGACTCCGAGGTCAAGGATATCCTTTCCCTCACCCCAGCCCTCTCCCGAAGGGAGAGGGTGGTCTACACCAGCCGCTCCCGCTTAACGCCTATGCCCGGTGCCCGCCCGGGTGTGGAATCGTTCGACCCACGGGTCGAGTGCCGCCTTGAGCTCGCTCAGACTGAAGGGTCTGCCGAGTACGGTCACATCGGCAAAGGCGCGCGCAAGCTGTTCGACTTGTGGTCCCATGTTCCCAGTTTCGATGATGACGGGCAGCGCGGGCCGGAGCGCACGCAACCGTGGCAAGGTTTCGCCTCCGCTCAACACCGGCATGTCGATGTCGAGCAGGACGAGATCGAGCTCAAGCCCATCTTGCAGTTTGTCGAGCGCCTCTTGGCCATGGTTGGCGATGACGACAGCGTGTCCAAGCCTGCGCAGTTGCGCGCACATGGCGGTTTGAACCAGGTTGTCGTCGTCGACCAGCATGATGCGTAAGCCGCCCACGCCGGTCACCTTGTTGCCGGGGATGGCCTGGGCTTTCGCCTCTTGTTGCGACAGGGGCAGGGTGATTTGGACCTGGGTACCGCGTCCGGGCTCGCTGTGGATCTCCATCGATCCCTTATGGGCCTTGACCGCGCCGTAGACGGCGGGCAGACCGAGCCCGGCGCCCTTGCCCTGCGGTTTGGTGGTGAAGAAAGGCTCCATGGCCTTCTCAAGGATATCCTTGGTCATGCCACAGCCCGTGTCTTCCACGTCGATCTGCACGCTCGCTTCCCCTTGCATACGCGTGCGCAAGGTCAAAAGGCCGCCGTTTGCCATGGCGTCCAGGGCATTCATCAGCAGGTGCATGATGGCACCACCGAGCGCGAAGGCGTCGCCGCGTAAGGTGGGCAAGTTGCCGTCGAGCTCGCGGAATACGCGAATGCTTGGTTGAATCGAACGACCGAGGAATCGCACCTGTTCCTCAATCACCTCGTTCAGATCCATCACGGTCGTGTCGGGGATATCTTGGCGGGAGAAATCGAGCAGACCACGAACCAGGTTTCGGCCGCGCCCGCACGCCTGCAGGACCTTGTCCATGCGCTTGCCCAGCGTCTCGGCATCCGGCGTGGAAAGTTGGGTGGCACTGGCCAAGTCCTTGATGGTGCGAAGCACGTTGTTCATGTCATGGGCAACGCCGCCCGCGAAACTTCCAAGGCTCTCCATGCGTTGTGAATGGAGCACCTTTTCCTCGATGCGCAGGCGCTCGGTAACGTCGTGAACCATCGACAGGCAACCGACAATTTTTCCACGGGCGTCGATGTCCGGCGCGCCGAACCACTCGCACGTGATGCGCTGGCCGTCACGCTTGCAATTGTCCAAGATGGCGTGGCTGTCGCGATCGTTGCCGTTGACGACGGCGTCCCAGAACTGCGTTGTCTTGTCCCGCACCTCGGGGGGAACCAGGAGGTGGTAGACGTGCCTTTCCAAGGCCTCGCTCGCGGGATATCCGAAGATGCGCTCCGCCGACGCGTTCCAGACGGTTACGCGGAACTCCAAGTCCCAGGCGATATAGCCGAGCGGCATGCGCGTGATCTGAAAGTTCAGACGTTGGTTGGTCTCGATCACGTCGGACAGGCTTCTGTGCAGAAGCTCGTCGGTTTGCTTGCGCGAAGTGATGTCCTCGATCACCACCACGATGTGCCGCGCAGGCACGTCCGGCTCGCTGAGGGTCTTCACCTGCAAGTTGATCCAGACCGTGTGCCCGTCCTTGTGGAGGCAGCGCTTTTCGTTTCCAGCGTCGCCAGTCGCCTGGTCTTGAAATCCTTTCAAGATCGCCAGGTCATACGGAAGGTCTTTGGGATGGGTGAGGCTGTCGAGGCCTCTCGACAGCAGCTCATCCTGGGAAAAACCGAGGATGTCGCAAAATCGCTGGTTGATCCTGACGTAGCGCCCGGTCTCGGCGTCGGCCTCCGCGACGCCAACGGTGGCCTGCTCGAAGATGGCGCGGAATCGCATCTCGCTCTCGCGCAGGGCTGCTTCGGCCAGCCGCTGATCGGTGATGTCGCGGGCGGTGGCGTAGATCAGATCCTCGCCCGCGGTGGCGCGCCATTCGAGGAATCGATAGCTTCCCTTGCGGTGGCGCATGCGACTGACGAAACCAACCACCTCCCTGCGCGAACGTAGACGCGCCAGTGCACCCAGGGTTGCCTCCATGTCGCTAGGGTGGGTGAAGTCGAGAACCCGCGCACCGTCGAGCTGTTCGAGGTCATAGCCGAGCAGCGTACCCCAGGCGGGGTTGAGGCGAACGGCCTGGCCCTGGCTGTTGAGGATCGCCAGCAGGTCCAAGTTGGTCTCGAAGAACGCATCGAGTTGGTCGATGTGGTGGCGCAGATCTTCTTCGGTTCGGCGGCCATGCGTGACGTCGTGGTAGGTCGTCACCACGCCTACACCGGGCAGGGGCGTGGCGGTCAACTCGAACCAGATGGGTTGGCCGTCGGGGCCGACCATGCCGATCTGTTCGTCGGCCAGCACGCAACGGCCGCGCATCGCGCGGACGCTGGGGTGTTCGGCTGGGGGCAGAGGGGATCCATCGATGCACAGGAACTCGGGCTTGTGGTCACCGCCGATGCAGAGGCCGAGCAACTCCTGCGCGGCCTTGTTGGCATCGAGGATCTCGCCGTTGGCGTCCGCGACCACGATGCCAAGGGGCAGGTAGTCGAAAAGGCTTGAGTCCATGCCCCGGGTGTTGGTGCCGAGCTTGTCAACAGGCGCGGGCAGACTAGGTTGGGCCATGGCCTTCCGCTTTCGCAACCTGCGCGAATTCACTCAGGCAGGCGCGCAATCGATCGGCTTGGATGGGCTTGGTCAGGTATCGGTTCATGCCCGCTTCGAGACAGCGCTCCGAGTCTCCACGCATAGCGTGCGCGGTGACAGCCACGATAGGGACCTGCGCTCTCCGCCTTATCCGAGGGTCCGGATCCTCGGCCAGGGCCCGGATAGCTCGGGTCGCGGCCAGGCCGTCCATGCCGGGCATTTGCACGTCCATGAGCACCAGATCGAAATCCCGGTCGCGCGCGGCGCAGACGGCGGGCTCCCCTTCGCAGGCCTCCTCCACCGTGTGGCCATCCCGCTGCAAGATTCCCCCGACCAGCATTCGGCTCGTCGGATCGTCTTCAACCAGCAGGATGTGTAGCGCGCGCTCTTGGCCTGTCCTGGGCGCCGGGTATTGGCCGGTGGTCCGCCTGACCTGTGTCGCCAGCTTGCGAAAGAACGCCGTGAAGAAGAAGGCGCTGCCCCGGCCTGGCTCGCTGGTCACGCCAATCTCGCCTCCCATCTTCTCGACCAATCGGCGGCAGATGGTCAGACCTAGGCCCGTGCCCCCGTAGTTTCTCACTGTGGATGAATCGGCCTGGATGAAGGGGTCGAAAATGACCTGCTGGCGCGAAAGTGGAATCCCAATGCCGGTGTCGGTGACCGTGAAGCGCAGGCCGCATTGCGGTCCAGGCGATTCGTCCAGAAACTCGACGCGAAGCTCGATGGAGCCCTCGGCGGTGAACTTGATGGCGTTGGAGAGCAGGTTGAGCAGCACTTGGCGAAGGCGCAGGGAATCGCCGCGCAATTCCACGGGCACATCGTCCGTGATCGAGCTACGCAGCGTGAGACCCTTCTGCTCTACGCGCAGCCTGATCGAGGCCATGGTGCTGGCCACGGCATCGCGCACGCGGAAGGGTTCGTCGATGAGTCCCAGGCGATCCGCTTCGATGCGGGCCAGATCCAGAATGTCGTCGATGATGTGCAGCAGGTCCTGGCTCCGGCCCTTGACGATGTCCAAGTACTCGCGCTGATCGCTCGTGAGCTTGGTTTCCAGCACCAGGTCGGTGAAGCCCAGGATCGCGTTCATGGGCGTGCGAATTTCGTGGCTCATGTTGGCCAGGAATTCGCTCTTGGCTCGGTTGGCGGCCTCGGCGTGCTCCTTCGAATCCTTGAGCTCCCGCGCTGCTCGCTGGCGCACCAGGGAAATGCCAATGACGGTTCCCAGGGATTCGAGAAAGGCGAGGATGGCCGGCGTGAATCGGTCGGGCCGACGGTCGGCCAAGTGAAGCAGCCCCAGGGTGGTGGCGCCACTGCGCAGGGGAATCGCGGCGACGGATGCGTAGCCTTCGCGGATGCAGGTCCTTCGGGTGAGCATCGCATCCAGCTTGGCCGTCGCGGCCACGGTTCGTGGATAGTCGTTGCTCCAAAAACTTCCACGTTGGGTGAAGCAGGGCAGGCTCACGTCCACCTCGCTACGCAGGATACGGCCGCACAGGCACACCTGGCCCTGGATGGCGGGCTCGCATAGATTGCGATCCGGGCCGATGAAGATGCCACGGGGCTCCGGCAACTCGAAGTGGGCCAACCCGTCGTCACCGCGTAGACGGATGGCGACCGAGTCGAAATCGAGCGCTCGTCCCAGCTCGGCCAGGATTCGCCGAACATCTTCGCCCTCGGGCCCGCTGGTCTGGTTCAGGATCTCCAGCAGACGAAGCGTGAGGTCATGGCGCTTGTCGATGGATGCATCTCCGCCAGGCGGCTCGGCTTTCAAAGTTCCATCGTTCTCGGCCATCAGACCTTCCACGGCGCAGTTTGGCATCTCTCCTCTTCGGGCGAGCCTCTACAAATCACGTCCGGTGCTCTGCATCGGCATGAGAGAACGGTGGCTTGAGACCGAGCTTGCGGACGTGGTCGCAGAAGGTGGAGCGTGGACTGCTCAATTTATACTATCGAGAGGCGGCTTGAACGGGCTCGATCACGTTTTGGCACAGGACGGGGTGCAGCCCTAGCAATCATCCAGGCCGCCCAGAGCGAGCGCGATCGAATACGCCTGGACTCGAAGAAGAGGAGCGGTCGCGGCCTACTTCCAGCAATTCGAGAACGAGCAGGAGGAGCGCCGGAAAGCCAAGAATCTGAAGGCAGCTCAACGTCGAAAAGAACGCCTTCAGTCCCCGACAAACCGGACATTTCTACTTGGAGGAGGAGAACCGGACATTTTCTACTTAGCCTTGACATTTGTGGATGCGGTTCGGTGAAGGAAAATGGAGCTTCAACCGACTACGCTCTGCCGAGGGCCTGTTTCTCACCGACGACCTAGTGGCGAAAGTCCTCCGGCTGGCCGGCGAAGGGCAGTAGCTAGTCGAAGATCACGAACTGCTGGCCGGCCCTTGATGCTCCTTCCGGGCGCGGCCATCGGCGGATCAGTTGATCGGGGCCAGAAGGTCGCTGGCGCCGAAAACGCTCGCAAGGTCGGTGGAGTCTGGCGAGCCCCGGTAGGCAACCATCCGATAGGTCGAGCTCCCGTCCTGGCAGAGGCGCAACGAATGTCCGCCAGCCTCGTCTTCGCAGGAGAGCGAAGCATTGTTGTTGTCGAGAATCTGGCTTGTGTTGCCCGCCTGCGCCGGGTCGGTGCAAGCCGGGCCGTCCAGTGTTACGGCAAGAGGAGTAACCAGGAAGTTGAGCAGATCCGTGCTCCCGGAAGCCGCCACCCCAAGCAGGACAGGTCCGGACAACGAGCGACGGATCACGATCGCGAGGAGATTGACCGCCCCAGTGTTTGCGCTCTCCAACCACCAGACCGACATCTGGTAAGGCTGATCGTCGGCCGCGAATTGCAGGTTGGGCAGGGAAATGACCACATCGAACCCACAAGCCGCCGTGGCCCGGAACCGATGCGCCGCGACTTGATTGCCCGCCGGCCCGGTGACCGTGCTGTCGACAAAGACGACCTCGTAGGGCGCCAGCGCAGGAACGAACGACGAACAGGTTATCTGAACCGCGATGGTCGCATCCGCCGGCGAGAACGAGCAACTCGAAGTCGTCGGTGGATTCGTCCCGAGATCTGTCCCAAGCCCCGACGTCTCCTGGCCTCCATCGCCACCCCGTCCCCCGTCATTGCCCGTGGTCGCGCTCAAGGAATCGCCGCTGCACGAAGGCAACGCGACGAGAGCGCAAACCGATGCGAGGAGGTGGAAGGCTCGGAACGATGAAGCAACGTTGGTCATCGGACGTGAGAAAAATTGGTCGGCGGCGTGATTCAGCCAGGCTGCCCGACGAAGAAGTCAATCTCCTCGGCAGTCGGCTTCTCGGCCAGCAGATCGAAGCGCCTATGCTTGACCGCCTGGAAGTAGAAACAATCCTCGTTCCCTCTTCCGCCCTGGGCGTAGACCCCCCAGGCGCAGCCGCCGCGACACACGTCGCGGAAGCGACAGATGCGACAGAATCCGAAGAGCTGCTCCACGTTGAAGAGTCGGTTGTAGGCGAAAGCTCCCGGGCGGGTCCAAATCTCGTGCAAGCTCTTGTCTCTCAGGTTGCCTTCGACGAAGCGGTGCTCGCCGTGCACCGACGACGGCAGGGACAGACAGCCCTTCACGTCTCCGCCGCTTTCGATCCCGATGATCTGGCAGCCGGCGCGACAACCAAGCCAGAAAGGCAACGCAGCGTCGGCAGCGCGGAGCACCGGCTCTGGATTGCCGAAGTAGCCGATGTTGTGCCCCACGCAGATCTCGAATTCCGGGCAAGGGATCTGGCACAGCTCCGCGATCTGAGGTACGAGCCAAAGTAGATCTTCCGGCGGCAAGAGCATCTCGCGGTGTTTCGCCATGTTTCCCGACGGGGTGGCCAGCTGCACCTGCCAGTTGAAAACGCCGTGGTCCATCAAGAGCTTGCGCAGCTCAGGGAGCTGCCGTCGATTGAGCCGGTTGATGGTCGTGTTCACACAGGTTGGCATGCCACCCGCCACGGTCAGGTCGATGGCCCGCACCACGCGCTGGAACGATCCACGCGACCGGAGCTCGTCATGCTCGGTCTCGAAGCCGTCCAGGCTGAAAGACACCGCGCAAAAGCCGGCGGCCTTTGCTTGCTCGACGTGCTCTTGCGACCAGGCCAGTCCGTTCGAGATCATGTTGACCTGCGCCCCAAGCTCGACCAACCGCCTGCCCACGTCGTGCCAGCCTGGGTACAGGGTCGGCTCGCCGCCGATCAACGTAATCCGCTCGCATCCCATCGCCACCAGCTCGCCGGCCACGCGCAGACACTCATCGAGCGACAGCTCGGCCGACCGATGTCTGCCGGCGACGGAACCGCAGTGCTTGCACCGCAGGTTGCATGCCAACGTCAATTCCCACACGCAGTTGTGGGGAAAAAATCCGACTTGTTCGAGGACTTTGATCACGCGGCTTTTCCTTGGGGCACAACTTTGGCGCTGGTCGGTGCGGTGGCCTCGTCGGGGACCGGTCCTCCTACTCGTTGAAGAAGACCTCCTTGGAAAAACCTGCCTCGGAAACCAATGCGTCCGAGGTGTCGCCGGTCTCGCTCTTCGACACTTGCCCAGAATCACCCGCGTCGCCGCTATCCGACGGCCCACCGTCTCGGGCCCCACCCATTCCGCCGGCGCCACCGCGGCCGCCTGTGAATCCGCCCGACGCCGCGTACGCCCCTCCGTACCCTCCCGCCAGCCCAGCGGTTCCGCCGGCGCCACCGCGGCCGCCTGTGAATCCGCCCGACGCCGCGTACGCCCCTCCGCCCCCCCCTGGTAGCCCAGCGGTTCCCCCAGCGCCACTGCCACCAGCGGGATACACGGCCGAGGTGCCCCCGAGCCCGTTCCGAGTCGAGTTTAGGGTCGAGCTGTTGCAGGCCCCAAGCACGAACCCGAGCCCCATCGACGCAGGCACCAGGAGCGTCTCCAGCTTGGTTCGGAGAGAAGCATTGATGTGATCTCGGATTTTCTGCTCGGTCATCGTCTCCTCCCCTGTCCGCGTTTGCTCGGCGAGCTCACTGGCAGATGGTAGGTCGGAATCCAGCCGAATGAAAGCGACGGCAATCACAAGATTCGCACGTGATCGTGAGCGTAGTCGGTTGAAGCTCCATTTTCCTTCACCGAACCGCATCCGCAAAATGTCTGATATAAAAATGTTACGTAAACTACACCTACATGTCCGAACCAAGCCGAGCTATCCCTATACCCGAGGGAAAACAAGCCCACTTTTGCGGGGGATGCCGCGTGAGCTGTCTCCGCTTCGATTTCTGGACACCTCATCAGACCCTTACAGCACAGTCCGGCATCTCTCCTCTTCGGGCGAGCCTCTACAAGTCACGTCCGGTGCTCTGCATCGGCATGAGAGAACGGTGGCTTGAGTCCTAGTTTGCGGACGCGGTCGCAGAAGGTGGAGCGCGAGATGCCGAGGGTCTGGGCGGCGCGCCGACGGCTGCCTCGACTTCCGTGCAGGGCCCAGCGGAAGATCTCGGTTTGCATTTCCTCGAAGGTCTTGCCGGCGAGGCAAAGGACATCTGCATCGCCTGCAGTCATGGAGGGCGTGAGCGAGGTAACCGTTGTTGGAATGTCCGCCGGTGCGTCGGCGGCGCGCGAGGCGAGACGGATTTCGCAGGCGTGCGGGAAGACAGTCGATGTTTCGATGTCGAGGGAGGAAAGGTCGATGACGGTGTCGCTGAACGCGGCCGCCCGCCTTAGCGTGTTGCGCAGCTCGCGTACATTGCCGGGCCAATCGTGGGCCAGCAAGCGCTCCATGGCCTCGGCTTCTAGGACTCGCGGGCCGAGCTCGGGCAAGAGCTCGGCGAGAAAATGCTCGGCCAGAAGGGCGATGTCGCTGGGGCGTTCGCGCAGGGAGGGCAGGCGCAACTCGCAGCCGGCCAGGCGATGGTAGAGGTCGAGGCGGAAACGTCCGCAGCTGGCATCGCGGCGCAGATCGCGCAGGGTGAGCGCCACGACCCGCACGTTGACGGCGATCTCGCCCTGCCCACCCACGCGGCGCAGGCGACCGGTCTCGAGCACGCGCAGAAGCTTGGGCTGCAAATCGAGAGGCAGCTCGCCGATCTCGTCGAGCACCAGGGTGCCGCCGGAGGCTTCCTCGAACCAGCCCAGCTTGCGTGCGCCGGCGCCGGTGAAGGCTCCGCGCTCGTGTCCGAAGAGCTCACTCTCGGCCAATTCGCGCGCCAGGGCGCCGCAGTTCACAGCCACGAAGGGGCCGGCTGCGACCGCGCTCAGGTCGTGCAAGGCACGGGCGAGGAGCTCCTTGCCAGTCCCGCTTTCACCGGTGACCAGAACTGGCAGTCGTGTCCGCGCCACGCGGGCGGCCTGGTCGAGAACGCGGCGAAGGGCAGGGGCCTGACCGACGATTGCCTGCAGGGCCGGGGCTTGCGGTGCCGCGGAGGAGGGGGGACTGGCGAAGGCTTGTGTGTCGCGCATGCCAAGGGTTCTCGGCTCCCGGCCGCGAAAGTTGCCTGGCGCGATTCACTTTTTTTGGAACCCGCGGCCGAAGGCGACGCGGGCCTGAGGAAACAACTTGCCTAGAATAAGGATAAGATGACCGCAATTGTTTGAATCAACGGAGAACGCGATGAACGCGATCGGACACGTCGGGCAGAAAGCCTCGGGTGCGAAGGCAATGCTATTGGCCCTCCTGGCGGCTAGCTTCTCGATCGCGGCTTGCACCTCCGCGGGTACGGGGGCGGTTGCATCCGGGTTGGGCGGCAGCACCAAGGCTCCGAGCACGGGTGGCACCACCAGCGTCGGAGGATCGACCGCCACCACGACCCCAGCGACGGGCGGAACGGGTGGCATGGGCACCACGGGCGGTGGTGGCGCAGGCTCCACGCTGCCCGGCACTGGCGGGGCGGGCGGAGCCACCACCACCGCCGACGCCGCGGCCAGGGACGTGCCCGGTGATGTGCCAGCAACGCCGGGAAACGGCGGCTCGACCACGGCCAGCGGTGGAAATACCTCGGTGACCGGCGGCGTAACCACGCCGACGGGCGGGAAGTCCACGGTGACCGGCGGTGCGACGACCGCGACGGGCGGCGCTGGCACCGGGGGCGGTGGTACCCAGGGCACGGGAGGCGCGACACAGCCCGGCTCGTGCGCCGCCCCCACCGCCGGGCACTACCAGATGGAAGACATCGATCGCGGCGTGGTGGCCGTGAAGGTGTCGGGCGGCGTCTATGTCGGTTGGCGCATGATGGGCTACGAGTACAACCCGACCAGCCCAACCAGCATTGCCTACAACGTCTACCGCGCCGGCACCAAGCTGGCCACGGTCACCGACAGCACCAACTATCTCGACGCCAGCGGCACCACCAGCTCGACCTACTCGGTGGCTGCCGTGATCAATGGAACCGAGTGCGCGCAGTCGCCCGCGGCGACGACCTGGGCGCAGAACTACCTGCGCATTCCCCTGGACGTGCCGGCCACCAGCCCGTCGGGGGCCACCTACAGCGCCAACGACGCGAGCCCAGGGGATCTCGATGGCGACGGTATCTACGACATCGTGCTCAAGTGGGATCCCTCGGACTCGAAGGACAATTCGCAATCAGGCGTCACTTCGAATGTCTTCCTGGACGGGTACACCCTGGCGGGCAAGCACCTGTGGCGCATCGATCTCGGGCCGAATATTCGGGCGGGTGCGCACTACACGCAGCTCTCGGTGTACGACTTCGACGGCGACGGCAAGGCCGAGGTGGCGTGCAAGACGGCGCCGGGCACGAAGGACGGAACTGGCACCTATCTGCACACGGGGCCGGCCGCCAGCGACGACGACAGCGTCAAGTACGCCAATTCGGATGGCTACATCCTGACCGGCCCCGAATACCTGACGGTGTTCGACGGGGCGACGGGCAAGGAGCTGTCGACCGTGAGCTACCCGGTTCCGCGTGGCACGGTATCGAGCTGGGGCGATTCCTACGGCAACCGCGTGGATCGCTTCAACGGCGGCATCGCATTCGTCAGCGACACGGGCAGCGGCAAGACCGCGACTGGGCGACCGAGCATCATCCAGCAGCGCGGGTACTACACGCGCCTGACCATGTCCGCCTACAACTGGCGCAACGTAGCCCTGGCGAAGGTCTGGACCTTCGACAGCGACGGCTCGGGTAACAGCAAGGCCGCGGGCCAGGGCGACCATTCGGCCATGGCCGCGGACGTCGACGGCGACGGAGCCCAAGAGATCATCACCGGCTCGACGACCATCGGCAGCGACGGCACTCTGAAGTGCACCACCGGGATCGGCCATGGCGATGCCATGCACGTCGGCGAGCTGGTCAAGGGCAAGGGTATCTCGGTGTTCACGGTTCACGAGAGCGCGGGCGGCATGGATTGCCACGATGGTGCCACCTGCTCGTTCTACTTCAACATCACGAAAGCCAACACCGACACTGGTCGCGGCGTGGCCGAGTACGTCACCATGAATGATCTCACGGCCGCGACGTGCTCGAGCTCAACGGGCGGAAACGTCAATTGTGGCACCGGCGCCACGGTCAGCGGCAACGCCGGCAGCAACTTCCTCATCTATTGGGACGCCGACGAAGCGCGCGAGCTCGAGGACGACACGTCGATCACCAAGTCCGGTGGCGGAACCTTGCTCAGCGCAAGCGGCTGCGCGTCGAACAACGGCACCAAGTCCACGCCGACCCTGACCGCCGACCTGCTCGGCGACTGGCGCGAGGAGCTGGTGCTGCGCGAATCGAACAACTCGGCCCTGCGCGTGTACACCACCACCGACGTCACCAAGCGCCGCATCTACACCCTCATGCACGATCCGCACTACCGAGCACAGGTGTCGTTCGAGCAGTCGAGCTACAACCAGCCGCCGCACACCGGCTTCCACATCGGCGGCGGCATGGCCGATCCGCCCAAGCCCGATATCTTCGTGAAGTAGCCGGAAAACTTCGTCGCATGAAGTCCCTGCGAAGTCGCCCCGAAGTGGGGTGCATCGGTTTCCTCTCCCCGCAAGTCCCGCCCGCGCCGTGAGCTATTTCTTCGACGGCGACGAAGCGCCTTTGCCACCGCCCTTGCCGAGCTTCTTCCACACCACGGAATCGAGGGAATAGCGCCCGCAACCAAGCAAGAGAACGGTCAGACTGGCGGCAAGGTAAAGTCCCCACAGCTCGCGTTCATGCCAAGCGGAGCCGTGCATCGTGGAAGACAGGGTCACGGCGGAGGTGAAGGCAACCAGGAACGCACCCACACGACCTAAGAGGCCGGTGGCCAGTAAGACGCCGCCAAACAGCTCTCCCGCGACGGCGACCATCAGCGAATACTTGGGTCCCATGCCGAAGGGATCGGGAACGCTGCCCAGCCGGGAGCTGAAATGGTGCAGCTTGTCCCATCCGTGCAGGCAGGCCATGTTGGCGCCTACCACGGCGCGCAGGACGAGCAGGACGACATTCGAATGCAGCTCTCGGCTCATTGCCACGCCCGAAGAGTGGCACAACCTGGCGGAGACCCCAAAAAACTCGCACCTCGTGCTAGCATCGCACCCTGTCGCTGACGCACACCCCAAGGACGAAGGAAGCCCATGAAACGCCTATTCATCACCTCGGTCATCAGTCTGGTGGCGGGACTCATCCTCGGCCTGGTGGCGGGTCGTCGCATGCCGCCCTCGCGCGAGCAGGTCGCCAACTACCTCAGCAACCTGAGCGTGGGTGAGCTGGCCGATTTCACCAAACGGCTGACCGCCCAGTGGGGCTTCCAGGCCTTTCCGCAGCATTTCTTGCCGGGCATGCCCGAGGTGCCCGCAGAATCGGGCAAGTAGCTTCGCCCGTCACCCAAGGCTTCAGGCTCCAGGCTTCAGGTTCTCTGGTCGAGAGCGGCGATCACGCAGGGCCAGATCGTCTGCCATGGCGAAGACCGTGAGCTTTTCTGGATCTCGACCTACGCGCCTGCACTATAGCCCGAAGCCTGAGGCCTGAGGCCTGATCAGGACCCTTGGCTGGGCTGAGCGCCGTCCATCGCCGCCACGATTTCCTCGGCAGTGGGCAGGGCGGAGCGCGCGCCGATACTGCGGCACACCAGACCAGCGGCGGCATTGGCGAAGGGGACGGCTTTTTCCAAGGGCCAGCCGTGCAGATGGGCGAAGGCGAAGGCACCCGCGAAGGCGTCGCCGGCGCCGGACGTATCGGCCACGAACACGTCCAACGCTTCCTGCTCGACCATCTTGTTGCCCTCCAGCCCGACCGCGCCGGTCTCACCCATGGTGATGAGCGCGATGCGCGGACCCAGGTTGAGGATCTCGCGCAGGCTGTCGCCCATGTTGTCGGAAGGGGCCAGCTCGTGGGCGAAGCGCTCGGAACCGATGACGATGTCCGAGAGCGAAAGCAATTCGCCCATGCCTCCTGAAAGCTGGCTGGCGTTGAGTAAAACCTTGATGCCTTTGTCGCGCGCCTTCTCGGCGACGGCGGCTTGCACGGCCGGTTGCGTGCCGTCGATGACCAACATGGACGCGTCGCTAAGCAGGCCGGCCGGCAAATCGCGCGGTGACAGCGGCGTCACGTTGCCGCGCGAGCGCAGAATTTTGCGCCGTCGCGTGAGCTCGTCGATTTGCAGAATGGAAACCGGCGACACCTTGTCCTTCTCGACCATGAGCATGGAGGTGTCGACGCGTAGGTTCTGCATGCTGCGCAGGATGAAGTGGCCGTGCTCGTCGTCTGCAATGCGGCCGAAGAAGCGCGTCTTTTCGCCCATGACGGCCAGGGCGGCCAACATGTTCGAGGCCGAGCCGCCGGCCTGCATGCTGAAGACCGAGGCGTCGACCAGGCGCTCGTCGATGTGCGGGGAAACGAAAAGAAGATCGATGGTGGCAAGTCCGACGCCGACCACCACGCGCGGCGGTTCGGGCCGCGACTTCGCGGCTATCTTCGATCGTACCTTTGCGCGTACTTTCGCCCGCACCTTCGCTCGGCCCTTGGTTCGGGCGCGAGCGGATGGACGTCGGGCTCGCTGCTTGGCCACGGGCTCATGGTACCACCGGCGCGGGAGTTTGTGGTTTTTCCACTTCGTCCTGCTTGGCCGACCCTGGCAGGACGGGCCGTCCCAGTGCTTCCTGCGCCAGGATGTAGCGTTCGAGCGCCACCACCGCCTTGGCACAGTTGGCGTTGGCAAAGTACGAGCGCCCGAGGTAGTAGAGCAGCTCGGGCCGTCGCTTGGCGAATTCGGCGTCGTCCGCCAGCGGCTTGAGCTCGTCGATGGCATCGCCGTAGAATTCCGCTTTGTAGTCGAGAAATCCGGTGAGCAAGGAGAAATCCTTACCCAACTTGGCGCCCCAGGTTTGTTCCGGCCAGTCCTCGACGATCTTGAAGGCGCTGGCGTACTTGTTCTTGTCGACCTGGGCCGTGACGTCCACGTACTCCTCGCGCACACGGGCCGCGATGTCGGGGGCCAGACCGGGCGGGATGACCGGCGGGGCCAAGCCGTCGTCTCCCTCGTTGGGTGCCAGGGGAATCTCGGGGTCGCGATCTTCGCGGGTGGCAACCAGCTCTAGCAGCACGCGCGTGTGGGCCACGTCCGGGTTGGCCGTGTCCTTTTCCGCGGCGGCCTCGGCGCGTCCCTGCCACAGCTTGGCCTCGCGCGCCTTGCCGTGCGCCAGCAGGCTACGCGCCAGGAGGGCCATGTCCGATGCGCGGTGAGCGCCGTCGTAGCCTTCGACCAAACCTGTCAGGTGCCCATAGGGCCACATGGGGCCGTACACTTTGGCCAGGTAGGGATCGTAGGCCTGGTAGCGCAAGAGATCGCGCGGCGCCGCGAATTCGATAAGGGCATTGTCGTCGGTGTTGAGCTGCGCACCGGCGACGAACGAGCGCAGCTCTTCCGAGCCCAGCAGCAGGAACGCGGGCACGTCGTGCGGCGAATCGAAGCCGGCGCGCTTGGCTTCGGCCGCGGTGATGGGGTTTTGGAAGGCGCGCGCGATCTTGCGGATGTCCAGCTCGATGGGCTTGCGGCTGGCGATGAGGATGGTGTCCGAGGACAGATCCTCCGCCGCGAAGACCATCACGTAGGGAAACTCGCCGGCCAGGGTGCGGTAGATGGCCTTGATGTTCCAGGGCGCCATTTCGTACAGCTGCGCCCACTGGCAGAAGATGCCGTCGTCGGCCAGGCGCGACTTGACCGACTGAAAGTATTCGCGCGTGAACAGGTTCGAAACCCCGGTGATCCAGGGATTCGACGGCTGGCTGATGATGACATCGTAGAGATCGCGGCGCTGCGACAGAAAGTTGCGCCCGTCGCCCGCGATGGCCTTGACCCGTGGGTTTTCCGTGGGGCGGTGGTTCACGTTGTCGAAGAAGTGGGCGGCTTCGTAGATGGCGGGCTCCAGCTCGACGACCTCCAGACCGGCGATGGGGTATTGGGTGGTGGCGCCGGCCGTGACGCCCGAGCCGTAGCCGATGAGCGCGACCTTGGGTGCATGGTCGTTGTTGTACAGGAGCAGCGGCAAGAGGCCGACGCTGATCTGGGTAGGCATGTCGGCGTCGTTCGAGGCGTCGACCTTGCCGTTGTTCTTCATCGAGAAGACCTTGCCCCACTGATCGACCGACACGGTGGTGGCGATGCCGTCTTTGTAATAGACCAACTTGGGCGACTGCCACTTCTTCTTCTGGTGGCGGAGCTCGACCATGTCGATGTAGTCGCGGGCCATGGAGATGCGGAAAAAACCGATGGAAAAACTGGTGAGGTTCCAGCGCGGCAATGCCAGGGCCACGAGCGCCATGGCCACCGCGGTGGCCATACCAATCATCCGGCGCGCGCGCGGCAGGTTCGATGCGACGGAGAAAAGCAATACGGCCAGCCCCAGATCGACGACCGCGGCCAGGTAGATTCCACGCTGCAGGCCGAGGCTGGGCAGAATCAGAAAGCCCGAGAAGAAGGATCCGATGATGGCGCCCACGGTGTTGAGGGCGTAGGCGAAGCCGACGTCGCGGCCTACGGTGGCAAGGTCGCCGGTCACCACGCGCACCGTGATGGGAAAGATGGCGCCCATCAGGAATGTAGAAGGCAAGACGGTGAGGCAGGCGAGGGCGAACTGGCAGGTCAGGACAGCATCGGCGCTGACCAGGGTCGAGGAAAGCAGGTAGGTGAAGATGAAGGGCAGGCGATCGGTGATGAGGTACGACAGCCCGATGCACGTCACGATGCCGAGGTGGGTAAGCGCGAGTCCGCGCACCGGATCGCGAAAGCGCGTGACCAGCCGCCCGAAGACCGCCGAGCCCGAGCCGAGCCCGACCAGGAACGCCAACAGGATGATGGTGAACGAGAAGATGGATGAACCGATGATCACGGCCAGGGCGCGCGTCCACAGGACTTGCAGGGTCATGGCCGTAGCGCCCGAGACCGCGAAGGCAAAGAGCACCGCCTTCCGAGCTCCGGGCGAGATCTCAAGCGGCGCTGGCGCTGGGACGCCGGCCGCGGTATTGCCCGCCGCCGCAGTCAGCTCGTCGAGCGATGGGTTGGCGCGGGCGACTTGCTTGGCGGGCACCAGGCGCCGCGCGACCAGAATGGCCACCGCCAGTGACATGTCGAAGCTGGCCGCCACCAGGTTGGTACTGCGAATGCCGACCATGGGCAGGAAAATGAAACCGGCCAAGAACGAGCCCGCCACAGCCCCGAACAGGTTGACCGCGTACAGTGTCCCCAGGCGCAGGCTGACGCGGCCAAGCTCGAACGGCCGCGATACGAAATAGCGAGCCAGAATCGGCAGGGTCGCACCCATGAGCGTGGTGGGCACGATGAGCAGACCGGCCGAGGCGAAGAAGCGCAGGACGGAAAGCAGTGTGTAGCGGTCGCCAAAGGTGGTCCACAGCCACTGGTTGAGCCCCGGGTAGTAGCCGATGATCCACGGTACGGCGAGCGCGTACAGGCCGATGGCTGCCTCGGCCAACGCGTAGGCACGCACCGGATCTTTGAGCCGGTCGCTGAACTTGCCCGCCAGGCACGAGCCCAGCCCAAGCCCGCCCATGTATGCGGTGAGCACCGTGGACACGGCCAGGGCCGTCGAGCCGAAGACCAGCGTCAACATGCGCGTCCACAGCAGCTCGAGGATGAGACCCGAGGCGCCGGAGAGGAAGAAACACGAGAGCACGACGGAGGGCATGGCGAAGGCCGCTTCTAGCATGGGGACAGTTGATCCCGGCGATGGGGAAATCTTCCTGCTATAGTGACCGGTCGATGCGCTACGGCATCCTTTCAGATACGCACGCGAATATCGAGGCTCTTGAAGCCGTGCTGAAGGCTTTCGAGTCTGAACGCGTGGACAAGTACATCTGCCTCGGCGACACCGTCGGCTACGGCGCCAGCCCCAACGAAGCCTGCAACCTCATGCGAGCGACCGTGGCGCAGACCGTCCTCGGCAACCACGATGCCGCCGTGTCGGGCCGCATGGACTATTCGTACTACTACCACGCCGCCCGCCACGTGCTTGACAAGCACGCCCAGATGCTCGAACCCGAGAACATGGCCTGGCTCAAATCACTGCCCTACGAGTTCCGCGAAAACGACGTGCTCTTCTGTCACGGCTCGCCGGTCAGCGTCGAGGAGTTCGACTACATCTTCGCCCGCGACCAAGCGGCGCAGTGCCTGGCCATCTGGGAGCGCTTGCCGCAGCTCACACTCATCGGGCATTCGCATCTGTGCAAGGCCTTCGCCATCAACCCCAAGCACGATGGCGCGCAAGAGGTGGTTACCTTGAAATTCCAGCTGCGCGAGGGCTGGAAGTACGTCGTCAGCGTGGGCTCCGTGGGACAGCCGCGCGATTTCGATCCGCGCGCCAGCTACACTCTCTACGACAGCGACACCAAGACCTTCGAATACAAACGCGTCGAGTACGACGTCAAGACCTCGGCCAGCAAGATTCTGGCTTCCGACCTCGAACCCAACTTCGGCACGCGCTTGTTCCTCGGCATCTGACGGTCCCATCCGACTCTGCGTTCTCTGTGTCCTCTGTGGTTAAATCTCGCGCATGGACATGAAACGACCTCCTGGCTGGCTTGCCCTGTTTGCGTGTTGCGCGGCTGCGCTCTCGCTTTCGTGCGGCGATTTGAGGCGCAAAGGACCCGATGCGGGCACCTCGCTCGACGGTCGTCTTCGAGAACCCGTGGACAGCGGTGGCGTTGGCAGATCTACCAGTTGGGCGGACGACCGGGTCGCCGCCTTGGTGGCGCAGATGAGCTACGCCGAGAAGATCGCGCAGTTGCAGAACACCGCCCCCGCGATTCCGCGGCTTGGGCTTGCGGCCTACGAGTATTGGAGCGAGGGGCTGCACGGTGTGCTGACGGGCGGCGCGACGTCGTTTCCCCAGGCCATCGCTCTCGGCAGCACGTGGGATCTGGACCTGCTCGGGCGTGTGGCATCGGCTATCTCGGACGAGGCGCGCGGCTTCAACACGACGTCGGGCAAGGGGCTGACCTACTGGTCGCCGGTGATCAATATGCTGCGCGATCCACGCTGGGGACGTTTCGAAGAGTCGTACAGTGAGGATCCCTTCCTCATGGCCAGGATGGGCGTGGCTTTCGTGCGCGGCTTGCAAGGCGACGACCCGAAGTACCTCAAGGCCGTGTCCACGCCCAAGCATTACGCCGGCAACAACTCCGAGTACAACCGGCACAATGGATCGTCGGACATCGACGAGCAGCTGTTGCACGAATACTACCTGCCGGCCTTCGAAGCCGCCGTGGTCGAGGCTGGCGCCTTTTCGGTCATGTCCGCCTACAACAGCGTGAACGGCGTGCCGTCGGCCGCCAATCCGCTGCTCTTGCGCAACATCCTTCGCGACACCTGGGGCTTCAAGGGCTACGTGGTGTCGGACTGCGACGCCGTGTCGGACATCGCCAACAGTCATCACTACACGTCCACCGCGACCGAGGCCGCGGCCATTGCCCTGCAGGCGGGCACCGATCTGAATTGCGGCAAGACCTATCCGAACGAGTTGCAGTCCGCGCTCGATCAAGGCCTGGTGATGGAACGCGACGTGGACACGGCGCTGACTCGGGTCCTGCGCGCCCGATTTCTGCTGGGCGAGTTCGATTCCGCAGATCAGGTTCCCTACCGCTCGATGGGCGCGGAGGTCATCGAATCACAGGCCAACAGATCGCTCGCACTCGAGGCCGCGCGCGCGGCCATCGTGCTTTTGAAGAACGACGGCGGGCTGTTGCCACTGGATCGCGGGGTGGTGCACTCGATTGCGGTCATCGGACCGCATGGCAACGACGTCACGCTGGGCGGGTACAGCGGTCAACCCGATCACAGCGTGAGCCCGCTCGCCGGCATCCGCGCGAAGTTCCCCGCGCCCAGCGGCGTCACGGTAGCCTACCAGCAAGGCTGCACCGTCGCTGGCAGCAAGGACCAATCCGCCATCGATGCGGCCGCCGATCTTGCCCGATCGTCGGACGTTGCCATCGTCTTCGTGGGCACGAGCCAGGACGTGCTACGCGAGGAGATGGACCGCCCTGACTGGAGCCTGCCCGGTGCGCAGGGCGATCTCATCTCTGCGGTGTTTGCCGCCAACCCCAAGACCGTCGTCGTGCTGGTCACGGCCGGACCGGTGGCCGTCGACTGGGCGCAAGCCAACGTGCCTGCCATCCTGACTGCTTTCTACGACGGCCAAGAACAAGGCACCGCCATTGCGGATGCCCTGTTCGGCGACGCCAACCCCGGCGGCAAGTTGACCACGACCTGGTACACCGGTTCGGCCACGCTGCCGCCCATCGGCGACTACGATTTGCGCAAGGGTCGCACCTACCTCTACTACGAGGGCGCGCCGCTCTATCCGTTCGGCTATGGGCTTTCCTACACGACCTTCTCGTATGGAAGCTTCCGAATCGCGCCCGCCTCGATTGCGCCCACCGATTCCGCCACCATTGCCGTCAACGTCACCAACACCGGCCCGCGTGCGGGCGACGAGGTCGTGCAGCTGTACGTTCACGACGCCTTCGCCAGCGTGCCCCGGCCCATCAAGGAATTGCGCGGCTTCCAGCGCATTCACCTGGCGCCGGGGCAGTCGCAAACGGTCGCCTTCACCCTCGCGGGCAAGGATCTCGCCTTCTGGGACGTCAAAACTCACGCCTGGCGCGTGGAAGAGGGTGTGTTCGACATCGCGGTCGGCGCATCATCGGCGGACATCCGCGCCCAGGGCAGCCTGCTGGTTCAGTAGTGGCCTTGCTAGGCCATTCGCCCCACTGACTGTAGGAGAACGATGTTCAGCGCGGCCGGCGGCGTGGCCTAGGCGTCCGCCCCTGAATCTTGCCGATCCACGAGAACCGACCACACCACGCCAGCGACCGTGATGATGCTGCCAAGCGCTCCGCGTGGCGAGATGGGCTCGCCGAAGAAGAGCAGGCCACCCACCATGGCGAGCACGACGGTGGTTTGCTGCACGATGCCCATGCCGACGGCGGTCAGCGTGCCAAAGGCCGAGGTCATGAGCAGCTGGGCCGCCACGCCGAGAAAGCCGCAGACCACAAGCAACAGCCATTCGCGCGGAGTAGGGGCCGCCCACGCGCCCAGGGGTGGCAGCGCCGTGGGCAGCGTAACGAGCAAGCCGAGTACCGTGAAGGAAGCGAAGACCGTCCAACTGCTTTCGTTCGGGGAACCATCCACGGTCTGCCTTCGTGTGGCCCGGATTGCGGTGATGGCCATACCGGACACCACGGCCGAGCATGCCCCCACGAGCTCCCACCTGCCGAGGCGCCACGCGCCAGCGCCGCCGCTGGTGACCAGAGCAACCCCGACGAGCGTCAGGCCAAGTGCCACGAAGGCGTGGCGGCGCGGGCGTTCGCGCAGCAAGAGCCAGGCGAACGTCATCGACCACACCGGCGCGGTGTAGTTGAGCAGGGTGGCGATGCCGACACCGATCTTCTCGATGCACGTGAAGTAGAGCAGCACCGCGGTTCCACCGAACACGCCCCGGGAAATCACCCAACCCCATCGTCGCGGTCTGAGATCCGCTCGGAACATGGCCAGAAACACGAGCACCACCACCACCCCGATGGCGAATCGAACCAGCGCGACTTGTGGGCCGGGGATGGTGTGCGAGAGCAGGCGGGCCACCATGGCCATGGCGGCGAACAATCCGGACGAGGCCAGGGCGGAGAGTACCGCCTTGCGCGTGGAACCTGCCTGGCTATCGACGTGCTCGCTCATAATTTCTGTGAGGCTGCGCGTTCGAATCTACCAGAGCCCGTGACAAGCATGCTGCTTCGAAAACCACGGACCTTCGCGGTTTCTTCAAGGCGCCTTCTCGCGGATACTTCGCGGACCATGTCGTCCGAATCTGAAGACACGAAGCCCGCGGAAACCCGAATGACGCTTGGGCAGGCCATCGAGCTGGCCAATGCCCTTCATCGCAGGGGGCGCACGTCGGAGGCGATCCAGATCTACCAGCAGATTCTCAACGTCAGCCCCGACAACGCCGACGCTCTTCATTACCTTGGTTTGTGCCGATTCGAGCAGGGTGCGGCCGACGAAGGCATCGCCCTGGTCCGGCGTGCGCTTGCCATCGCCCCGGACTTCGCCGACGCCCACAACAATCTCGGCAACATGCTCCGCATTCGCGGTCTTCTCGACGAGGCCGCGTTGTCCTACGAGCGCGCTATCGCCTTTCGGCCGGATAGTGCGGACGCCATCAACAATCTGGGCACCACCCTCAAGGCGCGTGGGCAGCTCGACGAGGCGGTGGCGATGTTCGAGCGAGCGCTCTCGCTCAACCCCGAGCATGTCCCCACGCTCAACAATCTGGGCAACGTCCTGGTTCGGGTGGGCAAGCAGAATCTCGCGCTCGATCACTTTCGCAAGGCCCTGATGCTGGCTCCGTACGACGGTCGGGCGTACTACCGGCTCGGCTACGCGCTGAGCTTGGAGAATCGACTTGCGGACGCAGCCGAGATCTATCGCCGATGGATGGAACTGGAGCCGGACAAGCCGGAGCCTCGCCATCTGCTCGCGGCGTGCACGGGCCAGGATGTTCCCGAGCGGGCGTCGAAGGAATTCGTCGAGCGGCTCTTCGACCGCTTTGCGCCCAGCTTCGATGCCGTGCTCGACACCTTGGAATACAGGGCCCCGGCGCTGGTGGCCGAGGCGGTTCAAGAGACCTTGCAGTCGAACGTCGGAAGCACGCTCGATGTCCTGGACGCCGGGTGTGGAACTGGCTTGGCGGGTCCGCATCTGCGGTCGTATGCACGGCGGCTGGTGGGTTTGGACTTGTCCAAGCACATGCTCGGGCAGGCGCAAGGGCGAAACTGTTACGACGAATTGGTGCATTCCGACTTGATGGAGCACCTGACGGAGCACGAGGCTGCCTACGATCTGATCGCCGCGGTCGATACGCTTTGCTACTTCGGCGATCTGCGCGCGGTCGTGCTCGGCTGTGCCCGAGCGCTGCGGACTGGCGGGCACCTGGTGTTCACCGTCGAGATGTCGGAGCCTGCCGCCGCCCCCAGCGGCTATCGACTTCATCCACACGGGCGGTACAGCCACAGCGAAGCTTATCTGCGCGGGGTGTTGACGGAGGCAGGGCTGAACGTGCGGATCGTTCGCTCAGCCCAGCTGCGCATCGAGCGTACGCCCGTGCAGGGGCTTGTGGTCGTCGCCGACACAATGGCCTGACGATCGGTCAGGCTAGGTTCTTTCGAGATAGGTGTACCCGGACAGGCCTTCTTCGTACATGCGCAGCAGCGAGCGAGTCTCTTCCAGGCTCATGCCATTGCTGCGCACGGCTTGCTCGGCGAAGCGGCGCACGCGCGCCACAAGATCTTCGCGGGCGTAGCTGACGTACTTGAGCACGTCGGTCACGGTGTCGCCGGTGACCACGTGTTCGATCTGGTAGCCGCCGCCCGGTGCCAGCGACACGTGCACGGTGTTGCTGTTGCCGAAGAGGTTGTGCAGATCGCCCAGGATTTCCTGGTAGGCGCCCGCCAGAAATACGCCAAGGTAGTATTCGTCGCCGCCAATCAGCGGGTGTAGCTCCAGCACGTCCTTGACGTCGCGGCGATCGATGAAATGGTCGATCTTGCCGTCGGAGTCGCATGTGATGTCGGCCAGCACCGCCCGCCGCGTTGGCTCCTCGCCGAGGCGGTGGATGGGCATGATGGGGAACAGCTGATCGATGGCCCAGATGTCGGGCAGCGACTGGAACATGGAAAAATTGCAGAAGTAGGTGTCCGACAGCGTACGTTCCAGACCCTCGAATTCTGCTGGTACTTCGCGCATTTCACGCACCAGTTTGAGGATTTTTTGGCATATCGCCCAAAACACGTCTTCGGCCACCACGCGCTCGGGTAGTGACAGGCTGCCGAGCGAGAACAGCGACAGCGCCTCTTCCCGGTATTCCAGTGCATCGTGGTACGCCTCGCGCACGTTCTTGGTCGAGATGTCGCGCCAGGTGTCGAACAGGTTACGCACCACGCGCGAAGCGTTGTCGGGTAGCTTGTCGGGCGCCTTGCCCACGTCGAACTCGCCCACACCGAGCACATCCACGATCAGCATCGAGTGGTGCGCAACCACGGCGCGGCCCGACTCGGTGACGATGGTGGGTGGGGGAACCGAGGCCGCGTCGCAGATCTCTTGCAGGCTAAACACCAAGTCGTTGGCGTATTCCTGCAAGGTGTAGTTCATGGACGACGCGAAATTGGTCTGCGATCCGTCGTAGTCGACGCCCAGGCCGCCGCCAGCGTCGAAATACTTAAGCGGCGCGCCCAGCCGCACGATCTCGACGAAGAAGCGCCCGGCCTCGCGCATGGCGTTCTTGACGGCGCGAATGGCGGAGATCTGGCTGCCCAGGTGAAAATGGATGAGTTCGAAGCACGACAGCATGTCGATTTCGCTGAGATAGCGAACCGCCTCGACGACCTCGCGCGTGGAAAGGCCGAACTTGGAGCGGTCGCCGCCCGAGCCTTCCCAGCGGCCCGATCCCTTGGACGCCAGCTTGATGCGCATGCCGATGCGTGGGCGCACTCCGATTTTCTTGGCGGTGCTCGCGATGAGCTCCAGCTCGGAGAACTTCTCGACGACGATGAGCACCTTGCGCCCAAGCTTCGAGCACATGAGTGCGGTTTCGATGTACTCCTCGTCCTTGTAGCCGTTGCACACGATAAGGGCATCCTCGTCGTCGAGGATGCCCATCACGGCCAAAAGCTCGGGCTTGGAACCAGCTTCGAGCCCGTAGTGGTAGGGGCGGCCGAACTGCGTGATCTCTTCGACCACGTAGCGGTTCTGGTTGACCTTGATGGGGTAGACACCGCGGTAGTCACCCTTGTAGCCGTACTCGGTCATGGCGCGCTTGAAGGCTTCGTGCAGATCCACGACCCGGCTTTTTAGGATGTCGGAGAAGCGAATAAGCAGCGGAAGTCCGATTCCGCGCCGCACCACCTCATCGACCAGCTCCTTGAGGTCGATGCTGCCAGCCTCGGGCCCTTGCGGATGGCTGACCACGTGGCCAGCGTCATTGATGGAGAAGTACCCGTTCGACCAGTACTTGATGCCGTAGGTTTCAGCGGAATCCGCGATGGTCCATTTTCGCGGCAAACCGTTCGTGGTGCTCATGGGCGTACGTTGAAGAAAAACCTCGGCAGATTCCAGTAAAAACCGATCCCAGGCGTCGCGGCGGTTCCCGTCTGTCCGTGGTAGGTTGTTTATCTATCGTGGCAAGTACCTTCGGCGAGCTCTTTAGAATAGCAACTTGGGGCGAATCCCATGGCCCGGGCATTGGTGTCGTGGTCGACGGTTGTCCCCCGCGCCTGCCCATCACCCGCGACGAGGTCCAGGTCGAGCTGGACCGGCGCCGGCCTGGGCAAAGCCGCATCACCAGCCACCGCGACGAAGCCGACCAGGTCGAGATCCTCTCTGGCGTCGAGGAAGGCCTGACCACGGGCACCCCCATCGCGCTTTTGGTGCGCAACAGCGATGCGCGCAGCGGCGACTACGACGAGATGCGAACCAAGTACCGGCCGTCGCACGCCGACTACAGCTACCAGGCCAAGTACGGCATCCGCAGCGTGGCGGGAGGGGGCCGCTCCAGTGCACGCGAGACCATCGCACGGGTTGCGGCCGGCGCCATCGCGCGCAAGGTGCTGGCCGAGGCTGCTGCCGTCGAGATCGTCGCCTATGTGAAACGAGTTTGTGACATCGAGGCCGAGGTCGATCCCGCGACCGTCACCCGGGGTAGTGTGGAAAGCAACATCGTGCGTTGCCCGGACGACAAGGTCTCGCAGGCCATGATCGATCTCATCGACGCCACTCGCAAGGCGGGCGATTCGGTGGGCGGCGTGATCGAGGCGGTGGCGCGCAAAGTCCCCGCGGGACTGGGCGAGCCTGTCTTCGACCGGTTGGAAGCGGATCTGGGGAAGGCACTGCTCTCGCTTCCCGCATGCAAGGGCTTCGAAAGCGGCAGCGGCTTCGCGGGCACCCTCCTGCGCGGCTCGCAGCACAACGACGCCTTCTTCGCCGAACAGGGCAGGGTGCGCACCCGCAGCAACCGCTCGGGCGGCATCCAAGGCGGCATCTCGAACGGCGAGGACATCGTCGTGCGTGCCGCTTTCAAGCCCACCGCGACCATCCTGATGCCGCAAGAGACCGTGGACATCGACGGTAAGAACACGATCTTGCAGGCACGCGGGCGACACGATCCCTGTGTGTTGCCGCGCGCGGTGCCCATGGTCGAGGCCATGATCGCCCTGGTCCTGGCCGATCACTTCCTTCGTCAACGCGGGCAGTGCGCCCGGCCCTAGCACCATGAAGAAGACCAACAAACCCGCGCGCAAGGCTTCGCCCAAACCCAAACGGAAGCCTACCGCAGCCAAACGGAAGCCGGTCGCAGCCAAGCCGGAGCCCGCCCCGGTTGCCACGTTTCAGGCGAAGGTGCAGTCGGGGCCAGTCGATGGCGGCGCGATTCCCTATCTCGAAGTGACCATTCGGGATCAGGTGACCGAAGACTCGATGGTTCGCCTGTTCGAACAGGTGCGGGGCGAAATTTCGCGCAGCCAGGTCAAGCGGGTCCTCGTGGATTTGCGCGAAGGATCCGTGGCCCTTACCATCTCCGACATGCACGGACTGGCGAAGATGGTGGCGACGACCTTCGTCGGGGTCTTGGAGCGATTTGCACTTGTGCTCCGTCCGCAAGATGCGCCTGCCGAGAAGTTTTTCGAGCCCTCGGTCAGCAACCGTGGCTTGCCCACCTTCGAAACCACGGATCCGGCCGAAGCTGCCGACTGGATCGCCGCCAAGCTCAGGCCGGCTCTGTAGGATTCGCTGGCGGGCCTCTTAGACCGAGCGCGTGGCATAGATCAAGTAGGTCAGAGACGGTTTGGAGTCGCGCCGCCACCGCGGCACCGCTCATGTCGAGCTTGCTATCGAGCCGGCGCTCGGGTCGTAGCGAGCCGGCGAGGCGGCTCGCCTCGCGCAAGCGAGTGGCGATCGCCGCGGCGGATAGGTCGACATTCATCGGTCGCCTTCCTTCAGATTCTGTATATCCGCGATGTCCTGGGGTCGGGCCGCCAACGCTTTCATGGCAATCAGCGCCTCGCGCGAAACGACGACGACGTCGCGATCCGCGAACGGCAGCCGCGTTCTGCTCGCCCAGGTCGTCTCTAGATTGCGGTCGACCAGAATGAAGTCGACGGTCATGAGGTCGCCGTCCTTGTCCACCTTGCTCACCCGCTGCAGAGTGGTGCCATCCTTGAATTCAAACGGCAGTGCTTCAAGCGTGAATCCACAGGCGAGAACGGCGCCCACGGCGTGCGAGAGCGCGTCACTTCGTATCAGAAGGTCGATGTCCTTGGTCGCCCGCGGAGCACCCCACACGGCCACGGCCAATCCACCCACGAGCGCGTAGTCGACCCCAGCTTGGTCGAGTGCCATCAGCACCGAACGTAGCTCGTCATAGAGAGTCACGTCGTGATAGTAGCAAGCGTCATCGGATCCGTCACCTCGACGAGCAATCGATTCGAGGAGCTACCGACCGTTCCGTGCCGTCTTCGGTCAGGGCGTGCTCACGATCTTGAGCATGACGACGCTGTGACTTGCAACATTGCTGGCCGTGTACGAGTCGGTGGCCGGGCCGACATCCTTCGCGGCCCAGAGATCGCGGACCGTGGCGGCGCCCGCGGGAAGGCCAATGTCGCTCCACTTGACGGTGATCGATGCGCTTGCCGTATCGCGATTGAACAGCGCCACCGCGCGTGTGTTGGTCCCCGACATCTCCTTCGACCACACCTCTAGGTTCGACCCTGGCGTGGCCACCACGCGACCCTGCTGGCCAAGAGGGTCTTGATTGACGGCGATGACCTCGGCGTTTGTGAGCGTGGCCTTCGTCGCTGCGCTCATCTTGGTCAGGTCGTTCCCCGTGATGAGCGGCGACGCCATAATCGCCCACATACTGAAATGGGCTCGCCCTTCCGTGTCGTTCAGGCCATTGCCGACCTCCAGCATGTCGGGATCGTTCCAGTGTCCCGGTCCCGCACCGGTATACTCCTTCTTGTTCGCGTCGACGAGTCGAATCACCGCAGCCCAATTGGCGCCAATGTCCATCTCGATTCGCCACAAGTTCGCGATCTTGGGCAGATCGATCGAGCAGTTCGTGGGGGTGCAGAAGGGGCCCTGGTCCGCCGGATTGATGCTGTAGACGATGGGGCGCCCGGTTGCCTTGAGCGCGTCGCGCATGGTCGCGAACGCACTGAGCTGACCTTGGCACTTGTCGTACTTCAGATAGTCGACACCCCACGAGGCCCAGGTTTGCGCGTCGGTGGTCTCGTGAGTGACGCTGCCAACCCCGCCAGCGTAACCGCCGTAAAGGCCGGCGCAAGTCTTCGTGTTGGGTGTTGAGTAGATGCCAAGCTTGAGGCCCTTGCCGTGAACGTAGTCGGCGAGCGCAGCAATCCCCGAGGGGAACTTGCTCGCGCTCGGTTTCAGCTTGCCGCTGGAATCGCGACCATCCATCCAACAGTCGTCGAGATTGACGTACTGGTACCCGACGTCCTTCATGCCGGTCGTGATGAAGGCATCAGCCATGCTTTTGACCACGGTCTCGTTCAGCCCGTTACAATTGAACGCGTTCCACGAGTTCCAGCCCATGGGCGGCGTCGCCGCAATCACGGTCGAGCCGCCCGTGCCACCAGCGGCCGACGTCCCGCCTGTCCCGGTCGTTCCGCCCGTGTGCGTTCCGCCCGTGCCGGTCGATCCACCGCTCGCAACGCCGCCGGTGCCCGTTGCACCGCCACCTCCGGTTGCGCCCCCCGCGGGCACGCCGGCCGTGCTGTTGCCTCCCGCGCCTCCGGTCACAAGCAGGCCGCCCGCCCCGGTCATGCCGCCACTCGCCGAGCTGCCGCCGGTTCCGCTCCTGCCGCCGCTTGCGCCGCTGCCGCCGACCAAACTTGCACCACCCGACGCGGACATGCCGCCGCTTCCGAGCGTCCCACCGGTCGTAGCGACGCCTCCGTTCGCGGTGTTTCCGCCAGTGCTTGTGGCACCGCCGGTCGCTTTGCTGCCACCCGTGTTTGCAGCACCGCCGCTTCCCCGGTTACCAGCAGAGCCTCCGGTCGAGGAGGTCGGGGGAGTGGTGTTTGTCTCCGAGCAGCCCCCCACAATGAAGGTGGCAACAAGCGCAAGAAGACATGGCGCAGTTTTCATGTCGAACGATCTCCCGGTGGCAGGGGGGCCACTTCTCAATGTCGCCGACGAGGAACCCGCGGCAAGCGAGGTCCACACGACGATGTGTTTTGGGCCAAGCCAAAATGGCCTGTATCAACGAATACGCTCGGACATTTTTCATTGCGATGGTGACGATGTCCGAAGTAGGGTAATTTTGTGAAGATCCCCTCCTTCCCGCGATCAAAGCTGGATTCATGGAGACGCGGCGCATCGGAGGCTCTCACCTCGGACGTGGTGGCGAGTCGACAACCCGGCCCTGCGCCGCCACCCGAGTGGGCGCCGGCCCTACACCAGCTTACCGAGCTGTTGCGCGAACCGGTGATGCCTCCGTCGTGGTGGACGCCGATGACGGCGTTCTTCGGCAGCATCGAAACCCGGACCGATCCGACCAGCTACTGCTGGGACGGAATGAAGCGCCTCGGGCGCACCGATGCGCCTCTATTCGCGTTCCAATTGACCTTGGCGGGTTGGGGGCACTTCCAAGTCCATGGTCAACCACCTCGACGCGTTCCCCCTGGTAACGCGTTCATCGCGCTTATGCCTTCACGGCATCGCTACTATTTGCCCCAGGATTCGCCAGGCTGGACGTTCGGCTGGATATCCATCCACCACCCCTACCTGCTCGCCAGGATGGTCAAACAGGTGGAGGCGACGGGGCCGCTTGTCGAAGTGGCGCCCGACAGCCCTCTGGCGGCCATCGCCCTGCGCCTTATGCGGGGTGCAATCAAAAAGGACTTTCGCGATCAATACGAGACCGAGCTGGCGCTGTTCGAGTTCCTTGTCGCCTGCGAGCGAAACGCGCGATCGGCACGTGACAGCTCCAACGAAAGCCAGGGCCTGCTGGAGGCGGTCAGGTCACGCGTCGTCGCAAGCTTGCCCAAGGCCCTCGACGTCAATGCCCTGGCCGCCGAATACGGTATGAGCCGCACACACTTCAGCCATTTCTTTCGGTCGCGGACCGGGCTCACGCCCGCGCGCTTTGCCACCGAGGTGCGAGTTCACCAAGCCACGCGCATGTTGCTCACCACCCGCACGCCGCTGAAACAGATCGCCGATGCGTGCGGTTTCGCGAATGCCAACTATTTCTGCAAGGTTTTTCGCCGCCTTCAACACGTGAGCCCGGCTTCTTACCGGCGAGCCCTCGGTTGACGGAGCGGCCAGCGCCGTGACGGTTCTGCATTTGCCGGCGGATGGGGGCGTGAAAATGCCCCATCGATTGAACCCTGCGCGCGAGCCTGCTAGGGTGTCACTTCTCGCGCTGAGGTTGTCAATGATCGAGCTGCGCCCACGTCACTCCGGAAGCGATGATACATTGGTCCTAAGACCCAAGCTGTCTTGGATGGTGCGACTGGCAGCGACGTTTGTGCTGGCAAGCGCGTCCTGCAACAATCCCCCGGTGGTGGGCGAAGGCTCGGGTGGCAGCGGTGGATCCCTCGGAGGCGGGCCGACCTCGGGTGGTAATGGCGGCGGCGCCGGCAGCACATCGAGTGGCACCGGCGGGATCATCATTGTCACCACACCCGACGCAGCCATCGACCAGCCGACCACTCAGAAGTGCGGCAACGGCGTTCTCGACCCGGGCGAGCAGTGCGATGACGGCAACGGCGAAAACGGCGACGGCTGCAGCCGCATCTGCCAAATCGAAAACAATTACGAGTGTCCGACGCCAGGGCAGCCGTGCGTGAACATGGCCAAATGTGGCAACGGCACTTTGACATCAGACGAGATCTGCGACGATGGCAACACGCTTGGCGGGGATGGCTGCTCGGCCGACTGCAAGAGCGTGGAAACGGGCTGGCAGTGCCGGGTGCCCGGGAAGCCATGTACACCCAAGTGCGGCGACGGCGTCCTTGCCGCAACGGAAGCGTGCGACGACGGCAACAACACAAGTGGCGACGGTTGCTCGGCAACGTGCCGGCTGGAACCCGGCTTCAAGTGCGAAGGCAGCCCAAGCAAGTGCTCGCCCACCACGTGTGGTGACGGAAAGACGGAAGGTGCGGAAGGCTGCGACGACGGCAACACCATGCCGTTTGATGGGTGCTCGCAGGAATGTCAAATCGAGCCCGACTGCAGTGGCACGTCATGTACGTCCAAGTGCGGCGATGGCATCGTGCTCAATGAGGCCTGCGATGATGGCAACGCCGCCAGCGGCGATGGCTGTTCGATCCATTGCACGGTCGAACCGGGCTGGACTTGCAATCAACCTGCGCTGGGCGACAAGATGCTGGTGCCGGTGATCTACCGGGACTTCAGGTTCCACAATCCCACCGAGTTCGAGCCGGACGTCACTGGCTGCAGCGGAGCCTGTCTCGGAATCGTGGCGACCGATCTGGACAAAGACGGAAAACCCGTCTACACGGGCATTACCGGCCAAGGGATCGCCATCGAGAGCGCGGCGAGCTTCGCCGAGTGGTATCGCACCACGCCCGACGTGAACCATCCGACTTCTGCCAAGTTGGCCCTGTGGAAGAACAGCAAGGGCAGCTACGTGAACCGCTACGGCGCCAATGGCGAACAGTGGAAGGCCGGGGTCGATGGCAATCCGCTCTTCTTTCCCGTCGACGGAGACACCTTCACGCCTGCCTCGGAACGCGCCGCTGCGCAAGTGCCGGCGTTCTACGACCCGTCGCTGCCTTATGACGTCGACCAGAACGGCAATCAACGGCTGCACAACTTCAGCTTCACCAGCGAGGTGCGCTATTGGTTCAAGTACGAGTCCGGCAACACCTACCAGCTGGACTTCGTCGGCGACGACGACGTGTGGGTCTTCATCAACAAGAAGCTGGCGGTCGACCTGGGTGGGCTCCATTCGCCGGCATCTGGCTCCGTCACGCTCGACGCCACCGCCGCCGCAAATCTGGGCAATCTAGAGACGGGCAAGGTGTACGAAGTAGCCGTATTCCAGGCCGAACGCCACACGACCGCCTCATCGTACAAATTGACCCTAAGCGGATTCAACGCCGCACCGACCACCTGCGTCCCCACCTGCGGCGACGGCGTCGCGGTCGCCGACGAGGAGTGCGACAATGGTAAGGACAACAGCGACACAGCCTACGGCGGATGCACGACCAAGTGCAAGTGGGGCGGTTTCTGCGGCGACGGCATCGTCAACGGTCCCGAGGAATGCGACAGCGGAAAGAACAATGGCACCCAATACGGTTCGGACGGATGCACGCTTGGTTGCACACGCTCGCACTTCTGCGGGGATGGCCACGTGGATACCGACCGAGGCGAGGAATGCGACCTTGCCGACAAGAACGGCGTCAAGCTGGACCGCGGCCACGTCCCTTCGACCGACGCCTCCGCCCAGATCTACTGCACCACCGAGTGCAAGTTCCCCCCCGGCATCGTGTTCTAGGCAACATGTGCAGCGGACGGGATAGGGACGGCCGGGAATCGACTTCCATATTCTGCGGGCTTCTCTTTGGCCTTCTCTGGACAGCTTGTTCCTCTGCAACACCGTCGTCGCCGTCGAGGGACATCGGTGCGCTTTCGAAACCGGCCGTGGTCACGGCACGCGACGGTGGGGCAGCTGCACTGATCAATGGACTGTTGTGCTGGACGTTCGGGGACACTCTCATGACCGTAACCGGGGCAGATGGCTTCAACTACCGTTCCGCGACGGCGGCTTGGGGACTGCCACTCGTTCTCGACGAGGCGCTTGACACAAAGGGCGCCCCATTTCAGCTTCTGCCTTACACGCAAGAGGAGGCAGCCTACAACGCGAGCCATGGACCTAATGAGCGTTTTGCCCTATGGCCCGGAAGTCTGATTTCGGCACCTGATGGCAGCGGCGCTTGGATTTTCTATCAGCGCTTGATGATTCATCCGGGCACGCTGAACTACCAGCCACTTGATGTGGGACTGGCGCGCCTCGCATTCAGATCTACGGTGGCCACGCGGGACCCATCGCCACTTTTTTCGGCCCCCACACCTGCCTATGCGCTAGGAGCGGTCGTTGACAGTGGCTTTGTCTACCTCTACGGTTGCAGCGCAGTGCCCGCACAACTTGATTCGATTTGCAGCGTCGTGCGGGCTGCCATTGGTGACGCACCCTCAGGACCCCTCTGGCAAACGTGGGATGGATCGACCTGGAATGCGGACCTCACGCAGGCGGTGACGGTACTGCATGAGCCGCCAGGCGATCTGTCGGTGTCGTTCAACCTCGACCGCGGCAGGTTCATTGCCGTCTACAGCGGCATCTTTTCAAATGACATTTGGTTTCGTTCGGCGCCTCATCCGGAGGGGCCCTGGTCCGATGCGCAGAAGGTGTTCACTGGGCTTGCGCCCTCATCCGGCAACGACTACGCGGGGAAGGAGCACCCCGAGCTAGCTGAGGATGGCGGCAAGAAATTGGTCGTGAGCTACGCACGCTCGACGGGAACCTTCGACGGTGAGATTCGACTAGCTTCCGTGACACTCCCTTGAGAACCTCGACCAAACAACGCGTCGTTCTAAGTCCGTCGAATCCTTGTTTTTTCGCCAAAGGTCGTGTTACGTTAGGCGTGCGTTTTTACCAGGCTAGCGGCTTCGAAATATCACAGACGATAGCAATTATTCGCATGAAGTGACAATGGATTCATTGCGCCGCTAACTATACGTTGGCCCATATGCTCGTAGTCTTCTAGGGGACCGCAATGGGCGTTGAAGATACAGAGGTTCGATCGGGTTCTTCCTTAACCCATGCAGGTTTGACAGGTGCCCTCACCCCCCACAGGAGCAGATGTGATGAAATCGAAGCTTGCTTTGACGGCTGTTGTCGCGCTGTCGACCCTCCTGGGCTGCAGCTCGCCCACCAGAACTCCGCCGACCGGCGGAACCACGGGCATGGGCGGGAGCCCAGCATCGGGCGGCAGTGTTGGAAACTCCGGTGGAACTGGGAGCGGCGGCATCACAAGCTCGGGCGGCGCAACCGGCCAAGGCGGCTCGATTGCTAGCGGCTCGGGTGGGACAACGGCGGCCACGAGCGTTGGGGGCGCGAGCGGCGGAGCGGGACCGGCGGGGGGCGCACACGGGGGCGCGGGAGCGGGTGGAGGCTTTGGCGGCGAAGGACCCGGCGGCAGCACTTCCGCGGGTGGCCGGACGGCCTCCGGCGGCAGCACTACCTCGGGCGGCAGCACTGGCGCGGGCGGAGCCACTAACGCGGGCGGAGCAACTGGTACGGGCGGAGTGACCAGCGGGGGAGGAACAACCGGTGCTGGCGGAGCCAGCGCTGGCGGCTCGACGGGCAGCGGACCTTGCGACATCTATCAGGCAGCCACCACGCCATGCGTGGCAGCCCACAGCACGGTTCGCGCGCTCTACACGTCGTACACTGGTCCCCTCTACCAGCTTAGGAAGAAGTCGGATAGCAGTACCAAGGACGTCCTGGTCGGCGCGGACGGCTACGTCAACATAGCCACGCACGACTCGTTCTGCCCCTCCGGCACTGCGTGCACGATCTCGATCATTTACGACCAATCTCCGAACAAAAACGATCTCACAAAGTCGCCGACGGGGACTTGGTTGCCGAACGGCGGCAACGAGGCGAATGCCGATCTCGCAAAGATCACGATCAATGGTCATACCGCCCACGGCATCTACGTCAACAACGACGGCGGCCACGGCAACCCCGCAACGGACGTCGGCTACCGGCACGTCGACGCCAAGGGGGTGGCGAAAAATGACGATCCAGAGGCCATGTACATGGTACTCGATGGGACGCGCTACAGCGGCATCTGCTGCTTCGACTACGGGAACGCCGAGCACGCCGTTGCCCCCGGGGCCGCTGGCACGATGGAGGCCATCTACTGGGGGAATTCCACGCAGTGGGGCCGGGGCGGTGGCGCCGGTCCGTGGGTCGCGGCGGATCTCGAACAAGGCATGTTCGAGGGAGACTCGAACAGCACTCCGACCAACACCACAGTGACATATAACTATGTCACGGCGATGCTCAAGGGTCCCTCTGGCAATTTAATGGGGCTAAAGGCCGGCAATGCGCAGTCCGGCAAGCTCGAGACAAAGTGGAATGGAAAGCGTCCGCCCGGCGGCTTCTCGCCCAAGAAGTTGGAGGGCTCGATCATCTTGGGAACAGGGGGTGACGGTAGTGACTACGGCAAGGGGACCTTCTGGGAAGGCGCCATGACCAGCGGCAATCCGTCGGATGCTACCGACGACCTCGTCCAGGCCAACATTGTCGCTGCAGGATACGGAAAATAGCGATGACACAGACACGTTCCCGACAGTATCGACGGTTTGCGGCGCTGGCCGCCTTTCCAACCTTGCTCACCTTGGGAGGTGCCGCGAAGGCGGCGCCTGACGAGGAGCCGGACGCGCCCGCGGAGCCAACGACACCGCAGTCGCCCCAAGCCGAAGCACCGGCTCCCGGCACGGTGGCGGTGGCGCCCGTTGCTGAAGCGCCCGCGATGCCAACCCCGGAAGCCTACGTCGAGCATATGGGACCCGAGACGTTTCCCGGCCGTTTGCGTGGCCTTTACGGTGGGTCGCTGTGGCTCGAGCCAACCTTCCACGGCTTGCAGTGGCCGCAAAATACCCACACGGGACTTGGTGTCTCGGGGTCGTTCTGGGTCGACAGCGGCTACGAATCGATCAAGCGCGACCTACCGTCACTGGCGGACTCGCATATGTACTTTCAGCAGGGCCGCGGGGTGCTGCGCGTGACGCCCGCCTATGTACACGGTCGCTTCTTCATCCAGGGCCAGGCTGAATTGGTGGGCAATCTCTGTCAGACAGCGAGCGCGACGAACAACGTGTGCTCGGCCTCAGGTACCTTCACCACCGACGATCTTTGGATTCGAGTGGGCGAATGGAACAGCTGGGACCTGAAGCTCGGCCGCTTCGAGGCTTGGGAAATCTATCACCTGGGCATGGGGATGGACACCAACACTTTCGAGCGCATTGGGGCTGGCATGTTTGGCGTGGATAGCCCCGCCACCCCGAAGTTGGAGGTGCCTTCCTTGTACGCCGTGAATTACCTGCACGACCGGCCCACCGACGGCCTGGCCGTGGGATATGCCGCCTTTCACGGCTATCCGACCGACTACCTGCGCTTCGAGCTTCTCGCCAAGCTGGGCGCCGACGACTACCAAAAACTCAATTCTACGGGCTCCACCGCGTCCACCTACTACGGCGGCCACTTTACTCCGATCTTGGACGTCGGTTGGCTCAAGGTCAAGGCTGGCGGCGAATACCAGAAGCGCACGCCCGTGATGCAGGATATGGGCGCCTCGCCGGGCCAGCCAATGCAGAAGAAGGATGCAGTGGAAGAGCTCGTCCAGTATGGCCTCGGCGGCTCCGTGCAGTTCGTCGTCGATCCCATTATCGAGTTCGGCCTGAACGCGGCTTGGGGCAAGCAGAGCTACACGGACTCATCCGGGAACGTCTTCGCGAACGCCGACACGATGGCCAAGTCGTACACGACGAAGAGCGCGGGTGGATTCGCCAATGTGAGGTTGGCTGATCAGTTGCTGGTAGGCCTAGGCGCCAACTGGACGCAGCAGACGGACTCGTATCTCGCGCCCGGAAGCAACACCAACGACTACGTCTCTCAGCTGCAAGGTTTCTTCGCGCTTCAATACCTGCTGACGGGACAGCTCTACATCAAGGCCGTGCTTGGCTATGCGCGCGGGCAATTTCAGGCCAGCGATGCCAGCATCCCCGTGTGGGACAATTACATGTACAGCGGCCGCATCCGGGTGATGTACCTGTACTAGATCCACTCATTACGGCAGTGACAAACGGAGCCGTCTGGGGCGGACCGTGGGTGAATCGTCCCCATTCGAGATCGGCCATTGCCATCTCAATCCCTATGCCTTCGTCTGCGTAGGCGGCGGCGGCGGTGGGGATCGTTGGGATCGGGCATGCTGGGATGCCAAACGTAGGGGCCGTCGTCCTCGATCTTGCGGGTGGCGCCGTGGTGGTCGAGTATGGGAAGGCCGAGGTAGCCGGCGAGAGTGCGGGCGAGGGTGTAGGCGTCGTTGCGTTGTTGAGGCAAGAAGGAATTATCCCGGAACCATCGGTTTGATCTGGGCGTTTCGATCTGCGCAGCATCGGTAGAGCAAGGTGACTGCCCCTGAAGGGTAGGCTTCACCGCACCCGGTTCGGCCGCGCGAAAAGTCTCCACCATCCGCACCCCTCTGCGCTATAAGGGCGAGAACTTAGCACTACTGATTGAAAAAGTTGCCAGTCCGCCGAGAAATCGGCGACATCATGGGGATGGAATACCTGCT